>Ga0335078_10006178_pt1 | contig 17735 bp, 17 predicted proteins | sample Lox_Sample_32_FD_206711 | JGI IMG/M metagenome (GOLD analysis project Ga0335078, IMG submission 206711) | Soil microbial communities from Loxahatchee National Wildlife Refuge, Florida, United States - Lox_Sample_3.2 | ecosystem: Environmental > Terrestrial > Soil > Wetlands | place: USA... | reverse complement strand
TCGCCGCCCTGGAGAACTCCCCCACCCATCCCCGGGCTGCCTTCGGCCTCGCCAAGCTCGCCCTCTCCGGCGCGGCCAAGGCGGACGACGCCATCCCCCCGCTCCGGCGCCTCCTGTCCGACCGGGACGGCACCCCGCCGAACGAGCGAGCTCGCGCCGCCCTCTACCTCGCCGCCCTGCTGGGTCGAGCCGGCGATCGAGCCGGCGCCCAGAGGGCCATCGAATCCACCGAGCTCGCGGGTGCCGACCGCGCCTGGCTCGAGAAGGCCGTGGCGGAGGAGGAGCTCTCCCGCAGCGGGTTCCGCGTCGTCGACGGCGCCCCTTCGGCGCTGCTCAGCGCGAGCGACGACGACCCCTACGAGCCCCCGCCCCCGCCTCCTCCCCCGGCGCCGGCTCCCGTCGCGAAGAAGGTCGAGAAGAAGCCCGTCCCCCATCACCACGCGAAGGCGAAGCCTCCCGCCAAGGCGAAGGGCACCCCGAAGCACAAGCCGAAAAAGGCGAAGAAGCCCAAGTCGAAGGCCACCGCCCAGTAGCGAGCCTCCGCCGTCCGGCAACCGCCCGAAGAAAGGGCCGGCCCCGGTAGTGCACGCCCGTCGAGCAGATCGCTGCCCGATGGACGCGCACCCGGTCGGGGCCTTTGCCCATTTTCGGTGCAGGGCTGCTGCTCGCAAACCCGGCACAGGTGGTGCACGGTGGGCGCGCACCCCATTCCCCTCCGGAGGACTCACTTGACTTCCATCAACTCGGGCGACACGGCGTTCGTCCTCATCAGCGCGGGCCTCGTGATGTTCATGACTCCCGGGCTCGCCTTCTTCTACGGCGGGCTCGTGCGGGCGAAAAACGTGGTCCACACCATGATCCTGTCCATCGTCTGCATGGCGATCGTGGGCGTGCTCTGGGCCCTCGTCGGCTACAGCCTCTCTTTCTCCCCGGGGGTCGTGGACGGCTTCCTCGGCGGAACGCGCTGGTTCGGCCTCGCCGGCGTCGGCGCCGACGTCCAGAAGGACCTCGCCCCCACCATCCCCCACACCGCCTTCATGCTCTTCCAGGGCATGTTCGCGGTCATCACCCCGGCCCTCATCTCCGGCGCACTGGTGGAGCGGGTCCGCGTCAAGGCCTTCATCCTCTTCGTCATCCTCTGGAGCCTCGTCGTCTACGCGCCCGTGGCGCACTGGGTGTGGGCGCCGGGCGGCTGGCTCCACCAGCGCGGGGTCCTCGACTTCGCCGGCGGCACGGTGGTGCACATCAACGCCGCCGCCGCCGCACTCGTCGGGGCCCTCGTCCTCGGGAAGCGCCAGGGCCTGAAGACGCCCACGGTGCTGCCGCACAACGTGCCCTTCGTCATCCTCGGGGCCGGCATGCTCTGGTTCGGCTGGCTCGGGTTCAACGGCGGCTCGGCGGGGGCCGCGAACGGGGTCGCCGCCTACGCCTTCGCGAACACCTTCTTCGCGCCGGCCGCGGCCGCCGGGGCCTGGGGCCTCGCCGAGCTCTTCCTCTTCCACGGCAAGATGTCGGGCGTGGGTCTCGCCTCGGGCGCGGTGGCGGGCCTCGTCGCCATCACTCCGGCGGCCGGCTTCGTCACCCCGGCGGCCTCCCTCTTCATCGGGGCGGCCGCGGCCATCGCCTCCCTCCTCGCCGTCCGCTACCGGCCGCGCCTCGGCATCGACGATTCCCTCGACGTCTTCGGGGTGCACGGCGTCGCTGCCACCCTGGGCGCGCTTCTCACCGGCGTCTTCGCGACGAAGCTCGTGAATCCGGACGGGGCCGACGGAGGGCTCGGGCTCCTCGGGTGGCAGGCGGTGGGCGTGGTCTCGAGCATGGCCTGGTCCGCCGGCTGGTCCTTCGTGCTCTACAAGCTCGTGGCAGCCGTCTTCCCGCTCCGGGCGGACGAGCAGGACGAGTGGACCGGGATGGACGCCGCGGAGTCCGGGGAGCGCGGCTACATCAACACCGACATGGAGACCGGCGCGGGGACGGTGGCCTGACTCGCAGGGAGGAGGGAGCGGCGCCGCCGAGCCCTCCCTCCTCCTCCCGAGCGCCCGGGAGCCGCCTGCGCTGCCCGCACGGTTGGCAAAGGGCTGCGCGTTCGTCGCGCAGCGCCTGCGGGTGGGGGCGGGGCGGCCCCCGCGCCGGCTGGGCGGTTTCCGGGCGCGGGCCGGCGGCGACGGGCTCGGCACGGGGGGTGCAGAAGGCCTCGGCGCGAACCGCGTCACATCACTATTCGGAAAGGGGAACGCATTGCGCCAGCTCTTCCTGCTCTCTCTTCTCGTCCTCCTCGCACCGCTCGCCGCGCCTGCGGAGGAGCCGGCCGCCTCGGCGCCCGCTCCCGTGGTCGCGAGCGCTTCCACCGCGCCCAAGTGGTACGAGGCGGTCGAGGTCCACGGGTACGTCGACGCCTACTACGGCGTCCGCTTCGCGGGCGGGCAGGACAGCCCGAACTCGCTGCGGGCCTTCGACACCAACAACGGGTTCGTCCTGAACCTCGCCAAGGCGACGATCCTCATGAACCCGACGGCGTCGCTTCCGGTCGGCTTCCGCATCGACTTCGGGTTCGGGAACACGATGAACGCCATCGGCGACCTCGACACCTTGAACCCCGACGCCTCCCGCTACCTGGAGCAGGCCTACGGCACGCTCAAGCTCGGGGACTTCACGGTGGACCTCGGGAAGTTCGTGACCAGCGCGGGCGCGGAGGTGGTCGAGGCGAAGGACGACTGGAACTACTCGCGCTCCCTCCTCTTCTGGTGGGCCATCCCCACGACCCACACCGGCCTGCGCGTCGGGTACGGCGTGCCCGGGGTGGACGGGCTCACCCTGCAGGCCGGGGTGGTGAACGGCTGGGATGTCGCCATCACCGACAGCGCCTACAAGACGCTGAACCTCGGCGTCGTCTACAACGGCCCCTCGAACACCATCCTCTCCCTCGTCTACTACGGCGGGCCGAACCCGACGCTCGTCGTGCCCGGCGGGACCGCCATCGGCAACTGGCAGAACCTCCTCGACCTCGTGCTGCAGCGGAGCTTCGGCGACTTCACCTTCAACGCGAACGGCGACTACGGCATCCTCTCCGGCATCGGCAAGTGGTACGGCTTCTCCCTCATGGGCCGCTACTCGGCCTTCGAGGACAAGCTCCGCATCTCGGCCCGCTACGAGTACTTCTGGGATCCCGAGGGCCTGCGAGTCACCTTCGTCCCGCAGGGGGGGCAGTACACGGAAGGCACCGTCACCCTGGGCGTGCCGGTGACCTCCAACGCGGAGGTCCGGCTCGAGTACCGCATCGACCACGCCAACGCGCCCATCTTCTACGGCGGCAACGCGAACGACAACACGATGGAGGCGGCCCTCCTCGTCTGGTTCTAGGCCGGGCAACGGCTGGGGTGGCCCCGGACCGCGCCTCGGGGCCACCTCCCCCGCCCTTCCCCTCCCGCGCCTAGACGGCGAGGTGGCTGAGGACGGTGTCGAAGATCAGGAACTCGAGCCGATCCCGGTCGGCCTCGGAGATGGAGGTGAAGGCGAAGGCCACCCGGACGGCCGCCGGGTGAACCTGGACGCCCGCCACCCGCGCCTCGGCCGACAGCGGCTCCGCTCCGCCCGGCATGCGGAGGACGGCCCGCACGCGGTCGTCCCGGGGCGGCGGCTTGGAGAGGAGCGCCGAGAAGCCACCCGTCGAGATGTCGAGGGTGACGCTGCGCACCTTGTCGGTCGTCCACTCCAAGTCCGCCTGGAGGGCCCGCGCCGCGCGCAGCGCCTGCCGCGGCGTCTCCCCGGGGCGGAGCTGGGCCCGCTGGCCGGCGAGCAGGGCTCGAGCGAGTTCGTCCCGCCCGGCCCGGTACTCGCCCTTGCCCTCCGGGGACAAGGTCCCGGCCCGCGCCTTCTCGTGGAGGGCCTTGAAGCCCACCACCCATTCCTTGAGGGTCATGGCTTTCCTCCTCGCCTTCGCGGCCGGAGCATAGCGCGGGACGGGAGGCGAGCGCCTAGACCACCCGGAAGCGGTCGGCCGACCGCGGGCCCTACAGGGCGCTCTTCAGCTCCGGCGAGGGCTTGAAGCCCACCGTCTTCGTGGGGGCGATCTGGATCTCTGCGCCGGTGCGGGGGTTGCGTCCCACCCGCCCGGCGCGGCGCTTCACGGTGAAGGTGCCGAACCCCGGCATTTGGAAGCGCTTGTCCTTGCGGATGGCTCGCGCGAGCTGGTCGAAGATGGCGTCCACCAGAAGCGAGATCTGACGCTTCGAGAGGCCGCTGTGGGAAGCCTGCACCTTCTCGATGAGGTCGGCCTTGGTCATGATTGTGCGAAGCCCCTTCCCGTCGGCGAGTGGGGGAACCTAGCGCTGCGATCGCACCCCGTCAAGACGCGACCGGGGCTCCCCTGCGATCCGGAAACACCGGACCTGACGGAGTTTCCTGCGATGGACCCGGGCCGGCGCTGTCCCCGATCAAGCCGGGGAGACCCGGTCGAGCCCGAGGAGCGAGCGGGCCTCGCCGGGGGAGGCCAGCGGGCGCCCGGCCCGCTCCGCCAGCCGCGCCGCCGCGGCCACGAGCTCGCGGTTCCCCTTCGCGAGCACGCCCCGCGAGAGGTAGAGGTTGTCCTCCAGCCCGACGCGGACGTGCCCGCCGAGCGAGAGGGCGAGCTCCGCCACGGGGAGCTCACAGCGCCCGATGCCGGCGGCCGACCAGTGCGCCGCCTCCGGCAGGCCCTCCACGAGGAAGCGGAGGTTTCGCTCGCTCCCTCCCAGGCCCCCCGGCACCCCGAGCACGAACTGGACGTGATAGGGGCGCGCGAGCTCCCCCCGGGCGAGGAGCCAGCGCAGGGTCTCGAGCATCCCGCCGTCGTAGACCTCGCACTCGGCGGAGAGGCGGCGCTCCCGGATGCGGCGGGCGATGCGGACGATCTCGGGCCGGGAGTTCACGAACACCTCGTCGCCGAAGTTCATGGTCCCGAGGTTCAGCGTAGCCATCTCGGCGCCGTCGACGAGCGACCCGAGCCGCTCGTCGACCGTCATCCCCACCGCGCCGCCGGTGGAGCACTGGATGACGACGTTGGAGCCGGCCGCCCGGATGCGGTCGATGATCTCCCGGAAGTGGCGGCTCTCCTGGGAGGGGCGGCCGTCCTCGTGCCGGGCGTGCAGGTGCACCACGGCCGCCCCCTCGCGCCCCGCCTCCACGGCCGCCCGGGCGATCTCCTCCGGGGTGTAGGGGACGGCGGGGTTGGCCTCCCGGGTCACCTCGGCGCCCACCACGGCGCAGGTGATGATGACCTTGTCGCCCATGCCGCTCCTCCCCGCGCCCGAGCTAGCGCGGCCGCCGCTGGCGCTCCTTCGGCACGACGCAGGTCCCGAGAGCTCGGCACACGACCACCGGCTCGGCGAGGACCTCCGCCGCGCTCGGCGACAGCTCCGGCCTCGGGGCGATCACCTTGCGCGCCTCGAAGCGCATGGCGCGCGAGGTGGTGCCCACGCGGACGATCTCGCCGCGCACCTCGAGGAAGTCCCCGGCGAAGACCGGGGCCAAGAACTCCACCTCCTCGTAGGCGCGGAAGAGCCCCTCGTCGCCGTCGTGGCGGATGAGGAGCTCGGTGGCCAGGTCGCCGAAGAGGGCGAGGATCCGGGCCCCGTCCACCAGGTTTCCGCCGTAGTGGGCGTCGGCCTGGGACATGCGCAAGCGGAGGACCGCCGAGTCTCCCATCCCGCCTCCTATCGACTCCCCCGGGCCTGGCGCGCGAGCACCCGGTCGACGATGAAGTTCGCCACGTCGGAGGGGCGCGTCCCCGGACCGAACCCGGCGTCGTAGCCGAGCTCGAGCGCCAGCCGGTGGTCGATCCGCGGCCCCCCCAGGATGGCGACGGTGCGCTCGCGCACGCCGAGGCGGACGAGCTCGTCCACGAAGACGCGGGCGTTCTCCTTGTGCACGTCGCGCTGGGTGACGACCTGGGAGACGAGCGCCGCGTCCGCCCGGGCGTCCCGGCAGGCCTCCGCCAACGCTCGGTTCTCCACCTGGGAGCCCAGGTTTCTCGCCTCAAAGCACGGGTACCGCTCGAGGCCGTAGTCTCCGGCGAAACCCTTCATGTTCATGATGGCGTCGATGCCCACGGCGTGCGCGTCCGACCCGGTGCAGGCCCCGAGCACTACGATCTTCCGCTTGAGCTCCCGGGCCACGAGCTGGTTCAGCTCCTCGAACCCCTTCTTGCGGGCCAGAGCCTGGGGCACCTCCAGGGTGGAGAGGTCCACCGAGGCGTCCGTCCTGCCATAGACGACGAAGAAGCTGAAGCCCTCGGCGGCGCGCTCCATGGCCGCCACGTGCACCTGGGTCATCCCCAGCTTGCGCGCGAGCTGCGCCGCGGCCTCGCGGGCGCCCTCCCCCGCCTCCATGGGGAGGACGAAGGAGAGCTGCACCACCCCGTCCTCGCGCCGGTCCCCGTAGGGCCGGATCGTGGTCGGCGGGTTCCAGTCGCGGGGGCGGGTCACGGCGCCGCCTCCAGCCGGGCGCTCTCGACGAGCCGCCTCTTCACCTCGAGGAGTTCCTGGGGCACGGGGGAGCGCCCGGCGAACCACACCCGGTACTGGACGCCGCCCGAGCAGGCGGCGAAGGCCCAGCCGTGCCAGGCCCCCTGGTCCGCCTCCTCCGCCACGGCCTTCTGCCCGGCGAAGGTGGAGCCGTGTCGCTGCACGGCGCTCAGGCCCTGGGTGCCGCGCTCCAGCGCCGCCGCCGCATCCCCCAGGCAGTCGGGGCCGGCCGACGCGTCCGGGACCGCGCTCGCCTCGATGGTGCCGTTCCCGGCGGGGGCGACGAGCCGAACGTGGCGGTCGTCCCCGCTCGCGCGCCAGTCCGAGGGCGCCTCGAAGGAGAGGCCGACGACGACGTAGCGGCTCGCTCCCTCCCGGGCGTCCGGACGGGTGACGACCCGGGCGCAGCCGGCGGCGGCGAGCCAGGCGAGGGCGAGCCATCCGCGCCTCACGCCTCGCCCTCCAGGAGCTCGAGGAACGGGTTGAAGTAGTCGGGGGCGCGCGCCACCACCCCGGAGAGGCCCTTGCCGCCGTCCTCTGCGCGGGCCACGTCGCCGAAGCGGGCCTTGCCGATGGCCGAAAAGAGCCCCTCCTCCGCCACCTCCTCGAGCAGCCCGAGCGCCTTTCCCAGGGTCTCCCGAGCGCGCCGCTGCACCACCCCCTCCGGGCGGAACTCGACCTCGGCCCCCATGGACTTCCACGCCCGGTAGACGTAGTCGGCGCTCTTCAGCGCCACGAAGCGGTCCATGAGGAAGGGGTTGTGCATGGCCTCGGTCATCATCCCGAGCAGCTGGATGTCCTGCCCCGTCACCCGGCCCACCACGTCCGCCATGGCGTCGTAGACGTGGCTGAAGAAGATGTCCCCCTGCTTGTGCTTCGTGGGCGGCATGTACTTGATGGGGGCCTCGGGGAAGAGGGTGCGGACGAGCAGCGCCTGCGCCATCTCCCGGGCGATGGTCTCCTCGCGGGCCGGGTCGATCTCGAAGCTGTGGCCCAGCCCGAGGAGGCGGTCGGGGAGGCCAGCGCGATGGGCGAAGGACTCATTCATGAACTGGCTGGCGATGACGGTGTGCGCCGCCTCGTCCGCGTCCGCGGTGGTGATGTAGTTGTCCTCGCCCGTGTTGATCACCACCTCGGCGAAGGCGCAGACGCGGCGGGAGAAATACTGGTCGCAGAGCGTGCGCTTCATGTTGATGTCCCGGAAGAGGATCCCGTACATGGCGTCGTTGAGCAGCATGTCGAGCCCTTCCCAGGCAGCCGCGAAGGCGATCTCCCCCATGCACAGGCCGGAGGCGTAGTTCGTGAGCATCACGTAGCGGCGCAGGGAGCGGGACTCCTCGTCGAGGGCCTGGCGCATGATGCGGAAGTTCTCCTGGGTGGCGTAGGTCCCTCCGTAGCCCTCGGTGGTCGCCCCGTGGGGGACGTAGTCGAGGAGCGACTGCGCCGTGGAGCGGATCACCGCCACGATGTCGGCGCCGGCCTGCGCCGCCGCCCGGGCCTGCTCCACGTCGTCGTAGATGTTGCCGGTGGCGACGATGAGGTACTTGTGCGGCAGGGGCCCCATGCCGAGCTCTGCCTTGAGCGCCTCCCGGCGGGCCACCCGCCGGCGCAGCTCGCCCGCGGCGGAGCGGACCTCGCCCCGCACCTCCTCCCGCAGAGCCTCCTCCTCCGCTCGCGGCAAGGGCGGCGGGGCCCGGGGCAGGGAGGTGACGCGGTCGACGACCGCCAAGGGGTCGCGGGCTCCTCCCCGCAGCGCGTACCCCCACCAGTAGGCCGCACCGCGCCCGAGGAGGCCGCGGTCGTGGAGGGAGTCCACCATCGCGTTCGCGAGGGGAACGCCGCTCGGCCCGGCCTCGTGGAAGCCGAGGAGGCGCAGCACCGAGCGCTCGACGGAGACGGTGGTATGCCGGCGCACGAAGCCCATGACGTCCCCGCTCACCCGGTCCGCGAGCGCGCGGCAGCGGCGAATCACCTCTTCGTCGAGGCGCAGGTCCGGCACTACCCGTCCGTCTCGCAGCCGCATGGGATCATCCCTATGCCCGCGAGCTCCGGGGGGCAACAAACGGCGCCCCTCGGACCAGGGCGAGATATCGAGCGAGGAGCCGCAGGAGCGGCCCCGCCGGCGCCGCCCCGGAGAGGAGGGCCGCCAGGGCCTCCGCCACCTCCCGGTCCGAGGCCATGCGCCGGAAGCGCCCGCGCGGCGGGTCCCGGTAGAGGCGCGGGGCGAGGCGGGCCCCGAGCGCGAGCGTCACTCCGCTCCGGGTCGCGGCGAGCCGCAGGCGGTAGGCCTTGGCGAGGCCTTGGGCGGCGGCCGCCCCGGGAAGAGGCAGCGTGAGGGCGAGCGCCGCGAGGTCCCCGGCCACCCGGCCGGACCAGAGCGCGTAGCGGATGCCCTCGCCGGCGAGTGGGTCCACGCCCAGGGCCTCGCCGGCGAGGAGCACGGGCCCGAGCCCGGCGGGCCCCGACGGGTCGAAGACCCGGATGGACCAGGGACGGGGTGAGGGGGTGCGCCCCGCCGCCGCTCCCTCGAGCCAGCGGCGCAGCCTCTCCGACCCGTCGGGCAGCGGCTCGAGGGAGTAGAGGCCGACGCTCTCCTCCCCGCCCGAGGCCCCGGGGAACCGCCAGGCATATCCCGGGACGCCCGCGTCGAGATCGAACAGCAGCTCCGGGTCGGCCCGGGCTTCGACCGTGGCCTCGCGCAGCGGCACGCGCCTCCCCGCGGGCAGGCCGAGCAGCCGGCGAGACGGCCCGGCCGCGCCGTCGGCGGCGACGGCGGCCCGAAAGGCGATGGGGCGCGATCCGGCGAGGGCCTCCCCTCCCCCGGGGCCCAGCCGAAGGGCCACGAGGGGCGAACCCTCCACCACCTCGGCGCCGGCGGCGCGGACCTGCTCCAGGAGGTCGGCGTCCCACTCCCTGCGCCGCACCACCGCCGCCGCGCGCGGCAGCGGGACGCGGTGGGTCCTCCCCTCGAGCTGGATCGCCGCCCGCGCCACCACGCCGTGTGGCACCCGAAGCTCGAGCCCGGCGCGCTCCATCTCGAAGAGGCCTCCCCCGGTGATGGCCCCGGCGCAGACCTTGTCCCGGGGGAATCGGGCGGAGTCGACGACGAGGACGCGCAGGGCCGGCGCCCTCCGCCGGGCCGCGAGCGCGGCGGCGCACCCCGCCGGCCCGGCCCCCACGACGAGGAGATCCGTCTTCACGTCCGGCCGCCCGACGGAGGAGGGCCCGGTCGAGGGCCCTCCACCGAGCCCGTGCAGTGGCCCGCTCCGACGCCCTCCACCCGAACCCGGACGAGGTCGCCGCGGGATGCGCCGGCGGGCGGGAACCGGACCCGGGCGAACTCCGAGGAAGTCCCGGAGGCGAGTTCGGGCCCCGCCCTCTCCACCACCACCTCGAGGACCCGGCCGACCTGCGCCCGGAGGAAGCCCTGCCAGCGCTCCTGGGAGAAGGCCCGGAGCTCCCCGGCGCGGCGGCTCGCCACCGGCCCAGGCGGGCGGTCCGGGGAAAGGGCCGCCCGGGTACCCGGGCGCGGCGAGAAGGGGAACACGTGCAGGTAGGAGAGCGGCAAGGACCCGACGAGCGCCAGGGTACGGCGGTGGTCCTCCTCCGACTCCCCCGGAAACCCGGTCATGACGTCCGCCCCCAGGCACAGGCCGGGGAGGGACCGGGCCACCTCCTCCACCACGGCCGCGAAGGCCCGGGCCCGGTACGGTCTCCCCATGGCCGAGAGGACGCCGTCCGACCCGCTCTGGAGCGGAAGGTGGAGGTGGCGGCAGAGGAGTTCCGCCGCTTCCTCCCGGAGGACCTCGAGGGGCACCTCGAGGGGCTCGACCGAGGAGAGCCGGAGACGGCGAACCGCCCGGCCTCCCGCGGCGGCGCGCAGGAGGGCGGCGAGGGAGCTCGGCGGGGAGAGGTCGCGGCCGTAGGCGCCGAGGTGGACCCCGGAGAGGACCACCTCGGGCCGCTCGGCGCCGACCCCGGCGATGCGCCGGAGGGCCTCGAGAAAAGGGAGCGAACGGGAAGGCCCCCGCGCCGCCGGGACGGCGCAGTAGGCACAGCCGTGGTCGCAGCCGTCCTGGACCTTGAGGACCGGCCGCGCCGCGCCTCGCCGCGCGTCGGGCGCAGCCGTGAATCCAGGCGCGGATGCCCGGGCGCGGGAAAGCGCGGCCGGGGCGGCCTCCCCGGCCGCGAGGCGCTCGAGAAAGCCCGGCAAGGCCGCGTGCGCGGGCGCTCCGACCATGGCCGCCACCCGGGGGAGGCGGCGCAGGACCTCGCCCTCCGCACTCTCGTGGCAACCGGCCACCACGATGCGGGCCCCGGGGTGCTCGGCCCCGGCCCGGCGGACCGCCTTGCGGGTGGCGGAGGCGGCGTCCGAGGTCACCGTGCAGGCGTTCACCACAACCCAGTCGGCCGGCTCCCCCTGGGCGGCCGGGGCGAACCCGGGCCCGAGCGCGGCGAGGAGCGACTCCGCGTCCGAGCGGTTCACCCGGCAGCCGAGCGCGACCACGGCGACGCGCCTAGGGCCGTGCGATGCGGCCACCGCCCACGACCTCCTCCCCCTCGTAGAACACCGCCGCCTGGCCAGGGGCCACCCCCCGCACCGGGGCGCGCAGCCGCACCTCGACCTCGCGTCCCCCAAAGACGGGCCGGACCTCGCCCATCGCCCCGCCGTGGCGGTGGCGCACCTTGACGAGGGCCTCGAGGGGACCGGCCGGCGGGGCGCCGGCCACCCAGGAAGCCTCGGCCACCCGGAAGCGGTCGGCGGAGGCCTCCTCGGAGGTCCCCACCACCACCCGGGCCGACTCGGGCTCGATGCGCACCACGTAGTGCGGCTCCGGGAAGGCGAGGCCGAGTCCGCGGCGCTGCCCCACCGTGAAGCGGTGCACCCCGGCGTGCCGGCCCACCACCTCGCCGGCGGTGGTGACGAGGTCCCCGGACCTCGCCGCCCCTCGCCGCCGGAGCTCCACGAAGTCGGCCGCCTCCCCGCTCGTGACGAAGCAGATCTCCTGCGACTCGGGCTTCTGCGCGGTGGCGAGGCCCGCGCCCGCCGCCAGGGCGCGCACCTCGCTCTTCGGGAGGTGGCCCACCGGGAAGACCACCTGGGAGAGCTCCTCCTGGCCGAGGCCGTAGAGGAAGTAGCTCTGATCCTTCGCCGGGTCGGAGCCCGCGAGGAGCGCGTAGCGCGAGCCCCGCTGCTCGACCCGGGCGTAGTGGCCGGTGGCGAGGCGCGCCCCGATGGCCCGGGCGCGCCGCAGGAGCCAGTCGAACTTCACCGCCGTGTTGCAGGCGATGCAGGGGTTCGGGGTCCGGCCGGCGAGGTAGTCGTCCACGAAGGGGTCGATCACCCGGCGCCCGAACTCCTCCTCCACGTTCGCCACGTAGAACGGGATGCCGAGCCGCCGGGCCGCCGCCCGGGCGTCCTCCAGGTCGTCGGGGGCGCAGCAGGAGCGGCCGCGTGCCCGGTCGGAGAAGTCGTGGACCCGCATGGACACGCCCACCACCTCGTGGCCCTCGGCGGCGAGCAGGGCGGCGGCGGCGGACGAGTCCACGCCTCCGGACATGGCGACGAGCACCCGCACGGCGGGAACCTAACCCGGGGCCTGGAAGGGGAGCTCGAGCACGAACTTCGACCCCGTGAAGTGGCGACGCACGCCCTCCGACTGCGTCCGCGGAGGGCTCTCGACGAGGATGCGCCCGCCATGGGCCTCGACGATGCGCCGCGCCACCGGGAGGCCCAGCCCGCTGCCGGGGTGCTTCGCCCCCTCGTCCTTCCCGGCGGCGTGGAAGAAGGGCTCGAAGACGTTCTCCTGCTCCTGAGGCGGGATCCCCGGGCCCTGGTCCGAGACCGAGAAGCGCAGCCGGTCGCCCTCTCGCCTCACCTCGAGGAGGATCTCCCCTCCGTGCGGGGAGAACTTGACCGCGTTCCCGGCGATGTTGGCGAGCGCCTGCTTGAGCTTCTTCGGGTCGGCGCTGATGGGCCCGCAGCCGCACTTCTGCACCTCCACGTGAAGCCGGGCCTCCCGGATGTGGGGGCGCAGGTCGGCGACGACCTCCTCCGCCAGGGCGTCGGGGTCGACCGTGCCGAGGAAGAGCGCCGCGTCCTTCGCCTCCAGGCTGGCGAAGTCGGAGAGGTTCTCCACCACCCGGGTGAGCCGCGCCGCGGAGCCCTGGATGGACTCGAGGATCCGCTTCTGCTGGGAGGACAGGGGACCGAGCTTGTCCGAGGTGAGGATCTTCATGTACCCGGAAATGGGGGTGAGGGCGGTGCGGAGCTCGTGCGCCAGGTTGGCGATGAAGATGCGGCCCAGGCGGTCCCGCTCGTGGTAGCGCTTCTCCCAACCCCCGGCGGCCTCGATGGCGTGCTCGAGGTGGCTCGCCATGGAGGCGGACAGGACCTTCAGCCCGGCCCGCTCGCCCTCCGCCGGGAGGCTCTCCCGTTGCCCCTCCAAGACGCCCTTCACGGCCTCGGCGAAGAGGGCCTCGTCGACGGGCTTCGCGAGGTAGGCGTCCGCCCCGGCGGCGAGCGCCACGTCGTGGTCCGAGGTCGTGTCCCCGAGGACGAGGAAGCGGACCCGGGCGAAGGCCTTCTCCTGCTTCAGCCGGGCGGCGATCTCCACGCCGTCCAGGTCGTCGCCGCGCGCCTCCACCACGACGAGGTCCGGAGGCAAGGTCAGCGCCCGCTGGATCCCGGCGAGACCCGTCCTCGCCTCGTCCACCGCGAGCCCCTGCGCCTCGAGAATCTGGCGCAGCCGGGCCCGAAGCTTGGCGTCACTCTCGATGCACAAGATCCGCGGCGCCATGCAGTCCTTCCCGGGGGGCGGATGATAGTGCGGATCGGGGGCGCCGGCTCGGGGAAAAGAGTCCCTACTGTGGAGCGCCCGCACCTTTTCGGACCTCCCACCAGGTCCTCAGGGCGGCTTCCAGGGTCGCGGGGTCGTTCCGACTCGGGTCGTCGATCACCAGGTCGAGGAGGTGGCGGAGCGCCTCCCCCACCGCCGGGCCCCCGGGGATGGCGAGGAGCCGCATCACCGCTCGGCCGTCGACGGCGAGCTCCCCCACCGAGAGCGCCGGGTGGCTCCGCAGCTCGGCCTTGGCGCGACGGCGCAGCGAGCGAACCTTCTCGGAGAGGCTGCGAGAGGCTCGGCCCTGGTGGCGCGCGTCGGCGGCCAGGAGGTCGAGGAGGTCTGCGGCCGCCCCGGAGCCGGCGGAGGAGAGCCAGCGCCGCAGCTCCGCCGGGGCCGCGGGAAGCGGAGCGCCCGCCCGAAGGCAGCCGTGGGCGCGGAGGAGCCCGGCCACGCCCATCGCCAGGCGGTTGGGGAGGCGAAGCTCCACCACCGACTGCACGGCCACGGGCACCGGCAGGACGTGCAGGAGACCGGCGAAGCGGAGGAGGCGGCAGCGCTCCCACTCCGCCTCGGCTCGATCCGCGGGGCCGTCGACCGGAGGGGCGCTCGGCGGATAGGCGTCGGCGGCGACGGCCACGGCGTGGCGAGCGATCCCCCTCGGCACGGCCGAGAGGGCTGGCAGGGCCACCCCAAGGAGTCCCGTGTCCGCGAGCAACCGGAGCCCTTCCCTCGCGTACCTCCCGGTGGCGAGGCGGGAGAGCTCCTCGGCGACTCGCTCCTTCGAGACTTGCCCCACCACCCCGAGGGACGGGCCGATGGCGGCCCGGGTGCGCCGCTCGAGCTCGAAGCCCAGCTCGGCGGCGAAGCGCACGGCGCGCAGGGGGCGGAGCCCGTCCTCGGCGAAGCGGTCCCGGGGGTCGCCCACGGCGCGGATGAGGCCGCGCCGCAGGTCGCCGAGGCCCCGGAAGGGATCCCGGAATTCCCCCTCGATGGGATCCCAGGCGAGCGCGTTCACCGTGAAGTCCCGGCGCGCGAGGTCGGCCGCGAGGTCTTTGTGAAAGGACACGGAAGAGGGGCGGCGCCCGTCCAGGTAGGGCCCCTCTCCGCGGAAGGTGGTCACCTCGACCCGGGCCGTCCCCTCGAGGACGGTCACCGTGCCGTGCTCGACGCCGGTGGGGATGACCCTCCTGAAGAGGCCCTGCACCTCGTCCGGGGTGGCGGGGGTGGCGACGTCGAACTCGTCAGGATCCCGCCGCACCCGGCGGAGGAGGGAGTCGCGGACGGCACCCCCGACGATCCAGGAGCGGTGCCCGGCCCGGTCGAGAGTCCGGAGCACGAAGAGAACCGGCCGCGGGACCTTCCGGCCGTCGAGCGCGCGCGGCACCCTCTCCGCCACGGTCAGTGGATGATGGGCCGCCCCTCCGCGGCCTGGTCGAGGAGCCGGAAGTAGAACCGGATGAGGGCGTCGCGGGACTGGGAGGGCAGCGCCGCGATGACTTCCCGGGCCGAGGAGATGGGCTCGCGGGCGATGACGAGGAGTGCCTCGCCGAGCTCGCTCGCCTCCTCGCGCGAGAGCGGCGCCTGGGGCGCCGCGAAGGCCTTGCGGATCTCGTCCGGCGGGAAGAGCGGGTGGTGGCCCGAGAGGCTCTCCCTGAGGCGCACGGAGAGGAGGCCGGGCACGAGCACCTGTTGCACTTTGTCCACTGCCTCTCCTCTCGCCGCCGAGGTCGCCCGGGGACCCCCTACGTCCCGACCGGCCCCGTTGCGGGCGGACGCCCGTCCACGGCGGCCGGGACTGTAGCACGGGTCCGGGCGCCGCCGCGGCGAGGTAGAGCGACATCGGGAGGAAGCGCCCGGTGAAGCGAGCGAGGCCGGCGATCGAGAGGGGAGAGAGAGCGCCGCGCCGGAAGTCGAGAGCGGAGGCGGCGATTCGCGCCCGGCCTTGCCCGGCCGGGCGTTCCGGTCTCGCGCTCCGGGCCCCGGGGGGCGGCCCGGCTTGAGCAGCGAGATCCCGTCGCGGGTCGACGCCGCCTACCGGCTCCTGCCCCAGGTCACCGGCGGTGCCGGTAGGTCGAGGCGGCATGGCGCTTCCAGCAGGTCCTTGGCGTCCTCCCTGGCAGGCCTCTTCCTCGGGTACGAGTGGAAGAGCTACGACGCCGCCCGCGGAACGTCCCCACCGGGGGCTCGACTTCCTCGGCCCGCAGCGCCGCGCCGACCGCGCGGTCAGGCCTTCCTGGCGATCGCCTTCCCTTGAACCAGGAGTCGTCTCCGGGCGGAGCACAGTCCGAGAGGGGCCGGTGGAGCTCACCCCGTTAATGGGGAGTGGGCGAGGCAGCTTGAGCCGCGTGCCGCCGCATCGCCATTCGGTTCCGCCTGGAAGTCCTGCGCCCCCTGCACCGCGTCCGGAAGTGACCTTTGCCCAGCCAGTTGCGCACATGTAAATTATCACTTACTGTATCCGTGAGGGCGCGTCCCCGGCTGGCCCGTGATCCCCCCGAAAACGTGTCCTGGCCGGGGCCGCGCCCCCTTCCTTTAGGGTAATCCTGCTCACCGGAGCCGGAACGGCCATCCCCGAAGCGGACCAACCACGGCGGTCCGAGGAAGAGAAGAAGCCGGAGGTCCGTGGGACCATCCGGCCTATAACCACCTGTAATCTGGTGACCCCGCCGTGACTCGAACACGGGACCTGCGGTTTAGGAAACCGCCGCTCTATCCAGCTGAGCTACGGGGCCAAAATCTCTCGGTCTGCCTGGCTATCCGGCAGTCCCCTCCCACCACCGCGGCCGGGATGGCCGGGGTCGGTCGAATCGGGGCGACCATACGAGGTTTCCCCGGGAGCGACAACTCTCCTCGGCCACTCCTGCGTGCGATCGCCCTCCAAGCCGATCGGGAGCGTCGGGGGCCGCGACGAGATCTCCCGAGACTCACGGGCGGGGAGCCGCTCCGGCCTCGCGCTCCTGCCTCACCGGAGCCGTGCTGCGGCCTTGCGTCCGTCTGGCGGCCTTCGCCGCGGCGTCCAGCCGGGCGGCGAACCTCGGGGAGTCGAACTTCCCGCAGAAGCTCCCGGCGCAGGTGCAGTTCTCCCGGAACCAGGCCCGGTCCTTGGCACCGGAGAGGCCCCGCTTCGCCCCCATCGCCTCGCAGAGCTTGTCCTGCTCGTCCGGCTTCGTGGGGTAGCCCCCGGCGTTCACCGGGCGCGCGGCGAGCACCGAAGCGAGGAGCACGCCGACCCTGGCCCGCCTTCCCACGCGCCTCACCTGGAGAGGCAGTAGACGGACGCCGCGAACACGGCGAGGAAGCCGACGAGGCCGAAGAGGAGCTTGGCCGCGGCGCCGGGCCCCGCGGCCGCCCGGGCGCGCACGGCCGGCGCCGCGGGCGCGCGGCGGACGTGAGCGCCCGCGGGCGGGGGCGCGGGAGGGGTCCGCTCCGAGCCCGGCCAGCGCCGCTCCCCGACGGCGAACGGCAAGGGCTCCGCGCCCCGGTTGAGCGGGTGGCCGAGCTTCTTCGCCTGCTCGAGGCGAACCGGGTGCGGGACCTTCCAGCCGTCGCAGGTCCCGACGACGGTGACGGTGCGGGTCCCCGTGGGAGCGGTCCTCGTCCCCCAGACCTTGACGTCGCTGAAGGCGCCCTTCTCCAAGGCGGCCGCGAGGTCGAGGGAGGTGGTCCGGGGGCCGAACCGGCCGGCGATGTTGTCGCCCCTCCCCGGCACGAAGCCGAGCAGCTCGCCCCTCTCGGTCCGCACCTCGACCGTGCTGCCGTCGCCGAAGGCTTGGTCGCGGACGAGGTAGAGCTTGTCGCCCACCGCGAGCCGCCTCGCCGCGCGCTGATAGTGAAAGACCCCGCTCACCTGGAAGAAGAGGCTCGACTCGTGGACATCGCCCGGCAGGCTGGCAGAGGTCCGGACGGCGCGGCAGTCGTCGCAGTGCTTCCAGCCCGCCGGCGCGCGCTCGGGGAGCCGGCCCAGGCAGCCTGCGGTGGCGCAGGGCCGAGCGGGACTTGGAGATCCGGGGCGCACCCCGCGCGCCGCACAGGCGGCGCAGTGCGAGAGCCGACCAGCCTCGTTCACCAATAGTCCGCAGCCGCACCGCTCGCAGGTCGCGGTCCTCGGCTGCGCCCTCGGCGGGAGCGCTGCGATTCCGGTTGCCATTCGGGCCTTCCGCGCCCAAACGCTAGATCCGTGAGACGGGCGTTAGCTTGACCCCCATCATTGGCGTTACGCGCGCCCCACCTGTGTCGCGGAGTGAGCATTCGTGGCGCGTTGCGTAACGCCGCAGCGGCCCGGATTCACCCCTTTGGGGGTCCCGCCGGCCGGGGCGGGCGGGGCCGCGACTTCGGAGAGCGGGCCGCGTTCTCGTCACCCTGGGTCACATTCGGCCGGGGCCGCGAGCGG
>Ga0335078_10006177_pt1 | contig 17737 bp, 13 predicted proteins | sample Lox_Sample_32_FD_206711 | JGI IMG/M metagenome (GOLD analysis project Ga0335078, IMG submission 206711) | Soil microbial communities from Loxahatchee National Wildlife Refuge, Florida, United States - Lox_Sample_3.2 | ecosystem: Environmental > Terrestrial > Soil > Wetlands | place: USA... | reverse complement strand
TGACGCCGACATATACAATAACCATGACAGTGCCTGCAGGATCGACAATGACAATAACGCCGACAATAACGCCTACAATAGCGATAAACCTTGAAATAAACAGCATAACGATATCGCCGGCAAGCGTAGCAGATAATCAGGACATAACGGTAGTGATGCAGGTAGAGAATATAGGGACAAACACGGCGGATAATGTAGCGCCATCAGCGCCGGTATTAACTGTAAGCGGAGGAGCGTCGGCAACGCAAATAAGCGGTCCAAGCCCTGCAAGCACGACGCTGGGAGGATCAGGAGCGACGACGGCATTCACGTGGGTATACGAGGTAACATCAGCTACTGGAAGCATAACAATAAGTGACACAGTAAGCGGAAAAGATGCGGTAGACGGGGCGAGCATGACAAGCACATCAGCGTCAAGCAATATGTTCACATGCGCTACGCCGACGTTTACATCGACAGGGACACCTGCAAATACAGCGATAAATACGCCGACAATAACGCCTACATCGACAGGGACACCTGCAAATACAGCGACAAATACGCCGACAATAACGCCTACATCGACAGGGACACCTGCAAATACAGCGACAAACACGCCGGTAGCGACAGGGACAGCGACGAATACACCGGTGCCAGTGCCTTCAGGAGTGCCGACAATAATAGGCCCGCCAAAGCCGTATCCGAACCCGTTCAATCCGAATGCCAACAGCCAGTTGTGGATACAGACAAATGTAACAGCTGGAGGGGTAGTGATACCGCCAAGCGGGATAGACAGCATAACGGTAAAGATATATACGGCGGCATACAGGCTGGTATTAAAGCAGGAATTCCAGGGTGAAGAGATACAGACGAGCCTGGACGGCCAGGGAGTGAAAGTGGGGTATAACTCGCAGTATTTGATGAACCTCAGCGAAGGTACGTATTACTATGTAGTGACTGCAGTAAGCGGTGGAGTAAGTGTAAGATCGAAAGTTGACAAGATAATAATATTAAAATAATCTTTATTTAGCAAAATATAAAGGCGGCGTTTAAAACGCCGCCTTTATATTTTAAAAGCAAATAGTTCCAACATTTTAACGTAAAAATATATGTATATAGCCGAATTATAAACTAAAAATTTCCATAAAAAAATATTGACAAACGAAAGTCGTCTGTTATAATTGTTTTCGTTTTAATAATCGGGCAAAATCAAGATTAAGCTAATAATAAAATAATACCAAGGAGAGGAAATAAATGAAGAAAAACTTTATCCTTATGGTTATGTTTGTTCTAATCTCTGCCTCAGCATTCGCCTCTGATTACCAATTAATAATACCCCAAAACGACCAGATTTACCTGGATCTTTATGCCATGGCCGATTCCGGACTTATAAAATCAGTATCTCCGGAGCAATTTAAATTCAGCGCAATCACAAGGTATGAGGCTGCTATGTACATAGCTGAAGCTGCGGCAAACGTCACTTCGCAGGCACAGATTGCGGCGCCGGAAGATAACATGAGCCAGGAAAAAATTTACGCCTATGTCAATACGATAAAAAAATATGTCACTGAATTTTATACCGAGCTTAAAAAAATGCACCAGGATGTTGATGCCCTGCAGGCCGCGCTCAAGTCACCCGAGCTTGAAGATTACAAGAAGACAGTTGATGAAATGAAGGACGAAATGAACGATATTGAGCAAGAATATAAAAAGACAACTTTCCACGGCATGCCGCCTTTCCAGGTGCAGGGCATGCTGCAGTCAAGGATGCAGGATGTCGAATCCTTCGGCGTCAGCCATATAAACCACGCTTCGCTCGGCGGTACCATGATGCAGTTGTGGTCACAGGGGATCATTTCAAGTGACCTTAATTTTAAGCTGAACTTATCTTTTATCAAACCCGCTGATGAAAATGACAACGGACTTTCGAAACCAGAACCGCTGCCTGAATTCTGGGGCACGGGCTCACGGTTTCTGGATACATATACAATTAACCTTGGAATCTATAAATGGACTCTCACCACCGGATTTTTCTGGGAGGACCTGACACCTTTTGTCATGAAGCAGATATTGACAGAGAGACCCGTGCCGTTTGACCGCGATGTTTACGCAACTACCGAAGAAAGCTCAAGGGGGCACTATGAAAACATATTTGAGCACGCATTCCAGAAAAGAGGGGATATCTGGTCAAAGCACGGGTTTTACGGCATTGACATAACAAATCTCAGCCTTTTCGGCAGCGACCAGTTCAAGATCATGGGCGGCAAAGACGAAAAATTCGATGAAAGATGGGATAAACATTATTTATATGATTTCGCAAGCAGATATACGCATTTCCAGGATTTACCGTTTTTTTCGAATACTGCTCTGTCTTTGAACGCCTTCAACACTTCAAATGAACTGGGTGAAATACAGACATCGGCTCCAGACCCAAATGACCCGATATATGACCTGGCCAATTTTCCGGGCACTCCTTACGGATACATACAATCAGCGACAATTGTCGGAGGAGATTTAAAAACAAGCCTGACCGATATCATGGATATAAAAGGCGAGTTTGAAAGGGCGAATTTCAACGGCAGGCTGCCGGCACCCTACTCACAGTACCCGGGTAATAATCCGCCGGCTTTTACGCAGGTTGGAGACGCCATTTATATGTCGATAGCGCCTTCATTCCTGCCGAAGCAGGTTAAGATTACGGTCAAATATACCAGGATTGACCCCGATTACGTGGCGACTGCGGCTGCGGTAATTGATACAAGTTACAGGACTTATACTGCCACATTTACCCCGAAAATCAGCAACATAACTTACGCGGCAGACCCTACATTATTATATAATAATATGAACAGGGTGGACGTGGAGGCAAACGTGAGCGTGCCAAACGGTTTTCTTATAATAAATTACGGTTCTTCGGCGCAGATAAGGCAGACAGGCAATATGTTTTATTCCGAGCATTTCCTCCTTGGAAACAGGCTTGACGGCGGAATATACTGGCACGACTTTTTCAGCAATTACGGCTCAGCGGCTACACCGCCGGGCGACGCGGACACGTATTACGGATACAATAATTATAATATGAACAGATTCGGATATAATTCATCAGGTGCAAATACTAACTATACCGGCTATCAAAATACCGCGCTGAACGCAAATCTTGCCAACGTGAACAGCGTCATAGCAGGTGGCAGGGGCGGACTTGTCACTGACCAGTGGCTCTCAAACAGGGAATACATGGTTACGCACCTGGTACAGCCTGGCGCTTCAACAACGAAATTTTTCAACAACGCCTCGGCTGATTTGAGGTACGCCGTGAACAAGCTCCTTGGCATACCAAACGACCTTTTCTACGAGCTTTATGGCGAGCTTTCCACGCTTTATAACGGGGCGGATATGATGGTTGATTACAACCCGAACGACATATTCTGCCGCAGTTTTGTAATGACGTTCCTTGTTTATAATGTCACGAAGAAAGTAAACCTAATGGCATTCGGCGGCCTGGAGAGGTGGACATCGGACAACGTGGAAAGGTGGAGCTCCGTATCCCAGGTTGACCCGGATTTCGGCCTTGATTACGCGGACGAGGCTTACGGCGTGGGCATAGATTACGACTTTGCGCCGAGGACCTCGATATTCCTGAGAGTGAAAAATTTCGCGCATTTCGACAGGGAAGTCCCCGAAAACGACTTTCACGGGCTCCAGTTATACCTGGAATTAAAAAACTTCTTTTAAAATACCGGAACCCAAACATGAAATATAAATTTGAAATAATAACACATAGGAGGTAGTTTAAATGTCAAAGAAAATTATTATCGCGTTGGTTATTGTGCTTTTGCCAGTATTTATCTTTGCACTGGATGAGGTTATTGACAAGGATCACTGGGCATACAAGGACATACAGTACCTTGTTGATGCGAAGGTTATCACAATGCCGCTTACAAAAGATACTCTCACGCGTGAAGAAGTCGTGGGCTACATAAACAACGGCGTTGATAATATACTCCTTGCCGCAAAGACAAAAAAACAGACAGGGGAGCAGAACGCGAGCGTAAAAGAATACATTGACAAGCTTTACAACCTCGTGAAAGCTTACCAGACCGACATGATGACGCTCGGACAAAAACTTGACTCCATAGAAGAAACGCTCGGCGACCTCAAGGCGAAAAAGCAGGAACTGGAACAGAAGCAGGACAAGCTGCTTAACGGCATGGGCATGAGGATAAACGGCGAGAGCGCGGCTTATATGACAGACCTCCTGCTTTTCGGCAGCAAAAACAGCCTTGACACTCTTGTACAGAACGCGGAAAGCGAGGGGGTAACCACGGCCGCGAGCCCGGGCAATATAGCGGCGCTCAGGTACAGGCCGATAACGCAGTACATTGACCTTATGTTTTCTCTGCACGCAAACAAGGAATTATACTCGGAGGCCACTTTCAGGCTGGAAAACGTGTTCGGAGGCTTCTGGGGCTCGCAGGATATCATAGGACTGAAGAGGTTTTTCATACAGGGCGACTACCCGATAGCTTTCATATTCGGCGACTACCAGGCGAAAATGACGCCTTTCACGATTTGGGCGGTAGACGACGACAGGCCGTTTGAGTCCACGATATTCAGCGATAAAAGAGACATGAATAAAAAAGAGCTTTACCTTATAGACGATTCATGGCCCGTGCAGGGTTTAAAGGCAAGCACAATAATCAATCTATTTAACACACTGGACCTGAATTTGGACGTAATGGGAGCCAGGCTGGGCGAGGCCGACATGGACCAGCCAAACACAGGTTATTTTGCGGTTCCGTTTGAGGGAGACTTTACAGGCGGCAACTCGGCAAACGGCGATTTAGGCACGCATACGCTGCCTGGAACCGTATATTCACACGACCAGTACATGGGCGCCGGCAGGATATCGACTGATGCCACGCTGAAGAATATCCTGAACGTGGGTGTGAATTTTGTGGAGATAAAGGACGCGAAAGATACAGGGCCCGATTACAATGCGCCTACTCTCGACAACTACGTAACATCAGCAGACGGATCAATAAAGCTTTTTAATATTGCCACGATAAAGGCTGAATACGCAATATCGGATTATTGTGTGGATTTTGCCGGAGAAGGAGCCACCACACCGCTTTCTTGGGAAAACACCTATCTGAGCGACAAGGCCCTGAAAGCAGACCTGATAGCAGAGGCCTTTGGCACAAAGCTCGACATCAGCTTCAGGGACGTCGGCAACTCATTCACTGCCTATGCAGCGCAGTCAAGGATATACGATGAGGGAAACAACCCATGGCAGTATTATGTGACCCAGAACAACACATACAACGTTTCCCTTCCCATGCCCACATATATGATAGGCGGTTCCACAATGGATAATTTCGGCAAGGTATACCCCCTGACTAGGTACAACAACTCCATAATCACGATGTTAAGCGGGAACTACAACCCTATAGGCTCCAACCTCATGGCATATCCTTTCTTTGAAAACAACTCCACGCCGTACGGCGACGCCACACCGAACAGGCAGGGCTTCAGCATAAAATTAACCGGCGATTATTTCGACGACCTGCTGCTGCCTTACATCAAGTTCCAGGACCTGTCTGAGATAGTATCAGACGTGATTGTAAACGGTACGCAGCAGCCCAGGAACTACACCGTGATCGAGGCAGGAGTGAAAATCAACCTCGGCGACGACCTGTCGATAACAGCGGGCTATAAGAACGAAGTAACGGACAATAACTCGAACATAAACCTCACGTCAAACATAATCGATGCGGGTATAAACTATACATTAATCAAAAAGGTCACGCTTTCCGTGGGAATGAAGGACATAGCCTTCAACGGCAACGAATATTTCGAGGCAGTGGAAAATACCGCGGCAGAGGGCACAACAGCCGGCAATCTAAATCCAGGGGCAGGCATGGAAAACTTCAACATGAACATACTGAGCTACGGCGCCGGATTAAGTTACAAGATAGCAAAACCAGCCACACTTGGCGTGTCCTACACATTGACCACAATTACGGACAATAATAATCCTGCAAACAGTTATGGGGCGCAGGAAGTGGACGCAAACGTAACGATTAAGTTTTAAAATAGTTTAAAAAGGCTTTGGAATGCCGAATGCCGGATTCCAAATGCCGGATTTTATTGGAAACCAACTTAAAGGAGGCAGTTTATGAAAAAGGCAGTAGTATTAACGGCTTTAGCAGTATTGATGTCAGTTTTTGTTTTTGCCGCGGCTGAAAAGCCGACAACGACATTCTGGATCCTGTCAAAGGCGCCTGCGCTTAACTGCAGCGACGCTGACTGGAAAGCATGCGGTATAAAGCCCATAGAGATAAGCAAGGATGTCCAGGTCGCGGTAGGCAAGGAAAAATGGAAACACCAGGCAGCGAAAATATACCTGGGCTGCGACGACAAGAACCTGTACGTGCTCGCGCAGGTGAAAACAAAAGCGCCATTAAGAAACTACAAGACAGGTAAGGACATATATAACGGGGATAATATAGAAATATTCCTCGGGTTCAACAACAGCGACCCTGACAGGCAGAGCTACCTTGAGACAGACTATCAAATAGGCGTAAGCACAGGGCTTGTATTAAACGGAAAGACAAAATCAAAACCAGAGTCATACTGCTTTAACCTGAACCAGTCCATAGACAACGCGAAAATAACGGTTAAAAAGACAGGCGAAGGATACGCACTCGAGGCAGCGATACCTGTATCAAACTTTGCCGGATGGGACGCGTCGGAAGGCAAGGAAATAGGTTTTGACGTCGGATTTGACGACAGCGGCACGGAAAAGGAAAAAGACCGTGAAATACAGATGACGTGGTCGGGGGATAAAGACGGATGGCAAAACCCGGCTGGATGGGGCAAGGCGACGATAAAGAAAGCAGCGTGCAAGTAATTATTAATTAACAATTGTCAATGGTCAATTTAAAATATTTTCATTGATAATTGAAAACTGAGAATTGAAAATTAATAAAGGAAGGAGGTGAATATGATGAAAAAATATTTAATACTTATTCTTGTGGTAATATTGGCAATTGGTCTGATTGGCATTTCATGCAAATCAGGTTCAAAGACCACTCCGACAGCACCAACGCCGACACCGGGGCCAAAGGTAATAGACAACTTCACGAGCGCGTCAAACGCGAACAACATGGGCGGATACTGGTTCACAGTAGATGACTGCGCAGACGGCGGAGCTTCGATAATATCTCCGACAGCAGGCTCAGAAGGCGGCACATTTTTTAAGGTGCCGGTTACAGATGAGCCAAACGGCCAGGCCTTTGCCGCGCACTTGACAGGCACGGTAATAGGCTACAACACCAACACAAAACTCGGATACGAGTACGGGTTCCTGGAAATGGCGACGCAGTTCAGCGCGCTCGCGGGAGCTACGACGCTGACGACAGGATGCTCGCCGACCGACATATCCATGTATAACGGCGTGCAATTTTACGCGAAAATCGGGCCGTATGATACTTCCGGCGGAGCATACAAGGTAGAGATAGCGTACACGCAGGACGGGGCAAGCGGGCTTGAATGCCCGACGCCTGGCGTGATACCGAATGACGGAGGCGGAGAAGAAAACCCGCCGACATGCACGCAGCCACAGTCAGCGTGCCAGTGCACGTCACTTGACAGCAACGGCGATTACTGTTATACACTGCCGACACTGACGGGGACATGGGTGCTGGTAACAGCGCCGTTCTCACAGTGGACGCCACCGAGCTGGGCAGCGAGCAAGAATCCGGCGCCACCTTCTACAATAACGCCGGTATTGAAGACCGCGAAACAGATAGCATGGCAGACGCTTAACAATCCGAGCCCGACAACCGGAAATCCTCCGGGGTCGTTTAACGTAGAGTTATATATTGGCGGATTAGAGCTATACTGATAGTAATATGACAAAGGGAGGCCGGAAACGGCATCCCTTTGGGAATTATAGAAAGAATATTAAACGGCAAATATTGGAAATGAGATAAATAAAAAGGCAAAGATAATATAAAAAACTATTGCAAGGAGGAACGAGAATGAAAAAATTAATTGGGATGCTTTTAGTGTCAATGGGCGCAGTGCTTTTATTCATATCATGCGCGGGCGTGATTTCATTGAGAAACCCTAAGATGACAGGCGGTATAATAGAGGAGAAAAAGCCGCAAGCCAAAAAACCGCCGGTGCTTTTCGACGATTTTGAGACAGGCGCAATCATAGGCGGGTACGGCTTCGCGAATACGGCCGGCGCAGCTTCGGTAAAATACGTCATATCAGACCAGGACCCGCACGGCGGCAAATACTGCGGCCATGCAATATACGATACAGGCACAAACTCCGACTGGGGCTGCGGCTTCGCAGGGTCCACGCCTTACGGCGGAGGCTACATAGACGCGTCGGGCAGGTCGTCAATCGACTTTTGGGTAAAGTGCCCCGAAGGACTGGGCTTTATTGTGATGCTCGCCGAGGCATCGGCAAACGGCGCTGACGGAGAGCACTGGAGGTCCCCAGGCCAGACAGGAACAGGAAAGTGGACGGAATACACTATAGATTTCGAAGATTTCGCTAAAGATATTTATTCGGGCAACCAGAACGGAAACAACATACTTGACACAGCGGGTTTAGCCACGGTAGGGTTTCAGCTGGACGGCGCGAGCGGCAAGGGAGATTTTTTCGTAGACGACATCTGGTTTAAATAAAGCATTTTAGGTTGAAAATAGACAACAAATATTAAGAATAAAAAAGGCAGATAGGACCAAACATCTTATCTGCCTTTTTTGTTTTTATGATTTCCGGTAATTCAATTGCTTCTGGATGACTTAACAACGAAATAAATTGATTTTTATTAAAAACAGGGGTATAATTAATAATATAAACATTTAAAAATACTTATAATATTACGGTAAATGGTAAAATTTAATTAAACGAAGGGAGGTGAATATAATGAAAAAAGTTTTTGTGATTGTTTTTGCAATCGCTTCAATTATCGGGGTAATAATGAATGGCTGTACATGCGGCAGCAGCCCTGTAAAACCGACACCGCCAACACCGACACCGGGGCCAAAGGTAATAGACAACTTCACGAGCGCGTCAAACGCGAACAACATGGGCGGATACTGGTTCACAGTAGACGACTGCGCAGACGGCGGAGCTTCGATAATATCTCCGACAGCAGGCTCAGAAGGCGGCACATTTTTTAAGGTGCCGGTTACAGATGAGCCAAACGGCCAGCCTTTTGCCGCGCACATAACAGGCACGGTAATAGGCTACAACACCAACACAAAACTCGGATACGAGTACGGGTTCCTGGAAATGGCGACGCAGTTCAGCGCGCTTGCAGGAGCGACGACGCTGACGACAGGATGCTCACCGACCGACATATCCATGTATAACGGCGTGCAATTTTACGCGAAAATCGGGCCGTATGATACTTCCGGCGGAGCATACAAGGTAGAGATAGCGTACACGCAGGACGGGGCAAGCGGGCTTGAATGCCCGACGCCTGGCGTGATACCGAATGACGGAGGCGGAGAAGAAAACCCGCCGACATGCACGCAGCCACAGTCAGCGTGCCAGTGCACGTCGCTTGACAGCAACGGCGATTACTGTTATACACTGCCGACACTGACGGGGACATGGGTGCTGGTAACAGCGCCGTTCTCACAGTGGACGCCGCCGAGCTGGGCAGCGAGCAAGAATCCGGCGCCACCTTCGACAATAACGCCGGTATTGAAGAACGCGAAACAGATAGCATGGCAGACGCTTAACAATCCGAGCCCGACAACGGGGGCACCCCCAGCAGGTCCAGGGCAGTTTAACGTAGAGTTATATATTGGCGGATTAGAGCTATATTGATCCCGCCCTATGGGATAACCTATGAGTAAAAGGGATGCCGGAAACGGCATCCCTTTTGATTGCAGGGACGATTCATGAATCGCCCAAAACGAAAAAATAATTGAAATTTGCAAAGAAAATAATATAATGCTCCGTAATTTGTTACGGAGCATTTTTCATAAAAAGGAGACAATAAATGAAAAAATTTTTGTTTATAGCCGCGGCCTTCGCCATGATACTGATTGCCGGCTGCGCGAAAAAAATTGACTGGATAGAGGCCACAAAGCACGCGGCTTTCAGCCCCAGGTACAGGCACACGAGCGTGGTTTATAACAACAAAATGTGGGTAATAGCAGGACAGGACAACACGGGCCTGAAAAACGACGTATGGAGCTCAAGCGACGGCGTCACATGGACGCAGGTAAGTGCCGCGGCGGCTTTCAGCCCGAGGCAGGGACATACGAGCCTGGTATTCGACAATAAGATGTGGGTCATAGCCGGCCAGTCCCAGGATGGGTATAAAAACGACGTGTGGAGCTCAAGCGACGGAGCCGCATGGACGCAGGTGACTGCCACGGCCGCATTCAGCCCGAGGCAGGGGCTTTCGTGCGTGTCATACAACAATATGATATGGGTCATAGCGGGCCAGGACATAAATGATTATAAAAACGACGTGTGGTACTCAGGCGACGGCAAAACATGGATCGAGGCAACCGACAACGCGGGGTTCCCGGAAAGGGCCTTCCAGAGCACGCTGGTGTTTGAGGACAAAATATGGGTAATAGCAGGCACAAAAATAGAGCAGCAGAATACCCCGACAGGCAGCAAGAATGACACGTGGTTTTCCAGGGACGGCAAAACATGGACCGAGGCAACAGGCATGGCCGCATTTTCATCAAGGTCCTATCACACAACCGTGGTTTTTAAAGGAGAAATATGGCTCATGGCTGGCTGGGACAACAGGGTTACTAAATCAGACGTGTGGCGATCGCTTGACTGCATAAACTGGCAGAATCAGACACAGCAGGCCGGGTTCATGTACAGGTACGGGCATACCAGCGTTGTTTTTGACGGTAAAATATGGGTCATCGGCGGTACTTACGACGCGGTCACCGGATTTTTTAACGACGTGTGGGAGATAGCGCCCTGATCCGTTGAAAGTAGCGCCAAGGGCGACGGCTAAAACCCCTATTTGTTTTTATCTTGACAAAGGGTGTTTTCGCTGATATATTTTTGAAAACATGGAATTAAATAATTGGGAGGTGCAAAATGAAAAAGAATTTTGCTGAAATACTTTTTGTAATTGCAATGATATCAATAATATTCGCGGTCTCATGCACGAAAAGAAGCAATGTGTCCACTTTAGGCAGCCTGCCCGTCACGGCGCCGACCATTGCGCCCTCGCCAACGATAACGCCTGTTCCCGTAGAGATAACCGATTTTGAGGACCAGCTGATGGACGGCTGGCAGCAAAACGGCTTCTGCAATAATGGCCAGGCCTATGGGATAAGCGACTGGGACAAGAACCTGGTCATACCTTTTAACGGGCATTACATGTGGGAGTTCGATGTATGCACTTTCAGCTCAAACAACCCGTGGACAGTGTGCACTTTTTATAATAATGAAACCAGCACCCCGAATTTCCAGGGCAAGTCCCTCATAGCACACGTCTGGATACCGGCATCCCTGACACAGTCGGCTTACGAGCTCGACGTATATTTTACAAACAACGGTTCGGGAAATACTTATGCCCAGATATGGCCATTGAGCCAGGCCGTGCCATACGCTTGGAACACCTATGTATTCACGCTGGCAACGAATGCCCAGAATTCGAATGAATACTCTGACGAGAGCGGCGTGGGGCAATGGGGAGTTGACATAAGGCAAAACGGCGGAGCTGCGTTACCTCTTGGGGATAACGTGCTGTTTGACTATATGCTTGTAGAATAAACTTAATATATGAGACGGGCTGGAAAGCAGTCTCCCGCCTTTTTTGAAATTAAGCAGTTTTATGCTGTTATTTTTTACAATTCCCGGTAAAAACAAAAGGAGAAAATATGAAAAAATTTTTAGTGCCGATTTTTGTCTTAATATTGATCCCTCATATTTTCGCTGACAGCGGCATCAATTCCAGGCTGAGCATCGAGTTCAGGGCGGACTACGGCAAAGTCTCGCTTTCAAACTTTAACGAAAACTATTCCAATGTTTTTAACTACGGTTTCACCAATATGAACGCGACCGGTTCCGAAATAAACACCATTCCATACTCGGGAGCTGATATCAAATATTTCCTGACCCAGTCGCTTGCCATTTACCTGAAGGCGGATTATTTAAACTATGAAAACAGCGACATCGTCAAGGACCCGGTGACAGGCAGCGAGATAGCGGATTCCCACGTGGTTTTCAACCTTTTATACACGGGCCTCGGCGCCAGGTATTATTTTGGGTCCGGCAGGATTTTTCCGTACCTGTCGATCGATGCGGGGGTTTTTACGCATATGGACAGCTTCTGGGAAGTAATGACCGACACGTCCTTTACCGAATATGTACCTCCCGGCGACTCATACCAGTATATAAATTTTTCCGGTTCTTTTTTCGGCGCGAACGCTGAAATCGGGTTGGAATGGAAATTATTTGACTTTATGGGCATTGAAATAGGCGGCGGATACAGGTACGGGGCCGACAAGGTAAGTTATGTGCCGCAGGGCATTTTTACAAGCCCGCTGTTTAACCTGACCACGCTTGATTTTTCCGGCTTATACGGGACCGGGGCGCTTGTGCTTTATTTCGGCTCGGCCGCGGAATCCGGGGCACAGGCAGCGGCCGGCGACACCGGGCTCGGCAAAAAATACGAGCAGTGGGCCGACTATTATTCAGGGCAGAAGAATTATCAAAAGGCGCTGCAGTATTACCTGTATGCCTTTAAACTTACAAACGACACCGCAATATGTAAAAAGATAGCGGTTGCTTACTATTATGCGGGCGACAAGCAAAACGCGATAACATACCTGGAAAAATACACTCAGCAAAACCAGTCGGATGACAAGATGAAAAAATGGCTGGACGCGCTGCAAAGCAAATCCAATACGAAATAAACACATAACCTTAAATTTGTCCCGCGGTTCAGGTAAAAATATTCCGCAGTTGACGCCGGGTTGTGCATTTTAAACAAAGGCCTTATCCGCGTTTCCCAACAATCCGCTTTGATTGAATGTAGTGTTCCTGCTCCTTTTGCGTTTTTCGGAGGATAAAAAACCGGAATTATCAAAAATAAGGGTTGATTTTTAAAAAAAAATAGTATAGCGTATTGTCATACTAATAATGAAAATGCAAGGGGTTCTTAAAATATCAAAAGACGTGAGTGTTTACATGACCGCGGCGGGTGTTACCTGCCGCGGATGCTGTAAAAAATCCGCAACAAGCCCGGGAGAAAATGATACCGCAACTTATTATGTTTATTTATGCCTGAATACCAGCTTGTTTCCGCTGCGCTGTTTTGGCAGCGCTTCGGATAGGGAGCAATACCATCAGGAGGTGTGAAATGAGAAAGATTTTGGGTGTTGTTTAAACCTGCCTGAATGGACGCATTCCTGATAAAAACCGCAACATTTCCTGGTAAAAGTTGTCTAACAATATGTTTGATGAACCATACAACGAAAGTGAGGAGATTTTTAAATGAAAAGAACCGTGTTATCCGGAATTATCCTTGTAATTACCGCGTTATTAATATTATCCTGCAACAGGCAGTTCCCGACAGCGCCCATACATGTAGCGGCTACGGCGACGCCGGCAATGCAGGCTTTAGGGTCGATAAGCGGGACCATTGATACAGCGCCGCTGAAATGCCCGCCATGCGCAGGACTGCCTATAGTCCCGGTAACAATTATTACACCGACAGCAATTACATTTACGGTATCACCGGTCGCGACTTTCGCAGTTACCTCGGCTACGCCGGTATACACCCCGTCGCTCGTGTCGGCTGTAGCAGGCGCGATAGTAACGGCTTTTTACAACAGCGTCACAATAGCGACGACGACAACAGACTCAAACGGGAACTACACTTTAAGCAACCTGGCCCCCGGGCATTATAACCTGCAGGTGACAATCCCGGACTATGACGTGGATAATTCCATGCAGTACATAACGGTTACCGCAGGCACAAATACCGCGAACCAGAACCTGACAAGGACCATACTTTGGGAGCCGGGAGAGGTATGGGTGTGGTTTATCAACAGCGGGCTCACCGACGCTCAGGCAAGGCAGATAATAGCGTCTTTTGGATGCACGGTCGTAACACCGTACACCAACAACCCAAATTATATGAGTTATGTGGTAACCATCCCGGCAGGCAAGACGCCTCCTGAGATGGAAACCATTATCAGCACAAATCCGAGCGTGAGCGGCGCATACAGGCTGTCCTATGCCTGCGCCTGCCCGGCGTAAAGGAGCTTAATCATGAAAAATAAAGGATTAACAGCATTAACCGCAGTTTTTATAATCTTTATCCTCATATCAGGCTGCAATAACGGCACTAAGCCATCGCCTATAACAGTACCTGAAAATATTCTTACTGCCACGCCTGTTTTTACCCTGACGCCTGCTTCTGCGCCGGCAATTATTTTTACGCCTACGGCTGTTCCTACAATGCAGGTATGCTTTTCGCAAATGGTCCAGTGCGAGCCGCCTGCGTGCAGTGTGTCCAGCATTACAAACAACGGCACGTCAGAAACGCTGAACATCCAGTGCAGCTGCCCGTCATCAGCGGTAACGTGTTATGTAATATATAACTACTCATATTGTTTCGACATACCGCAGACCAGCCTGCCTGTTACCGCAAACTGGCTGCCCTGCACCGGCCCTGCGCCGTTTCAAACTGCGATAATACCAATTACTGTAAGCCCAACCGCAACAATTACGCAATAAAGGCGGAGGAATAGCAAAAGCGGAAGGTTGGAGGTTTGGCAAAGGCGAAAGAGCAGATAAAAAAAGGCCGGATGGTTGGTTTAATTCAAAATAAAGAATAGAATAATATAAAACAATAAGCCCGGACAATAAGCTCCGGGCTTCTTTGTTTGCTTGGTAAGTGTAGGGACAATTCATGAATCGCCCAAAACAAAAGAAACGGCAAATGCGGATACCCCTGCATAAACTGCAAACAGCAGTGAATTTAGCCGGCTTGACAGGGCGGCTTTTGGGGGATATAATTGTAATAATTACAAGTTAAAAATTGCCAATTTTCAATCGAAAAAATAAAATGTGAGGCAGCTATGAAAAAAATCTTAATTGCGGGATTTGTTATCCCCGGCATAATCTTAATTATGTCCGGATGCCAAAACAGCAGTTCTTCCTCCCAGACCGGGACCGTTGTGGTCAATAATAACTGCACTAATTTTGCATGCCCTATAGTTGTACAGCTGGACACCCAGGGCACATCCACGGTCGCAAACGGGAAAACCGTCACAATATCAGGAGTATCTGCAGGCTCGCATACCCTGGCTGTTACAACCGTTAATTGCAGTTTTTCAAATACCGGCAGTTCGATCGTAAGCTGCGCTTTTAATGTACCGGCAAATACCAATGTACAGGTCAATATAACACAGGCCTCTACAATCCAAGCCACAGTCGCCTGCCCCTGACAGCCGCAATTCGGAGGGTCAAAAGAGCAGAGGGTTGGAGGAATGGAAGGTTGGAGGGTGGGCTAAGGCGAAAGAGCAGATGAACAAAAAGGCCGGAGGGTTTGCTGGAAGACAAATACAGAAAAGAATAATATAAAAAAGGCCCGGAGAAATCCGGGCTTTTTTGTTTTGTAGATCGTTTGTTTTGCCAAGCTTATCAGCGCAGGCAAAATCCACGGGACTGTATGCCGTAAGTTTTTGTTTCACAAAAACAACGGTCTACCGCATTACGAGATACTATACCCGTTCAAGTCTGAGGCCTTTGGGCCGAAGACAAGAGGTATACGCAAAGCAGCGGCGGGCCTGGCCGCCACTGATGTTTTGCAGTGACAGCGCTCCAATGCTGTCCGAAAGGCAGTAGGGACAGGACCGGAGTCCTGTCCCTACAAAAAACCAAATGGCAAATAACCGTAAATTAACTTGACGCTGTATCCCGGGAAAGATATAATTATGAGGAATTGAAAAAGGGCGTTAAATATAAAACAAATTATTTAATGGAGGCTTCAAATGAAAAAAATCCTTGTTTCAGCATTAATACTCGTTCTGATTCTCATTTCAATCACGTGTTCCAAGCAATCATCGCCAACTGCGGCGGCGACGCCGAATGTCCAGCAGACAGTTGCGGCCATGCTGACAGCAGCGGCAAATCCCGCGACTAAAACGCAGATCGCAAGCCCGACTGTGACGCCGACAGTCACCGTGACCTTTACAGGCACGCTGACGCCGAATATGACGCAGACAATAGCCGCCATTGTGACGGCAGTGGGCGCGGCAAACGCGACAAACACCCAGGTAGCCGCGATAACGCAGACCTATGTAGCGTCGTTTTTTACGCCGACGGTAACGCTTACAAGCACAGCATCGCCAAACGCGACACAGACCATGGCAGCAGTGGAAACAGCTGTGGCAGCCGCAAACGCCATGAGCACGCAGGCAGCCATAATGACGCAGTCCTATATAGCGTCTTCGTTTACGCCGACATACACCCTTACAATTACGGCTACAAGCACAATAACTCCGACATATACCTTTACGCCTACTTATACTACAACTGTATGTGTTCCGTTTCAGGCAGTGGCAATATCAGGAGGTTTGGATCATAGTTTAGTATTAAACAGTAACGGGACATTGTGGGCAACCGGAGCGGATGGAGCAGGCCAGCTTGGCGATGGGACCACAAACACCAGAAATGCATTTGAGCAGGTAATGACAGGAATGAGCGCCATATCGGCAGGAGCATATCATAGTTTAGCCATGGATAATGGCGGGAATTTGTGGGCAGTGGGGGATGATGCGGATGGTGACCTTGGCAATGGGCTCACAACCCAGCAGAATTCATTTTTGAATATAATATCAGGAATGAGTGCCATAGCAGCAGGAGGGTATCATAGTTTAGCCCTGGAAAATAACGGGACATTGTGGGGTACGGGAGATAATGCTGATGGCCAGCTTGGCATTGGGAACACAAATAATCAAGTTACATATGTGCAGGCAACGGCAATGGCAGGAGTGAGCGCCATATCGGCAGGATGGGTTCATAGTTTAGCCTTGGATAATAACGGGAATTTATGGATAGCGGGAGCTAATAATTTTGGCCAGCTTGGCAATGGGACCCTCAATGAGGAAAATTCATTTGTCCAGATATCAGGAATGACAGGAGTAACAGCCATATCAGCAGGAGCATATCACAGTTTAATCCTGAAAAGTGACGGTACATTGTGGAGTACGGGGTTTAATGCTGACGGCCAGCTTGGCAACGGGACATATAACAATGTCAGCATATATGTTCAGGTATTGGCAGGAGTGAGCGCCATAGCAGCAGGAGGATATCATAGTTTAGCCTTAAAGAGCAATGGGACGCTGTGGGCAACCGGGGCGGATGGTGAAGGCCAGCTTGGCGACGGGACTATTACCACCAGAGATACATGGGAGCAGGTAATGACAGGAGTGAGCGCCATATCGGCAGGAAATGAACATAGTTTAGCCATAAAGACCGACGGGACATTGTGGGTAACCGGATATAATGCCCAGGGCCAGCTTGGCACAGGGGATACCAATGCCAGGACTACATGGACGGAAGTGTACCACCAGTAACATCAATTACCAATTGACAATTATCAATGTCCGCGAATCCACCGACTTTAGTCGGTGGTGGGCGTGGGGTTGCAAACCCCACACCTTGTTGACCACCAACAAAGTTGGTGGTAAGCTTTACGAATGGAAAAAAGATACCGAACGTCGTCACA
>Ga0335078_10006176_pt1 | contig 17738 bp, 14 predicted proteins | sample Lox_Sample_32_FD_206711 | JGI IMG/M metagenome (GOLD analysis project Ga0335078, IMG submission 206711) | Soil microbial communities from Loxahatchee National Wildlife Refuge, Florida, United States - Lox_Sample_3.2 | ecosystem: Environmental > Terrestrial > Soil > Wetlands | place: USA... | reverse complement strand
ATCCTGAGTGATGTTGGAGCTGGCCACGCGCCCAAAGGCTCCTTCGAGAATAAATCCACCTGAAAAATCCATCCCCGGCAGTGGCGCCTGATGTGAATCCACAGGCGTATGACAATCCGAGCAGCCGCCCATGTTGACCACGTACTTCCCGCGCTTTTCCGGGGTGGAAAGATCGGGGTCTGGTACGGGCGCCGTCAACGGCTGCGGCGCACTGCGAATCAGGTATTTCACCGGGAAAATTATTTCAGTCTTCGGAAGCGGGTTGCGTACCGGCGGAAGCGCGCGCAGATAAACAATGATAGAAGCCAAATCCTCATCCGACATCGAACGGAAATGGTCGTAGGGCATCAGAGGAAATAACGCGCGGCCATCATGCCCAATGCCTTCGCGGATGGCGCGCGCGAGTTGATCGTCCGTCCAGGTCCCGGCTCCCGTTTCAGGGTCGGGGGTGAGATTGGGCGCGACGATTTGGCCCGGCAAACCCTTGAGAGGAATAATTTCTCCCGCGCCAAGATTCGGCCGCTCCGATGCCTTCCCCCTCGAACTCCAATCGTGAGGTGTGTGGCAAGCTACACAGCCGGTCACATCTTCCGCAAGATACTTTCCGCGCGCCAGACGCTCGGGAGTCGCCTCGAATGTTCGATTGGTTGTCGCACGCATGCGCGGACCAATGAACGGCCGCCAGCCGATTGTGAACGTAATTCCAACCGCCGCGAGCGCGATCAAACCAATTAGCGACCAGCCAACAATTCGAGCAAATTTCAACATTCTCTACTCCCTTCCGACAAGCAGACGTGAATCAAGCTGAAAATATATGTAACCGGGGGCGGCGAATGCAACGAAATTCGCGAGGTAGCCTAAACAACTATCGAACTTGCGCGGTGTAAGTGGCGGAGTGATTCAGCAGCGGCATCACGCGGTCGCGATCGGCGGAAAACTCGGGCATATCCTTGCGCGCAACGGGATCGGCGGGCGGCAGGTGGAGCGTCTCGAAATTGCGATACGTGCCGTTCTGCAGAATGCGGAAATCCAGGTGAGGGCCGGTGGCCAGCCCCGTCATGCCGACGAGACCGATGCGTTCGCCCGCGTCTACATGCTCGCCAACGTGCACGAGAATCTTCGAGAGGTGCATATACATCGTCTCGTATCCATTGGAATGCTGAATGCGCACCAGATTCCCCGCGCCCCCTGACATTCCCGCAAAAATCACGCGCCCGTTCCCGATGGATTGCACGGGCGTGCCGGTCGGCGCGCCGTAGTCAACTCCGAGGTGCGGGCGGTAGGTTTTCAAGATCGGATGAAAGCGCGACTGGCTGAAATGCGAAGTGATCGGCGCGGCGAATTTCAAAGGCGATCGCAAGAATGCCTTCTGCAGCGCGCCGCCATCGGGACGATAATAAGCGGCTGCGCCCGTCTCATCGTGAAACAACACTGCCTGATACGGCTTGCCGGTGTTGTCATATTCCGCGGCAAGAATGCGCCCGTAGCCCGCGGCTTGGCCATTCAAGTACGTCTTTTTTTCAACCAGCACACGGAAGGTATCGCCCGCGCGCGTGTCCGTGTAAAAATCCAAATCCCAGCCGAAAATTTCTGCCATACGAATGGCGAGTTCCGGCGACTCGCCCGCATCCTTTACACCATTAAATAATGACCCGCGTACACTGCCGGAAACAGCCACGGCATCCGTTTGCGTTGTGATCGTCTGAATCTGTGCCTGAAATCCTTCGGGGTGCTGTTCGACGTACAGCATTCGATCCGCGTCGATCTGATAGCGCACCGCGCGAAATGCGCCGGTGACCGATCGGCCCACGGAAAGCAGATTGCCCGCGTGAAAATGGCGCGCGTCGAAAACCGATTGCGAGGAGCCGCTGATGGCGGCGGCCGTCAATGGATCGAGACCCATGTGTTGCAGGGACGCGCTGAACGTATTGCCCGGCGTGACCGGAGCGCTCGTAAAAATAATCGCTTCGGCGGCGATACGGTCGGCCTGTTCGGTCACAGCTTGCACTTCGCGCTTGAATGCCGCGTCCGCAGCCGCGCGTCCGTGAAATACCGTAACGAGCACGCCCGTTCCCGCGAGAGCGAGAACGGCGTAAAGTGATATGTGAAAAATCCTGCGCATTCAAGTTCCAATCTTCATTTCCGGAGGTCCAACGAAATATGGATCGCCGCCGAGCGTGCTGTGAAAATTCCCCGTGAGATTTCCCTCGCTACGGGATGCACAGTCTACTCACTCCTGATTAGACGATCAAGCCGAGCGATTGTCTCGTTCCCTTTTTGCCCGAGTCCTGGAATGAAGTCAAAGAGGCATTGCAGCGCAGCCTCGGAAGAAACAACAAGGAATGCGGCGCGTTAGGACGGATTCTCTGGAAGGATTTCAGGAAGACCAAAGAAAGATTGTCGAAGCCTAGCGTTCCGGAAGAATCGCCGCAGTCGTGGCTGCAGCGTTACGCGCTGCGGTGAAGAAATTTTGTTCCTTCAAAGTGTGATAAATCCGCCCGGCGATTTGCGCCGCGAACGGACCTTCGTCCGCGTGCACGTGGCCGCGAATCAGCACAACAAGCGCGATCTTCGGATTTTCCTGGTCCGCGTAGGAAACAAACCAGCCCAGCCGCGAGGCTTGATCGGAACAAGTTCCCGTCTTGCCAAGCGGCGATTCACCTTCGTGATCGTAGCTGCCCTTGCCGGTGCCATACAGCACCGCCGCCTGCATCCCGTCACGAATATCGGAAAGATACGGCGCGATATCCAGTTGTCGCTTCACGCGTGGAGTGAAATCGCGCGCCGCTTCTTCGCTGCGCGGATACTGCAGGTAATACATCGTGCCGCCGTTCGCAAATGTAGCCGCAAGCGAAGCCAGCTCCAGCGGCGTCATCTGAAATCCCTGGCCGAAACTGGACATGCGCGCCACGCCGCCAAACTTTGGCGGTTCGGCGGGCACCACGCCGGCCTGCTCTTCGGGAATGTTGTAACCCGCCAGCTCGCCCAGCCCGAGCATGTGCGCGTACTTCGTAACCGTATCGAATCCCATGCGGCTACCGAGCGTTTCAAAAAATGTGTTGTTGGAATGCGCCATTGCTTCCGTCAAGTTCATGTAGTGGCGCGGCGCGACCTTGATCATCGAATCGCCGGTGATAATTCCCTCTTCCAAAGCGGCCAGCGCGATGGTCGGCTTAATCGTCGAGCAAGGAATAAATCCGGATGAAAACGCGAGCTTTTGATTGACCACCGTCAGGATGCGGCCGGTCGCGGGCTCAATCGCCACCACTGCGCCGTTGTATCGCCCCAGCGCCTGCACCGCCGCCGCGCGAACGACGGGATCGTCAAATTGCGCGATGTCGTCCTTCGAGGAATCTGCAAAAGTTGGTACGCCGACGTATCGGTGCGCGGGCTTCTTGGTGTTGGTCGAGGAGGGCTTCGCCGCCGTACTTGCCGCCGGTCCGCCGAGAGCAAATGCAGGTTGCCACACCATCAACCACGAAACCGCGATGGCGATCAACCGGCCGGCTTGCCTGGACTTAGACATAAATTACCAACTTTGGGCCCGAAACATCCTCACAAACAGCCCGATCCCTGCTTATACCTCGAAGGCAGTAGAGCTTACGAAGTTTGCCGGTGGGATGCAATAGGCAATTCGTTTTCCTGAGACGTCCTCGGCAAGGGGTCTGGGGGGCCTTGCTTCCTGTAGTTCGATGCAACGCGTGGAATGTTGGATGCCGGAGAACAAGGGCGCGTCGTGTGCAACCGGCGCGCCCTCGCTGGTGAAGAATGAAAATCAGTTCAGCGTCCCGGCCGTGGGCGCGCGGCGTTGCCGCCGGCTCCGGCCGCGGCGGCGTGCGCGGTGTGCGCCGCAGGCGCGTTTTTCTCACTGCCCTTTTCGGCAGATCCCTTTTCCGCCGGCGCAGTTCCGTTGCTTGAACTCGCTTGCGTTACGGGAAGAAGACCCAGCGCCTTGCGAAGCGCCGTTTCCAGCTTTTCGCGTATCGCGACATTTTCTTTCAAAAAGACCCGCGCGTTTTCGCGGCCCTGGCCGATGCGCTCTCCACCATAGCTCAACCAGGTGCCCGACTTTTCAATCACACCTTTGTCGACTCCGATATCAATCAGGTCGCCTTCGCGCGAAATTCCCTCGCCGTACAAAATGTCAAATTCCGCTTCACGGAACGGCGCCGCGACCTTATTCTTCACCACTTTTCCGCGCGTCCGCGAACCGACCACCTTGTCGCCTTCCTTGATGGCCTGAATGCGGCGAATATCCAGCCGGATGCTGGCGTAAAACTTCAGCGCGCGGCCTCCCGTGGTCGTTTCCGGATTGCCGAACATCACGCCGATTTTTTCGCGAATCTGATTGATGAAAATCAGCGATGTCCGCGACTTGGAGACGATGCCCGTCAGCTTGCGCAGCGCCTGGGACATCAACCGCGCCTGCAGGCCCATCTGCGGATCGCCCATATCGCCTTCCAATTCTGCCTTGGGCACCAGCGCGGCCACCGAGTCCACCACAATAATGTCCACCGCGCCGGATTTGATCAGCGCTTCGGCGATTTCCAGCGCTTGCTCGCCGTTATCGGGCTGCGAAACCAGCAGATTATCCACGTCCACGCCCAGTTTCCGCGCGTAGATCGGATCCAGCGCGTGCTCCGCGTCAATGAACGCCGCCTGGCCGCCCATCTTCTGTGCTTCGGCAATCACGTGCAGAGACATGGTCGTCTTGCCGCCCGATTCCGGGCCGAAAATTTCGATCACGCGTCCGCGCGGGAATCCGCCTACGCCCAGCGCGGCGTCCAGACTGATGGAGCCGGTGGGAATCACGCTGACGGGCACCAGCACTTCGCGGCTGCCCAGGCGCATGATGGCGCCCTTGCCGTAAGATTTTTCGATTTGGGAGATGGCATTAGCCAGGTTGACTGCCTTTTCGTCTGCCACGGCGTTCACCTCAAAAGAGATTTCGGATAGGGGGCGCAGGCCCGGGATTATACTATTTTTATACTAATTCAATAACTAAATAGTTTCCTCGCCCGGCCACCCTCACGCAGGGCATCCTAACACAGGGCGAAGAAAAAGCAAATACTATTTTCGCCTCTTTTTAGGCCCTTTTCCCCGCCCTAAGCCGGATAAGTGTAAAACCCGCGGCCGGATTTACGTCCCAGCCAGCCCGCCGCGACCAGCTTCCTCAAGTGCGGGCAGGCGCGATACTTCGGGTCGCCAAAGCCCTTGTACAACACGTCGAGAATATCCACGCACACGTCCAGGCCGATAAAATCAGCCAGTTCGAGCGGACCCATGGGATGATTCATGCCCAGCTTCATCACCGCGTCCACGGCTTCGGGAGTGGCCACGCCTTCCATCACGCAAAACGCCGCTTCATTAATCATCGGCATCAGCACGCGATTGCTCACGAAACCCGGTGCGTCATTCGCGGCCACGGGTTTCTTGCCGAGTTTTTCACACAGGGCAATCGTCGTCGCGAAGGTCGCATCGCTCGTCTGGATCGCGCGAATCACTTCCACGAGCGCCATCATCGGCACCGGATTCATGAAGTGCATGCCGATGAATTCAGCGGGGCGCTTTGTGGCCGCCGCGAGAGTGGTGATGGAAATGGAAGAAGTATTCGACGCCAAAATCACGCCGGGCCGCAGGAGCGAATCGGCTTCGCGCAAAACGCCCAGTTTCAAGTCCAGCCGCTCGGGCACCGCTTCGACCGCGAAATCCGCGCTGGATAATTTCGCTGCGTCGGTGGTCGCGTGAATTTTCGCCAGCACGCCGGGCTTTTCCGCGTCGGTGAGCTTCCCCTTCTTCACTTCGCGGTCCAGGTTTTTGCCGATCGTCTCCAGCCCGCGATCCAGAAAGCGCTGGTCCACATCTTTCAAGATGACGTTGAAACCCGCGCGGGCGAAGACGTGCGCGATTCCATTTCCCATGGTGCCCGCGCCGAGCACGGCGACGGTCTTTATCGCAGAAAGTTCCATCGTTCCTCGCGCCTCTCGTAGGGGCGCTGCTTGCTGCGCCCGATTCGGATTCCATCAACGAGGGCGCAGCAAGCAGCGCCCCTACGACCCCGCCGCTATCGTCATTCACGCTGCCGAAGTGCGATTCAAAATCTCCCGAATGATTTCCTGCGCATGGCCAACATCTTCCCTCCGCACCAGCAATCGCGCGGCGCCGGAAGATACCGTGAGCGCCCAGCAGAAAATGTGATTTTCGATCAGCGCCTCGCGCAAGGATTCCGCGAGCGTCGCGTTTTGCGCGGACCACACTTCGACGGGCGCGTGAATCTGACGATTGCCATCGCCGGCAGCAGCTCCGGCTTCATTTCGTTCCGCACTCTCGATGGAGGCGACCGTGAAAATGGCGTCCTTGTCCGAAAGAAAATTCACCGGCTTCATCGCTTCTTCGATGGCCGCGCGCGCTGCGTCCACATTGTCCGGATGCACGCGCACTTCCCACGAAGGCAGGCCGTAAAAACCGAGCAGTAATGGCCGCGAAAGCGAAGCCGCGTAGTCGCGGCTCTGCGTTTCTCGATATGGAATTTGCGCTTCGTTCAGCGCGTTCAGGATCACGGAAAATGTCACAGGATCCTGTCCCGTCCAAAGCAGCGCGGGCCGCGCCGCGGACGAATCCGCTGCTTCAGCGCGCAGCGATAAGACCAGCGGCGCGTTGCACGTCGAGCAGCGAAGGAATCCTTCGCGATATTCCGCTTTGCAGTTTGGACAGAACACTATTGCTCTCCAGATTTACCCGAGCCATCGAGAAAACTTTGCGCAAGCCTAAAATCCGACTCAAGTACCCAAACTTCCCATTGCGGGCTTGGATTAAAGAGCGTCCGACCGCCGATAAGAGCCATCAGCAACCTGAAACCCTTTGGCCGCGGAGCAAGCGCCGTGCGCACATTGTACGAAATACCGGCGTCTTTCAGCTCGTCGTTCAGTCGAAACAGCGGCTTCTGCCGTGAACCCGACCAAACCATTCTGGTCTGAATCGCGTTTGCCTCCGCTGAAGTGCCCACCAGCTTAAGCCCGCAATCCGAACAAGTCGCAAATCCTTCCCGATATTCGGCCTTGCAGAGCGGGCAGAACATTTCAGTCGCGCTCGCGCCTCACATCGTTTCCACGGCCATGGCCACGGCGTTGCCGCCGCCCAGGCACAGCGCCGCGATGCCGCGCTTCAATCCGCGCCGCTGCAATTCATAGAGCAGCGTGACCAGCACGCGCGCGCCGGATGCGCCGATGGGATGCCCGAGCGCGACCGCGCCGCCGTTTACGTTCACCTTCGCGGGATCCAGCCGCAACTCGCGCGTGACTGCGATCGCCTGCACCGCAAACGCTTCGTTCAATTCCACCAGATCAACATCCTTATCGCGATCCCATCCGGTTTTTTTCAGCAACTTTTCCACGGCCTCGACCGGTGCCATCATCACCCACTGCGGTTCCACTCCGCTCACCGCCTGCGCGATAATTTTTGCCATCGGCTTTACGCCCAATCGCGCCGCGATCGTTTCGCTGGTCACCACGCACGCGGCCGCGCCGTCATTTGTGCCGGGAGCGTTGCCGGCCGTCACCGTGCCGTCTTTTTTGAATGCCGGCTTCAGCTTCGCGAGAGTCTCCATCGAAGTGTCCGCGCGCGGCGATTCATCTTTGCTGATTACGATGGCGGAACCTTTTTTCTGCGGCACTTCAATCGGCAGAATCTGCGATTCAAAAAAGCAGGACTGCATCGCGCGCAGCGCCTTCTGATGGCTTTCGACGGCGTAGCGGTCCTGCTCTTCCCGGGAAATTTTATATTTTTCTGCCACCAGCTCGCCCGTCACGCCCATGTGGAAATCGTTGAACGCGTCCCACAATCCGTCTTGAATCATGGAATCCACAATCTCGCCATTGCCCAGCCGGTATCCATTGCGCGCGCCGGGCAGCAGATACGGGCAGTTGGACATGCTTTCCATTCCGCCGCCGACACCGATTTCGATCTCGCCCAGCTGAATTCCCTGCGCGATCAGGCCCACGGCTTTCAATCCGGAGCCGCAAACTTTATTGATGGTCATCGCCGCCACGCGCGGATCCAGTCCGCCGCGCAGCCCCGCCTGCCGCGCCGGATTCTGTCCTTCGCCGGCGCTGACGACATTGCCCATAATGACTTCGTCCACCGATTTCGCATCGATGCCGGCGCGGCGAACCACTTCATTCACGACCTTGGCTCCGAGCTCCGTGGCCGGGAAAGAAGAAAGTCCGCCCTGAAATTTTCCGATGGGCGTGCGTACCGCGCTCAAAATCACAGGCTGATTCATTTGCTGTGCGCTCCCTGCGCTGACCGATTAGATGCAGGCAAGTTGTGAGTATAGGCAGAGTGCGTATGGCGGGGCAAGTTACTCCGAGCGATATTTCGATTCAATCAAGCTGCAATTCTTGCCAAGCGAGCTGCCGCCTTATCGAAATTCACTAGAATCGCCATTTATGATAAGAACAGCACCTGATGTGGCAGCCGATTTGGGAACAGCAGGCTATGAATCCGCACTTCGTTACCGTTTTCGATTTCACCCAGAAGACGTTCCCTTGGTGGAACTGGGCATCACCTCTAATTTTTGTCGCGATCGGCATTCTGTTCATCGCGGTCGTGCCAAAGATTTCCGACAAGAAGAGGGCAAAACCATTTGGCTGGATATTCGTTGTACTTGGTTCATTCTTCGCCGTTCTTACATTCTCCTCGGACTGGAGTGAGTATCGAGATGCTGTGACAGCCGTAAACGAGCATCGATCTTCGGTGGTCGAAGGGCCGGTGCAGGACTTTCAGCCCATGCCTTACGAGGGACACCAAGACGAATGTTTCCGAGTTCAAGGCGTGCAGTTCTGCTACTCGGATTATGTTTCCACCGCTGGGTTCAACCAGTCCGCATCGCACGGCGGGCCAATTCGCGCGGGATTGCCAGTGCGGATTACATATTACAATGGAGCGATTTTGAAACTGGAAGTGCCGCCCGACAGCCTTCAACCACAAGCCCTCCGCGAGGCATCCGCCAGACAAGAAGAAGCTCAGGCGACTAAACGGCTGCAAAACGACCCGATGATACAACAAGCGAGACTTGGGTTTTTATTCGCCTGCGTGGGAATAACGCTATGGTGGGCGATCGATTGGCGTCATTTTACGAAGTATTACCCGGCGATTCTCTCGAAAACTCGAATCGGCGGACAGATTTTCCGTATTTTTTTCCTGGCTTGTTTTGTGGGTTCTACGATTTCTCTAATCGAAGAGCTACGCAGCAAAACGCACGTCGCTGAAGACTATAAGCACGCAGCTTTGTACACGCTCGGTATCGTTGTGTTTTTTGCCATAGCAGATTTACTGCAGCGACTTAGATGGAACCGGAAGAGTGCCTCATCAAGCCAGTAACGCGAACCGGCGTGACTCAAGCCCTCGATCCCTGCGCGCCAGCAACGCGCATCGGCGAAATCGTGTACCGATTCATTCCAGCTTTCACGCTCGGATCGCCCTGCGCGAACCTCTCCGCCTCAGCGCGGTCATCCATTTCCAGCACGGCGATGCCAAATGCTCCTTCCGGATCCAGCACCGGTCCATAAGCGAGGATTGAGCCGGCGTCAAAATATTGGCGACAATACGCCGCGTGCTCTTTCATCAGCGCGAGTTCACTCTCGTTCGCGTCCTGTGCGAACGTCGGACGCGGCGGGATCAGCCGGAAAAAGAAATGTTGTTTGGCCATCGGATCTCCTACGAAATTGGCCCAAAGTGTACAACGCTTCGCCGCCGTCCGGCGGCTACCTGCTTGAATTGTTTCACGTGAAACAAATTGCTGCATTGTGCAGCAATTTTTGAATTGCGAGTCCGCAAGTCTTGCGCAGCGATGAAGTTGCGTGCCGCCAATTCGAAATGGCAGCCAAAATTCCGTCATTTTTTCTGCGTGTCTTGAATTTCGCGGCGCTGCCGCGGCAGGCGCAAATCGGCTAATATTGCCCCAATGCGGAAATCAGTTGAAAACGCCGCCGCCGCCGAGCCGATTGCCCAGTCGAACCTTGCGCAATTAAATGACGAACAGCGCGCGGCTGTGTTGCATGGCGCGGGGCCGCTGCTGGTGATTGCCGGCGCGGGGACGGGCAAGACGCGCGTGATCATCGAGCGGATCCGCCATTTGCTCACGAGCCAGCCGGACCTTGCCGGCGAACAAATCCTGGGGCTGACGTTCACCGAAAAAGCCGCGGGAGAAATGAAGTGGCGCGTTTCGCAGACGGTCGGCGAGCGCGGCCAAAAAGTTCAGCTCAGCACGTTTCACGCGTTTTGCTCCACGATTCTCACCGAGCTCGATCCCGGCGCGCGCCCACTGGACGAAACGGACCACTGGATCCTGCTCCGCAAGAATCTGCACTTGCTGCGGCTGGAACGCTACGCGCGGCTGGCCGAGCCGGGACAGTTCCTCGGCGATTTCGTGAAATTTTTCTCGCGCTGCCAGGATGAGCTGGTCCTGCCGGATGATTATCAGCGCTACGCGGACGATTTGGCGAGGCGCGCGCGGCGCGCACTCGCCCCACATTCCGGCATCGAGCCCGATGCGGCGCGGCAAATGGAAGAAGAAGCCGCGCGGCAGCAGGAAATTGCGCGCGCGTATCGCGCCAGCGAGCAATTGCTGCAGGAGCGGCGCCTGCTGACGTTCGGGTCCATGCTGCTCGGCGCAGTGCGGCAGCTTGACGCCGATCCGGAATTCGCGGCGCGGCTGCGCCAGCGATTCCGCTACATCCTGGTGGATGAATTTCAGGATACGAACATCGCGCAGCTCGAACTGCTGTGGCGGCTGGCGGGCGAGCACCGCAACATCGTCGCGGTGGGCGACGACGATCAGGCGATTTACCGATTCCGCGGCGCTTCCTTCGGCAGCTTCCAGATTTTTCTGGAGAAGTTTGCGAGCAGGAGCGGTGCGAAGTCGAAATCTCCGGTGCAAGCGCTGACGCGGAATTACCGCTCCACCGAGCGCGTGCTGCGCGTGGCGAATCAGGTGATCTCGCTGAACGAAAAATCGGACCTGTTCCCCGCGAAGAAGCTTACGGCCTCAAAACCGCCAGGTGAAAAGATCCGCATCGTGGAAGTCGCGAGCGCGGCGCACGAAGCTCGCTGGGTTGCGGAGGAAATCGCGCGGCTTCACGCCGCCGGCGGGGATTGGCGCCGGCATGCCGTGCTTTATCGCTCGCACGCGCATCGCAATCTGCTGGTGCAGGAACTTTCGCGGCGGCGGATTCCCTACGTAATCCGCAATCTGAGCATACTGGAAAACACTCTGGTAAAGGATCTGATCGCCTATCTGCGCTTGATCGCTTCGCCATCAGACGATGTGGCCTGCGCGCGTGTGATGGCCGCTCCCGGCTGGCATTTTGAGCCGAAGGATCTGGTGCGGCTGGCGCAGCGCGCGGCGGAAAAACGCGGCAGCTCGCTGTGGGACGCAGTTACGGCCGCAGCCGGCGACACGACTCTCTCGGCCGCGCTGAGCGCGGGCGCAAAGGCGAACGAGTTGGTGAGCTTCGTAACGCGCCTGCGCAAGCGCGCGAAGAAATTGACGGCCGCAGAATTTTTCGCGGAGCTGGCCGGGGAGCTTGAGCTGGACATGCAAGCCGGCAAAGAACTGTGTCCCTATCATGTGCGGCTGGCGGAATTCATCCGCGAATGGGAACCGAAAAGCGAAACCAGGCGGCTGGCTGAATTCGTGGAATATCTGGACCTGTTCCAGCAGGCGGGCGGGCAAATCTCTCTGACGGCCGAGCCGGGCAAAGACGCCGTACAGTTGATGACGGTGCATTCAGCCAAGGGGTTGGAATTCGATCACGTTTTTATTTTGCGGCTTACGCGCGGCGCTTTCCCGGTCTATGCGAGAAAGCCGGTGCTGGAATTTCCCGATGAATTGTTAAAGGAAGCGCGTCCGCACGGCGATTTTCACATTCAGGAGGAGCGCCGCCTGTTCTACGTCGCGCTGACGCGCGCGCGCGAACGCCTGACGCTGGCGGCCGTCGTGGACGGCAAGCGCAACAAGCCTTCGCCATTTTTGGACGACATTTTGGAAAACGCGGCGCTGGTGCGGAAGGATATCGCGCGGCTCGCGCCGACGCCGGGCGCTGAAGATGTTTCAGCGACGGATGAAAATGCGGCGGAGCCTGAAAATCAGCCTGCGCTGTTTTCCGCGTCACACGGCGATGCGCGAATTTTTTCCGAAATCGCCGCCTGGGCGCGACAGTATCGTCCGCCGGCGCCCGAACCGCTGCAACTAAGCGCATCGGCGATCGACACCTACAATACGTGCCCGCAGGAATACCTGTTCAGTCATTTGTGGAAATTGCGCTCCGGCCCGCACGCCGCCATGAGCTTCGGGAGCGTGATGCACACCACGATCAGACATTTCCTGGCGGAAGCCCGCAAGGGGCGGCCAGTGGCGTTTCAAGAAGTGGTGGAAATTTTCGAGCGCGAATGGACACCCGCCGGATACGAAGACGACTATCAGCATGACAGCTATAAGAATGCGGGGATCGAACAGCTTCGTGTGTTTCACGCGGGTGTGGCCGCCGAGCCGCTGGAAATCGAAGCGCAGGAGAAAAGTTTCGAGCTGATCATGGACGACAACATTGTGATTACCGGACGCATGGATCAGATCAATCGCATCGGTTCGGGCCGCCGCGAAATCGTGGATTACAAAACCGGCCGCCCGAGAACCGAAGAGCACGCGCACAAAGATTTTCAGCTGAGCGTATATGCCCTGGCGGCGCGCGAGGTTCTGGATTTCGCGCCGGCGCGGCTGGTGTTTCACTACCTGCGGGATAATTCGCGCGTGGAAACTTCGCGCGACGAGAAAGACCTGAAGAAAACCCGCCAGATTATCGCCGAAACCGCCGCCAGCATCCGCGCTGGCGAGTTTTCACCGAAGATCAATTTGTTTCACTGCAGGAACTGCGCATTCCGCGCAATCTGCCCCGCTTACGAGCAGCAATTTGCTTAACAGGTTGTGATGGAATGCGCCGGAGCTGGAATTCTACGGCTGGCCCAGCGAATAGTAGCCTTGCCGCGCCATTACGGTGAGGCCCGGCAGCCGGACGCGCACCTCGATGCGATGGAAGGTCGGAACGCGATCCACGTGGTCCGGTGAGTAGTACAAAAGATATTGATTGCGAGCTTCGTCGGCCGTGCGTGAATACAGCCGCTCCAGATCCCCACGGTTGGACGCGTAATAAACGTCGCCGCCTGTGGCGTCCGCCAGCCGGCTCATCACGTTGTGCACTCGGTCGATCACTGACGCGCCGACGCCGATCGAATAAACGGTGACCTCCGCGGTCTGCAACATTTTCACAGTCTCGTTGAAATTAAATGTATTGCCCCGTGATTCAGTTCCATCAGAAATCAGGAAGATTACACGGCGGCGGTCCTTCGACCGAGCGCGCAGAAGCCGCGCAGCCGCATAGACGGCGTCGTTGATACTCTTCGCTCCGTTGCCTCCGATGATCGGCGCCATGGGGGCGTTCAATGGACTATTGCTACCCGGCCCCAACGTGGAATTCATACCGGGCGCCGGGGGCGCGTCCACCTGGCCACTCTGCGGCGTGATGGTTGGCGTGGTGCCGATCTGCAACCGGTCAAGTTGCGTCAGCAGTTGATCCGGATCGGAGATGAAGTCCGTGATTTGCTGCAAATTGTTATCGAAGCGGAAAATCGCCGCTTCATCTTCCGCGCCGATACCGCCAGCGAGCGCGCGAACACTGTCCTGAAGTTCTTTTTCAGGCTTGGCCTTCAGGGCGTTATCCAGCAGGAAGATGGCCGACATCGGAACCGGTTCGACGGAGATGTGCGTGATGCGTTGCTCGACGTCGTCTTCAAAAATACGGAAATCGTCGGGCCGCAGCGTGGCGACCAGGTCGCCGTTGGCGTCTTTTACCGTGACGGGAACCACGACTTCCGTGGCACGCAAAATGATGCCGCGTCCCTGCTGCGGATTCTGCGGCGGCTTTTGTGTTTGCTGTTGCTGCGCTTGCTGATTCCCCTGCTGGGAATGAACCGCAAATGGCAACGCGAAAATTGCGAGGCAAACGAGTGACAGGAAATTGATTGGACTTTTCATTGGAGTGCGCTCACCATAATTCGCGTCACGCATCTTCTTCACAGCAGTTTGCATCCTAAGCCATCGGATGCTATACGAGAATTATACTATGCGACTTCGTCCTTTCACGTTTTTGTTCCTCACCGCCGTGTTGATCGCCTCATTTTTCGTCGTTCCCGCGCCGCGCTCCGCTGCGTCGGTTCCCGTCGTACAGTCGGGGCAGCAGGACCAGAGCCAGGGCATTCACGTTGGGGTATCGCTGGTGAGCCTGTATGCCACCGTCCGAGACAACAAAAAGAAGATCATCACCGACCTCGGCCAGAATGACTTCCGTATCTTTGAAGACGGCGTGGAGCAAAAGGTGGCCTTCTTCGCCCGCGAATCCACGCTGCCGCTTACGCTGGGCATGCTGATTGACACCAGCGGCAGCGAAGAATCCAAAATTGGAGCGGAACAACAGGCCGCCACGCAATTCCTGCAACGCGTCCTCCAGAAAAAAGACGAAGCAATGCTCATGTCGTTCGACCTCGACGTGAATCTGCTTTCAGACTGGACAAATAATCTTGCCGAGCTGGAACACGCGATCCGGCGAACCGTGGTGAACACGGGCGGCGCAGGTGGGCAGATCGCCGTTGGGCCGGTTCCAACCGCCGCCGGAGGCGGAACGCTGTTCTACGACGCCGTGTATCTGGCCTGCCACGACAAAATGGGCGACGAAGCCGGACGCAAGGCGCTGGTGATTCTCACCGACGCTCAAGATGAAGGCAGCAAGATGAAGGAGGACCAGGCGATCGAGGCCGCTCAACGCGCCGATACGGTCATTCACCTCCTGCTGGTGGCCGACCGGGCATTTGGCGGCGGCAATGTGGGCGTGGCAAGACGAATGACGGACGAGACCGGCGGGCGGCTCATCGATGTGCACAACGACAAGGATCTACTGCAGGGCTTTGATCAAATATCAGAGGAACTGCGAAGCGAATATTCCCTCGGCTACTATCCGACGAATTCCAAACTGGATGGCAGCTACCGCAAGTTGAGGGTCGAAACGAAAAACAAGGATTACAAGGTCCTCACGCGCAAGGGCTACTACGCCCAACCATCAGGAAATTGAAATTGGTCGCACGTGGCGGCTCTGCGCTGCAGTGCGCTAATTTCCGGAAGGATTTGCTCCAGGCACAGGGCCATTTGGATTCGGCACGGCGTAATAACCCTTCCTCGTCCGCACTTCCAAATCCTTGTGCCCCACCACTTCGACTTTCACTTTCCGATACTTGCCATCCGCAACCGAATTTCCGGGCAAATACCCCAGCAGATACTGGCTGCGCAACTCCGTGCCGATGTCCATGAAATCCTGCGCGACATCGTCCACTTCGTACGGAAAGAATGCCCGGCCGCCGGTTTCGTCGGCGAATTGGTCGAGCACCTTGTCGTATTCCGTATGCGCCCACTTCCTGTTCATCTGCTGAGTGACGCTGGTGCTTTCTTCGGGCACCACCCACTTCGTGCTGGTGCTGATGGTATACACTGCCGTGCCCGCGCGGCGAGCCTCGTCGGTGGCATCTTCGCGGGTGCGCGAACTCAAATTGTCCTCGCCGTCGCTGATGACCACGATCACTCGGCGGACCTCAGGCGGCCCTTTCTTCGGCAGCGGCGCGTTCTGCAACATTTCAGAAGCGGCTACCATCGCGTCATATAACGCCGTGCCGCCACCCGCGCGCTGCTTGGCGATTACGTTGTGCAGCGTCTCCAGGTCGTTTGTGTACTGCTGTACGACCTGCGGCTGGCTGTCGAAGGTCATCACGAACGCCATGTCTTTTTCAGGTCTCAGCGTGTTGTACAGAAATCCGATTGCGGCGTCCTGCTCAAATTGCAGCCGTGGACGCATGCTGTTCGACGTGTCGAGCAGCAGTGCGACGCGCAACGGCAAATCCGTCAGGCGGCTGAAGAATTTTATTTCCTGCGGGCGGTTATCCTCGAAGATCCGGAAGTCGGATTTCTCAAGATCAGTGACGAACTTCTGCCGACGGTTCACAACGGCCAGCGTCATGTCCACTTCCGACACCGTCTGACTGATTTTTCCCTGAGGGTTACCCTGCACTGGAGCGGGCGCTGATTGCGGCGTTGCGCCCGGCGGCGGAGGCGGCTGCTGTTGTTGATGCCGCGGCAGCGCTGCTACTACGGATGCAACCAAAATCATTCCACAGAAAATTCCGACAGCGCGGCGCATAAAATCCCCCTGCATTGCGTTCGATTATAGGTAGTCGCGGAGAGCGGCGTCAATCACGGCCCGGTCGCATCCCGTCGCTGCAGCCAGGGTCATGAGGTACTCGCGCAACTCGTTTCCGACGGGCGCACGGAATGCCACTTTCTCCCCTTTAGTTGGATGCAGGAAACCGATGCGCGCAGAGTGCAAAAATGGCCGCCCGAGCACCGGAAGCTTACGGCCGCCGGTTTCGGGCTCGCGAGGCGCGCCGTAGACCGTGTCCCCAACCACGGGATGACCGATTGCCGCCATGTGCGCGCGGATCTGGTGCGTGCGGCCGGTGTGCAGCCGCACTTCGAGCAGACTGAATCCATTCGGTCGGGCGAGCACGCGCCAGTCCGTTCGTGCGGCGCGGCCTTCGCGGCGGCGCGTGGTCATTCGGGTGCGCCTCTGCAAATCACGCGCGATGGGCAGCTCAATCTTGCCAGCGTCCTCTTTCATGCGGCCGTGCACGAGCGTTAGATAAAACTTCTCGAGGTCGCGCGCCGCGAATTGCGCCGCTAGATTGCGGTGTGCTTCATTATTGCGTGCAACCACTAAAATTCCGGACGTCCCCCGATCGAGCCGGTGCACAATTCCCGGCCGTAGTGTGCCCGCTTCCGATGAAAGTTTGCCGAGACGATGCAGTAGCGCGTTGACCAGCGTTCCGCCGGACTTTCCCGCGCCGGCATGAACCATCATCCCAGCGGGTTTGTTGACGACGATCACGTCGTCATCCTCGTACAAAATCTCGATGGGAATTTCTTCCGGAGTGGCGGCGAGCGGCGGGCGGCTCACGACTTCGATCTGAATGCTTTCGCCTTCTTCGACGCGATGCGAAGCCCGCGCTGGCCGGCCCGCGACCAGGACGCGGTCTTCGGCGATCAATTCCTGAATTCGCGTGCGGCTTAGTTGCGGGATCTCCGTTGCGAGGTAGCGATCCAGCCGCTGTCCAGAATTCTCGGCGGTGACACGTAGGTGCTCGACCGGAGCGGATTTGCTGGAATTGCGCGGCATGGCGGTTTCATCCGGTTGCGGCAAGGCCTACGTCGGCCTCGCGGATGCGGTGTGCTTTTCCAGAAAGATCAGGTCGATGCCGACCAGGATCGCGCCGATCGTGATGGCCGTGTCGGCCACGTTGAATGCAGGCCAGCGATAGTTCCCGAGCTGAAAGAAAAGAAAATCGGTGACCTTCGCGTGCAGAGCGCGGTCGTACAAATTCCCGAGCGCGCCCCCCAAGATGAGCGCAATGCCGATGCGCGCCGTCGCGCGGCCCGAATGATTGGAAACCAGCAGCCACGTCAGCACGAAACAAACCAGCAGAGTCGCCAGTGAAAACATCACTGTCATGCGCGCCGAAGATGAATCGGCGAACAATCCAAACGCCAGGCCGGGGTTGCTCGCATGCACAATCGAGAAAAAGCCGGG
>Ga0335078_10006175_pt1 | contig 17738 bp, 14 predicted proteins | sample Lox_Sample_32_FD_206711 | JGI IMG/M metagenome (GOLD analysis project Ga0335078, IMG submission 206711) | Soil microbial communities from Loxahatchee National Wildlife Refuge, Florida, United States - Lox_Sample_3.2 | ecosystem: Environmental > Terrestrial > Soil > Wetlands | place: USA... | reverse complement strand
ATGCGCCCGACAATGTCGGTCGGACCACCGGCCGCGAACGGGATGATCATCTGCAGCGGGCGCGACGGGAATTGCTCTTGCGCCGCCACCCGTGCACCGGACAAGACGGCGATCGCTATGCTCACGGCCGCAATGGCATGCCGCCGATTCGGCTTACTCATGTATTCCCTCCCATAATTTTTTTATCAGTCTATCACTTCGGCGCTCCCGTTTCATCAGGGGATCACGCCGCCAGCGGCGACGTTTTGACCAATTGATCTGAGGGCGCCCTACGCGAAAGCACGCGGCTCCGCGACAAATCGTTGGTAGGCCTCATGGCGCTTCGGGAGTATGGTTGTGCGCCAGGGGTCTATAGCATTACGCGGCAGCAAGATCGCGGCCATGCAACGCCCCTAAACATACGGGGGATGAGAGGATCGCCATGACCAATGTTGCCACGATAACGAGCGCCGCAACCTTGAACGAGCGTGGAGACATGCGCCACGTCGTGGCCAGGCTCGAGCGCCTGCCCCATTGCTCGTGGCATCTGAAGATGCGGCTGATCATCTGCACCGCATGGTTCTTTGACGCCTTCGATTCGATCGCCATCGCGGTGGTGCTGCCGCCGCTGATCGGAATGTGGCATCTCGTGCCGCAGCAGATCGGTCCGCTGATCGGCATCGGATTCCTCGGCCAGCTGGTCGGCGCGATTGCCTTCGGCTGGCTCGCCGAAAAATGGGGGCGCCGCTCATCGATGCTGGCGACGCTGCTCATTTTCTCCCTGGGCGCCTTGGCCTGCGCGGCAGCCACGAGCTACACCATGCTGTTCTGGCTGCGCTTCATTCAGGGCATTGGGCTGGGTGGCGAGATCCCGCTAATGGCCGCCTACGTCAACGAATTCGCTCAGGCCAAGAGCCGCGGGAGGTTCTCGGTTTCGATCCAGGTTCTGTTCTCGGTCGGATTGCTGGCGGTCGCCCTGGTCGGCGTCTATGTGGTGCCGCACTGGGGCTGGCAGTGGATGTTTATCATCGGCGCCGTGCCGGGACTGATCGCCATTCCGATGCGTACGGTGCTGCCGGAATCGCCGCGCTGGCTCGCCGGTCAGGGGCGCTATGACGAAGCGGACGAGGCGCTGTCGCGAATCGAAGCCGTCGCTACGCGCGAGGGCCTGACAGTCGCGCCGCTGCCCGCCGACATTCCGGCGGTAGCCGAGGCTCGGCCGAATATCGCCGATCTGTTCAAGGGTATTTATCTGCGCCGCACCATCTCGGTATGGCTAATCTGGATCGGCGCTTATTTCGTGTCGTACGGCATCACCGCATGGATGCCGTCGCTGTTCCGCACCGTTTATCACCTGAATGTCCAGCAGTCGCTGAATTACGGGCTGATCAACAACGTCTTCGGACTGTGCGGGGCGTTCATGGCACTTTATCTCATCGAGGCGATCGGACGGCGCCGCATGTTCGTTCTGAGCCTCGGCGGCTGCGCTGCCTCGCTCATCGCGTTTGCGTTCCTGCCGCAGCTCAGCGCCGCCGGAACGCTCGCGCTCGCAACCTGCGGCTTCTTCTTTCTCAGTTCCACCCTGCTATCGCTCGCCACCTATACGGCCGAGATCTATCCGACGCATCTACGCGCGCTTGGCGGCGGCGTAGCGAGCGCCTTTCAGCGTGGCGCATCGGTGGTGGGGACCACCGTGGTCGGCTGGGTGCTACCGTACTACGGGATAAACGCCGTCTTCGTTATGTTCGGGCTGTTTGCGCTGTTGGGGGCAGTCACCGCTTTCTTCTTCGCCACCGAAACCCGCGGCAAGGTGCTCGAGCACGTGTCGCCAGTTGTTTAACTGGCCGTAAAGAGCGGATCCGGCCGATGAGTAACGAAGCCGCGCTCGGCGGCGCGTATGCCGACCTGCCAGGCGTCAGATTGTGGTTCTTCGACACCGGCGGCGCCGGCGTGCCGATCGTACTGTTGCATCCGAATACCGGCACCGTCGCGATCTGGGAGCCGCAGATTTCGGCATTCGCGCAGGCCGGCTATCGCGTCGTTGCCTTCGACCGCAGAGGCTGGGGCAAGAGTACCGCCGATCCAGCGGGAGGTTCCGAACCGGGCAGCATCGCGGACGACCTGCATGCGCTCGCCGAGCATTTAAAGCTCGACAAGTTTCATCTGCTCGGCGTCGCCGGTGGTGGCTTCATTGCGCTTGACTACGCCGCCTGGCATCCGGAGCGCGTGCGGAGCCTCATCGTCGGCGCCAGTACCGGCGCCATCGAGGACAAGGACGTGGCCGATTTCATCGCCCGCATCGCCATCCCCGAGATCAGAAAGCAATCCGCGCATTACCGTGAAATCGGCGCGTCGTATCGCGGCGCCAATCCGGAAGGTACCAGACGCTGGATCGAGATTGACGACCACGCGCGCCAACCGGGAGCGGGCTTTCAACCGCCGCTGCGCACGCCGAACACGCTCGCCAAGATTGCCACGATCCCGGCGCCGACGCTCATCATCGCCGCGGATGCCGATCTGCTGGCGCCGCCGGCGTTGATGCGTCTCTGGTCGCGCCACCTGAAAGATCACGAGTGGGCCGAGATCCACGATGCCGGCCACGCCATGGCCTGGGAGCAGCCCGGCGCTTTCAACGATAAGGTATTGGACTTCATCAGACGGCACTGACTTCGCAGCCGCCACACTCTCACAGATAGCCACGGCCTTTCCAGAATTGCTCGGCGGCCGGATGGAGCGGCACGGTCTGCGGCGTATCGAGCGCCTCGCGCGCCATGCGCCCGACCGGCAAATCGCCCGGCTCCTCCCACGGGATGTTCATCTTGCGCGCATCGAGCGCGGCGCAGATCGCCGTCACCAGCGCGGCATCGGCCTCTTCGTGCACGAATACGGTCCAGCCGGAGAAATCGAGCGACAGCACGTCGCCCGGCAGCTTGGGATAAGCGGACCGCGGCAACACGGCGCGGCGATAACCCATCGCTTCGAGACTTTGCGCGGTCGCTTCTGCGAGCGGCAGAATTTTGATTCCTGCATCGAGCGCCTGCGGTACCCAGGAACTCGCCGCCTCGTCAAAGATGGCGTCGACGTCGCCCCGAATGAGCGCCTTGAATGTTTCGGTGTGCGGCCACGGAACGCTGCCGCGCTTTTGCAGGTCACCGCCCCAGCTCTCGATATCGTCGCGGGAAAACCCCGCCGCTACGGCGACGTCGTCAAACATGTGGTGCAGGCAATGGTCCGGCGTGGCGCGCATCAAAATGCGAAGCTTGGGCTTTCGCGCCGCGATGTCTTCGAAGCGCTTAAGCCCGGTCTCGGGCCGCACGGCAAAGACAAATGCATCCCATGATGGAATGACGGCGATCGCCCGCACCGGCATCGGACGCTTGAAAATGCCTCGGCCGCGCAGCGCGACGGACAACACAGAGGCGGGGTTGATCATCGCCAGATCAACTTCGCGGGCGGCGACCGCGAATATGCCTCCCGCCGAGCTGCTGGCCGACAGCGTCACCGGCTTCCCGCCGTGTGAGTGGCGCAATTCCACCTTGGGAAGGATGTAATCGGGTACCGCATCGGCCGCATTGCCGCCGGCCATTTCCGAGGCGATTTCCAACACCAAGCGCGAGCGCGTCACATTGGGATTGGTGACAGGCGTCGTCACGGGCATCCTCGCTCCTCCACCCTATGGCAACTTGACCGGCAGGAATTGCGTCGTGAACAACACGTCGTCGGGAGGCTGTTTGGGAAGCGTTCCCATCTCGACGTAGGATCGCTTTAACGCCGCGACGGCCTGCGGGTCGAAGCGTCCATCGTCAATGAACATTCCAATCTCGAAATCGTAGTCCTTGCGGACCACCGCCAGACTCTGGTGCAGAGCACGTTCAGCGATCGCGGACGTTTCCTCCTTATGCGATTTCATAAAAGCAATGGCGGAAAAGAAGCCCTTAAGAAAGCGATCGACCAGACCGGGTTTGTTGGCGACAAGGGATTGTTGCGCGAAGACAACGTGCGTAATAAAATGTGGGGCGTAATGATCCATCGCCGTGAGGATGCGGCCTTCCTTACGCTCTTCGAGCACAAATCCCATTTCGGTCGACAGCACGACGGCATCAATCCGGCGGGCCTTAAGCGCTGCAATGCTGGTCTCCACCGCACCCAATGGTACGGGACGGATGCCGTTCTGGCCCCACCCTTCCTGAATCGCCATCTGTTTTGCCAGCCAGTCACTGAGCGAGCCGACAGTCGAGACGGCGATCAGCTTGCCCCTCAGATCGGCCACTGTCTTGATCGGTGAATCGGCAAGCACCATCGCTGAAAGATTGCGCGGCGCCCCGGCGAAGGCGGCGACGCCGATCGCCGGCGATCCCTTGGCGATAAATGCCATGCCTGGTCCGCTGCCCAGCCCGATATCGATGCTTCCGGCGGCAAGCGCCTGTTGCACCTTGGCATCGCCGCCAAGACTGGTCACTTCGATATCGAGGCCGCGCCTGGCAAAAAAACCTTCCGCGATACCGACATCGACCGGCAAAAAGGTCCAAACGGATGCCTGCGCCTTGCCGACGCGGATCAGCTCATTGGCGCGAGCGGCTTCGGCACCGGGAAACACAAGGCCGATGATCGCCAACAGGCCGATAAATCGTTTCGTGCGACGAGATGCGTTCATGGTGTCGCGATAGCCGCTGCGCTCGGCGAGACCGCGGCGTAGCCCCCCTGTTGTTTCCTCTTGACCCATCCTACTCCAATCGCGGCGGCAGATCGCCAGCGGAACGCATGAAGAAGCCGTCTACGCCGCAAAGAGTTCTTCCACGGCCCGGTATGCCTGGTCGATCGCCGAATCCGTGTAGGCGGCCGCGCCCGAATCCGAATTGGCAATCGCAATTCGGCCGAAGCGCTTGCGGCCGAGTTCGTGCGGCGCCGCGCCCTGCGGCCAGTCGGGATCGAACAGCGGGTTGTATTCGTAGGCATAGCCGTGCGGCCAGCGGTTGACGGTGATTGCCGTGATGTCCTTGTTCGGATCAAATCCGCCGGGGCCCAAGATGCGGCCAAGCTGATCGCGAATCTTCTGCTCGAACGTCGCAAAGCTCGTGCTCAAAATATCGTAGTGTCCGGCGCGATGCTGGTCGCGCTCCGGCAAACCCGGTTGCACCGGCGTCCTTGTCATATGAACCAGCATGGGTTCGTCTGGCGCATGCGGGCTGCGATAGCCTCCGATATCGACAACCTGGTTCAATGCCAAAGATGAAAAATACGAACCCGGCGCATAGACCCCCGCGATGCCGAGAGCCTTGAATGCCATCCAATTCTTCAGGGCCACGCTCGCGTAGATCAGGGGAATCTTGACCGCATAGCGCAGCGCCTGCTTCTGCGATTCCGGCAATTCCGGGCAGAGATACGGGATAATCATGTTGTAACAGGCGAGCACGCACGATTTCGCGCGAACGGAACACACTGCGCCAGCGCGAAAATATGCGATCTCGGCCCCTGCGGCGGATGCTGGATCGCCGATATTGCGGGCACGCACGGCGATACTGCTGAGGCGGATTCGCACCGGAGATTGCGGCTGATCGAGCTTCGAATAGTCGAGCCGCGCCGTGACCACGTCTTCGGCGTTGTCTCCGGGCAGGCTCGCGGGAACAAGGCGGCGCACAAGCAGCCGTGCGATCGAGGCGTTGCCGTCGGGAAAGTGAAACCTGTAGGAGCCGCCATCGGCATAGCCCGCCGCCGTATATCCCATATGCGGCGCCGATCCCGGTGCGAGTCCCAATCCTTGGAAGCCCGGAAAATCGAATGCCCAGACGTCGAGCGCCGAAACCGCGTCGATCCCGACGCCCCACTCGCCATGTGTTCGCGCCTGATAGAACGGAATGACCCCGGCATCCGCCTTCACGACATTCAACAGATAGTCGCGATAGCTCATCCGCGACAGCCGCGACTTTTTCTCCGCAGAAGACAGGCCCGGAAGGTAGTCGATTCTTGCTTCCTCGATTCTGGCAATGTCGCGGCGTGCGTTCGGCGACAAAGGTGCGTCGGCGAGCAGTTGCGCCCAGGCTATCCCTGGTCTTCGAACGACGAGCCTGTCGGCGCCGAAGGTCTCCTTGTCGAGGAAAATGCCGCGCTGCAATCCGAGCTTTTGATAAAAGCCGCGATCCGCGTATGTCCTGGCCATGGCAACGGGATCGATGCCGAGCGTTTTGATGAGACCATCGGCCATGGCGCTGTATGGGCGCGGACTGTCGATCTCGTATGTGCCGCCATGCATCAGCTCCAGACGGCCGCCCAATTCGAATTCATTGCGCTTGGCATGTCCGCCGAAGTCATCGTGATTATCGAGGATGAGAATCCGTGAGGCTTTGTGTTTCGCCAGATAGAAATGGGCGGCCGCCAAGCCGCTAATGCCGCCACCGACAACAACGAGATCATAGGCCTCGCCAAGATTATCGACCGGCCGGGCGCGCGACCAAAAATCACCATCACGCAGCTGGTGGGCAATCTCGAAACTGCCGACGTGATTACCGCGCAACCCGGTCAGCGCAGGCGGATAATATCCCGGCACATCCTGCGCGGCCGCAGCGGCAGAAGCGTGGACAGGAAATTCAGGCAGCAGCCCGGCCACAATCGCGCTGCCGGCCGCGACTGGACAGCCGTTGAGAAACTCGCGCCTTGTGATGTAACCGCCATCGCGTGGCGCCCCGTCTCGCATTGCGCGACGATCGGCATGCTTCATGGATTGCTCTTACCGTTGCCTTCCAGCTAATGCCAAACAGGCGACTCGCGCAATGCTGCCGCGCCGAGGTCGCGAGACAAGCTGCGACAAAATATTTCTCACCGTGCGGAATTAGCCATCCTTGTGCGTGTTGGTGGGAGTGAATACGCTCCGCGCCAAAATCTCGTAAGCTCACTAGAATATATTTGGGGAGTGGAGAATGTTGCACCGTAGCCGGAAAAGAAGATTTTCACGCCGCGCGTTGCTGGCAGGCGCGGCGGCTATTGGCGCGCTGCCATTGCGGCAGCAGGCGCGAGCGCAGACGACGGAGCCGCTCAGGATCGGATTTCTTACAGTCGACACTGGTCCACTCGCCGCCGGCGGCAAGCAGCAGGAAGAAGGCGCGGCGCTGTTTCTGCAGGAGCGCGGCGGCATGATCGTCGGCCGCAAGGTCGAGCTGATCAAACAGGACACGGCCGGCAATACCTCGCTGGCGCGGACCAAGACCCAGGAGCTGGTCGAACGCTACAAAGTGCCGGTAATGATCGGGCCGCTGGCGACCAACGAAGCGCTGGCGATGGACAGCTACGTCCGCGAGACCAAAGTGCCGCTGATCACCACGACCTCGGCGGCGACCGTCGATCTGAAGGCACATCCTGTCAATCCATGGGTGCTGCACGCCTTCGGCACCGCGCCGCAGGTGACCTTTCCGCTCGGCGATTACGCGGCCAAGACGCTCGGCTACAAGCGCATGGCGATCGTCGCCGAGGATTTCACCTACGGCTACGAGGGCGCCGGCGGATTTCAGCTCGCGTTCGAAGCCGCCGGCGGCAAGATCGTGCAAAAGCTCTGGCCGCCGCTCAACGCGCCGGAATACGCCCCATACCTGGCGCAGATCAAAGGCGACATCGACGGCATCTATATGGGCTTTGCCGGCATCAATCCGCTGCGCTTCCTCAAGCAGTTCAACGAATACGGGCTCAAGGGCAAGCTCGGCGTGCTCGGCAATACCACCAGCACCGACGAGGGCATTCTCAAGCTGATGGGCGATGAGGCGGTCGGCGTCTATACCGCAGGCTGGTACGCCGCCGGGCTCGATACGTTGGACAACAAGAAATTCGTCGCCAGCATCAATGCCGCCTATCACCACGATCCCGGATTCTATACCGCCGGTCCCTACACGGCGCTGCTCATCATCGAGGAGGCGCTCAAGTCGACCGGCGGCAACACCGCCGATGCCGCGGCTTTCCTCAAGGCATTGCACGACGTCCGCTTGACGTACGGGCCGATCGGGCCGGTGCGGCTCGACGAGTACGGCACGCCGATCCTCGACATCTATATCCGCAAGGTGGCGCGCGTGAACGGTAAGCTCGAGAACACGATCCTGAAGACCTATCCGCAGGTCGGCCAGTTCTGGACCTACAAAGCGGCCGAATTCGTCACGCGGCCGCCGTTCTCGCGCGACTACCCGCCGGGCAAATATCTGGAATGATGCAGGCGCGCGGCGCAGCGCACTACGGCGCGTATTTCGGGTCGCGGTCGAGCAACTCGATCGAAACGCCCTCGGGCGCGCGAATGAAGCAGACGCGCACGCCCGGCCGCACGGTCGTCGGCTCGCGGGTGAATTCGACGCCCTTGGCTTTCAGATCGGCGGCAATCGCGTCGATGCCGCTGACCGACAGTCCGAAATGATCGAGCCCGCGGTATGGGATGGACGGCGCCGCGTTGGTACCGTCGCCGTCCTTTACGGGCGCAATGAAGATATTGCCGCCGCCGAGCTTCAGATCGATGCGCTGCTGGCCCTGTTGCATGCTGCGAACGACTTCGGCGCCGAGCATCTTTTCGAACCACTGCGCCATGGCTTCCGGATTGGTGGTGCGCAGATGAATATGATCCCAGGTAATCTTGGCCATGAATACTCTCTCCTTTGACTCCGTTTTTACACCTTGATCTTCTCGTCTGCGGTCACGCGGCCGACTGCGGCGCGTTTGAGCATGCGATCCTTGAAGGCGGTATAGTTCCTCAGCTCACCCATCGGCAACTCGCGGCGGACGCCCCAAGTGTAGAACACGAAACCGTAGGGATCGACCACGCTGTAGCCGTCGGAAAACCATTCGCGGTTCGCCAGCATGCCATCGATCTGCTTGAGGTAGCCGTGGAAGGTTTTCAGGCCGGCTTCCTTGATGCCCGGAAAGGCCGTGGTATCGGCCGTATAGCGCTCGGGCCGCCCGACATGGGCGTGCGCCGGATGAACGCTCGAAGCGAAGAAGCCGATCAGCGACAGCGCTTGGGCCTCCGCAAGCGGGTCCTTCGGCCATAGCCCGAAGCGTTTGCCGAGGTAGGGCAGAATGGCCGTGTTCTCGGTCAGCGGTTCGCCGTTGTCGAGACGCAGCGCCGGCACGCGTCCCAGCGGGTGGATCTTCAGGTAGGCTTCGGTGCGCTGCTCGCCGCCGGCGAGGTCGACCTTCTTGGCCTCGTATTTCTCACCGCTTTCTTCGAGCACGATATGCGCCGCCATCGAGCACGCGCCTGGAGCGTAGTAGAGCGTCAACATAGGCAAACCCTCCCTGGCCCGCCCACGGGTTGGAACTTGCCGCGACGGGTTCTGCCAGCTCATCAGAGCATGGCGGCCGTAGTTCGGGAAAGCCCCCGCACGTCGGCAGGGAGGCCGCTGGCACCCGCTACTCGCTTTGGTTGTGCGAATAAACCGACGGTTCACCTAGGCGGCTGGGATCGCTTGCATCTTAATCTGATTGCAGTGTGTTCCGGGGACCATGCACCCGCCCGGGCGCTATGGCGAAGTTCCAATCGTCGAGGCAATCTGGCATCGGCGCAGCGCGCGATCGCCATCCCCGAGCGAGCCGGCCTCCCGCTAGGGACGGAGCCGATATCTCGATCGCGGGACAGACGACAGATGCAACCATCGCCATCCCAGCCGCCATTCAACAAGATCGGCGCCGCGGTTGCGGTGCGCGTCCTGCAGGCCACCAAAGAACTGCGGCGACACCCGTTTTTCGGTTACACGATGGCTATTGTCACCATTGGACTGGCGACGCTGCTGCAATGGGCGGTGCGAAGCCAATACGATGGCACTCCGTTTCTGACCATCTATCCCGCCATCATCGTAGCCGCGTTGATCGGCGGACGTGGACCTGGATTTCTCGCCGCAATTTTAGCCGGCGGATCACAGTGGACGTGGTTTATCCCCGTGCTGCACTGGTTCGCTGTCGCTTCTTACGCACTCGACGCCACTATCTGCGTCATGTTGATCGATTACATCAACCGGACGCTCGATCTCCTGCTCGCACACATCGATCGGGAGAAGCAGGCCAAGCAGCACCAATCCATATTGGCGAAGGAACTGCATCACCGCATCCAGAACCTATTCACCGTGATCCAGGGAGTCATCCGCTTCAGTCTGCCGGGCGACGGAATCGTGCAAGTCGCGGCACTCAGGGAATGCCTGATGGACCGGCTGCAATCGATGTCCGCCGCCAATCGCGCGATCACCGATTCGATGGGCGACGGGGTGCATCTGCGCGATCTCATCGGCGGCGAGATCCGGGGCTTCGAAACGCAATTTGAGATCGGCGGTAACGGCCAACTTTTACTCGGTGCTCAACTCACCCAGGACCTTTCGCTGATCCTGCACGAACTCGTCACCAATGCCCTCAAATACGGCGCGCTGTCGGCCCCACAGGGCCGGGTGAGTTTGCGGCTCGATTGGGCCGACGGGGTGCTGACCTTCACCTGGCAGGAGCGCGGCGGACCACCGGTAGCCGAGCCCAAGGGTTCCGGCTTCGGCAGTCGAATACTAGGGACATTTGCCAGAAGCTTCAGCCGCAAAGTCGAGGCGAGCTACGCCCCGGCCGGCCTCCGCTACACGTTGCAAATCGAATCCGATCAGATTAGCAGCGCGCAATCCGCGGAGCCACCGAGGGTTTCAACGCGCGTCCCGGTTTTGCCTCCGGCCGCCAAGACGCACGAAACGCGCCGATCCCGCGCGCTCGCGCCTTAAGAGCCGGATCAAGCGAAAAATCCGCGAAAAATTCTGCCGCCGACATGCGCGCCGCCGGACTCCGTGGCGTGGCCCGGCGGATTGACCTGCGCTAATGTTGGCGCCACCGCTGCCGGGGAAACACCCATGATCACGAAGTTTCATGTCCTCTATGTTGGACAAATCGAGCTTGACAATGTTGGACTCAATGGCACACCGGCCAACGATCGGCGCTATTCGGACGAGCAGCTGCGTAAGGCCTTTTTTACTGCGCGCGACATTGCCCAGCTCATGGACGATCTCGGCTTCGATGTGCTGTGGACCGCCGAGCATCATTTCCAGCGCGAGGGCTACGAGGTTTTTCCCAATCTGATCCAGCTCGGGCTGTGGCTCGCGACGCAAACTAAGCGGCTCAAGTTCGGGTGCGCTTTCAACGTGCTGCCGATGTGGCATCCGATCCGTCTGGCCGAAGACTATGCCATGGCCGACATCGTCACCGACGGACGGGTCATCATGGGCGTCGGCCGCGGCTATCACACGCGCGAAGTTGAGACCTTTGGTGCGCCCCTGATCGATGCCGACAAGAACCGTGAATTCTTCGAGGAGCAGCTCCAGCTGTTGTTGACCTGTTTCAACGAACAATCGTTCCACTACGAGGGTAAATACTACGATTGTCCGCCGCCCGTGGACTATCGCGGCTACAAGCTTAAAGACATCACGATGGTGCCGCGGCCCAAACATCTGCCAGTAGAAATCTGGATGCCGATCGCCAGCGGCAAGACGATTGAGATGATGGCGCGCTACGGCCTCAATGCGATGGTGACGCTCAACGGCGAAAAAATCCTCGATGATGTCGTGCGCGCCTACCACGCCGCCTGCATCAAGCATGGCCGCGACAAGAAGCTTGGCGAAAGCGTGATCTGGGGCGCGGGGGTCTATCTGGCCGACAGCCGTGACGCGGCAATCCGCCGCCTCGAGCCGGCGCACGACGAACGCTTCAAATGGTTCGCACCGTTCGGCTTCGTGCGCTATGCTGACGAGCAGGGCCGCACCTGGGGGTCGCCTGGCGCACCGGCGACCGTGCCCAAGCTCGCTGATGGGGTGAAGCAGAAGGCGTGGTTCTGCGGACCGCCGGGGGAAGTGATCGATGGCATCAAGTCGATCGAGGCTAAATACCCGGGACTGGAAAACTTCATGATCCATTGGGCCGAGGGGCTGTCGCCCAGGGAATTCAAGGAGCAGTTGCGCTGGTTTGCCAAAGACGTCATGCCAGCGTTCAAGCGAGCGTAACCACATGCCTTTGGCTCGGAAGCTACCGGCGCACGGCGCGCAAATTCCCGCCATTGGCTTCGGCACTTCGGGCCTGGGCTATGTGAGGGCCGAGCACATCGCCACGGCACTGAAAGCCGGCTACCGCCATATCGATACGGCGCGCAAATACGGCACCGAGCCTGCCGTCGGCGAGGGCATTCGCGCTTCAGGCGTGCCGCGCGGCGAGATCTTTGTCTGCACCAAGGTTTCGCACGAAAACCTTCATACCGCCGATTTTGCTCGCTCGGTCGACGAAAGCCTGAAAGCCCTCGGCCTCGACTACGTCGATCTTCTGCTCGTGCATTGGCCGGAGAAAAATACGCCGCTTGCCGAAACCATGGGCGCGCTCGCGAAGGCGAGGTGCGACGGCCGCACCCGCCACATCGGCGTCGCCAATTTCAACATCGCCATGCTTGACGAGGCGATCCGGCTGTGTCCGGAACCGCTGGTGACGCTGCAAGTCGAATGTCATCCCTATCTCGACCAGTCGAAGGTTATCGCAGCGTGCCGCGCGCGCGGCATGGTGCTGACGGCCTATTGTCCGCTGGCCCGCGGCCGCATTCAGGGCGATACCGTGCTGACAGACATTGGCCGACGCTACGGCAAGACCGGCGCCCAGATCGCGCTGCGCTGGCTGATGCAGCAGGACGTCATTGCCGCGATCCCGCGTTCGTCGAACGCCACCCGCATCGCCGAAAACATCGACGTATTCGATTTCCAGCTCGACGAGGACGACATGCGCCGGATCGGCGCGCTCAAGCGGCCAGACGGCCGCACCGCAAATCCGGCCGGGCGTGCGCCGGCATGGGATACGTAATACCCAGAAGGGAACGAGAATGGCCCAAGCCCCCAAATACTTCATGTACTTTCCCGGCAATTACCGCTGGTCGGCGGCGTTCGTGAACATGTTGGGCACGGCGCCGTTCGGCGGCGTCGACATCAGCGAACTGCACGCCATCGGCCGGATGCTCGACGGCAAAGGCAACGAAGACGACGAGGCGTGGTTCGACGCCAGCGTAAAAGTCGCCGACACCGTGCGCGGTAATGCCGAGAAATTCCGCGCCGGGCGGCATCCCGTATCGGCCGCCTCATTCTACCTGCGCGCCTGCCATTATTATCAGATGGGCGAACGTTTCCGCACGCCGAAGGATGCGCGCGCTCTCGACGCCTATCGCACCTCAGTCGAGTGCTTCCACCATTTTGTCACACTGTCCGGCAGCAAGATCGAAATCGTCGACGTGCCGTTCGAAGGCAAGAAGTTACCCGGCTATTTCGTCCCGGCGCAGAACGCGAAATCCGCGCGGCCGCCCTGCATGGTGTTTTTCGACGGGCTCGATGTCACCAAGGAGATCCAGTACCTGCGCGGCGTGCCCGATCTGGTCCGGCGCGGCATTTCGGTGCTGGTGATGGACGGTCCCGGGACCGGCGAGGCAATCCGGTTCCGCGGCATGCCGCTGCGTTACGACTACGAGAAGGCCGGCGGCGCCTGCATCGACTATCTGGAAACGCGTGCCGACGTTGATCCGAAGCGGATCGGCATCATGGCCATCAGCCTTGGCGGCTATTACGCGCCGCGCTGCGCCTCGATGGAGCCGCGTTTTGCCGCCTGCATCGCTTGGGGCGCGATCTGGGACTATTACGGCACCTGGAAGAAGCGCATCGATGCCGGCTTCAAGGCCTCGATGTCGGTGCCCGGCCATCACATCATGTGGATTCTGGGCGTCGATTCGCTCGATGCGGCGCTGAAGAAGCTCGAGCCGTTCCGGCTCGACGGCGTGGTGCAGAAAATGCGCTGTCCGTTCCTGATCGTCCACGGTGCCGACGACGAGCAGATTCCGCTCAAAGACGCACAGGCGCTTTATGACGCCAGCGGCTCCGCTGACAAGACCTTGCGCGTGTTCACCGCCGAGGAAGGCGGCGCCCAGCATTGCCAGCGCGACTATCTCTCGCTCGGCACTGCCGTGATGTGGAACTGGCTGGAAGATAAATTGCTGGGCGCGTGAGCGCCGCACTAGCGTCCGTTCGGCGTCATCTGCTCATGCCGTGTGATCGTGATCGTGCGAATGATCATGATCGTGGGCGTGGCTATGACCGTGATGGTGATGATGGCCATGCTCGTGACCGTGCGCATGGCCATGCTCATGATCGTGCGAGTGCTCGTGATCATGATGATGCAGCCGCTGACGCGGACGCGGGCCGCGCGGGTCTTCGCTGAACACCAGCGATTTGATCGTCACCGGCACTGTGTATGACGGCATGCGGATGCGGCCGAGATCGATGTAATCGAAATCCCATAACACCACGCCGTCGATGACCAGTAGCTCGCTGTCGACGTGCAGTTCTTCGCGCAGAATATGGCCAAGTGTCTGCGCTACATCGCCGTCGAGCATGATGAAAACGGGCTCTTTCTTGGCGATCCGGTCGGCGATACCGCCTTTGATACCCTTGGCGAAGGCGAACAGCCGCTCGTGCGCCGGCATCCCGGTCCAGCGCAGCGCCAGCGCGATTTCGCGCTCGCTGTCCTGTAGGTCGAACGCCACGATGTGGCTCTTGATCGCGGCTGCGAGCTTGTCAGAATCGATGACCTCGCCGCACTCGAAAGGCGGCTGGAGCACCTGAAGATTGCGGCGCGGCAACAGCGTGCCGGGCGAGGAGATGTAGCTCGTGTTGCCGGAGAGCTGCACCGAGTATTCGGATGCCCCGAGCGCAGTGGCACGGATGCATTCGCCGGCCGGCAACACCGGCCACGGAAATGCGCCCTTCTCGATGCGCTCGTGGATGGCGTGGCCAAGTCGCGGCCCCATGTCGCCGAAATCGCGGCTTTCGCGCTGATAAATGTATTCGCCGACGCCGCCCGAGAACATGATGGCGTCGATGCGGCCGAAATCGGCGATCGGATCGGTCAGATAGAGATGCTCGACGTCATGCGGCATCGGCCGCACCGTGAGCGCCACGACCAGCGTGTCGGCCATCACGTCGGCCACTTTCTGCATGTCGGCCGTGTCGATTGCATCGCCACGCTCCCAGGAAAAGCCGGCGCGCTTGGCGTGATGTTTTCCCGCCGGATCGAGCCGGACGATCTTGCCGTTCTCGACGACCTGGAGCCGGCCGCCGATATGCACGGCCGCGGTCGCGATCACCTTGCCCTTTTCGACGAGAGCGAGCTTGGTGGTGCCGCCGCCAATGTCGATGTTGAGGATGCGCTTGTTCTCATCGCTGGAGACGCGCGCGGCGCCGGAGCCGTAGGCTGCGAGCATCGATTCCATATGGTGGCCGGCAGTGGCGGTGACGAATTCGCCGCCCTGCTCGGAAAGAATCGCGGCAATGCCTTGCGCGTTCTCGCGCCGGAGCGCCTCGCCGGTGAGAATGACGACGCCCGTATCGATATTGTCGGGATGCAGCTTGGCCGCCTCATAGGCGTCGTCGATGATGGCGCCGAGCTTGGCGTCATCGATGCGCTCCTCACTTGAATATGGCGTCAGCGCGACCGGCGACTGGAACAGCGTTTCGCGCGAGACGACGTAGTAGCGGCTGGTCAGATCCTCGGCGAGACGGCGCAGGTGAACGCGCGAGAAGATCACTTGCGTGCCCGACGAGCCGATATCGATGCCGACCGTGGTGAGCGAGACGTTATCCTGCCGCCACAGCGGGTTGTCCTCGAGCGGAACCTCGTCGTTCTCGAAATCGTAATCGTGGTCGTGATCGTGGTCGGTATCCTCGTCGTGCTCGTGCACGAGGTTCTGACCATAAAGATGGTCGGAAAGACTGTGGCCCCCCGGCTTCTTTTCGCTCTTGTCATCGGCGTCGGCCATTCGTCGTTCCTTCGTTCCTGCTGCCCCGGCTGCCCGCGTAATTCCTGCCTTATTCCCGCGCCCCGGGCCTGAGGTCAATGGCAGCTCGTCCCAGGCCCATGATCGCCGGTCGCCAATTACGCCGCCACTGCGAGCTGCCCCATGAGATCGCCAAAGTCGGCGACTTTCTCGATCTCCATACAGGTTTCGATGATGCGGTCGATCTGCGCGGCCTGCAGCCGTGCTCCGGCGCATTCGATGAATTTTGCGCGCAATTCAGCGTCGCTCATGCGGTTCTCAGGATTGCCGCGCGGAAAGTCGACGCGCTTTTCCAGCACGCGGCCATCGTTGGTTCGGATCGTCACGGCTGCACCGGTCAGCACCTGATCAAATTCCGGGCCGTGTTCGAGGGTCACCCGGTCGCTGAGTTCACGGATGACAGGGTCGTCATAGGACTCCGGCGTGAACGAGGTTGGAATTAGCTTGCCACGCAGTACGATGCCGAGCGCAGTAATGAAATAGGCGCTATGGTCCGCGGTCTCCTTGTTGCGCGGATATTTCTTGGCAGGATCGCCGTTGTGGTTGACGGTCCGTTTGCTCAGGCGCAACCGTACCGACTCGATATCTTCCGGCTTGAGGTCGTGCTCGCGCACCAAGGCGCCGGTCGCGAACAAGTGTCCCTGATTGGTCGACTCAGTCGGGAAATATTTCATGCGGGTGCGCATCAGATAGTAGTCGTTCGGCACAGGCTTTGGCCGATAGTTTTCGACACCCCGCAGCAGGCAATAAGCGAAGCCCTTGTTGCCTTCGACCACGCGCTCCGGTCCGGTAAAGCCTCGCGCCGCGAGCAACGCACCATAGACACCGCGCTCCAGCATGAAACTGTCCGCGACATTCTTCGAGTTGTTGTATTCCTCGCCTTCCGCATCGTTGATGCCGAGCCCCAGCGAAGACGAGGCGCCAATGCCCATCGCGTTCGTCATCTGCGCCACGTTGAGGCCTAGCAGGCGTCCCGTGATCGCTGCGCCGAGAAACGGCATGACCGAGCCGTGATGAAAGCCAATCGGCGTCAGGCCTTCGGCGAACGCATCGACCATGCGGCCCATGATCTCGTAGCCGGCGACCGCGGCCTCGATCGCCGCCTGGCCCGAAGCATGCTGACGCTCCGCAACGGCGAACACCGCCGGCAAACAATCGCTCGGATGCCCGCCGCCGATCTTTCCGGGGCTTTTCGGAAAATGATAGCCGTCGTTGAAGTCCAGATAGCGGACCATGGCGCCGTTGGCGATGATCGCCGAAGACACCGATACCTTGGTGGCTTCCCCAATCAGCGTCGCATCGGGCCGCCCGCTGTTTTCGCGCGCAACGTCGCGGCAGATTCGACACGGCTCCGCGTCGAATGCACCGATCGCGCAGGCCAGCGCGTCGATGAAGAACCGTTTCATCTCGTGCGTGACATGGGCCGGAATGTCGTCGTAACGGATGCTGAGGGCGAATTCAGAGAGTTCCCGCGTCACGGACATTGCCGGCCTACTCCATCTTTCAACGGGGATCATTGCGGGGGCGCTGCCCGAGAGTCCAGCGCACCTCGGCAACCCTGCCCTGTGGCGCCGTCAGTTGCGTCCCGCACAGCCGGCCCGCAAGATGCGGCTGAGGTGGCGCGACCCACAGACTATTGGGAGGAACGGTGTCTACTTGGCTTCGCACGCTATCGTTCTGTCTTCAGATTCTTATCGGGATGCTTGTGCCGGCGGTAGCCGCCGACAATGTCGCGTCCTTCTATCAGTCCCGTGCCTTGCGCATTGTCATCGGACATGAAGTCGGCACCGGGTTTGATCTCTACGCGCGGCTGCTAGCGCGCTATCTCGGCAATCATCTTGCCGGCCATCCCACTGTTATCCCGGAAAACATGGTTGGCGCAGCAGGCTTGGTGGCGGCAAACTGGCTCTACAACGCCGCGCCGAAA
>Ga0335078_10006174_pt1 | contig 17738 bp, 18 predicted proteins | sample Lox_Sample_32_FD_206711 | JGI IMG/M metagenome (GOLD analysis project Ga0335078, IMG submission 206711) | Soil microbial communities from Loxahatchee National Wildlife Refuge, Florida, United States - Lox_Sample_3.2 | ecosystem: Environmental > Terrestrial > Soil > Wetlands | place: USA... | reverse complement strand
TACTCGCTCGGCGTGCTGCTGCCCGATGGCCGGGAGCTGTACATCGACGTGGAGGACGCGCCCGCGCCACCCCCGCGCCCAGGCCGGAAGTCGCGCCGGCAGCGAGCCAGCTGCCCGGCGCCTTCCAGGTGACGACCGCCGCCTGCGCGCAGGCCCGGGCGCCGGCCCCGTCCTGGCCGGGCGCGGCCGGCGGTTCAGTCCCGGCCATGCGCGGGCGGCCCCCCGGTTAGCTGGGTCAGCCATCTGTGCCTCCTGCCTTGCCGTTTCCGGCTACCCCACCTATTTCCCGGCAAACCGGGCCGCAGGGCCCGGGACGCCGGGAGAGCGCCGCTGCTGCGGCGGGAAGGTTCCGCGGGGCCCTCCCGCCGGGTAGACACGAGGCATGAGCGAGGCTGAACTCCTCGACGAGGCCGTCACCGAGCTGTATTCCGCTGACCCGGAGTCGTTCACCGCGCGCCGCGGCGCGCTGGCCGCGCAGGCCCGGGAGGCCGGCCACCCGGCCGCGGCCAAGAAGATCGCTGGCCTGCGCAAGCCCACCCGGTCGGCCTGGCTGGTCAACCAGCTGGTCCGCAGCGACCCGACCGTGCCGGGCCGGCTGGCGGAGCTGGGCGACCAGCTCCGCTCGGCCCAGGCCGCGCTGGATGGCCCGAAGATCCGCGAGCTGTCGGCGGCGCGCCGCCGCCTGATCGATGACCTGACCCGGCAGGCCTTCCAGCTGGCCGGGCAGGCGGCGCCGGCCGCGGCGGCGCGCGAGGAGCTGACCGCCACGTTCGGTGCGGCCCTGGCTGACCCGGCGGTCACCGAGCAGCTGTCGGCGGGCACCCTGCTGCGGGCGGCGCACCGGGCCGACTTCAGCCCGGGTGGGCCCGGGCTGAGCTTGGTCCCGCCGCCGGCCGGCCGGGCGGTGACCGGGCCCGCCCGCCGCGCCACCCCAGCCCCGCCCGCCGGGCCGCCCGCGCCGGCCGCCAGCGCGGCGCCGCCCGCTGCCCCCCGGCCCATCGCATCGGCGCGCTCGGCGGCCCGCCGGGCCACCGGCGCGGCCGCGGCGGCCGCCAGTAAGGAAGCCGCCGAACAGGAAGCCGCCGAACAGGAAGCGGCCAGGGAAAAGGCGGCCCAGGAGGCGGCCGAGCGGGAAGCCGCCGAACAGGCGGCGGCCGAGCGGCGCCAGGCGCTCGCTGATGCGCAGCGGGCGCTGGCCGACGCGACCAAGGCCGTTGACCAGGCCACCGCGACCGAGCAGCGGGCACGTGACCGGGTCCGCAAGCTGCAGCAGGAGCTGGCCGGCCTCCGCCAGCAGCTGGCCGACGCCCAGCAGCGCCTCGCTGACGCCCGGGCCAGGACGCGGCAGGCTGAGGGTGCCCGGCACAAGGCGCGCCGGTCCGTCGAGCGGCCGCGCCGGTAAGACGGCCCCAGGCCAGGCGGATGAGCTTCCCCGGGAACGAAGCCCCATACGATGGCGCGATGACGTCCGCCCGCCTGCTGGCCTGGCGGCTGGCCAGCCAGCGCCTCGACGGCCGCCAGGCTGGCGATCCGGCGTGGATCGTCCGGCACTTGGGCGCCGTTCAGGCTCAGGAGTACGGGCAGTCGCTGTGGGCCGTGGGCCTGCGGACCAGGGACGCCACCGGGCCAGCGGTTGAAGCCGCCATCCAGCGCGGCTCGATCCTGCGCACCTGGCCGATGCGCGGCACGATCCACCTCGTGCCGGCCGAGGATGCCCGGTGGATGCTGGACTTGCTGGCCGGGCGCCGTATCCGGCAGATGGCCACCATCTACCGCAGGATCGGCCTGACCGAGCAGGTGCTGGGCCGCGCCGCGGACGTCACCGCCGGGGAACTGCGCGGCGGGCGCCGGCTCCGGCGGCCCGACCTGCTCGCCCGGCTGGCTGAGCGCGGCATCGACTGTTCCGCCTCGCCGCACGGCAGCCGCGGATCGCACATCCTCGGCTACCTGTCCATGACCGGCCTGGTCTGCATCGGCCCGATGGACGGCGCGCAGCAGACATTCGTGCTGCTCGATGAGTGGGCGCCGCGGCCCCGCCGCCCTGAGGACCCCGCGGCTGAGCTGGCGGCCCGCTACTTCATCAGCCACGGCCCGGCGACCGTGCGGGACTTCGGCTGGTGGTCGGGGCTGCCGCTGAGCCAGGTCCGGGCGGCGATCGAACGGGCCGGCCCGGCGCTCGCCGCCACCGAACTGGACGGCGGCATGTACTGGCACGGCCGTGGCCAGGCTGCCACCAGGCCGGGAGACGGGGAGGCCGCCGGGGTCGCGCTGCTGCTGCCCGCCTTCGACGAGTACACGGTCGCGTACCGGGATCGCGAGATGCTGGTGGCCGGTGAGCACCAGCTGCCGCCGGGTGACCTGCTCAACCCGGTGATGGTGCTCGGCGGTCACGCCGTGGGCCTGTGGAGGCGGGTCATCGCCCGCGGCCGCGTGCGGCTCACGCTGGCGCCGTTCCGGCGGCTGTCCGCGGGTGACCGCGACCGCTTCGCGGCGGCGGCCGAGCGCTACGCGGCATTCCTCGGCCTGCCCGCCGAAATCGGCGGGGCCGAGGCGGCCCAGGTGCGCCGGCAGCGGCGGCAGTGACCCGGCCCGTCCATACTGGCGGCATGCCTGTTCGACTGCACCACATCGTGATCGACGCGCACGATCTGCCCGGGCTGGCCCGGTTCTGGACCGAAGCGCTCGGCTGGCGGATCCTGTCCCAGCGGGAGCGCGAGATCGTCATCGGCACCGACGAGAACGCGCCCGTCGGCATCTGCCTCATGCCAGGCCCCGACCCAAAGATCGTCAAGAACCGGGTGCACATCGACCTGACCACCAGCGCCGGGGACCGGGACGCGGAGATCGAGCGCCTCATCGCCCTCGGTGCGCGCCGGGTCGACATCGGGCAGACCGGCGAGGAGTCGTGGACGGTGCTGGCCGACCCGGAGGGCAACGAGTTCTGCGTGGTGCGCCCCAAGCAGACGCTCATCGACTGACCGCCGCCCCCCGCCCGGCCGTAACGCGGCTGAGCGGGCCGCGTCAGGCGCCAGACGGCTTGAGCCTGCGCCAGCCGCCCGCCCGGTTGTTGGCGATGATCTGCTGGAACATCGCGGTGAGCGCGGGCGCGTTGATGGTCTCGCCCGCCCGGATGGCCACGGTACGGGCGGTCTTGTTGCCGTGACCGCCGGTGATGATCCCCTCGGGATCGGGCACGATGCCGCCGTCGTAGAGGAACACGTTGACGTGATCCCTGGCCGCCAGCAGCGCGCAGATGTTGCCCTGCAGCACGAAGTACGGCTGGCTGGTCCGCTTGATCGTCTCGGTCACCCCCGGGTCGGCCGCGTGCACGAGGTCACGGACCTCCCGGCAGATGGCCTGCTGCCAGCTGGGCAGCGCGCCGATGTACGCGTCGACCCGCGGGTCGGTGGGGTAGCTCACGGTGAATCCCTCCACCCAGACGGCCCGGCCGGCCGATCCTGGTCAGCTGACCCGATGGCCAGAACTCAGTAGTACACACATTTCCTGTTCCTCACCTACCCGGTGCCCGGCGGCGCGGCCTAGGATCGCTAGCCAGGACAGGCTGTTGCGAGGGCGCGCCCGGGCGTCACCCCAGGGGTGGCGGGCCGCCCGGAGGGGTTGCCATGCCGCTGATACGCGCGCTCGACCCCACCCCGGGGCCATTAGATTTCTTCGGCGCCGAGGTGCGCCGCTGGCGGACCGCGGCCGGGTTAAGCCGGGACCAGCTGGGACAGCGCACCGGGTACTCCGGGGCCCAGGTGGGCCGGGTGGAGACCGGCGAACGGCCCCCGTCCCAGGATTTCGCGCAGCACTGCGACCAGGCGCTGCCCGACGCGGGCGGGCTGTTCCTGCGGATCTACCACCTGGCCCGGCGGTGGGACGGTGGCTACCCGTCCTGGTTCGTCGAGTGGGTGGCGGCCGAACGCCACGCCAGCTCGCTGCACACCTGGGAGCCGCTGCTGGTCCCGGGGCTGGTGCAGACGCCCGGCTACGCCCGGGCGCTGTTCCGGGCGTGGCGCTCGGCGCGCACCGGCGAGGAGCTGGACCAGCTGGTCAGTGCCCGCATCGAGCGACAGTCGATCTTCGAGAGGCCGATGCCGCCGTCGCTGTGGGCGGTGATCGACGAGGGCGTGCTGACCCGCTGCGTCGGCAGCCCGCAGACCATGCACGACCAGCTGGTGCACCTGCTGGCGGTGTCTGACCGGTTCCGGATCACGATCCAGGTGATCCCGGCGGACGCCGGCGCGCATGTCGGCCTGCTGGGCGCGTTCGCCATCGCGGCCTTCGAGAACGCCCCGGACACCGTCTACATGGAGTCCGCGGATCACGGGCAGACCACCCAGCGGGCATCCACGGTCCTCAAGGTCAGCGAGACGTTCGACATGCTGCGGGCTGAGGCGCTGCCCCGGGGCGCCTCCCAGGACCTGATCAGGAAAGTGGCCGCGGACCGATGGACCTGACCGGCGCTGCCTGGCGCAAGAGCAGCTACAGCGGCGGGAACGGCGGCAACTGCGTCGAGGTCGCCGTGCTCGGCGGCTGGCGTGTGGTGCGCGACTCCAAGGACCCGGCCGGGCCGGTGCTGGCCTTCAGCCCAGCCGAGTGGCGCACGTTCACCGCCCGCCTGGGCTGGCCGGCTCATCCAGGCCGGTGAACGCGCGGGCCTCGTCCCGGCGCCGGAATGCCCGCGTGGCCACGACCTGTCCCTCGCTCATGGTCAGGACCAGGAAGGTAGTGAGCCCACGTCGCCCCGGCCGTAGGCCGCGTAAGCGGTGCGCACAACGGCCTCGTTCGCTTCGGACATGACGCCTCCGGCGGCAGACCGGCTGTCCAGCAGGGGTGGGACCCGAAGGTCCCAGGGACCAGGAGGTGCCCGGGGCGTCGCCGGTTCCCGGTCGGCCCGGCGGCACAAGACAACGGGGCACAAGACAACGGGGCACCAGACAACGCGGCACCAGACAATGCGGCACCAAGGCCGCTGGCCGGTGGGGCCAGCGGCCAGCGTCCAGGAGCCAGCGGCTCAGGCTCAATAGAACGGCCGCACACGGCCAGTGTCCAACCACCCCGCCCGATGGGCAAGCCGGTAACCGCCCCTGGGCATGATGCTGGGCATGCCCGAAGCGATCGAGCCGTTCACGATCAGCACTCACCGGCCCGCCGTGGACGACCTGCGGGCCCGGCTGCGGCGGACCCGCTGGCCAGAGCGCGAGACGGTGGCTGACTGGTCCCAGGGCGTGCCGCTGGACTACCTGCAGCGCCTGTGCCGGTACTGGGCCGACGGGTACGACTGGCCGGCCACCCAGGCCCGGCTCAACCAGATCCCCCAGTTCACGACCAGGATCGACGGCCTGGACGTCCACTTCCTGCACGTCCGCTCGGCAGACCCGGACGCGGTCCCGCTGATCATGACGCACGGCTGGCCCGGGTCGTTCCTCGAGTTCGAGCAGGTCCTGGGCCCGCTGGCCGGCCGGCCGGGTGACCGCGGGCAAGACCGCCGCTTTCACCTGGTCGTGCCGTCGCTGCCTGGCTATGGGTTCAGCGGCAAGCCGGCCACCCCGGGCTGGAACATCCACCGGATCGCACGTGCCTGGGCCGAGCTGATGACCCGGCTCGGGTACCAGCGGTTCATGGCCGAGGGCAGCGACTGGGGCACCAGCGTGTCCACCAGCCTGGCGGTGCAGCACCCCGGCCGCCTGCTCGGCATCCACCTGGTGCCGCCGCTGGTGGCGCCGGACCGCACCGCGGCCGGCCTGACCGGGGCCGAGCGGGCCGCGCTCGCCGAGCTGGACGAGCGGGGCCGCACCGGCTCGGGCTACTCGGCCATGCACGGCACCCGGCCGCAGACGATCGGGTACTCGCTGCTGGATTCACCGGCCGGGCTGTGCGCCTGGATCGTGGAGAAGCTGTGGGCCTGGACCGATCACCACGGCGATCTGGGCCAGGTGCTCTCCCCCGGCCAGGTGCTGGACAACGTCACGCTGTACTGGCTCACCGGCACCGGGGCGTCCTCGGCCCGGCTGTACTGGGAGAGCATCGCCGAGGTCACCGGGTGGTTCACCACCGCCACCAGGGACGCGATCACCGTGCCCACCGCGTGCAGCGTGTTCCCCGAGGAGGTGCCGCGGCCCTCCCGCCGCTGGGCCGCGCGCCGGTTCCGCAACATCGTGTACTGGAACGAGCCGGACCGGGGCGGCCACTTCGCCGCCTGGGAACAGCCCGCGCTGTTCGCCCGCGAAGTCCGCGCGGCCGCCCAGGCCTGCACCCAGGCGGCCGGCTAGCCCGCGGCTAGCCCCGGTCACTCCGCCCGCGGGTTCCACCGGAAGCGGCGGATGGCCACCAGCCCGCCGATCACCCCCCAGGCGAGCAGCACGGCCAGGTCGTGCCAGGCGAACCCGGTGTGCTCGGCGAACGGCCCCAGCAGCGCCTGGTTGAGCGGCCGCACCGGCAGCACGCCGGTCACCTGGTTCAGCACGGCAGAGTGAATAGGCAGGTAGGTGCCGGAGATGAAGACCAGCGGGAACAGGACCAGCTGGACCACGGCCGGGGCGGCCTCGGCGTTGCGGATCAGCGACGCCACGGCCACGCCCAGCGCGCAGAAGCACGCCGCGCCGAGCACCAGCGCGACCATGATCGCGGCCCAGTGGGTAGGCAGCGGCACGCCGAACAGCCGGCCGACCGCGACGATCAGCACGACGTCGATCGCGCTGACCACGATGCAGTGCCCGAGCAGGCCCAGGAAGTAGGCCCAGGCGGGCAGCGGCGTGGCCCGGATCCGCTTGAGGATGCCGTCCTGCCGCCGGGTGGCCAGCACGATGGCCAGCTGGCTGTAGCACGCACCGAGCACGGACACCGCCGCGATCGTCGGCACGTAGTACTGGAGCGCGGACAGCCCGTAGAAATACGAGCTGTGCCCGGCGCCATGAAACAGCGCGCCGAAGATCGAGATGATCACGACCGGGAACACGAACGTGAAGAACGCGCTCTGCGGGTTCCGCCAGAACGACAGCTGCTCGTACCGCACCTGATGCCACACCAGCGCGAGGTCGCGCCGTGGGCGGCGGTGGATGACGGCGGTCACCGGATACTCCTCTCCTCTTGCCCGGCCGAACTGTCGGTCAGCCGCAGGTAGATGTCTTCCAGGCTGGGCTGGTCCACGGTCAGCCCGGCCAGCACCGTGCCGTGGCCCAGCGCCCACCCGGTCAGCTGGTGCAGCGCCCTGGTGGGCTCGGCCGCCGGCACGGTGACCGTGCCTCCCTCGCCGGGCTCGGCGGCCAGCGGAAGGTCGCCGGGCTCGTACCCCGGGGGCAGCGTGAACCGGATGCGGGCCATGGCGTGGTCGCGGCCGCCGATCGTGGCCGGTGTCCCCTCGGCCACGATCCGGCCGTCCGAGATCACCGCCAGCCGGTCGGCCAGCGCCTGCGCCTCGTCCATATAGTGCGTGGTCAGCAGGATCGTGGTGCCCGCCGCGCGCAGCCCGCTGATCAGCTGCCAGGCTTCCCGGCGGGCGCTCGGGTCGAAACCGGTCGTCGGCTCGTCCAGGAACAGCAGGTCCGGGTGGCCGACCAGGCCCAGCGCCAGGTCGAGCCGACGTTTCTGCCCGCCCGACAGGCTGCGCACCTTCTGCCGGGCCTGCCCGGTCAGGCCGACCAGGCTGATCACCTCGCCGACCGGCCGCGGTGCCGGGTAGTACCCGGCGTTGCGGGCGATCGTCTCGCGCACGGTCAGGTACGGCTCGACCGCGATGTCCTGCAGCACCAGCCCGATGCGCTCACGCAGCGCCCGGCCGGTGGCCCGGTCGCCTGGGTCGAACCCGAGCACGTCGGCCTGGCCGGCGTCCCGGGCCCGGAACCCTTCGAGAATCTCCAGGGCGGTGGTCTTGCCCGCGCCGTTCGGCCCGAGCAGCGCGAAGATCTCGCCGTGGGCGACGGTGAAGCTCACCCCGCGTACCGCGGCCACCGCGCCATAGCTCTTGCGCAGCCCGGCCACGGTTACCGCAGGCGGCCGCCCGGGCCTGGCCATTACGGTCCCGTTCACCGTGCTCAGCTTCGCACGCACCGGGCCTCCACCGACAGGTCAAGGTATCGCCCGGCCAGGCCGCGCTGCGCGGTGACGCCGAACTCGGTGCGGTCGATCCGCACGGTGGCGCGCGCGGTGAACGACCGCGCCGACACGTCAGACAGCTCGACCAGCAGGTCGACCGGCCGGGTGACATCGCGCACGGTCACCGTGCCGGCCAGCATGTGCCCGGAAACACCGGTTGAGCTGAACGAGATTGCCGGGTACTGATCCGCGTCCAGGAACCGGGCCGAGCGGACGCTGGCATCCCGCTGTGCGTTGCCGGTGCGGAAGCTGGCCGCGTCGATGTCGGCGCTGATGCGCGAGGCGGTGAGCGGCCCGGTCACGTCGACCGTCCCGGCCCGCACCGCGAACGTGCCGCGCACCGGCGCCAGCCCGAACATGTGCCGGGTGGCGAACCGGACCGCCGAGGAGGCCGGTTCGATCTGGTACCGGCCGAGCTGAGGGATTGGCGCGGTGTGCTCTCGGGTGATTTGCATGACCCCAGTGCACCCCGGCCCGGGTGGCCCGCGGCAGGGCGGGCCGTAGGCACCTGGCCCTACCAAAGGCGGCCCGCGGCGCAGAGCGTGCAACTTTCGTAGGGTCCTGACCCCGACGATGGTTTCGCCGCCCTGGCCAGCGGGCCACGATGCCGTAGCGTGAAGCCATGTGCAGTGTGTGGGAGTGGCTGAGGCGGCGCCAGGTGGCCGTGGACGTGGCCCTCGCGGTGTTCTTCGTGCTGCTCGACACCTGGCTCACGCTGGTCGGTGCCACCTGGTGGCCCGCGCACCCGGGCCCGCTGGCCTGGACCATGCTCGGCGTGCAGGCAGCCGCCTGCGCCGCGCTGCTCATCCGGCGCCGCGCGCCGATCACCGTCATCGCCATCCTGTCCGCGTTCTCGCTCGCGATATCGCTGCTGATCTGGCCGGGCGGCCTGCTGACCCCGGCGCACACCGGGAACGTATGGGCGCCGATCTCGACCGTGGTGGCCGCGTACGGGCCGTTCTACGCGCGCAACCGCCGGGCCGCGTTCGTGGCCGTGGCCATCCTGACCTTCATCGTGGCGCGGCCGTGGCAGCCGGAGATCACGGTCATCGCGATCGGGCTGTTCCGCACCGCGGTCGGGCCGCTGCTCTCGCTGTACCTCACCGCCCGCCGGCGGCTGGTGCAGGCCCTCACCGAGCGGGCCGAGCGGGCGGAGCGGGAGCAGCACCTGCTGGCCGGGCAGGCCCGGGCCGAGGAACGGGCCCGGCTGGCCGGGGAGATGCATGACGTGGTCACCCACCGGGTGAGCCTGATGGTGCTGCAGGCGGGGGCGCTGCGGATGACCGCGCCGGACGAGGCGACCCGGCAGGCCGCGGAGAACCTGCGGGTGGCCGGCGTGCAGGCCCTGGACGAGCTGCGGGATCTGGTCGGCATCCTGCGCACCGAGCCGGAGGGCGACGAAGGGCCGTGCCCGGCGGACTTCGCCGCGCTCGTCGCGGAGTCCACCGCGGTGGGCACCCCGGCCGAGCTGATCGAGGACGGTGACCCGGCGCTCGCCTCGCCGGTGGTGGGCCGCACCGCGTTCCAGGTTGTCCGGGAGGCGCTGACCAACGTGCGCAAGCACGCGCCGGGTGCCCCCGTGACCGTGCGGGTCAGCTATGACGCCGCGCAGCTGCGGCTCAGCGTGCACAACGGCCCGCCGCCGGTGGCCGCGGGCGGTGCCGCCCAGCTGGCTGACCCGGGGCTGGCCCGCACCGGTTCCGGGCTGGGCCTGGCCAGCCTGGGCCAGCGGATCGAGCTGGTGCGCGGCACGCTGCACGCCGGGCCCGCGCCGGACGGCGGGTTCTGCGTCGAGGCCACGCTGCCCGCGTTCGTGCCGACCGCGGAACCGGTGGCCTGAGCGTGATCCGGGTCGTCGTGGTGGACGACGAGCCGATGGTCCGCGCGCACCTGCGCACGATCCTCGGCGCCAGCGGCACGATCGAGGTGGTGGACGAGGCCGGCGACGGGGCGGGCGGGGTGCAGGCGGTGCTGCGCAGCCGGCCCGGCGTGGTGCTGATGGACCTGCGGATGCCGGGGACCGACGGGATCACCGCCACCGAGCAGATCGCCAAGCTGGCCGACCCGCCCCCGGTGGTCGTGCTGACCACGTTCGACGCCGACCAGTACGTGCTGCGCGCGCTGCGGGCCGGTGCCTCTGGGTTCCTGGTCAAGTCCACGCCGCCGGAGGACCTGATCGATCTGGTCCGGGTGGCCGCGGAGGGGCACACGGTGCTCTCCCCGGCCGCCGCGCAGCGGCTGATCGCGGCCTCGGCCGACCGAGAGCCCACCCGGGACCGGGCCCGCCAGGCGGTCGCCTCGCTTACCGAGCGGGAGACCGAGGTGCTGGCCTGCCTGGGCGAGGGCCTGTCCAACGCGCAGATCGCGGCGCGGCTGTACCTGTCCGAGGCGACGGTCAAGGGGTACGTGTCGCGGATGCTGGACAAGCTGGGCCTGGCCAACCGCACCCAGGCCGGGCTGCTCGCGCACGACGCCGGCCTGGTCGGCGGCTAGGGTGCCGCGTGGTCAGGTGGAGATGTCGGGGTAGGGCACGGACCAGTGGCTGAGCCGCCGCGCGTACTCCCGCTGGAAGCCGAGCGGCTCACCGTAGTCGCGCTCGAACAACGCGATGAACAGGGTGAGCGTGAGGAAGTTGTGCGCGCCCATCTCGAACAGCCGCACGTAGTCGTGGCTGGCCAGCGCGGCCCGCTCGTCGTCGGTGAACTTCAGCCACGTGCTGCGCTCGGCCGTCGGGCAGTTCAGGATCACGTTGGCCTGCTCCGCCTCCCACCAGGCGACCGTGCCCTGCGGGTCGGCCCGGTACCGCTCGACCAGGTCCGGGTCGCGGTCGATGGTGTACAGGAACTTGTTCAGCAGGTACTTGCTCACGGCGCCTCAGCTCGGTCCGGGTACCAGGTGAAGTAGGCCTCCATCGTGTGGAACAGGTCGAGCGAGTCGGTGTAGTCGGCCTTCACGTTCGCCCCGGCCGCCCCCATCATCAGCATGAAGTCCATGAACCCGTGGGTGGCGTTGCCGGGTTCCCACAGGCTGTCCAGGCTGACCTCGGCCAGCGCGGCCTCCACGTCGCCGGACGCGATCCAGCCGACCGCCTTGCGGTCGAATTCCGGATCGGGGCCGTGCGGCCCGAACTGCCGCGGGCCGCCCAGCTCCAGCGACAGATGCCCGGTGCCGATGATCGCCACCCGCTGGTCGCTGGGCCAGGACTCAACCAGCTGGCGGATGACGCGGCCCAGCTCCACGAACCGCCAGGGCTGCGGCATGGGCGGCGCGAAGATGTTCGTGTAGATGGGCACGATCGGCAGGTCGGCCTCGGGGCGCAGGGTGATCAGCGGGCAGGTGATGCTGTGGTCGATCCGCAGCTCGTTGCTGAACGCGAGATCGAAGCCGGCGTCCATGCCTTCCCGCAGGAGATAGCCGGACAGCTCCTCGTGGCCCGGCAGGAACATCCGGGGCAGCCCGAACTCGCGTTCCTCGTTGTAGAAGTTCCCGTCGTAGAACGGCGCCTTGCCCACCAGGAACTGCGGCATGTTGTCCAGCCACAGCTGGTGGAAGTGGTCGGAGCCCACCATGACCAGCACGTCTGGCCGGGCCCGGGTCAGCGTCTCGCGGAACGCCCCGATCTTGGCCACCCACTCGTCGGCGAACGGCGGCCGGTCGTCCCCGGCCGACGTGCTCGCCCGGTAGTAGAACGGGTGGTGGGTGGAGGCGATGACCGCGGCGACGGTGGCCATGGCAGCTCCCTTCCGTCCTCGTGTCCGCCGGCCGGACAGTGTCCCGGGCGCCTCGAAGTTTCGGTGCCGGGCCGCCCGCTGTCAAGGTGACCTGCGGCGCGGCCCGGCCGGGTGGCCCGCTGTTGACAGCGGCGTGGGTAACCCGCAACGCTTCCGGCATGAGCGCCGCAGCCGATTTCACGCCGGGCCGCCCCCTGGTGTTCCGTAACGCCACCGTGCTCACCCTGAATGACGCACATGACGTGCTGTCCGGGGCTGACGTCCTGGTCAGCGGCGAGCAGGTCGCCGCGATCGGTCCCCAGCTGACGGTGCCCGAGGGGACCGCGGAGGTGGACGCGTCCGGTGGCATCGTCATGCCGGGCATGATCGACACGCACCGGCACATGTGGCAGACCGCGATGCGCGGCTACGGCGCGGACTGGACGCTCACCCAGTACTTCGTCTGGTACTACCTGCAGTGGGGCAAGTCCTTCCGCCCGCAGGACATCTACGCGGGCAACCTGCTGGCCGCGCTGGAGGCGATCGACGCCGGCGTGACGACCACCGTGGACTGGTCGCACGGGCTGCAGACGGTTGATCACGCCGAGGCCGCGGTGGACGCGCTGACCGAGATACCCGGGCGGTTCGTGCTCGCGTACGGCAATATCCAGCAGGGGCCGTGGGAATGGTCGGCCGCTCCGGAGTTCCGCGCCTTCGTCAGCAGGCGTTTCGGGTCCGCCAGCGACATGCTCGGCTTCCAGATGGCGTTCGACGTCACCGGCGACCCGGCGTTCCCGGAGAAGGCCGCGTTCGAGGTGGCCCGCGAGCTGAACGTCCCGGTGACCACGCACGCCGGGGTCTGGGGCGCGACCAACGACGACGGCATCCGGCTCATGCACGAGAACGGCTTCATGACCCCGTCCACCATCTACGTGCACGCCGCCACGCTGACCCGCGACTCCTACCACCGGATCGCGGCCACCGGCGGCTCCGCGTCGGTGTCCACCGAGAGCGAGCAGAGCGCCGGCCAGGGCTACCCGCCCACCTGGCAGCTGCGCGAGCACGCCATCCCGGTGTCGCTGTCCATGGACACCAGCGTGTGGTGGAGCGGGGATCTGTTCTCCGCCATGCGGACCACGCTGGGTGCGGACCGGTCCCGGGAGCACCTGGAAGCGCACAACCGGCAGGAGACCGTCACGCACTGCCATCTGCGCGCCGAGGACGTGGTCGACTGGGCGACGCGCGGTGGCGCCCGGGCGCTGGGGCTCGACTCGGTCGTCGGCAGCGTGGAGCCGGGCAAGAAGGCCGACCTGGTGCTGCTCAAGAACGACGCCTCCCCGGTCATGTTCCCGCTGCTCAACCCGTACGGGCACGTGGCGTTCCAGGCTCAGCGGGGCGACGTGCACACGGTGGTGATCAACGGCCGGGTGGTCAAGCACGAGCACCGGCTGCTCGGCCCCGGCCTGGCCGCGGCCCGGGATGCGGTGGCGCAGACCGTCGAGTACCTGCAGGGCCAGCTCGGCCCGCAGGCCTGGGCCGAGGGCATGCACCCGGACATCCCAGAGACCAAGGTGCTGGACAACCCCTACACGTACACCAAGTGGGACGCGGGCTCGGCGCAGTGGAAGGGCGGCAACCAGCCCGACCGCCCGGGCTGACGGCCGCCGGCCTGGCCGGAATGATCTCCGGCGGCGCGGGGTTGCCGCCCACATGACAACTGTGGGCTTCATCGGCAGCGGGTATATCGGCAGCACGGTCGCGCGGCTCAGCGTGACGGCCGGGCACCGGGTGGTGCTGAGCAACTCCCGGGCGCCGGAAACGCTGAATGAGCTCGTGGCCGAGCTGGGGCCGCTGGCCGAGGCCGCGACCGCCGCGCACGCCGCCGCCACCGGGGACATCGTCGTGGTCGCCATCCCGGTGCGGGCCTACCGGGACCTGCCCGCTGGTGAGCTGGCCGGGAAGGTGCTCATCGACACCGGCAACTACTACCCGCAGCGCGACGGGCAGCTCGCGGAGCTGGACAGCGGGTCGCTGACCAGCAGCGGGCTGCTCCAGAACGAGTTGCCGGGCGCCTCGGTCGTGAAGGCCTTCAACAACATCTTCTACCGGCACCTGGCCGCGCTGGCCCGCCCGTCCGGGGCGGCCGACCGCAGCTTCCTGCCCATCGCCGGCGACGACCTGGCCGCGAAGTCGGCCGTGACCGGGTACCTCGACTCGATCGGGTACGGCATCATCGACGTGGGACCGCTCGCGGCCGGGTGGCGGTTCCAGCCCGATACGCCCGCGTACGGTGCGCCGTACGGGCCGTTCAGCAATGAGAATGGCGAGCCGGCCAGCGAGCAGAAGGTGCGCGCGGCACTCGCGGCCGCGGACCGGTAACTGACGGCCGCGGCCAACGGCCTGGCGCACGCTGGCAAAAGGGTGCTTCAGAGTCCCGTTTTGCCAGGTAATTAAGGCATCTATCCGGAAGTTTTTGAATTCCGTTACCGGATCATGCCTATGCGCATGCTGCTCTTCTATAAAGGGCCAAAGTGACAGTATGCACCCGTGATCTCGGGCATGCTAGCCACTTGGAAAGCCGGTATTGGCCCGGCCTACGCAGCGGGGTGGCAGCGATACATGGGGACGACCACGGATACCAGTGGCGAGCCGGAACCGGGAGCGCTCCAGAGCCCGGGCCGCGCGCTGGGGGGCGGCCGGGCACAGACCGTCGCGCCTACGCGCCGACCTGGCCAGATGCCGCCCGCACGGCCGGTGGTATCGCGCCGCCGTGGGCTGGGCCGCCACCCGCTCCTCGGCCATCTGGTCATCCTGGCCGGCTACCTGACCGCCGGGATCGCGCTGACCTGGCCGCGGCTCACTTACCTGGCCGACGGAAAGCTGCCGGCCGGCCGGGACGGCGGGGTCTACGTGTGGGATTTCTGGTGGATGCAGCACCAGATAGAGCATTTCAGCAATCCCTGGTATACGCGGTTCATTGCCGCCCCCGTGGGCGCACAGCTTGGCTATCACGCGCTAATGCCGCTCGAAGGCGTGGTGATGCTCCCGGTCACCATTGTCTTTGGGCCCAGCGCCGCCTACAACCTGCTGTCGATCCTGATCCCCGGGCTGACCTGTTATGCGATGTACCGGGCCGCCCGGCTCTGGCTGCCGTCGCAGGCCGGCGCGATCGCCGCGGGCGCGTTCTTCGGCTTGTCCTCCGACCTGGCCTGGCACGCCTTCTATCAGCTGAACCTGGCGGCAGGCATGCTGTTCCTGCCGCTCGCCTTGGAGGCGGCGGTGCGCCTGCGGCGCAGTCCGCGCTGGCGGCAGGCGGTGCTGCTCGGCGCGGTGGTCGGCGCCAGCCTGCTCACCGACCAGGAGTCCGCCGTGCTGGTCACGATCCTGGCCGCGGCGGTGCTGCTGCCCTGGCTGCTCAGTGCCGGGCTGGCCGCGCTGCCCGGCCGGGCCCGCACGGCCGGCCGGGCCCGCACGGCCGGCCAGCTGGGCGCCGGGGCCGCACCGCCCGGCCGCGTCCTGGGCCGCAGGCTGGCGCTGGCCGGGGCGGCGGGCGGGACGGCGCTGCTGGTGGCCTGCCCGCAGATCGCGGCGATGGTGGCGCAGGCCCGCTCCGGCGGCGCCTCGATCCCCGCGGCGCTGGTGGATAAGAACTACACCACGTCTGGCTCGTACCTGCCCGGGCTGTTCACCTTCTCGCCCCGGGCGGTCAGCCTGGGCCTGACCGCGCTGAAGCCGCTCAGCTACGCCTCGCCGATCGGCGACGGCACCCCCACGTTCGGCCTGGTGCTGTCCGTGCTCGCGGTGGCTGGCCTGGCCGTGACGTGGCGGCGGCGGTCCAGCTGGCTGCTGGCCCTGCTGTGGCTGGGCAGCGCGGCCCTGGCGCTGGGCGCGACGCTGCGGCTCGGCACGCACGCCTACGTCCCCGCCGCCGAGCTGTGGCACGGGGTGCGGGTCTCGGCCGTCATGCCGTTCACCTGGTTCGTGCAGATCCCCGGGCTGGCCGGGTTCCGCGAGGCGGCGCGGATCCTCATGCTCGGGCTGGTTCCCGCCGCGCTGCTGGCCGGGGCCGCGGTCAGCTGGCTGCGCTACCGCGCGCCGCTGCTGCTCATTCCGGTGCTCGTGCTCTGGGCGGTGGAGGCGGGCTGGCCGGGGACGCCAGGCGTCGGCGTGATGCGGACCGCGCTGCCCCAGCTGGACCGGCCGATCGCGGCCGATCATTCGGGGTCCATCGTGGTGGACGCGCCGCTGGGGATCCGGGGTGGCATCCCGCTGCCCCGCGAGGGCGCGCCGTTCGACCCGGAAGCCCAGGTGCTGGCGACCGCCGACGGCCATCCGCGGGCGGTTGCCTACCTGTCCCGGATACCGGAGGGGACGCTCGCGGCCATCCGGCGCAACCCGTTCTACGCCGGCCTGCTGAGCGCGCAGGGGGCGCCGCGCGGCCTGACCGAGCGGGTCGCCGGGACCACCAGCTACCCGGGCCTGCTCGCGGCCGCCCGGGCGGCCGTCCACCGCACCGATATCGGCTGGGTGGTGGTCTGGCAGCGGAACCCGGACATCCTCCGCTACCTGCGGCGGACCGGCTTCCGGCTGGACTACCCGGCTGACGGAGCGCTGGTCTACCGGCCGCAACGATAGGCCAGGCTACACACGGTCAACACACTGACTCCACCTCCTATCCGCCCCGGTGGGGTCTGCTTGCTGTCAGGAGGCCGCTAGGGCCGTCTCAAGACCGCTGGAGCAGGCAAAGGAGTGGTGGCGATCACAGCGAATCTGCTGGCGCTGGCCCCATGGCTCATTTTCCTGGTCGGCCTCACGGTGATCTGCTACCGCCTGCTGAGCCGCACACTTCCCAGCCGGCGTCGCCGGGATCATCGGTGACGGGCGCCCCGGGCTGGGCCTGGGCGGCCACCGGAGTCGTGCTTCTCGTGCTGCTCGCGGGCGACCTGCTGGCCAACCGGGGCCGGACCGGGATGCGGCGGGCGGTGGCGATCAGCGCCGCGTGGCTGGCGGCGGGCACCGGGTTCGGGCTGATTCTCCTGCTCAGCCGGGGTGGGCAGGCGGGCGGTGAGTACTTCAGCGCGTACCTGGTCGAGAAGGCGCTCAGCATCGACAACGTCTTCGTGTTCGCGCTGCTGTTCCAGGCGTTCGCGGTGCCCGCCGCCTATCAGCGCCGGGTGCTGTTCGCCGGGGTGCTCGGCGCGCTGGTGCTGCGGGGCGGCTTCATCGCCGCCGGCGCCACCCTGGTCGAGCGGTTCAGCTGGACCTTTTACCTGTTTGGCGTGTTCCTGCTGGTCGCGGCCGTCCGGATGGTGCGAGGCGGCGGCCACTCCGGCCCACCTGGCGGGCTGGCCCTGCGCGGCCTGCGCCGGGTCATCCCGGTGACCGAGGAGTACGCCGGGCCGCGCTTCCTGACCAGGCACGCGGGGCGGCTGACAGCGACGCCGCTGCTCGCCGCGCTAGTAGCGATCGAGACCGCGGACCTGGTGTTCGCGGTTGACTCGATCCCGGCGGTGTTCGGGGTGACCACCGACACGTTCATCGTGTTCACCTCCAACGCATTCGCCATCCTCGGCCTGCGCGCGCTCTACTTCGTGCTGGCCGGGGCGCTGGAGCGGTTCAGCTATCTCCGGCACGGCCTGGCCGTGCTGCTCGCGTTCATCGGGGCGAAGATGCTGCTGGCCGGCGTGGTGCACCTGCCGACCACGGTGAGCCTCGCCGCGATCGTCGTCATCATCGGCGGCTCGATACTGCTCAGCGTGTGGCGGCAGCACCACACGCAGCACCACCAGCGGCACCGCGACCAGCACCGCGACCAGCACCGTGACCAGCACCGCGACCAGCACCGCGACCCGCACCGCGACCAGCACCGCGCAGCGGGCCAGCCCGCCGCCACGGCGGCCCGGCCGGAGCCGGTCGGGCCGGGCCGCTGAG
>Ga0335078_10006173_pt1 | contig 17740 bp, 11 predicted proteins | sample Lox_Sample_32_FD_206711 | JGI IMG/M metagenome (GOLD analysis project Ga0335078, IMG submission 206711) | Soil microbial communities from Loxahatchee National Wildlife Refuge, Florida, United States - Lox_Sample_3.2 | ecosystem: Environmental > Terrestrial > Soil > Wetlands | place: USA... | reverse complement strand
TACTCGTAATAGCTATAAGAGGTCCAAGTAATAGGCTGGTCTGCGGGCCTCTGGGATGCCGCAGTTGGGCAAACACCTCATTGATCACGGCCCGCTGGCCAACGAACCCGGTCTCCAAGGCCGCCGCGAGGTTAACCAGCTCCCAAGCCCGCTGGAGCCGTTCCAGTTGCGGCTCGGTCCAGCCCGGGGCCTGGAGCGCCTCCCAGGTCACCCCCAATCCCAGGCCGGCCACGGACACCCGGGTCATCTGGGCCACGAGGCTGTATTCATCTCGCTCCATTCGCGCCAGCGCCGCCAGAGCCTCCAGGTCTTGCAACCCCTCCTCCAGGCGCCCCTGGTGCAAATCGATCTCTACCGCAACCGTCAGCCACTTTGCTGCGGTGCGGATCGCCGCGAAGTTGATGCGCGGGGTGACCACCATGTTTGTCCAAGTGGTCCAGGGCCCCGCATCTGTTGTCGGCATCTTGAGCGCCCCACGCAACTCCCGCAACGTGCTCTGCGCCGCCTGAATCTGAGCCGCATACTCTTCCCAGGCGTCCAGACTGCCAAGTGGCCCGGCCTTTTGTTTCCCGACGGACCTGTAAGTTCGGCTGGCCTGCCTCCAGGTGACACTGGCCTGCCCCGGCCCAACGTACCTCTGTACATCCAACAAGCTCGGGTCAAGCCGCCCGTTGCTCAGCGTCGCCGCCGCGTTGGTGATCACCGTGTACGAATCACCGCCGCTGCTCCGCCGACCGCGGGTCAGTTCCGTGAAGGTGAGTTTCTCCCCTTTAGCCCGCAACTCACGCTCGTACTTTTGCAGCGCATTCCGGCTGCCGGAGCTGAAGACCAGGCTCGCCATCGCCGCCAGGATCAGCACCAGCGACCCCAGAATGAGGAGGACTCGCAATCGCTTGCTCATGAAACCGAAATCTCACTTGCGGCCGGACCCCGCGTGCCGTTCCGGGCCAGTTGCCTGCCACGGAACCGCCGGTAACCCCTAATCCGGACGTTTCATATCCTGCGCCGATTCAATCCGCGCTTTCCAGAACCGCCACCGCGGCGGCGTAGTTCTGTGTGTGGCTCAGGCTGATCAAAACGCCCCGGCCACCGCGGGCCGCCAGAAGCTTCCGGCCGCCCTCGTGTAAGATAACAAACGGCTCCCCGCTTTCCTTGCGTCCGACCTCCATGTCCTGCCAGCCAAGCTGCCCGCCAATGCCGGTGCCGAACGCCTTCGAGATCGCCTCCTTCGCCGCAAAGCGCGCCGCCAGGAACGGCCCCGGCGCCTTATACGACAAGCAGTAGCTGATTTCGTTCGGGTGCAGAATGCGATTCAGGAACCGCTCCCCAAACCTCTCATGCGAAGCCGCAATCCGCGCCACCTCGATTATATCAATGCCGATACCCAGGATCATCGCAATAATCCAATAACAGTCCAGAGTCTGGAGTCCAATGTCTAAGGTCGTACGCCAGCGCTGCCAGCGACTTTAGAGTTTAGACTTTAGACTCATTCGCGTCATCCCCCGTAGCTCGCCATCAACCGCAGCATCTCCTCCACCGCCGCCTTCAAACCCACCGCCACTGCCCGGCTGATAATGCTGTGCCCGATGTTCAACTCGACCAGGTGCGGCACGCGATGCAGCACCGGCAGGTTCCGATAGTTCAAGCCGTGCCCGGCGTTTACCTTTAACCTGAGCGCGTGGGCCTGTTGCGCGCCGGCGATCAACCGCTCCAGCTCAGCCTTGCGTCGCCGCTCCTCGTCAAATCCCTCGGCGAAAGCGCCGGTATGCAATTCAATAAACTGGCTGCCCGTGCGCCCCGCGGCCTCAATTTGGGCCGGGTCAGGCGCGATGAACAAGCTGACCTCAATCCCCCCGTCGTTCATCCTTTTGCGCGTCTCCGCCAGGGCCCGCTCGTTCCCCGCCACATCCAGCCCGCCCTCCGTGGTGACCTCCAGCCGCCGTTCCGGCACCAGGCAGACGATGTCCGGCTTGAGCTTGAGCGCAATCTCAACAACCTCCGGCACATTGGCCATCTCCAGGTTGAGCCGCGTCTTGATGACCTTGCGCAGCTTCCACACATCTCGGTCCTGGATATGGCGGCGGTCCTCCCGCAAATGGGCCGTGATGCCGTGCGCCCCCGCCACTTCACAGTCCAGCGCAGCGGCCACCGGGTCCGGCTCCCCATGCCCCTGTCCGCGATAGCGCGCCTCGCGCAGCGTCGCCACGTGATCTATGTTTACGCCCAACTTTAACATGCTCCTCAATTATGGTTCAGCCCTCAGGCGGCCCGCAACCCAAACATTAGCGTTGCCGCAACGCCCAACCCTCTGTTCTCTGGCGCCGTGCTAAGCGCAAAGTCACTCCTCAAATATTGGCTGCCGCTGCTGGTCTGGATGACGGTCATCTTCTCCGCCTCCAGCGACCGCCTGTCCTTCCAGCACTCCTCGCGCATCGTCGCGCCGTTCGTGCGCTGGCTCTTTCCGCATCTGTCCGACCGCGCCGTCCATGACGTCGTCCTTGCCGTCCGCAAGTGCGCCCATCTAACTGAATATGCGGTGCTGGCCCTCCTGCTTTGGCGCGCCCTGCACAAGCCGCCCGCTCCCGGCGTTTCGGCCTGGCATTGGTCGGAAGCCGGCGTGGCCCTGGGCCTGGCGGCCCTCTACGCCGCCAGCGATGAAATCCACCAGGCCTTTGTCCCGTCGCGCCAAGCCAGCTTTTGGGATGTCCTGCTCGATATCGGCGGCGCCACCCTCGCCTTGCTTTGCCTGTGGGGTCTCGGGCGCTGGCGCAAGCGCTGGTAAATCGCCTGGATCAACGCCTCGCCGGAGCATTCTTCATGGCTAATGACCGGGCCAGGTTGCTGCGGGCCAGCGCGTAATCCGGTTTCAGGCGGAGGGCCTCCTGGAACTCCCTGATCGCCTCGTCAATTCGGCCTTGCCGCACAAAGGCGCCGCCAAGGTTATTGTGGGCTTCGGCATAATCCGGCTTCGCGCGGAGGGCTTCCTGGTATTGTCCGATCCCCTCGTCAATATGTCCCTCCCTGACGAGCGCGTTGCCGAGGTTGTCGTGCGCCTCGGCGTAATCCGGCTTCACGCGGATCGCTGCCTGCAGCTCCCTGACCGCCTCCTCAATCTGGCCTTTCCTGACGAGAGCATTGCCGAGATTGTTGTGCGCCAAGGCGTAACCCGGTCTCAAGCGGAGGGCTTCCCGGAACTCCCTGATCGCCTCGTCAGTCTGGCCTTTCTCGTCGAGCGCACTGCCGAGATTGTTGTGCGCCAAGGCGTAGTCCGGTTTCAAGCGGAGGGCTTCCCGGAACTCCCTGATCGCCTCGTCAATTTGGCCCTTCCCGTCAAGCGCGCTGCCGAGGTTGAGGTGCGCGAGGTAATTGTTCTGCGTCACCGCCAGCGCATGGCGGAACAGCGCTTCACTGTCCTTCCAATGCCCCAGTTGCTGCCGCGTCAATCCCAGGCAGAGCGCGATCGCCGCTGCTCCCGCCACCGCCAACCCCTGCTGTCGGTAGCGGCTGCCCTTTGCCAACCCGTGCAATCCCCAGATCACGGCAACGAAAATACCCAGCACCGGCACATACATAAACCGATCGGCCATCGCCTGTGCCCCCGCCTGGATCAACCCGATAAATGGCACCAGCACCCCCAGAAACCAAAACCAGCCCACCAACAGCCAGGCACGGCTTCGAACCGCGCACAACACCAGGCCGGAGATGGCCAACAGCGCCAACCCGCACGCCACCACTTCCCACATCGGCCAGGCCTTGGGATACGGGTAAAAGACCGCGAGGCTGGACGGCCAAAACGTCTTTCCCAGGTAGCGAACATAGGACACCACCGCGTTTGCCAGCCGCGCGTCCCACGCCGGCATCAAGCCGGAATCCAGCATGCCCAGGTCCTCGTGGGCCGCGACGGTGATGAAGCTCGAAGCGCCGGCCAGCGCGACGAAAGGGAGTTTCTCTCCGAGTAAGCGAAGAAAGTCCTTGAGTCTGGAATCACGAGCCTCGGGTTCAAAGCCGCGCAGCGGCACGAACATTGAGAATTGGAAACGCTGCAGCGGCCAGTAATCCAGGAGCAACAGCACCATCGGGAGCGTAACCAATACCGGCTTGCACATCAGGCCGCACGCCATGAAACACAGGGCAAGGCCATAGAAAAAGGAGGGGTGGTGCGTTATGCGTGATACGTGATCCGTGCCGTTGGATGGTTCACTCTTCACTCCCGACTTTGGACGTTGGACTTTAGACTTTGGACTTATGCCCTGGGGTTTTGGACTTTGGACTTCAGCAAACCGCACGTACGCCCACAAAGTCAGCAGCCAGAAAAGCGCGCTTAGGAGGTTCTTGCGCTCCGTCACCCACGCCACCGAGTCCACTTGCAGCGGGTGCAGCGCAAATAACGCGGCCAGCACCGCGCACCGCCAAAACGCACCCGTCATGCGCCTGAAAACCAGGAACACCAGCACCGCGTTGGCCGCATGGAGCAGCAGGCTTGTCAGATGGTGACCCTCAGGTCTCAATCCGTACAACTGGCAGTCCACCATGTGAGAAACCCAGGTCAACGGATGCCAGTAGGTCTGAGCGCCGTGGACGCGCCCAAAAGCCCAACCCAGTCCCTCCCAGGTCAGACCCGCTCGGACCATGGGGTTGTCGGTCACATAGGCCGGGTCATCATAGTTGACGAATTCATCGTGCAGCCCCGGCCAGTAAGTCGCCGCCGTCACGAGCGCCAGCAATGCGGCCATCAGCCACGCCGGAATACCCGGCCGAGCCCTGACACGGGCAGCGGCCCTTGGCAGTGCGGGCTCGGAAATGGTCGCTGATCGGCGCATAGGACTCGCCCAAAATGTTGATCAAACGAAGGAAGTCGAGGACTTCAGCACGGTGTCATGTAGCTGGGGCCACGGCGCATTGACAAGCTTCAATTGCAGAACCGCTTTTTCCGTCGCGGACGCCTTGGGAGCCTGGTACTCTGCCGACATTCGATGAAACGACCACTCGTGCCAGTGGCGTTGCTCTATGTCGGCGGAATCCTGATCGCGCTCCTCATCCGGGTTCCGCCGCCCCTCCTTCTGTCCGCTTCCCTCACCCTGGCGGCGCTGACGCTGGTCTGGGCGCGCGCGCGGCTCATCGGCCTGTGCCTGCTAGCGGTTCTATCCGGCTGGACCAACCACACGCTCCACACCGCCAACCTTTCCCCGCACGACCTGCGACGCATCCTTGGTGAGCAGCCGGACATTGTCACGGCCCGGGGGGCCTTGCGCGAGACGCCGACCCAGCGCCTCTATGTCCGGGGCCAACGGGAGTCGTGGCGCACTATGGCCCAGGTGGAGGTCACGGCCTTGCGCCGCAACCGCAAATCGTGGCAGCCGTCCACGGGCCGAATGGCTGTGACTACGCAGGGCATCCTCTCCACGAATATCTTCGCCGGGCAGGAGGTCGAGATCACGGGCGTCGCGGGCCGGCCCAAGATTGGGGCCGCAGAGGGCACGTTTGATTACCGGGCTTACCTGAGTCAGCAGGGCATATACTATACGCTACAGGCGGCCTCGGAGCAGGATTGGCGAGTGATTGCTTCCCCGTCGAAGCCGCCACTTGCGGACCGGTTCCGTGAATGGGGGCGCCGGGCGCTGGCTCTCGGAATGCCGGTCGAAGACGAGTCGCTGCGGCTGGAATGGGCGCTGGCGCTGGGGTGGAAGACCGCCCTGACCGAGGAGGTCTCCGAGCCGTTCGTGCAGGCCGCCACGTATCATATCTTCGCGGTGGACGGGCTGCGCATGGCGATCGTGTTCGGCATCTTCTTTTACCTGTTCCGCGCGGTGCGTCTGCCCCGGGCGGTGAGCGGCCTGGCGCTGGTTCCGCTGATCTGGTTTTACGTCGCGCTCACGGGCTGGCCGGCCTCGGCCATTCGGGCCACCGTCATGCTGACCGTAGTCATTATAGGCTGGGTCTTGCGGCGCCCGAGCGACCTGGTCAATTCGCTTTTCGCCGCGGCGCTCATCATCCTGCTGTGGGAGCCGCGCCAACTCTTCCAGGCTGGATTCCAACTCTCGTTCTTTGTTGTCCTTTGCATCATCCTCACGCTGCCGGGCTTGCGGGAGCTGGGCCGCCGCTTGACCGCCCCCGATCCGTTGCTGCCGGACGAACTGCGTCCGCGCTGGCAGCAAACCCTGCGCGGGCCGATGCGGTATGTTGCCGGCCTGTCGCTCACTTCCCTGGCGGCCTGGATCGGCTCGCTGCCGCTGGTGGCCTACTACTTCAACATCGTGACGCCCGTGAGCACGCCGGCCAATGTCCTCGCCGTCCCGCTCTGCGGGCTGGTCTTGATCAGCAACCTGGCCAGCCTGTTGCTCGCGGGCTGGTTCCCCGCCGCGGCGGTGATCTTCAACCATGCCGGGTGGTTCCTGATGGAGATCATCCGCGTCTCCAGCCATTGGTTCGCGCACTGGCCGTGGGCCTATTTCTATGTCCCGGCGCCCTCGCTCTTCACGAGCGGCCTATACTATGTGGTTCTGCTGGGCGCTGGTACAGGCTGGCTATTCCTACCCAAACTGCGCGCTTGGAAAATCGCCGCGCTCATCACGGGCCTGTGCCTCTGGAGCTGGCAATATTGGCAGGCGCGTTCTGTCACGCGCCTGACCATCCTGCCTGCGAACGGCGGCATGGCGATTTACTTCGATGCCCCCGGCCGGTCAAACGACCTGCTGGTGGATTGCGGTGCGACCAACTCCGTGCTGTTCCTGACCAAACCCTTCCTCCGCGCGCAAGGAGTCAACCGCCTCCCCGCCTTGCTCCTTACGCACGGCGATTTGCGCCACGTCGGCGGCGCCGAGCTTGTCGCCAACGACTTCTCGCTCCAGAAGCTCTGCGTCAGCCCGGTCCGCTTCCGCTCGCCCGTTTACCGGCGGATCCTCAACGACTACGGCGGCATGCCTGAGAAACTGAGGATCGTCAGCCGCAACGACCAATTGGGCTGCTGGACCGTTCTTCATCCAGAGCCCGACGACCGCTTCTCCCAGGCTGATGACAATGCACTCGTCCTGTCCGCAATCATCGGCGGTCAGCGGGTTTTGCTGCTGTCAGATTTGGGGCGCCCCGGCCAGGACGCGTTGCTGCAACGAACGCCCGGCCTGCGCGCCGACATTGTCGTCACCGGACTGCCCGTGCGACTCGAAGCTCTTTCCGACGCGCTGCTCGATGCCATCCAGCCGCGCGTAATCATTGTGGCGGATTCAGAGTTCCCCCCCTCGGAACGTGCCAGCCCCAGGCTTCGCGAGCGTCTCGCCCGGCGAAAAGTCCCGGTTCTCTACACCCGGTCAACTGGCGCCGCGACCGTGGAATGGCGAAAGGGCAACTGGGAAGTCCGGACCATGAGCGGCATCAGAATGGATGGCCGAAATCCAACCCTGCCACCCGAGCCGCCGCCACCGGAGACCCCAACCGAGGCGGGGCCGGAAACCGAGTAATCTCGTCGCGGCGATCCACTGCCAGCCGCAATGCCGCAAGCAGGCAGATGCTGAACGCAGAGTATCATCGGCACCAATGTGACGAACTACCCGCCCCACAAGCCCTACTCTCCATTCTTCACCCCCAGCACCTGCGCTGGCGCCGATCCAGCCGACTCGCCTCTCCCCAGCAATCGCTTCCAGAAACCCAGGAGTGGTTCGTATCTTCGGGTCGCCGCGAGGCGGAACTCGGTGAGCAGTTTGTGCCGCGACCAGGCGCCAAAAGCGAGGTCGGTCGCGAGGCCCAATGCGAACCACAAGCCCAGCAGGAATCTTATTACCAGCGTGTCCTCCGCGTTCGGAAAGACCAGCGATGCCGCCAGCATCCCGAGCGTCACCATTGCCCACGGTAACAGCAAGATATACCCCAGAGTGTTCGAGGCCGCACGCGTCGGGTTCTTCGCTGTGAGCCCCTGCCACATGCCGAGCCAGTAGAGACCAGCCAAATCAGCGATCAGCATCACCATGCCCGCCGCCCAGACAAGGACCCATAAGCTGCGGTCTGCCGGTTCCTGCTGTGACAGGGCATCGGATGCGCCCAGGAGCATGAATAACAGGAACACCAGCAGCACCACCACCACCGGCCCCTCGAACTGGCGCCGCAATGCCAGCAGATGGCCGCGCAGTATGTCCTTTACCGTCAGCGGCGTTGACAACAGCAACTCGTGCGCGCCCTGTCTGCGGTCTTCGGCCAACGGGCGCCCCGCTTCCAGGCCGAACCAGATCTTGATGAGCAGGTTCAAGAGCACGCCGGTCAGGACATAGGTCATTTCGTCCAGCCAGTCCCGGCCCGACCGCGCCAGGCCCCAGACCCACCCGCACGCAATCAGCCCCAGCACCGCCCAGACATACGCCGGCCGCAATCGCGCCCGTGCCGCCAGCCAGTAATAAGCCCCCCGGTCCAGCAGCCGCCGCCGGAACCCGGCGCGCTCCAGCACATTGCCGTAGCTCCACGAGTGCCAATGCTCCCGCCAGCGCAACGTTTGCGCCCCCGCCGGCTGGTCCTGCCACGCCAGGGGCGCGAGCATGCTCGCCAGCGCCAGAAAGCTCCAGCCTAGTCCGTGAATGACCGCCACCGACCACCAGAAGTCTCGCCCGAGGGTGTTGTAAGGCAGGTCAAACGCCATGTAGTAGCTGAAACCCGTGCTGGGAATCAGCCATGCCCTTCCCACTTGCGGAGTTCTGGCTACCGCGGCCCTCCAGGCGCCGCAAGCGGGCAAGCCGGCCGTAAGAAGCAGGACGAGCAAGAACGTCATGGCCATTGCCTTGCGCGGCGAGCGGCTCACCGCGGAGATGCAGATCCCGAGCGCGAGGGAAAAGAAAAGCGTGTTGACCACCACCAGGGCCATTCGCGCGAATTCGCCCCCCGTCACCCCGCCCAATAAGAGCGGCAGGGCCAGGATCGGCACGACCGCCAGCACCGCATAGAAGCCGTTCAACGAAGTGGCGACCAGTTTGCCGAACACCACGTCGTAGCCCTTCAGGTCTGTCAGAAATAACAGGCCCAGCGTCCCTTCGCGCTTCTCCTCGCTCAGGCAGTCGGCCGTGAACCAGACGCCGCTCAACAGGCAGTAAAACACTGCGCTGCGGGTCAGGATCGAAAACAAGCCGATGGCGATCACGTGCGTCGGCTCGTCCCGATTCACCAGCATGAACCAAGTGCCAATCACGAGCAGTGCGAGCGCCGCGCCGCTGCGCACCCAATAGGTGCCGCGCCGCCGCCCGGCGATGCGCAATTCTCTCGCGACAATGGGCAGGAAGGTCATCGGCTTGCTTCCGCAGATGCGCGCACTCGTGCTTTGGCCATAGGTTTCCGGTCGGGCTACGCCTCGGTTCTCCCCAATGGAAAAGCCCGCCCCTTCAACCGGACCAAGAGCCGATCCCAGCAGAGCACGGCGAGGGAAATCTGGCAAACCGCCGTTCCCAACGACGGGCGTGGTTCCCACGAGGCGACGCCGTTGGGGGAAAGATCCTGCCACACGGCCCGAAGTGCCGCCGGCAACACCATGGGCAGCAGCAACCCCACTGCGAGCGTGGCCAGGAATGCGATGATGAAATTGCGGCAAAGCAGGGAAAAGTAGAGCCCGAACACCGGCACGGTCAGAAACGACGCGAGAAAGAACACGCCCGTTCCCACGTCGCCGGCATCGGGCAGGAAACTTGAACAGTACGCCCAGACTGAAAGGAGCAAGCCGGCGGCCGGAAGGAACTGGCTCCAGAGACCGCCTAACCGCCCGGAGAGGATCTGGCTCTCGCCCAGCGGCGACACGAGCAGCAGTTCCAGCACACCGGTGTCGCGTTCGCGCCGGAAGCTGGCCGCCGCGCTCATCGCCATCGTGCCGGTCAGCAGCCAGGCCAGGGTCGCGTGCAGGCCGGAGGCGTTCAGTAGGAACTGCCGATCAGTAAACACAAAGCTGTAGATCGAGATCAGGACCGCCAGCCAGCCCCAGGTCACCAGCCGCCCGCTCCAGGTGCGCTGTTCCAGCCAGCCAATGGGGTTCCGTTCCAGTTTGCGCCGCATCCAGCGGTGAAAAAAGGACAGCCAAAGCACCGGCGTGCAGAAAGTCCGCTCCAGCCAAACCTGTTGGCGGGAGGGCGGTTCCTCCTGCCAGGAGCGGCGGGTCTTTGCCCCGGCCACCAGCACCGCGACCACCAGCAGAAGCAGCGAGACCAAGGTCGTTTCTCCGAGGGCCAACGTCGTCTGCCGTAGCGAACCCCACCGGCCATAAATCAGCCATCCATCCGTGGCGTTCGCCAGCAGCAACAGCCCGGCCGATAGCGAGTGCTCCCAATTGTTCCCCATCATACCTCTGGGCCCGCCATTAAAGTTGGTGAGCAGAAACCACCCGGCTCCCGTCACCAGCAGAAGGAAGAATTGTGAGGCGAGGAAAGCCGCCCCCAGCAGCGCGCGCAGCCAGGCCTTGCTCCACGCCGAGGCCAGCAAACCGGCCGCCAGCGCCCAGCACATCGCGTTGGCATTCACCACCACCGATGAAGCGGCCTCGGTCCAACTCACACCGCCCATCAGGAAGGGGATCGTCAACACCGGCACCACGGCCAGCGATAACGTCAACGCTCTCAATCCGTGGACCAGTCCTTTGGCCACGACGATGTCCGTCCCCTTCAAGGGCGTCAGGAAGAGCAGCCCCAGGGTCCCTTCGCGCCGTTCCCGGCTGATGCAATCCGCCGTGAGCATCGGCACCAGGACCCAAATCGCGCCGAAGAGCGTGCAATGGAGGGCGCCAAACAACCGGCGCCCTAAAGCCGGCTCGAACCCTGAGTGCAAGCCAAACAGCAAGCACGCCGCCAACAGCGCGGTCACCCCCACCACCCGCAGATAATACGTGAAAGGCTGCCGCGCCGAGGCGCGCAGTTCACGGGCGATGACGGGCAGGACATTCATAATGGAGTCCAGTGGCGCGCCTTGCGGAATGCCGTCAGGGTGTCGTGCGCGACGGAGGTGATGAATCTGCGCGGGTCGAAATCCATCACTTCGGTCCCCGCCAACTCACCCATCAGACGCTGCCGGGCCAGCCGGATCAGGCCCAGGTAAAGCACCAGAATCACCATTTGCGGCAACAACATAATCATCCAAAACGGCAAGGAACTCTGTCCAACTGCCGGTCTGACGAATATGGAGAAGGAAATCGAGCAGAGAATGGAGATCAGATACGGCAGGCCCCTGACGAGGCTGACGGCCCAAACGATCGCCCGAGCCTGCCCTCCAGCTTTGAGGCCGAACCACATCCCAACCCAACAGAGGGTTCCAATTCCAACGAAAACCTCCAGGCAGCCAATCAGCCTGGAAATCGCATAGGGAAGCCGATACGACCCGCTCGGACCGAAGCCGTTTTGCATGGTCAGCAAGGCATATCCCGCTTCCAGGAAAGCTGGCGTGAGCATCACCAGCATTGGCCAACGGAGCCGGCGCTTCAACACCTCCCACTGCGCCGAAACGATCTCGCGGGCGCCCGATGGCGTCGTCAACAGGAGCTCGAGCTCACCCGTGCGCCGTGCTTCGACGAAGAACCGACTCGCCGCCCAGGCAAACAAAGCGCCTTCGAACACCGAAGTGGCCAGCGACAGAAACCACGCAACCGACACATAAGAACTTACGCCCATAAACCTCACCAAAACTCGGAATGCAGCAAACTGAGAGAGGCTGACCAGTGTCCCCGCCCAGAGGAGCGCTTGGATGCCTCGTTGCCGTTGCAGGAGCCAGGTGATGGGATTCTCTCCATCGTTGAGAGGCCGCGGTCGAAGCGGGGCTGTCGCCATTTCGCCTGCGGCGACAGATCCCGCTTCGGGCGGAGACCAGGTACAGGACAGCCACGGGCCATCCGGCTGCGCCGCGCTCTTAGCAGCAGACTTTGGCACGGGGACAGGGTTCTCTGCTCTTTCTTCTTGCCACGCCTTGCGCAGCCGAAAGACGGCGGCAACCAGCAGCGCCCACCCCACCGCCTGCACCAGCAGCAGCGAAGTCCAGTAATCTGTCTTCGACACCTTGTAAGGGGTATCCCCCGCGGCGGAAATAGTGCCCAGCGGGCTGAGCAATCCGATAGCTCCGCCGATGGATTTGAAGAGCAGTCCGGCCAGACCAGGCGCCAGCACGAGCGCCGCGACGAGGAGAAGGGCGGTGCGCGCGGTCTTGAGCCATTCGCGCCCGCCTGCCGAAGCACACAGCCCCGCGGCCAAGGCCAGGAACAGCGTATTCGGCAGCACCAACCCCTTGCGGAAAGCTTCGCCGCCCGTCACGCCTCCCGCTAAAACCGGCAGCATCAGCATCGGCAGAATTGCGACCAGGGCGCACAGGCTGGTCAGGCCCGCCGAGCCGAGCTTGCCGAGCAGCACGTCGAGAACATTGACCCGGGTGAGCAGCAACAACCCCAAGGTCCCTTCGCGGCGTTCCAAACTAATGACGTCCGCCGTCAACAGGCAGGCGCCGCAACTGAGCAGGAAAGCAGTGCCCACGAGCCCGTTGAGGAGGCTCCGCCCCAGGTTGGCGGGCGCCCAGAACGGGCCCGACCACATCAACTGTGGCAAACAAACCAACCCGCCCACCAACACCACCGCGAAGCGCGTCCAGTAAACCGCCCGGCCCCGCGCCCGCACGCGCAGCTCGCGCTCGATGATGGGCAGAAAGGTCATGGCAACTCATATTGGCAATTGGCGATTGGCCAGTAGTCTGAGCCCTTTCGCCCGGCCTGGTGCCAATCACGCATCACGCTTCACGCATCACGCCTCACTGCGTCTCTCCCCGTGTCACCCGCATGAACACTTCCTCCAGCCCAACCTCATCCTCGCGCAGCTCGATCAGCTTGGCGCCGCCGTGGACGAGGATGTCCGCCACAATGCTGTGCTCGATGTCCGGGCCGGCCAGGGTCACCTTGATCTCTCCATCCGCGGGGGCCACCTCGGCCACCTCCTTCCGCGCTTTGAGCAGATCAATCGCGCGCGATTGCTCGCTCGAAACGCGCACCCACACCACCCGGCCTTGCGACACCTGGTCGCGCACGCCCTGCACCGCGCCGCTGTAGATGAGCCGGCCTTTCTCGATGATGGCCACGCGGTTGCACAGGGTCTGAAGCTCGCTCAGGATGTGGGAGGAGATAATGATGGTCTTGCCGAGCCGCTGCAGCTCTTGCAGGATGGCCATCATCTCGATGCGAGCGCGGGGGTCCAACCCGCTGGCCGGTTCGTCCAGGAGCAACAGTTGCGGGTCGTGAATCAACACCCGCGCCAGGCCGAGCCGCTGCTGCATGCCCCGGCTCAGCGCGCCGATCAGCGCCCCTTTCTTCTCGCTCAGCCCCACCAGTTCCAGCACGTCGCTCACCGTCTTCTCCCGCTGCGCTGTCGGAATCTTGTAGCACGCGCCAAAGAAATCCAGGTACTCGGTGACCTCCATGTCCTTATACACTCCGAAGAAGTCCGGCATGTAGCCGATCACGTGGCGCACTGCGTCGGCCTCGCGCAGCAGGTCGCGCCCTAGAATCTGCGCCGTGCCGGCCGACGGGGCGAGGAAAGTGGCCAGGATGCGCAGGGTGGTCGTCTTCCCCGCGCCGTTCGACCCGATGAATCCGAACAAGTCGCCTTTGTTGACGGTAAGGTCGAGCTTGTCCAGCGCGGTGATGTTCCCGTAAAGGCGCGTCAATCCGAAGGTTTGAACGGCGGGAATCGGCGGTGCGGAATTATTAGACATACGTGTGTCCTAGTCCAGAGTCCAAAGTCCAAAGTCCAAAGTCATCGTGCGTTATCGGTACTTGCGGCCACGCAGGTCTGATTCGCGGAGGTAGGCCATAAAGCCCGAGAGCAACCGGCCCACTTCGCTGGCTTGGCCATAAAGCTGGTCAAAACTGGCTGGAGTTAGATACTCTTGGTCCAAGGCGACATAGAGGTGCGACTTCACTTCCCCGCATGAGCCCTTTGAGGTGGACAGAAACTGAAGGAATTCCTTGTCGCCGCCACGCTCAAACCCTTCAGCCACGCTCGCCATCGTGGAAACCGAGGCCCGCTGAATCTGGTGCTTAAGTCCGTAGTCTTTGGCAAACGGCCCCGTTCGGGTGCACCTGTAAATCTCACTCGTTAGTACTCGTGCCTTTTGCCACGCAATAATGTCCTCGAACTTCTCTATCTTGTTCATGGGGTTTCTTACAATGACCGCGCTTGCTGATTGGACTTTAGACTTTGGACTTTGGACATTGGACTTTGGACTGGGACGGCGACCCGCCACAGCGTGTGCTTTTGGCTGCGCCGCGGCGTGAACTGGCGCAGCGTTTTCACCGGCGAATAATCCTCCGCCCACGCCAGCAGCACCGCGTTGCCGTGCGCCGCCACGGACGACAAGTCCAATCCCGGCGGCGTAATAAAGTGGCGCATTGACTCCTGGACACCGCCCAGGCGCGAAAGGAACGAGGCGACCACGGAGGCGTTGGGCAGATCATCAATTCGCTCGTTTCCACCGCCCGCGAAGGTCCTCTGATGCGCCTGCACCGCGCCCTGAAAGCCCGCGCCGTGCCGCAAAACGAAGTCGCTTAGGGGTGTCCCCTTGTCCTTTGAGACCGTGAAGGTCCTGGTCTCCCGCGCGGGGACCTCGCCCAGCTTCATGATGTAATCCTCGATGACCACCTGCACGTTGGCCAGGCCGCGCTCCGTCCGGTTTTCGACCTTCACCTGCCACTGCCCGTCCTGGGGAACCACGGTGACGCTCAGCGGCACGGGCGCCGGCTGCCACCAATCGCTCACAAAAAGCTGGCTGGTCCAGACCGGCACGAAGATCTCCGCTCGGCACGAGCCGTCCCCCTCCTGCATGAACATCGCCTTTTCGCCCGGCTGCGCGGCCGTCCATGAGCCGGCAAACTCGCTGCGCAACGTCGCGAACTCCTGCCGGCCCTCCAGCCGGTAGCGTTGGTTGGAGGGGGAATAGACTGACGCGTACGTCTGCCCGCGCAACTCGGCCTGTTCGCCTTTGAGCAACACATCCACGATATGGAGTTCGTTCCATTCCGACTCGCCGGCGCGCAACTTGTAGCCGATAAAATAAATCAGCAGCGAGAACAGCACCACGTAGCAGGGAAAGGTAATCCAGGTGAGCATCGGCCGGCCAATCCGCTTCAACCAGCGCTGATCCAGCGGGCCGATCACCACCAGGTAAACCACCAACAGCAGCAGCAGCCACGTGACCGGCAGCTTATGAATCTGCCGCGTATCAATCATCGCCTTGAAAATGCCGTCGCTGCTCCAGCCGCTCTGTTGCCGGTAATCCGGGGAGACGTACCAGCCGCCCGGCACCTCCGCCAGCTTCGCCCAGAAGGTCGGGAGGTTCTTCCACGACCGGAAAGGCTCGCGTTCGGGGCTGAACAGCAGCAGTGTCACCCGCCCGCGCCCCCGGCCGGCGGTGACGATCAACGGCTTGTCTCCCGCGGAAACCACCACCTGCCCGTCTCGCAGCTCACCCGTGGCCACCTGCAGGTCCGCCGCCTCGAAGGCCGGATCAGGCGGCAAGTCCCTGAACGGCTCGCTGGCGCTCGCATCCGGTCGCGGCGCGGGGCCAGTCTGCCGGTATGACCCGGGTTGCCTCTGCGACGAGCCGGCCAAACTGGTTGGCCAGGTCGCGCTCCGCAGCCACTCCTGAAGCTCCGGATGCGCCTGGAGGGGCCGTATGTCGTTCAGTTCGCAAGGCAGCACGCTGCGCAGCCACGGCGTCGCCGTGATGTCGGCAATCTGCTCGACGCCGACGATCAGGTGGCCGCCGCCATTGAGCCAGTCGAAGATGGCATTGACCTGGTTGACCTTGAGATCGAGCGCCTTTTCCGAATTCAGGTAAAGACAATCCAGCCCGTCCAGCACCACCGGGTTGTCTGGGAAAACCGACGGCAGGAACCTCGCCGAGCCGGGTTGCAGCGCCGCGTCCTGGGACAGGATCGGCCGAAGGACCGGCATGCCCGCCGGGGTCCGCGCCAGCGCCCCGATCAGCGGCGCGTTGGACGCGATCCCCCTCTTCGCCCTCAAGTTCGTCTGCTCCGCCCGCACCTTCCCGCGCTCATCCAGCAAGCGCACGTCCCAGGAGCCAAGACTGCCCGCCGCCGAGAACACCGGGATGACGAACCGCTTGAGCGTCCCCGTGGGCAGTTCGATCACCGCGCGGCGCGTCTGCTCCTGGTTAAAGCGGTCGCTATCCAGCTCGACCGTGCCCACGAACGGCGGCCCGTCATTCTTGATCTCGCACACGACCGGAAACCAGCACGCCTGCGGCACGATCCAGTCATAGCCGAGGAATACATCGAATTGGAGCGCAGCCCGCGACGCCAGCGCGACGCCGCAAAAGACCGGCAGCCATAGCGCCAGCACCAGCCGACGAAAACCCCCCGCCCCCTCTCGGGATCTGGATTCAGAATGCCCTGCCATGTTTGCCTCGCGACAGATTTGAACTGGCTACTCTATAAGCAGGCTTGGTCATTTTGGCAACGTCCATTTCACGCTCGGTCGTTCCGCCAGGTTAGACCAGCCCGCAGAACGCCCCTCACGTGACGATTCGGGAGGGGCAGTCTCGCGAATGCAGAATGATGAACGCGGACGCCCTCTTATGAAGACCCTGCTTCAGCGGGTTTGGAAATGCAGGTGCGACCCTTAACCGCTTTATTCAGCGATTTTCGGGTACAGATAAACCGCTAAACCCCGAGTTTCCCCGCCCGGGCAGCCAGGGCCGCACCGCGGTGCCAGCCTGGCCAGCCGCGCGGGGGAGCCTGAGGGGAGCCTGAGGGGAGCCTCGGGGTAGCCTCAGGGGAGCCTCAGGGTGCCTACCGGTTGGCTACCAGATGGCCTGAGGGTGGCCTCAAGGTAGCCTCAGGATAGCCTGAGCGTATCCGGGTCCACCGCAATCAAGTCGCTTGAGTCCATGGCTGCAGTTTAGCCCAGCCAAGGCTCTGGCGTAAACCGCGGAAACTCAGCCAAGGCGGATAGCCAGGGCTGTATCAAGCTCGGATTAGTGCTTGCCGGCGCGGGTTGGCGTGAGGTCTTCCCATTGGTTTCGGCTGACCAGTCCAACCCGGCAGGGTTGGTAGCTGGTAGCCGGGGGTCGTTTCGGGGCCGCAGGGGAAACGACCCCCGGACACGCGGGCTAGCGATCCTTGCATCCTGAAGGGATGCCAGAACCGCTCGTTGGCATGTAAACTCAGCCCCTCTCCGGGTCAGCTCAAAAACAGGCTGGCAGCAGTTCTGGCACCCCTTCTGGGTGCAGGAGGGCTTGTCCGCATCTTCCCGGTGGTCGGCCCCTTTCCCCCTGGCCGACCACCGGCTACCGGCTGCCAACCCTGCCGGGTTGGTTTCCGAAAGTGAGCTCGGAACCCACTGCCGCCACAGGACCGCCGAAGTGATCATTGGCGGCTGGTTCAGGATTCGTGAAAATCATGATCTGTGCGAGGGCGGCGGGGGTTTGAAGAATGAGCGGAATACAGCCCCACTGGGGCATTTGTAACAGCGAATTTGGCCAGAGAGCCGTCTTGGTTGGCAGGCGCACCGCAGGTGCAGTGGCGGCGATTATGCGAGCATTACGAGCCATTCCCGTGCGGGTTCGCATGGGGCTGACTGGCAGGACCCGGAAAAGTGACGGTTGGAATGGCAAGCCGGGGAGCGGCGGGGGGCCAACGGCTGCCTCTTGTGCTCCGATTTCAGCTCTCAGCGTTTCAGCTTTTCATCTTTTCCCTACCCCCTCGTTTCGCACCAACCAGTAAGAGCAAGCGCGCTCACTC
>Ga0335078_10006171_pt1 | contig 17743 bp, 15 predicted proteins | sample Lox_Sample_32_FD_206711 | JGI IMG/M metagenome (GOLD analysis project Ga0335078, IMG submission 206711) | Soil microbial communities from Loxahatchee National Wildlife Refuge, Florida, United States - Lox_Sample_3.2 | ecosystem: Environmental > Terrestrial > Soil > Wetlands | place: USA... | reverse complement strand
CGCCACGATTGGCCGATGACGGTCAATGCACTGTGGCAGCCGGTGTATCCCTGGCTTCTTGCCCTCACATTGGCGATCAGCAAGCCGTCTCTCCGTTGGATCTTCCCCGCGGCGCACGCACTTAACTTCGTAGTGTTTTGCGCTTGCATCGCGGCGTTTGAATTCTTTTGGAAATTCGTCCCCGAGACTGCTGAAAAGAGCTCAAAAGAAAGCGATGCTCTCTTGCCCGCGGTTATTTGGTGGACCCTCGGGTACTCACTTTTCATCTGGCTAACTGTCGGATGGGTACTTCCATACGCCAAGCCTGATCTTGCGCTCATGGTGGTCACACTTCTGGAAGCGGCATTGCTCTTGCGCATCGAGGCGAGCGAACCGCCATCGTGGATGCTCATGATTGGGTTCGGAACCCTGTTGGCGATTGGATACCTGACCAAAGCCATCTTGTTCCCGGTGGCTTTTCTGTTTCTTGGAATATTGTTGGTGTCCTCGCGTTCCCGCAAGTACTGGGGGCGAATCGCGGTGGCAGCCGTGTTCTTTGTTATTTTTTCTACTCCGGAGATTACGCTGCTTTCGCTCTCCAAAGGACGCTTAACCTACGCTGATTCAGGGCATCTCAATCTCGCCTGGCACGACTATGGTCTGCCATTTCGAGATTGGCAGGGTGAGAGAAACAGCGGCACGCCAGTGCACCCTACGCGTAAGATTTATGACCACCCCGCAGTTTTCGAATTCAACGGGCCGCTACGCGCGAGTTATCCCCCCTGGTTCGATCCCTCATATTGGAATGAAGGTTTGTCCCCGGCTTTTAGCCTCAGGACTATCGCTATTCATGCGGCGCGTGATTTGCCTACCCTCGTTTGGGTATTGGTACAACCGAAATATTGGATCGCGTGTGTAATCCTGCTGCTGCTGGGGGCGCAGGCCAGAGCCACCGTCGTTGGAATAGCACGGCGTTGGGATTTGCTGCTGATTTCACTCGCGGTATTCGCCGTGTATTGTCTCACTAGCATCGAGCCGCGATATTTTCCTCCCTGGCAGATGCTTTTCTGGGCTGCCATCCTGAGCGGAATTCACATGCGGCCAAACCCCAACTGGCGGCTATATGGCCCGCTTGTGGCCGTGGTTGCAGTGGCCTTGCTGGGGCTGACGGCGAACGGCATCCGCGGCCAGTTCCTCCAGGGACGCCACGATGATGGCTCCCCAGATTACACAACCGCCGAAGGTCTCAGGAAAATGGGCGTGCAGCCGGGCGAGAAAGTGGCGGCGATTGGCTTCGACAGTGACGCGTATTTCGCCTATTTGGATGGCCTTTCGATCGTGGCAGAAATAAACACCAATGACACTTGCGAATTCTGGCAGGACTCACCATCTGTGCAATCCGACATTATGGAGAAACTGAAGAAGGCGGGAGTGCAAGTGGTTGTGGCCAATACGGGTGGAGGAGTTCGCAGTACGAGCCGTAAAGTGCCCATTGACCTGGCGGCTTGTTTTCGCCCCGCAGCAGGATGGCAGCAGATCGAGGGCGGCCGCAACCACGTGTACTTCCTCCAATGAGCCCGCCGAGGCGCGCTCACGCTCTATCTCGATTAGTAACCTAGAACTGAACCGACGATAGGCGGCTCATTGGCTTCAGCGCCGCACGGGAAAATGGTAGTAGACATCTTCCTTCGACGGAATGGCAACGCCATCCTCGGTGGCGGGGATAAAGCGCCAATCCTCGAGCGCTGCCAGGACCTTATTGTCTACCGACGGGGCGATGCCTTGAATGACTGCCTTGGAGACGATTTCGCCACGCTCGTCTATGGTGATCTCAATCACCACGTTTCCTTCGGCGCCGCGCAAATCGTCCTGGCCGACCGTCGGCTCTGACCCCGAGACGCGCAGCGCAGGCCGGACTTCGTGGCCGGTGTACACGCTGCCAGGGAGCGATCCGAATCGCGAGCCGATCGGAGGGGCAACAGTCGTGGAATTAGCGGCCATTTTGTCTTCTGTTTCAGTGCGCGACTCGGGCGGCCGTTTTGCATGGCGCTTGCTGCGTTTGGGCGGCTTTGCCGCCGTTCTCCAGACGACCCGTTGGTATTGCGAAGCTCTGGCCTGAGACGCGCCCTCGGGATCAGAGTGGAAGAGATAGACAAGCGAACTGCCGCCCGCTCCGGCGGCAACGGAAGAAGGAGAAACAAACCTGGGCGCAGGTTTGTGCAGCAGCCACGCCAGCAGCGCAAGATGCAGCGCCGCCGAGGCACACAACGGAGCAATGCGCGGGCGCGCGCTGGAGGGCACGGTTAGGTTGAAAGTTCCCCACATCTTGATACAAATATCAGACTGCCACGGATCGCCGAAAGTGAGCAACAAACTACACTTGCCCAGGCCCTTGTGCTCGTCTGACGGGCCCGCTGATTCCCCTATTGTATGCCGAGAGTCCAAGAAATAGGGCTATCGCAGAAGACTCCGGGCCTGGCGTCAAGCGACAGGTAACGCAAGCACGTCCATCTTCCGGTTACTCCTAAAGCGAAATCTCAAGCCGCCGATGAATCTGGGGAATAGCTATGGCTAGCGCTGCCGAACCGATGCCCGCCCCCAAACGCGCCCGGGTGCTGTTGGTCGAGGCCGATCGTGTGAGCCGGGTGCACATTGAGCAACTGCTGGCCCGCAGCGGCTATGACGTGGTGGTGGCCGAGAATGCAGCCGAGGTGCGGCGTGCGCTGGAGGGAGAAGACCCTCCCAGGCTCACCGTAGTGGATTGGGACATGCCAGGTGGGGGCGGCATCGAACTGTGCCGCCAACTGCGTCAAGGCAAGCGTCACCGCGATACTTACATCATCCTGCTGACGCGGTGGAACGAGCCCAGCGAACGAATTGAGGGTCTTGAGGCCGGGGCGGACGATTGCATGTTCAAGCCCGTGGACCTGCGCGAGCTGCGAATCCGCCTGCAGCTTGGGCTGCAAACCATCCTCGAACGTGAGCTGCTCGAAAGCGAAGAGCGGTTTCGCGGCGCCTTTGAGTGTGCGGGAATCGGGATGGCACTGGTGAGAACCAGCGGTGAATTTCTGCAGATTAACCAGGCCCTCTGCGATTTTCTCGGTTACCCGCCCGATGAACTGCTCAAAATGAATTTTCACAGCTTCGAACATCCGGAGGATTCGCCATCTTCCCGCGATCTTTGGGAGCAATTTCTCCAAGGCGTCCACAGAAACGCCGAGTTTGAAAGAAGGTTCCTGACCAAATCGGGTTCTCTGGCTTGGGCTTCCGTAACTGTGTCCACAGTTCTGGACGCGGACCGTCATTCCACCTGTTTCGTCGTGCAGGTGCAGGACATCGCCGAGCGCAAGGCGGCCGAAGAAGCCTTGCGCCGCAGTGAAGCATTCGCGCGCGCCATTACTGAGAACGCTCAAGATTTGATCTTTGTCATCAGCCCGCAGATGAAGTGGATCTACGCCAGCCCCTCCCACCTGCCCATGCTCGGATTTGAACCCAGCGAACTGGTGGGCAGGGCGGCCATGGAAATTGTTCATCCCGACGATCAGGCCGCCGTGAAGGAAAGAGTCTCCAACATACTTGCCGGACGAAGAGTTGGCGCCATGGTAGCGCGGCTCCGTCATAGAGACGGAGGCTGGCGGCACGTGGAGTCCAGTTCCGCACTGCTGCGCAACGCCAGCGGAGCTCCGGAAGGCATTATCGTCATCGCCCGCGGAATCGAAGAGCGTTTGCAGGCGGAGCAAAAACTGCAGGCAGCCCATGCCGAGACCGAGCTCTTCCTGCGGTCCATACCTTCCATTCTCATCGGACTGGACAGCGACGGCCGGATCACGCGCTGGAACCCAACCGCAGCTTCCACTTTCGGCATACCGGTTGAGTTAGTGCTTGGGCAACGTATGGACAGTTGCGGTATTCAGTGGGTGCATCCCGACATCAAGCGGGAGATATCGCAGTGGCTGCGCACGGAGACATTTTACCGGTGCGACGATCTCCGGTTCGAGCGCGACCGGAAAATCCATTTCTTGGGGTTGCACATCCGGCGTATCTCGGCGCGGACCGAAGGCACCGTATTCCTGGTGACAGGAGCGGACACAACCGTACGAAAAACGCTGGAAGAGCAACTCCGGCAGGCGCAAAAACTCGAAGCCATCGGTCAGCTGGCTGCCGGAATCGCCCATGAAATCAACACTCCCACGCAATACGTGGGCGATAACGCGCGTTTTCTCAAAGATTCCTGGGGAAGCATCGCTGAGTTGTTAAACCTGTGTCAGGAGTTGCGCAAGGACCAGCCGCCCGGGAAGCTTCCGCTGGCCGTGGCTGCGCAGCTCAACGAAATCTACGAGCGTTCGGATATTAACTATCTCCTGAAAGAGATTCCTCACGCAATTGATCAGTCGCTGGAGGGAGTGCAGCGGGTGGCCAAGATCGTGCGCGCCATGAAGGAGTTCTCCCATCCCGGCGCGGAGGAAAAGCGGGGCATTGACCTCAACAAAGCGGTCGAAACCACCGTGACTGTGGCCAAGAACGAATGGAAGTACATCGCCGACGTCTGCCTCCATTTCGATGAAGCTTTGCCGTTGGTCCCCTGTCACGCCGGGGAACTGAACCAGGTGCTTCTGAACCTGATCGTGAATGCGGCACACGCAATTGCTGCCGCCGGTGGCGAAGCTGATCCCATTGGGGACGAACCGAGTTCAAAAGGCAGAATCACAATTACCACGAGGCGAGTAGACCGCTGGGCGGAGATCGCCATTCAGGACACAGGGAAGGGCATTCCCGATGCTATCCGCTCGCGCGTGTTCGAGCCTTTCTTCACCACTAAGCCGCTGGGGAAGGGCACAGGCCAGGGCCTGGCCCTGGCGCACTCCGTTATTGTGAACCGCCATCAAGGGCAAATATGGTTCGACAGCAAAGTAGGCCAAGGCACCACATTTTTCGTCAGGCTCCCACTCGAGTCGGCAACAGGAAAAGATGACCAAGCGCATTCTGTTCGTTGATGACGAGCACATGGTGCTGCACGGCATCGAACGCAGCCTCCATGGCATGAAGCAGGAGTGGCATATCGAGTTCCTGCCCAGCGGCGCTGAAGCCCTGGAGGCCATGGAGCGCCAGCCCTTCGATGTAGTGATCACCGATATGCGCATGCCCGGTATGGATGGCGCGCAATTATTGAAGAAGGTGAAAGAGCGCTTTCCGCAAACCGTGCGCATGGCGCTTTCCGGGCAATCCGACCGCGCAACCATCCTGCGCTCGGTCGGCCCCACCCACCAATATCTATCCAAGCCTTGCGACGTGGAAGAACTAAAGCAGAAACTGGTGCGCGCCCTGTCCCTTCGGGACCTGCTCGACAATGCAACCTTGAAGGAGGCAGTCTCGCGTCTGGAAACCGTCCCCAGTTTCCCCGGCCCATATACCGACTGGAACCGCCTGCTGCAAACCAGCGGCAGCTCCATTGCAGATGCGGCACAAATCATTTCCGGGGATATGGGAATGACTGCCAAGGTCCTGCAACTGGTCAACTCGGCATTCCTTGGCCCTCCTGTGCAGGCGGTGAGTTCGCGGAAAGCAGTTTCTCTCATCGGCCTGGATAATCTGAGGACCCTAACACTGTCACTGCGTTTGTTCGTGCCCTTTGAAAGTTCGGAGGCGATTGGCCGTTCCCTGGCCGGTGTGTGGCAACACAGCCACGACTGCGCTTTGCTGGCACAAGCCATCGCGCAATCGCAAGGCTGCCCAAGTGACATCGTAGAGGCGGCTTACGCCGGCGGTTTGCTGCACGATATCGGCATTCTCGTGCTGGCGTCGGCGTGCAGTGAGAGATATGAGCTCACCCTGCGCGTCCGGAAGGAGAAAAAACTCTCAACGGCGGAAAGCGAATATCAGACGCTTGGCTCGACTCATGCCCAAGTCGGAGGCTACCTCCTGGGTTTGTGGGGTCTGCCGGAACCGATTGTCGAGGCTGTCGCCTGGCACCATGAGCCGGCACAGGCGAAGCCTTCCGCTTTCAGTCCGTTGATCGCGGTCCATGTGGCGACCGTCCTGCACGACAAAATAGATCCCTGCGGAACGCACGTGGAGAGCGACACGATGGACGAGCAACTCTTGGATAGGCTGGGACTCAAAGATCAACTGCCTGTCTGGATGGAAGCTGCACGGCAACTCAGCTTCGGCGGGGAGAACCATGGACGAGAAAATTCTGCTGGTGGATGACGAACCTGCGGTCCTTCAAGGGTACAAGCGGCTGCTGCGCGTCGAGTTCGACATTGACACCGCCGTAGGCGGCGCGGAAGCTCTGGCAGCGTTGTCCCGACAGGGAGAGTACGCGGTGATAGTCTCGGACATGCGCATGCCGGAAATGGACGGCGTGCAACTGCTCGCCAGGGTGAAGACGCTCGCGCCCGACACCGTACGCATGGTGTTGACTGGCCAGGCTGATCTGGGGGCTGCAATCAATGCGGTGAATGAGGGAAACATTTTTCGTTTCCTGGCCAAGCCTTGCACGCGAGAATTGCTGGCCAAGGCTCTGAACGCTGGTTTGGTGCAGCACCGCCTGGTCACGGCAGAAAAGAACCTGCTGGAGAGAACTCTGCGCGGCAGCGTTCAGGTGCTCACGGAAGTTCTGAGCCTGGTGAATCCGGCAGCGTTCAGCCGGGCCATGCGTATCCGCCGGTATATCTCCCAGGTGGTTGCGAGAATGGAGTTGGGCAATCCGTGGCGGTTCGAAGTAGCGGCCATGATGTCACAGTTGGGTTGCGTAACGCTCCATCCAGAAACCATCGAAGCGGTCTATGCGCGAAAGACGCTTGTGCCCGAGGAGCAAGCCCGCTTCGACGAACACCCCAGAGTCTCCGCCGATCTGCTCGCGACCATTCCCCGCCTGGAGCCGATTGCCTGGATGATCGCCCACCAAAACGACGCAGCACCGGCGGACAAAGACTTCACCGACAGCGAAACCGCAAGCGCCGTGCAGCTTGGGGCAGATGTCCTGCGGGCCACCTTGCTGTTCGATGATTTGCTGGCAGCCGGCTCTCCGCAAGTGGTGGCCGTTCGAGATGCGCGCGCTCAATTGAGCAGCCTTGATCCCCGTATTTGGCAAGCACTGAACGAGATTGAGCTGGAAGCCGCCAACGCCGATGCGAGCGACTGTCCCCTGGATCAGCTTTCAACCGGCATGGTGCTTCGCCAGGAAGTTCGCACCCAGAGCGGCCTGCTGATCGCCACCAAGGGCCAAGAGGTGACCTACGCCCTCATCCTTAAGCTGAAGAGTTCTCACGAAAGAGGGGCCATTCCCGGGAACGTCGCCGTATCTGCGCCCAAGTACCAGGCCGCGGGAGCCGTGGGCTAGCACGGAACAGCTAGCATTCAGCATTCAGCACTTAGCCATTGGCAATCTTCACGCCCGGCTAAATGCCAAATGCTAAGTGCCAAATGCCAAGTGCAAAATGCTGACCACTGGCCACTGACCACTGACTGCTGACTGCTGACTGCTGACTGCTGAATGCTGAATGCTCCCCAAATAAGAAGCGCCCCGAATCCGTTAGGATTGCGGGACGCCCGAACAGCCCTCCCCCAGAACTGCTCATGCACAAGATACGGTGCACCCCCTGAACTGTAAATCCCACATTCGTGCCATGGGCTGGCACCAATCGGGCAGATTGCTCACTGAACAAAAATGTTTCCTCACAATTCTTGACAATTTCTTGTAAGTTGCTCGAACACAAGCTCAAGAGATTGTCATCGCAGGCTGTTCCCCCGTTCGGAACGTTACACAAGTAACCAACATGACGCCAATTGCGGTTGACCCAACCGCGCCACGCCCTTAGATTTCGCCAATAGAGGTTTTATGAAGGACATCCAACAAGTCTTGCGTCGCAAACGGGCCCAGCACGCCCAATTGGCTAAAGAGATCCAGCTGCTGGAAGAAGTAGAAGAAAAGCTGCTGCAGGTGTCCGCTTTGTTGGCAGAGGACGATGACAACGGCAACCTGCTGGCCGACGCCGAAGAAGAGGCCCAACGCCCCGGCGTGCTGGCGGCCACGGCTTCTTCCGCATCTCCCGTGCAGGCGGCGAACCCGCCTGCGGCCGCCCCGCGAAACACGGTTCCCCGTTGGCCGTAGGCCTCGGGAAATCAGCGCATGCCAAGTGAACTCATGACCTTTCAGGCTCTCCTGGTCACCAACGACGAAGAAGCAGCGTCCGTTCTCGCTCAGGTTCTGGCTGGGTTCGGACTGAACGTCCGCGCCTGCACCCACCTGGAAGCCAGCGGCAGCCTGCGCTCGCAACGCTTCAATATGATCGTCGCTGACTTTGACGATCCTGAAAGCGCCGCATGGGTCCTGCAACACAACTACGGTGCAGTGACGGCGGTGCTGTTGAACGACCGCACCAAAGTCCGCAGCGCCTTCGGCCTCGGCGCCAATTTCGTGGTCTACAAGCCGGTTTCCGCCGCACAAGCCGAAGCCACGCTCCGCGCCGCAGTCGCCCTGTTGCGCCGGGAACGCCGCCGTTCCGTGCGCATCCCCGTGCAGGTGCCGGTGTGGCTGCGCATCCAGAGCGGGCCCGACATTGACGGAATCCTTCTCGACCTCAGCGAGAGCGGAATGGAATTGCTCTCAGCCTTGCCGCTGTGCCCCTCAGCGTCGGTCGGTTTCCGCTTTGCGCTTCCCAGCAGCATGCCCATCGAAGGGCGTGGCGAAGTAGCCTGGGCCAATCCCAACGGCCAAGCCGGTGTACGCTTTGCCGATCTTGGCGAAGGTCCACAAGCCAGGCTCAAGGAATGGGTGGCTGCTAGCGCGCGCAGCGCACAATCAGAAGAACTGGAACCCGATCTGCCCTGCAAGCTCACCGACATCAGTTTGGGCGGATGTTACGTCGCAACCGAATCGCCTCTGCCCGAATATGCCGGCGCGACTTTACAGCTGAAAGCCGGCAGGCTGGAAGTGGAAGCCCAGGGAATTGTCCGCGTGATGCATCCCGGATTCGGCATGGGAATTGAGTTTGCTTCCAGCACCCCCGAACAAACCGAGCATGTACGCCACTTTATCGCGTTGCTTACCGGCCAGCCCGGTGCCGCTCCTGCGCTCTTTATCACCCCAGCGCACCATTCGGCACAATTCGCGCGGCCGACCGCGCCTTTGCCATCAACCCCCGAAGATCCTCTCCTCGATCTGCTCCGCCATCACGAGTCGCTCAATCAGGACGATTTCCTGGCACGCCTTCGCAGCCAACGCGCCATGCAAGTGCGTTAGGTCACACACCTCCGAGTCTTCTGCGTCCTGAGTGTTGAGTGATTTGCATTTCTTACCGTACTTCGCAGTAAAGGTTCGACACAAAGATCGCAACCGCGCGAACGAACCCCAATCCTGATAAGCTGTGACGTTCCAGAATCCCAGCGTCAAGGGAGAGCACCGTGGAAGTCGTCGCCGGAGTAGACCTTGGCGGAACCGCCATCAACTACACCCTGGTAAACCAGGAAGAAAAATTCCTTATCGAGGGACTGTGCGAGCATCCCGCACTCTCGAAGCAGGGCCCGGAAGTCTGCCTCAAGCAGATTGAAGACGGGCTGAAGATTGCCGCTGACAAAGCCGGCGTTGCACTCACCGACATCGTTGCCGTCGGCCTCGACACTCCTGGTCCTGCCAGCGCCTCCGGCCAACTCAGCGCGCGCGGCTCAACCAATTTTGTACATCCCGACTGGGCGGGATTCGACATCCGCGAAGGCCTGGCCAAGCGCCTGGGCAAACCGGTGTCGTACCTCAACGATGGCAACGCGGGGGCGCTTTGGGGACACTTCGCCATCTTCGGCGCCAGCCAGAAGGAAACATCCATCACCATTGTGATCGGCACCGGCAACGGCGGCGGCATCATCATCGGCGGCGAGGTAGTGAAGGGCCGCAAGGGTTTCGGAGGAGAACTCGGCCACGTACTCATCCCCTACCAGAGCGTTCCCGGCACCACCGGCATGAAGCCGGTGTGCAACTGCGGCCGCACCGGATGCCTGGAGTCCATGTGCTCGCTGACAGCGATCGAAAGATCGTTGTTGCCATATTCCCTGCCCCAATATCCCGGACACGAGCTGGCGAAACTCGACCTGCATCAGGCCGCCAAGCTGGTGCGAAGCTACGCCGAAAAAGGCGATCCGCTCTCCAAAGAAATTTTCCGCGTGCAAGCCAACGCGCTGGGCCTTTTCTTCGACGAAATGATCAACACCTTCGACCCCGACGCCCTGATCGTCGGCGGGGGCGCGGTAGAAACCAGCCAGGAATTCCAGAAGTGGTTTATCGAACAGATTCGCGCCGGCATGCCGCCGCAGCGCGAAGAGCAAGCCGACATCCCGATCTACGTAATGCCCAACGGCGACACCGCCGGCGCTAGAGGCGCCGCGATAGAAGCCCTGAAGCTGGCCCGCCAAGGCGGCTTAGCGTAAACCGCGGCAAGCACGAACGTGGCGCTAAGGGCATGCGGCCAACGTTGGAATTCCACGAAATCTACAAGTGCGCCAAAGTACCTCATCCCAGGCTGCTTGCACCGACTCGTCGGTGGGCTCAAAACTTTCGAACAGCGTGCTGGCTAACGCAGCCCGCTCGTTAGCAGGGAGGGCCGGAGCCCGCTTGAGGGGTCAGAAACTTCAGGACTCATGCTGTTGTTTTACTCCGGGCCCGGCCCGCCTTCATCGTAAACAACGCGAAAGCGATGGGGCACCAATTCAAGTCTCAGACAAGCTCGTCAGCTCGAAAGCTCCGCTTTTAAGTCCAAGTTAGACTCCTCGGCTTGAAAGGTAGGCCCGCGCCGCAATGCAATGACAGCGCCCGGGGGATACAGGATGGTAGAATCTAACGCCTCAAAGTTTCCGCCTGGACGGAGGTATACGGTGCGTCCACAGATACTTCGGGCCCTGACATTACTCTCACTGCTGACAGTCCTATGCACCGCTGCGCCGGCCCAAGTTAGTCCGGCCCCGGATGACGCCTCATCTTTCCTCGTTCGCATGGAACGCTTGCGGGAAGCCGAGGATGATTGTGTACTCGTCAACCGCAACGGGCAGTATCGCTTCGAGCGGACATACCAAGCAAAGATAGAGGTGTACGTCGGGTCGCTTGGCTACTCTGAGTTTATGAAGCTGCAAAATCTGCTGGAAACTGATCAACTGCGCAGCCTTTCGCAAAAGCAGATCCACCCGCCGCTGATGAGCGATAGCTTTGATTCGTTTGTGCTCGATATATTTCGCGGGAATCAGATGCAGCATCTTTTCTTCAGCAATCACGAAGGCAGACAGCCTTTTCATGACTCACTCGATCCCGTGCTGGCGTGGCTCGACTCGCTTAACAAGATGGACCACACCAGGATCGGCGACAGCGCCGCCAGCCGTTGCTCGGGCGGACGCGAGATTCTGGCCGCCGATGCCTTGACGCGACCGGTTGTTCAGATACGTCTACCCTCCTATGTTCTGCGTCTGCAGAGCGACCGTATCTACGGTGGCCTGGCGGAATACAGCTGCGTGCTGGTGTATGGTGACGGCAAATATCGTTTGGAAAAGAGCACTCAGCAGTTCCGTTCCACTCCTCAAGTGCGGGCCTTCGAGGCGTCGTTAACGGATCTACAAGTGGCCGAGCTTCGCTAGATCTTGGCTTCGCCGCAGATCAAAGATTTGCGGCACGACGCGCGACCCAAGCCCGACGCATTCCGCGAGGGAGAATCCACGGTCCTGGTGGTTCCGCGCTCCGGGGGCCTGCAGGTGCTGCGTTTTGAAAACCGCTTTGGTGTTCACGGTACCTGGGGAGAGATCGGCGGCCTTTCAAACATGAAGGGGACCGTGGACGAAGACGAGCACTTGATCACTCCCCTTCGCAGGTGGCTCAAAGACAATGTGGAAAAAAAGAAAGTTGGCGCGGTGGATCATGCCACCTTCAGCCGTTGCACCCCGCGCTGAAAGGCGGGTGCTCTAGACGATGGAGCCGCACCGGGGGTGCCCCGCCCAGGATGCGCTCGGAGTTTTTCACGTTCGTCCGCCGACTTCGCGCGAAAACGGTGGCGTTGATACTTCCCGCGGTGGGGCGAGCGCCGCGCCCAGAAAGCCCCGCCCGAGCGAAGCTTGGACGGCGCACCCTTGGGATATGGGTACACCGATGGGCAGGGCCACCCGCGCGTCTCGCGCCTCTCCCCTTTGCTTTCTCACTCTTTCCCGTCACGACACTCTTGTACGGCCCCTGCTGTCGCGACGTATGTTCCACGTGGAACATTCGATGAAATGGCAAAACGGGCGCGCGGGACGCTCACGCCTGCATTTCCTGAGGTACAATCCCCGGCATGACGATCTGCCGCTGGGTTTCTCCCATCGTTCTGGCGCTGAGTGTGTTTGCTGCCTCGGGTTTCTCGCAGCAAATCGAGAGGCTTGACCCTGCCGTTGACAAACTTGTGCCTGCTGACGCCAAGCTGGAAAAGGTCGCTGGGGGCTTCGACAAGTGGACTGAAGGACCCGTTTGGACGCACGCAGGCACGCTGCTGTTTGCCGAGATTCCGGCGAACAACATTGATCAGTGGGTGCCGGGGAAGGGCGCGAGCGTTTTTATTCATCCCAGCGGATACACCGGCAAGGAGCCGTACCAGGGGCCGGAGCCGGGATCGAACGGCATGACGCTTGATCCCGAAGGCCGGGTCACGGTGGCTGGGCACGCGCGGCGCAACGTGTGGCGGCTGGAGTCGCTGAACCCGAAGGCGAAGATCACGGTGCTGGCTGATCTGTATGAGGGGCAGCGGCTCAACAGTCCAAATGATCTGGTGTACAAGTCGGATGGCTCGCTGTATTTCACCGACCCGCCTTATGGGCTGCCCACGCAGAGTGACAGCGATCCTGACAAGGATTTGAAGGTCAATGGCGTGTATCGCATTGTGGGAGCGCGGCAGCACAAGCCAGGCGCACCGCCGGAGCGCAACAAGCTGCAGCTCATAATTAAAGATCTGGGGCGGCCAAACGGTATCGCGTTTTCGCCGGATGAGAAGTATCTCTACATCGCCGAGTCGGGTAGGAACGTTTGGATGCGCTACAACGTCAAGCCCGACGGGACGGTTGGCGATGGCGACGTGCTGCTCGATGCCTCGGAAGAAAAAGGCGCCGGCGGGCCGGACGGGATTCGCGTGGACAAGCTGGGAAACATCTACGGCTCAGGCCCGGGCGGGGTATGGATCATATCGCCGGAGGGCAAACACCTGGGCACCATCAAGGTTCCCGAGCGGGTAAGCAACGTGGCCTGGGGCGACGCCGACGCCAAGACGCTCTATATCACCGCCAGCACCAGTATTTTTCGCATCAAGTTGAGCGTGGCGGGGGTAAGGAACTGAAAGGCCGTGCCAAGTTCTGCGGCTCAAGGCCTTGCATCCTCGGCCTACATTTTCTATCATGGTCATGTCTATATGACCATGATAACGAGGAGTTGTCCGTGAGGAAGATGGCGGCGGGCGAATTCAAGACACGGTGTTTAACGGTAATGGACGAGGTGAAGAAAACTCGTGAGCCGGTGCTGATTACGAAGCGCGGGAAACCGGTGGCGAAACTGGTGCCAGCGCAAATTCCGCAGAAGGCGTTTCTCGGCCGTCTCGAGGGAATCGTCCGAATCACCGGGGACATCGAATCTCCGATTGAGCCTCCAGAGTCCTGGGAAGTGCTGCGGTGATTCTGCTCGACACTCACGTCCTTATCTGGTCGATGGCCGAACCGAAAAAGCTATCGCGGGCGGCGGTCGCAGCGGTGCGGCGGGCGCAGGATGAAGGCGGGCTGGCGATTTCGGCGATCACGCTTTGGGAATTAGCGTTCCTGGTGGTGCGGGGAAGAATCCAGGCTTACGGTACAGTGGACGCGTCAGTGCGGCTGCTGGTCGAGGGCGTTGTAGTGCAGGCAATTACCCCGGAGATCGCAGCGCTGGCCACGCAGTTTCCCGACGAGTATCCTCGCGATCCTGCAGACCGGCTGATCGGAGCTACGGCGCGGGCGGCGGGATTATCTCTCGTAACGCACGACGCGCATATCCGGCGAAGCCCCCTGCTGAGGACGATCTGGTAGTGCTCAGTGAATCCAAAGTAGTAGGCTCCGCAACATCATGAGTTCCAGCCCGCCTGCGAGCTTTTTGCGGTAACCTTAAATGTTTGGCTGAGTGCACAATCTGGCACCGGGGGCCTTCATGAAATCTCGCTGGACGATCCCTACTTTTTTTTGCGCTTTGTTTCTTGCTTGCTTAGTCCTTCCGTCGGCACGGGCCGATGAAGGCATGTGGACCTTCGACAACTTTCCCTCAAAAAAGGTGGAAGCAAAGTATGGCTTCATGCCTACGCAATCGTGGCTTGATCATGTGCGCCTTTCATCCTTGCGCATCGCCGGCGGATGTTCGGCTTCGTTCATTTCGCCCGACGGGCTGGTGATGACAAACCATCACTGCGTGGTGGAGTGCGTGCAGCAGTTGTCTACTGCACAGCAGGATTTTGTCGAGACCGGTTTTTCGGCGAAGACTGAGGCGGAGGAACGAAAGTGTCCGGCGTTTGAACTGGACCAGTTGGTGGAGATCCGTGATGTGACGGCCCAGATTAACGCCGCGCTCGCCGGGAAAACCGGCGACGTGGCGAACAAGGCGCTGCATGCTGAAGAGGCCAAGCTGCAGCAAAGTTGCGGCTCCGACCCCAGCACCCGCTGCGATGTGGTCTCGCTCTACCATGGCGGCATCTACGATCTGTACCACTACAAGCGCTACACCGATGTGCGGCTGGTGTTTGCGCCGGAATTCGCGGTGGCGCAGTTTGGCGGCGATCCGGATAATTTCAATTTTCCGCGATTCGATTTTGATATCGGCATTTTGCGCGCTTACGAAGGCGACAAGCCCGCTGCGACGCCGAACTATTTTCGCTGGAGTCCTGATGGTTCGCAGGCCGGAGAACTGGTATTCGTCTCTGGAAACCCCGGGGGCACCAGCCGCGAACTCACGATTTCGCAACTGGAGTTCGTGCGCGACCACCTTTTTCCCGTGGTACTGCCGTTTATCGCTGAGTACCGTGGCGAGTTGGAGGAGTTCATTACTCGCGGGCCGGAGCAGGCGCGCGAGGCCAATGAAGAGTTGTTTTTGTGGGCCAATAGTTTCAAAGCATACTTCGGAGAGCAAGGCGCCCTGCTTGATCCAGAGTTTTTTGGTACCAAGGTCAAAGAAGAAGAGAAGCTGCGAGCAGCGGTGGCGGCAGACCCCAAGCTGGCGGAGTATGCCTCAGCGTGGGGTGACATTGCGAAGATTGAGCAGCTGCGCGCGCGGCTATTTCTACGCAGCCGCGATATGAACAGCTTCTTCCTGCGCTCCGGGCTGCTGGGCGATGCGGTCAAACTGGTGCGCGCGGCCGCCGAGCGAACCAAGCCCAACAGCGACCGGTTGCCCGAGTATACGGATCAGGCGCTGGTCAGCGTGCAGCAGGAGATGTCGGCTCCGATTCCGGTTTATAAGGACTTTGAGGAGCTGAACCTGGCGTATTTTTTCACCATCGTGCGCCGCGATCTGGGCGCGGATGATCCTTTCGTCAGAAAAATGCTGGGCGATGAGTCGCCCGAGCAACTGGCGCACCGGCTGGTCACGGGCACGCATCTCGATGACCCGAAGGTGCGGGAGGAACTGTATAGCGGCGGCGAAGCTGCGATCGCGGCGTCGGCTGATCCTGTGATTCGCTTCGTGGCCTCTATTGATCCCGATCTCCGCGCCGTGCGCAAAGAATATGAAGACCGCGTGGACGCACCTACACGGGCGGCTGCCGAACGAATTGCCAAAGCACGCTTCGCGGTTTACGGCACCAGTGTTGATCCTGACGCAACCTTTACGCTGCGCCTGAGCTACGGCTCGGTCAAAGGTTTTGAGGATGCAGAAGGAAAAATGGTGGAACCTTATACCACGATTGGCGGGCTGTTTCACCGCGCGACGGGAGCGCCTCCCTATGCGCTGCCGCAGAGTTGGCTTTCGGCCAAGGGGTCGTTGAACATGGATACGCCGATGAATCTCTCGACCACCAACGACATCATTGGCGGCAACTCGGGAAGCCCGCTGATCAACGACAAGGCACAAATCGTAGGCCTGATTTTCGACGGCAACATTTTCTCCCTTGGCGGCGATTTCGGGTTCGAGGCGGCGAAAAACCGCTCGGTGGCTGTGGATAGCCGCGCGCTGCTGGAGGGGTTGCGGAAGGTTTACCATCTCGACCGCATTGTTGATGAGATCGAGGCGGCGCGGCGCTGACTGCAACTTCGACTGGCCGCGGATTTACGCGGATTAGCACGGATTCAAAGTAAGAAGCGCTCATCAGCGATTATCCGCCGCGATGAAGTTGGCGATGATGTTGATCCTGCATGTCGCCTGCCGGCGCGCGGTGAGGTGAATCTCCGTCTCAGTAGTTACTTCGCTACTTTCGTAACCTGTGCCGGCTCAGGAAATCGGAACTACTCTCCTCGGTGGGGGTTCTAGTTTCCATGACTACCAAGTTTCTCCACTCACTCTTAATCCTGGCAGTTGGCGGCCTGCTTTCCATGGCGCCCGCCGCTGCTCAAACCGCAAACACTACTTCCGGCGCCGGAGCGGGCGTGGTTGATCCGGGGCACCCGCGCGTGAATCAGGTCAATCAAAGACAGGCCAACCAGCAGAAACGCATCGCCAATGGCGTGAAAAATGGCTCGTTGAGCCCGAAGGAGACCGCCCATATTGAGAGGCGCGAGGCCTCGGTGCAGCGGCGTGAAAAGCGTGACATGGCCGCGCACAACGGCCACTTGACCAAGGCCGAGCAGAAGGGAATCAACCGGCAGCAGAACCGCATCAGCAAGACCATCTACAAAGACAAGCACAACTAGAAGTGCGAACTTCCTGGCCACGGATCGCGCGGATCAACACCGACCTTTTGAACTCAAATCGCCATCGGTGTTGATTCGCGTGCATCAGTGGCTTTGAAGTTTTGTTCTTGCAGACGCCTACCTACATTGGACTTAAGAGAATCTGCAACTTCCCCGCTCGTCGTACGACTTTCGTACCGGTCAGAGTACTTTGGTTATGGTTTCGGGCTAAACTGTCGGGCTTTGGCGTCCCCGCCCTATTCCTAGACGTTCCTTGAAGCAACACCACAATATATAGATCTCGATTGCAGTTGTTCCCAAGGTAATTTCCAGAAAAAACCTAAAAAAGCCCGTAAAACGCGGAAATTCGCTTTGAGCTTGTGTCTATCCCGGTTGATATATGCTCACTCCACCAAGATTACTCGAAACGAAAAATTGATTGGCGAAGAAAAACTCCCAAGTTCGCCTTGTGCCCGCAGCGCGGGTTTCCCCTACAAGGCTTGAGGCTGTGGGGAGGAAAACACAATTATGGCCGACTCGCGGGAAGTGATGAACATTCGCCAGGCCTCGCAGTACCTGGGGGTGAGTCCGGACACGCTCTACAAGTACGTCGGTGAGCAGAAGATTCCGGCCTTCAAGCTGGGCAATCGCTGGCGCTTCAAGAAGTCGAGGCTCGATCAGTGGATGGAAGAGAAGTCCAGCCAGATGGAAGTGAAGGGCAAGAAGAAACCCAAGGCAGCGATTAAGGCTGCGGGGCAGTTGTAGGAACGAAGGCTTTATTGCCGGCTTCGCCGGTGCATTACACGGTCGCGGGCGAGGGCGCCCGCGCCACACGAGGCTAAAAACACATGTTTGGATTCGGAGCGAAATCAATCGTTGGTCTGGATGTGGGATCTTCCAGCATCAAGGCGGTGGAGCTGAAGAAAACCCG
>Ga0335078_10006170_pt1 | contig 17743 bp, 15 predicted proteins | sample Lox_Sample_32_FD_206711 | JGI IMG/M metagenome (GOLD analysis project Ga0335078, IMG submission 206711) | Soil microbial communities from Loxahatchee National Wildlife Refuge, Florida, United States - Lox_Sample_3.2 | ecosystem: Environmental > Terrestrial > Soil > Wetlands | place: USA... | reverse complement strand
AGAAGAATTCGTTCAAGACGTGTGCCGCCGGTTCCAGGCAGGATCGGCACCCAGGAGGAGCCAGATATGACTTGGGTAAGCGCGTACGCTTCTTTGGGAGAGCGAATCCGATCACATTTCCGCGTACACGTCCAAGGTGCCTCGCGCACCGCAGAGGACTCACGCCATGCATTCTTCCAGGCCTTCGCAACTGCACCTCAGCATATTTCTCTAGCGAATGAGAAACCGGCATCGGATTCGCCCGCAAATCTGCTCTTCCGCCGTGCCATGGGCATACTGAGCAAGGAACACAGGACCGATGACGGTCGATCCGGATCGAGAGGCGTGCAGTCGCCGCCGTTGCCTGAAGGCAGCCTGGAGCAAGCACTCTGCGATTGCCGGAACAATTTTCCAACCGCCGATCAAGCGCGCCTGCGGCTCATTATTGTCGGCGGAACAAAACCTCTACACTCAACGGTGCGAGAACAAGTCTATCTCATTGCACAAGAGGCGCTGTCGAATGCAATGCGCCACTCGGGAGCACGTTGGGTGGAAGCAGAGATTGAATACCTGCGGCCAAAGTTGCGCGTCGTAATCCGCGATAACGGGAGCGGAATCGACCCCAAGGCCTTGCGCCAGAATCCTCATCGCGGCATGAGTTCTATGCGAGACAGAGCGGCCAGCATTGGCGGAAAAGTACGAGTGTGGAGCAGATCCGGGAACGGCACGGAAGTCGAAATTTCTGTGCCCTTGGCTGCGGAATAGCGCGAAGTCATCCATTCCGAATAGATGTAACGTAACGTCACACATTCTTGACAGACCGCGCCGGACGCAGAATACTCGGATTGATGCCCCAGCGTCGAATCCTCTGCCTGTTTTTGATTCTCCCCGTCTTTTTCCTAATCGTGTCCCCTGTTCCGGCTGGGCACGGGCCCTTTAGCGCCGCCTACGGACCTGCCACCAAATTTCAGACGCTTCAAACGCTACTGCTCCTGCTCTTTCTAATCTCCGTTGGCATCACGATTAGCGTGTTTCGCACGTCGGTCTCACTCGTTTCGAGCACTGCTGGCATGTGCGCTACAACAAGGTGTTTCGCCTCCCTCGAATCTTCGCCTTTCGAGATCGCTCTCCGCTGCTGATTTTCTAAGCTTCCACAATCGTGGGGGTCCTGCTTTTTCCATTTAATCTAGCTCGCACGCAAACATGCGTTCCGGGCTTCCGTCATACGTACGACTGCATACTAAAGGGAGAAATCATGAGAAAGTCCAGCCCAAATCGCATTTTGATGTTTTCGATCATCGCCGCATTTGCTTGTGTCGCAGGCTGCCATCACCAGGTCGCTAGCAAGCCGGCCGTCACGCAACCTCCGCAACCGACGGCCGCGCCGCCAGCCAAGCCATCGGCTCCGGCTTCTGCGAATAACACGCCGAGCCCCGCTCCTCAGCCGACACGCGGTCCCAGCGACGCCCAACTCTTTCAGCAGAATGTAAAGGACGCATACTTCGACTACGACAAAGCCGATATTCGCTCCGACGATCGCACAGCTCTCACGACCGACGCGGAATTTTTTCGGGCTCATCCCGAGATCACATTCACCATCGAGGGGCATTGCGATGAGCGCGGCAGCGAGGAATACAACCTTGGGCTTGGCGATCGCCGCGCAAGCTCCGCGAAACGCTATCTCGTAAGCCTGGGAATTCCGGAAGGTCACATCCAAACAACGAGCTACGGCAAGGAGCGCCCGTTCTGCAGTCAGGAAAATGAATCCTGTTGGAGCCAAAACCGCCGGGCGCACTTTGCGATGAGCCAATAGCGCGTGGCATCGAGTTAGCACCACGACGAACACTCGGCGCTGCCGTGACCTCTCTCCTCATAGCAGCGCCGGGTGCTTCGATCGGCCTTCGAAACCACCTGCCGCCTTCCCTTGGAATATCTGAGAGCGAAAGGGGTCACCTTGCCAGATCCGAGCGATGATTAGCCCTCTGTATGCGAACTCAGAACGAAGCAGGCCCATGGATCGAGAAGAAAAGGTGTCGCAGCGTCGCTCATATTCACCCTCTCCGCAACGGAAGTGCCCGTCCCGCCCCACCGCAACTCTGCCGAGTCCAATCGCTTTTCCCATCGGCCAGGCGGGATGGGAAGGTTCAACTCGATCGCTGCATCGCCGAAGTGAAATCCGACTACTACACGGGCGTTGCCACTCCCTCGCTCGATGACCAGAACTTTGCCCGCGATGGTCGTCACGCGAATCGGATGCTTGTCCAATGCCGCGAGCGCGGGCGTCTCGCGGCGCAGACGCAGCAGCTCCCCATAGAATTTGCGCAACACCCCATGATCGCCCGTTCCCTGCAGATCCCAATTGAGTTTTGATCTGCGAAATGTCTCTTCGCTTTGAGGGTCGGGTGTTTCGCCTTCCCACGAAAACTGCGCAAATTCCTCCTTTCGCCCTTTTCGAACGGCTTCGATCAACGCCGCATCACTATGACTCACAAAATATTGAAACGGCGAAGTCTCACTGTATTCCTCGCCCATGAAAATCAGCGGAATATTCGGCGCGAGCAAAACCGCCGCTGCGGCCAGTTTCAGTTTCTCAAAGGAAACAATCTGACTCAGCCGACCGCCGTCCCTGCGGTTCCCGATCTGATCGTGATTCTGTGAATAAACAACAAACCGCTTCGCCGGAACATCCTTCGACGAATTCCCGCGCCGCCTCCTCCAGAATGGCGCGTATTGTCCTGAGTAAAGGAAACCCTCGCGGTAGCATGTCGCTAGGTCTTCGACCGACCCGAAATCTTCGTAATACCCTTTGCGCTCGCCGGTGAGCAGCACGTGCAACGAGTGATGAAAATCGTCGTTCCACACGCCGTCGTAGCCCGCGCCGCCCGACTCAGGAGGCGAAATCAATCGCGCGTCGTTGCGGTGGCTTTCGGGAATCAGAAACACGTGTCGTCCTAGCTCTCTGGCCTTCGCGTGAACCGTCGCGCTCAGTTCCTCCAAGAACGTCCGCGCCGACCTATCGACAATCGCGTGAATCGCATCAAGCCGCAGCGCGTCGATGCGAAAATCCGTAATCCATTGCAGCGCATTCTCAAGGAAGTAGCGGCGGACGTGATCGCTATCCTCTTCATCAAAGTTGATCGCGTCGCCCCACGGCGTTTTGTAAACATTCGTGAAATAAAAACCGAAATCCCCGAGATAGTTCCCTTCCGGCCCAAGGTGGTTGTAAACAACGTCGAGCGCAACCGCCATTCCCTGCTGATGGCACGCGTCGACCAATCGTTTTAGACCCTCCGGCCCGCCATAGGAAGCTTGCACCGCATACGGATAGACGCCGTCGTATCCCCAGTTTCGCTCCCCCGGAAATTGAGCCACCGGCATGACCTCAATCGCAGTGATTCCAAGTTCCTTCAGCGCCGTGATGCGCGGAATGATCGCGTCAAAGGTTCCCTCAGGCGAAAAGGTGCCGACATGCAGCTCGTAGAAGACATATTTGTCGAGCGGAATTCCCCTCCAGGACGAGTCCGTCCAGGCGAAATCGCCGTCAACTACTCGCGATGCACCATGCACGCCATTCGGCTGGTAGCGCGATGCCGGATCCGGGCGCTCTTTGTCGCCATCGAGGCAATACTTATAGTCCGTACCCGCGCTCACGCCCTCGACAACAGCGCGAAAGTATCCGCAACCGGCCGGCTCCATTGCCACCCGTCGCTTCTCGGGCCAGGCGATGCGTAGCTCGACGCTGTTCGCCCTGGGCGCCCAAACTAAGAATCGGCAACTGCCGTCGCCGAGCACGGTCGCTCCAAGCCGTCTGCCGGCCAGATTTGTCATGTCACTCATCGCCTCTTGGAATCATCCGTATACGTAGCATTTGGAGCGATACGGTAAAGGCCCGACTTTCAAATGCATATGGCGAGCCATAAGATGGAAGTGTCACAGCCGTTCGCGAGCCGGCCCAAACCGTTCAGCCCTGCTCGCAAGGAGATGCACAGGTACATGCCGGAACGGTGCAAAGACGGGCGCCGTCGAGTCGTCATCGAGCGTGTCTCACCTGAAATCGACGCCGGTCGTTTTCCCATCAAGCGATCAGTCGGGGAAAAAGTCGTCGTCGAGGCCGACGTCTTCGCCGACGGCCACGATTCTGTCGCCTGCCAGATTCTGCACGGCCCGGAAGGCTCCGTGCTTCAGCCTGTTCCCATGGAGCCGCTGGGCAATGATCGGTGGCGCGGCGAATTTCTCGTTTCCGCAGTCGGCCGCCACCTATACACCGTCGAGGGCTGGGTCGACCATTTTCAAAGTTGGCGCGATGGCTTTCAGAAAAAACTTGCCGCGCAGCAAGACGTCTCTGTCGATCTTCTGACCGGAGCGGAACTGATCGCGGACGCCGGGCGGCGCGCCCAAGGCCACGACGCACAGGCACTTCGCGATTGGTCCCAACGTCTCTGTGATAGTCGAGAGAGCGAATCCGGGAGCGCAGCGGCGCTTGAGACCGATCTCTTGGATGTGATCGCGCGCTATCCCGATCTTGCATTCGTCGCCCGCTATGATCGCGAACTTTCCATCGTTGTCGATCGTGACAAGGCTCGCTTTTCGGCCTGGTATGAACTCTTCCCGCGGTCTTGCTCTCCTGAGCCGGGGCGCCACGGAACGTTTCGCGACTGCCAGGCGCGCCTTCCCTACATCGCGTCGATGGGCTTCGACGTCGTGTACCTTCCGCCCGTTCATCCGATCGGTCTCTCGTATCGCAAAGGGAAAAACAACGCCGTCGATGCGACGCCGAACGATGTCGGAAGCCCCTGGGCCATCGGCTCCGTCGAAGGTGGCCACAAATCGATTCATCCAGAACTGGGCACGCTCGAAGATTTCAGGGATTTTGTGGCTGCGGCCGCGAGCCACGGCCTTGAAGTCGCACTTGACATCGCCTTCCAATGCACGCCCGATCATCCCTACGTCAAAGAGCATCGGGACTGGTTCGTGAAACGAGCCGACGGGACGATTCAATATGCCGAAAATCCTCCGAAAAAATATCAGGACATCTATCCTCTGAATTTCGAGACGCCGCACTGGCAGCCACTCTGGGAGGAGCTGAAAAGCGTCTTCGATTTCTGGATCGAGCAAGGCATCCGCCTTTTTCGCGTCGATAACCCTCACACGAAACCTTTTGCGTTCTGGGAATGGGTGATCGGCGAGATCAAGAAGGAGCATCCGGACGTTCTCTTCCTGGCCGAGGCCTTCACCCGCCCACACGTAATGTATCGCCTCGCCAAACTCGGCTTTTCCGAATCGTACACGTACTTCACGTGGCGAAACTCCAAGCAAGAACTCACTGCTTACTTCAGCGAACTCACGCAGACGGAAGTGAAGGAATTTTTCCGCCCGAATCTGTGGCCTAACACGCCGGACATTCTTTCCGAATATCTTCAGTCTGCCGGACGCCCCGCGTTCATGGTTCGCCTTGTCCTGGCCGCAACCCTCAGCGGCAACTATGGAATCTACGGTCCTCCCTTCGAACTCTGCGATTATGTCGCGATTCGCCCCGGCAGCGAGGAGTATCTCGACTCCGAAAAATACCAACTCAGGCAGCGCGACCTGACCGCGCCCTGGAGCCTAAGAGGCTACATCACGCGCGTGAACCAAATCCGCCGGGAAAATCAGGCGCTGCAGAGCACGCAGAATCTGCGTTTCCACGATACAGAGAATCCGTCCCTAATTTGCTACAGCAAGGCCACCGACGACCTGTCGAGCATAATCCTCATCGTCGTGAATCTCGATCCGTTCCACGTTCAATCCGGATTCGTGCAACTCGACCTCAGCGCCCTCGGCCTCGACTGGAGCCATCCCTTTCAAGTGCAGGACCTTCTCGGCGGCGGCCAATACATTTGGCGAGGCGCTCGCAACTACGTCCAATTGACGCCCGAAACTCTTCCAGCCCATATCTTGCGCGTCCGGCGATGGATTCGCAGCGAAAGGGATTTCGACTACTTCCAGTAGCTTCACGAGGTTCGAGCTCGATATGACTAGGCTTAGCGGAAGCGCTTCCGATCCTCTCTGGTACAAAGACGCCCTCATTTACGAGCTGCACGTCCGCGCATTCAAGGACAGCAATGCCGACGGCATCGGCGATTTCCCCGGCCTCATCGAGAAAATGGACTACCTGCAGGATCTCGGCATCACCTGCGTCTGGCTTCTCCCTTTTTTCCCTTCGCCTCTTCGCGATGACGGCTACGACATCTCCGACTACATGAACGTTCATCCGATGTACGGAACTCTCGACGATTTCCGCGCGTTTCTGAATGCCGCACACGATCGCGACCTGCAAGTGATCATCGAATTGGTCGTTAATCACACGTCCGATCAGCATCCGTGGTTTCAGGCCGCGCGCCAGGCGCCGCGCGATTCGCCCGCGCGCAACTTCTACGTCTGGAGCGACTCGGAAGAACGCTACAAAGGCACGCGTATCATCTTTTCCGATACCGAGCGCTCCAATTGGACGTGGGATCCGCTCGCGAAACAATATTTCTGGCATCGTTTTTTCTCGCATCAGCCGGATCTGAATTTCGATAATCCCGCCGTGGTCGCCGAGATTCTGAAGGTGATGCGCTTCTGGCTCGACATGGGCGTCGATGGCCTGCGCGTCGACGCAATTCCCTACCTCGTCGAACGAGATGGCACGAGTTGCGAAAACCTGCCCGAAACCCACTCGGTCATCAAGCAGCTTCGCGGGGAGATCGACGCCAATTATTCCAATCGCATGCTCCTCGCCGAAGCAAATCAATGGCCCACCGACGTGCGTCCCTATTTCGGGGACGGCGACGAATGCCACATGGCTTTTCACTTCCCGCTCATGCCGCGCATCTACATGGGCCTGCGCCAGGAAGATCGCCTGCCGATCACAGACATCATCGCGCAGACTCCGGCCATCCCCGACAATTGCCAGTGGGGCCTCTTCTTACGCAACCATGACGAGCTCACGCTCGAAATGGTCACCAACGACGAGCGGGACTACATGTACATCGCCTACAGCGCCGATCCGCGCATGCGCATCAATCTGGGCATTCGCCGCCGCCTCGCCCCGCTTGTCGACAACAACCGCCGTCGGATCGAACTACTCAACAGCCTTCTGCTCTCGTTTCCCGGCACTCCGATCCTTTACTACGGCGACGAAATCGGAATGGGCGACAACATCTACCTCGGCGATCGCAATGGCGTCCGCACGCCGATGCAATGGAACGCCGATCGCAACGCAGGCTTTTCCACCGCCGTTCCCGCCCGCCTTTACAGCCCCGTGATCATGGATCCCGTTTGGGGTTATCAGGCGATCAACGTCGAAGCCGAGCAGGGCGATCCGTCTTCCCTGCTCAGCTGGATGCGCAACATGATCGCGCTGCGAAAACTCTTCAGCGTTTTCGGCCGCGGTACGATGAAATTTCTCGATCCCTCCAATCGCAAGGTGCTCGCCTATATTCGCCAATATGGCGACGAACGCGTCCTGTGCCTTGCGAATCTTTCGCGCTTCGCGCAGCCCGTTGATCTCGATCTTTCCGAACTCGAAGGCCTGGTGCCCGTCGAAATGCTCGGCTACGTCGAGTTCCCCACCATCGGACGCCAGCCCTACCGCTTCACTCTCAACGCGTACAGTTTCCTTTGGCTTGAACTACAACAACGCACCCAGCCTTCGGAGACTACCGTGGACTTAGCAGAACAAGCAGCCTTGAACGCAGCTTCAGGCTGGGAAAGCATTCTTGCCGGCCCGAGCCGCCAGCGCCTGGAAAATTTCAGTTTTCCCGAATATCTGCCCAAGCAACGTTGGTTCGCGGGCAAATCGCGCCAGATCAAATCCACTCGCGTGCTCGATTGGGCCCGACTGCCAGACTCCGGCGCGGCCCTGATCCTGCTCGAAGTTCAATTCGCTAGCGGCCCTTCGGAAGCTTATCTCGCACCTCTAGCGATGACATTCGATGCCGCAGCCGGAGAGCTGCAACACACGTCGCCGCAGACCGTCGTCGCGCCGATCGTCTCCGGCAAGGATTCGGGAGTGCTGCACGATGGAACCTTCCACAACGGTGCCTGCCTCGAATTGTTGTCGATCATCGAAACCGGCCGCGAGTTGCAATCTCGTCAAGGCCGTATTCGGGGCCTTCGCGGAAAGCAGTTTCGCCCAATCCGCGGCGCTGAGACCGCACCGCTCGCCGTGAAGCGTGGCTCCGCCGAGCAAAGCAACACCTCGATTCTCTTCGGCGATCGTTTCATCATGAAATTGCTTCGCCGCCAGGAGCCGGGGACCAACCCCGATGCCGAAATCGGGCAATACCTCACCGAAAAGGCTCGTTTCGGAAATGTTCCGCCGTTCGCCGGCTCGATCGAGTATGAACCCTCCGCCGAAAGCGAACCGTTTGTTCTCGCCGTGCTTCAAGGTCTCGTGGCAAACGAAGGCGACGGCTGGAAATGGACCCTAGAAGAATTGGAGCGATACTTCGAGACCTCCTCTCCGCAGAAATTCCCCGACAACATTTTGGGCCAGCTGCGCGATTCGATCACTCTTTCTGAGAATCCTCCGCTCGAAGGCATTCGCGACCACATCGGCATTTATCTGGATTCCGCCGCGACCCTTGGTCGCCGTACCGCCGAACTGGATCTCTCGCTCGCCAGGCCAACGGAAGATCCCGCCTTCGCACCTGAGCCGCTCAGCTCCTCCGATTTGCAGAATCTCGTAAGCGACATTCGCCAGCACGCCACTCGCGTGTTCGACCTTCTTCGTGAGCGCCTTCCATTTTTGCCGGACAACGCCATCGAAAATGCGGCCTCCGTTCTCAGCCGCCGCACGCGCATCATCGATCGCTTCGAAACGATCCCCGCCGAAAGGGTGGACGTGCAGCGAATCAGAATTCATGGCGACTACCATCTCGGCCAGGTCCTGAAAGTCAAAACCGATTTCGTGATTCTCGATTTCGAAGGTGAGCCCGCGCGTCCCCTCGCCGAGCGCCGAGCAAAACAGTGCGCGCTCAAAGATGTTGCCGGTATGTTGCGCTCTTTCAGTTATGCTGCTTACTCCAGCCTGATTAACTACACGACGCGTCATGCCGACGATATTTCTCGCCTGGAGCCCTGGGCGAAACTATGGGAGCGCTGCGTTGCCGCCGAATTTCTTCGTGCCTATCGCGAAACGGCTCGCGGCTCCAATTTCATCCCGTCGTCCGCTGATGGTTTTCGCAAGTTGCTCGACCTGTTTTTGCTCGATAAGGCGCTTTACGAAGTCCGCTACGAATTGAATGCGCGGCCAGAGTGGGTTCGCATCCCGTTGATGGGAATTTTGTCGCTCTAGCCTGGGGAAGGCCGAGGAGTGCCGAGCTGCCTGCGCGAGTCTAAAAGCTGAGGACCATCGTGGAAACGGACTCGATTGCGAAGCCAGTTCCGGAAGAGGTTAAGCCGCCCGATAGCGCGGACCTCGTCGTCGGGGTTCTCGCTCAAACCGATCCGGACACATGGGCCGCCGTCTGCGACGGCCTGCACGCGTTGCCGGGCCCTTTGAAGATCGCGGTTTTGCAAAAAGACGACCCCCCTACTCCCGCGCCATCGCTCTCCAAAGCGCCTGAGAACGGCAGCTCCGTCTTCTTCGTTCCTTCCCTGCCCAACGCGAGCGGTAGGTCAGCCGGGGTGCTCAGCATGCTCTCCGCGTATCAAGCTGTGTTCGCGGCCGGAGAGAAGTTGCAGGCGCGCGCCTGCTGCATCGTGGCGTCGAGACTTGAGTCCGATCCCTCCGCCTGGGCCTGCGAACTCGCGCGTCCTCTCTTCGAAGGAGAAGTGGATCTGGCGATCCCCCTCTACGGTCGACGAAGATTCGAAGGGCTGCTCAATAGCTCTGTTATCGCTCCGCTCATTCGTTCGCTTTACGGCAAGCGCATTCATAACCCGATGGGCCCTGATTTCGGCGTGTCTCGGCGCCTGTTCCAACGAATACTCGGGTCCGAACGGTCCGCGCGTTCTGGCGGAAACGGTTTTCACCCTCTCGCGTCCCTTTCTCCCGCCGCCCTTTGCGATAACATGTCGATCGTCGAAGTGAATTTCGGCACACGCGCATATCCTCCACCCGATTGGTCGAATACAAGTTCCCTGGTGGCCGAGGCCCTCGGTCCCGTGTTTCTCGATATGGAGCGCAACGCCTCCTGCTGGCAGCGCGCGCGCTCCTCGGCACCCGTGCGCGCCGTCGGCGATCGTGTCTCGTTCAACGATGAAGCACCTAGCATCGATACCCGGCGTCTCATTGAATCCTTCGAGTTAGGCAATCGCGAGTTGCAGGAAATCTGGGGCTTGGTGCTTCCGCCAAGTAGTCTTTTGGAGTTGAGAAAAGTCTCGAGACTCGCGCCCGATCAATTTCGAATTCCCGATGAACTTTGGGTTCGCATCGTCTACGACTTCGCTCTCGCTCACCGCCTGCGCACAATCAATCGCGAACACCTGCTCAAGTCCATGACGCCGCTCTATCTCGGCTGGGTCGCCTCGTATGTTCATGAACTCCAGGCCAATGCAGCCCTCGTTCCCGATCAAAGGCTCGAAAAGTTGGCTCTCGCATTTGAGGCTGGCAAAAACTATCTCGTTTCCCGGTGGCGTTGGCCGGATCGATTCAACCCTTAACCGCTCTTCCTGGCTCGGCACGGAGGTCTTATGTGGCAGCAAGTGAAACAAGCCCTGACTCAATCGACGGCTCGATTCCTTACCGAATTCGCGACTCTTCTTCCCGGCTTGGCGGCACTGGTGCTCGCTGTGATTCTCTCGATCATCGTCGGCTGGATCGTCGCGATCATCATTCGCCGTATCCTTATCGGCCTTCGCTTCGACCAGCACATGGCGCAGTGGGGTTTCGACACACTTGCTGAATTGTCGCCCAAGAAGAGTCCGACGCTTCTTCTCTCTCGCTCGATTGTCGTTCTGGTGATTCTCACCGGTTTTCTGATCGGCATCGCCGCTTTTGATTTCGCCTGGACGTCCTTCTTCGTGCGCAGCGTGCTGGCTTACATCCCCAATATCATCGGAGCGGTTCTCGTTTTGTTCGTCGGCACGATGATCGCGCGTTACGTCGGGCGAGGATTCCTGATCGGCGCCGTGAACCTCAATCTTCAGCATGCCCGCCTGCTCAGTGAAGGCGTACGGTGGCTCGTCATTGTGCTTTCCGTCGCCATGGCGCTCGAACACCTACGCATTGCTCCCGGCATCGTGGAACTGGCGTTCGGAATTCTCTTCGGCGGAATCGTCTTCGGCCTCGCGCTCGCCGTCGGTCTTGGCTCAAAAGATCTCGTCACCAAGTCCCTCGAGCGCGATCCCAGAAGACCAATCGAGGAGCTCGAGGACCCTCTCCGTCATCTGTAATCTTGTGATCTGTATGTGAGATTCGAGATTTGAAGTCTGAGATCTGCGATTTGAGATTTCAGACCATCGGCCGCCCGGCCCCAACCAAACGAAAGGCTCTTTTCTTAATGGCGAAATCTCCACGAGCGCTCTATCGCGATGCACGCAATTTCTACGGACGGGCCGTCGGCATTGTTCCGGACCTGAAAGTAACTCGACACAATTTCAAGCTCATCACACTCGGCAGCGACTACGGCGGCTGGACGTTCGTCGATCGCGATTCTCTTCGCAATGCGACGATTGTCAGCTGCGGCCTGGGCGAAGACGCATCGTTTGACGTCGAATTCGCCGCATATTACAACGCTCGCGTGATCATGCTCGATCCTACGCCGCGAGCTATCGCTCACTTCGATCAAATCCACAAGCGTGTCGGCCAGCCTGCCGGGACACCCTACTCCGAAGGCGGCGCTCAGCCTCCCGACGCGTACGATCTCTCGAAGCTGAATGCCCAGAGCCTGACTCTTGTTCCCAAAGCGCTCTGGAACGAAGCAAAGCCGCTTCGCTTCTACGCGCCCAAGAATCCGTCCTACGTTTCGCATTCCATCGTCAACTATCAGCACGATCACAAAACCGATACCGCCTATATCGAAGTTCAGGCCATCACATTCGACCAACTGCTCGCCCGATTCGGTCTCGCGTCGGTTTCCCTCCTTAAAATCGACATCGAAGGCGCAGAAACCGAAGTCCTACAAGACCTGATGACCAAAAGCATTTATCCCGAGCAAATTCTCGTCGAGTACGACGAACTGACCACGCCGTCGAGACGATCGAAGAACCGAATCGAATCTGCGCACAAAGCCCTACTCGCCTATGGCTATCGCCTGATTCATCGCACGCAGCCCAACAACTTCCTCTACGTCAATTTCGACTGATTCAAACCTTGGTGAAGGAAATCCACCTAGGGCAGACACTGTCGCGTCGTACGTGAATCGCTGGATGGCAATTCTGTGTGGGATACACGACTATGCTTCGCGGTGGAGGTGGTTTGCATGCTACGCACAGAAGAAGAGTTTGAAGCTCTTGAGCAGTTGCTGCAACAAGCGTACGAAAATTACATGAATCGCGTGAACGAGAGCCCCGCCGGAATTCATGCCGTTCAGTTGCGCACGCAATCGGAGCAGAAGAACGAATCGCGAAAATCGGCCGGACCCGCGATCGCTGCGTAGATTTGGCGGCCGTCCTGGCGACTTCTGTGGCCACGTCTTGACGCTAGTATTGTTTTACGCGAGCGCCGGCCCTTTCGACGAGCGGGCTTTGGCTTTTGCGGCGACCTTCGGTGCCATAGAACTTCCTGATGCCGCGACGTAGCTGAGTTCCCTCCCTTCGCGCACCGCGCGCAACATCAGCGCTCCGCGACTCATGTCGCCTCGCCCGACGAACTCTGCCGGGAATCGCAGCCGCCCACCCAGAATTTTCACCAGCGGCTCCAGATATTTCGGCGTCGCGATACTTCCCAGGAGCACAACTTCATCCGCATTTCGCAATCTCGTCCGCAGTTTCGTCAAATCTCGCTCCAGAGGGTCTCGGTAGCGCAGGTTCGTGTGCTGGATGGACTCGCCTGCCATTTGGCGCAGGATTTCGCAATCAATCCCGAGTTCAGGAGCTAATAGTCCGCTAGAAGCTGTGATCACGAGCACCGAGCCACTTCCTGGCTCCGCGAATCGCGTCGCATACGCCAGCTTTCCTCGAAAATATAATCCGCTGACAAAACTGAACACTTCACCTAACGACACTCCGCCTGCTTGCAATCGCAATGCGAGCGCGCACCGCGCATTTGGCCCCAGCAGCATCTCGGCCCGCCGCCCCGCGAGATTCGCTGGGGAAAGAAGAAAAATCCGTTTCGTTTTCGCGCGGCGCTTTGGTCGAGACGCCGCCTCCACTGGCACCGTGCTTAGAGGTATCTGTGTATTTCTTGCCTTGGACATCCATCCGATGATAACCAATGAATGCAAAATCGTCCGAGCCAATTCATGAACCCACGATCGACCCCTTCGCGCAAGCGAACTCGCAAGGCCGCGAAATCGCCGGCGCCTGCCGCGCGCGAATCAAATGCTCAAGGCCCGCTCGTTATTCCAAGGGATCTCAACGACGCCACATTGCAGGTGAATGGCGTTCTAGTAAAACTCACCAACCTCAACAAAGTCTTCTGGCCCGACCTTGGGCTGAGAAAGCGCGATCTGCTTCAGTATTACGCCGACGTATCACCGTGGCTTTTGCCCCACATCAAAGATCGCGCCATGGTCATGAAGCGCTATCCCAACGGCATCGACGGCGAATTCTTTTTTATGAAGCGCGCGCCTACGCCTCGGCCGGACTCGGTGCCCATCTGCGCGATCAAACATCATTCCGGCAACGTCATCGACTTCCCGGTTGTTCAAGATCTGGCGACGCTCCTGTGGATCGTCAACCTCGGTTGCATCGATCTGAATCCGTGGTATTCGCGCTGCGATGCAGTCGATCTTCCCGACTACCTGCATTTCGATCTCGATCCGACCGAAGCCGCCACGTTCGATCACGTCCGCGAGACGGCCCTGCACCTTCGTGAATCCCTCGACAGCATCAAGATCAAGAGCTACGCGAAAACCACCGGCTCGCGCGGAATTCACGTCTACGTTCCGATTGCTCGCGGGCCATCGCAAAAAGACGTCTGGACGTTTGCGAAGGCCTTCGCCGTCGAGGTCGCCAAGCGCTATCCGAAACTGATCACGTCTGAATATAAAGTCGCCAAACGTCCACGCAGCCACGTTCTCGTCGACTACAACCAGAATTCGTGGAATCGCACGCTCGCGTCCGTTTATTCCGTGCGACCGAAACCCGCCGCTACCGTTTCCACTCCCGTAACTTGGGAAGAAGTCGAGCGCGGAATACGCATGGAAGATTTCACGATGAAGACGGTCCCGCCGCGCCTGCGAAAGATCGGCGATCTTTGGAAGCCTCTCCTTGCGAAAACCGGCCGCACGAATCTTTCCCGTTTCCTATGAGCCTTCCGATTCCGAAAACCTACGCTCCCATGGAAGCCAAGCCTGCGGCGGAGCTTCCCGAAGGCCCCGCGTGGCATTATGAACCGAAATGGGATGGTTTTCGCTGCATCGCATTTCGCGATGGCGATCGCGTTGATCTCGAATCGAAATCGGGTAAACCGCTCACGCGCTATTTCCCTGAGCTCGTCCACGCGCTGAAATCTCTGCGCGCGAAAAAGTTCGTGCTCGACGGCGAGATCCTGATTGCCGTGAGCGGTTCCCTCTCATTCGACGATTTGCTGATGCGAATTCATCCCGCAGCCAGCCGCATCGCAAAACTCGCGAACGAAACGCCGAGCACGTACATCGTTTTCGATCTGCTCGTCGATGAGTCAGGCAAGAATTTAGTGGAATCGGCACTCCAAGTCCGTCGGCAAGCTCTTGAATCGTTCGCCACCAAATTCCTGCCGAGCAACGGTTTCGTTCATCTCTCTCCGCTAACAAAAGATGTTTCGATCGCGCGCAAATGGTTCCACATGGGAGTCGGGCTCGACGGCATCGTCGCCAAGCAAGATCGTCTGCCCTACCAGAGCGGCAAACGCACCGGCATGCAGAAAATCAAGAAGCAGCGAACGGCCGACTGCGTGGTCGGTGGGTTTCGCTATCTCGAAAAAAAGCCGTTGGTCGGCTCGCTGCTGATCGGCCTCTACAACGCCGAGGGCAAACTCGATCACGTCGGCTTCACGTCTTCGATCCCTACCAAAGATCGCCTCGCCATTACGAAGAAGCTCAAAGCGCTGATCAAGCCGCCGGGATTTACGGGCAAGGCTCCCGGCGGACCGAGCCGCTGGAGCACGAAACGTTCCTCCGAATGGGAGCCGCTCGACCCGAAGCTCGTGGTCGAAGTTCAGTTCGATCATTTCACCGGAGGCCGCTTCCGCCACGGCACGAAACTCCTGCGCTGGCGGCCCGAGAAGTCGCCTCGCAGCTGCACCATGAAACAGGTCCAGCGCGAAAACCAATCCGCCCTCAACCTGCTGTAAGTCCTATCCCCGGCGTCAGATCGCGTTTTCGCTCGCCTCTTACCCCCATTCTCGGCTGCGCACTACGGCAAACCACCGATTCAGTTCACCTTCGCGTGGTGCGATGAATGTGCCCTGGAGGGCCCGCATGGAACGCGAAAAGAAGCCGACGAGCATTTTGAGTGACGACGAGAAAGAAACGAAGAGGGCCGAACGCAAGAAATCAGCAAATGTCGGAATCCGGACAAGAGACTTGCCCGAAAACGAAGGTACAACAACTTTCGATTCCACAGAAACCAACACGCTGAAGAAGCCGCGCAAACGCTTCTAGCAATTCGGATTTTGACGCGACGCAATTCGTATGGAGGAGAACAGCCAATGGCCACAGGTGCAAGACCCGTCTCCGGCAATTTCACGATTTCCGCAAAGGAGTACATCATCGGCGCGAAAGTGATCAACGCCGCGCAGGAAGATCTCGGCAAAATCGAAGATCTCATCCTCGACACGCGCAACAGCCGCGTCCGCTACGCGATTCTCTCTTTCGGCGGCATCCTCGGAATGGGCCACAAGCATTTCGCCATTCCGTGGGACGCGCTCACATTCGATCGGTCAGAGAAGATTGCTCTGCTCAATATGGAAAAGGAGCGGCTCAAAAACGCGCCGGGTTTCGACCAAGGAAACTGGCCGAATCTCGCCGATTCCGAGTGGGGAGTGCAAATCTACACGCATTACGGCTACACCCCCTACTGGGAATAACGCTCCTGCTTTCATAAAACGGATATGGGCGGCTGGATCGTGATTCATTGCGTCCGGCCGCCCATTTGTTTTTGTCCATATCTCGCGAATTTCGGTCAGGCGATAGCTTGCGGAATGGCTTTTTTCCAGCGACCTTGCGATTTCAGGATCAGTTCGACGACTTCGCGGATGGCGCCTTCGCCGCCGCGCGCAACAGTGATGTAATGCGCGGCTCGCTTCGTCTCGACGGTGGCGTCAGCAACCGCAACCGCTAAGCCCGCGCGTTCGAGAATTGGAATGTCCGGCAGATCGTCGCCGACGTACGCCACTTCTTGATCGGTCACGCCCGCGCGCGTGAGAATCGCTTTGTAGGCTTCGAGCTTTCTGGCTTGCCCCTGAATCACGAATTCCATCGACGCCTCGCGGGCACGCCGTGCCGTCGCGGGCGAATCGCGTCCCGTGATAAGACCGGTGCGAATTCCCATGATGCTCGCAAGCTTGATGCCGGCACCGTCATGCGCGTTGAACATTTTCATTTCGGCGACGCTGCCATCCGGAAACGTCTGCAAGCAAACGTAGCCGGGAGTCATCGTCCCGTCCACATCCATCAGGAGAACTTTGATGGGCTTCGCACGGCGCATCACCTTCGCAGGAAATTTGGTTTCATGGATGGGCATCGGAGAGCGGTCAGAAAAGCTGGAGATTCCACAGATCGTGGACGTGGACGACACCTTCGAGATTGCCAGAGGCGTCGACAACGAGGACCGACGTAATCTTCTTTTCTTCCATCAAGCGCAGCGCGGACGCGGCCAGTTCGGTCCGGGGCATCGTCACCGGATTTTTCGTCATGCAATCGCGGGCGGTGAGATCAAGGACATTTTCTTTTCCGCGCTGCATCATTCGGCGCAAGTCACCGTCCGTAATAATTCCGAGCAGCTTGCCATCGGCTTGCCCTACAGCCGCGAGGCCAAGGCTCTTGCGGCTCATTTCATAGATCACGTCCGGCATTTTCGTGTCGGGCAACACACGAGGCAACGCATCGCCCGTTCGCATCAATGATTCGAGTCGGCGAAGCTTTTTGCCCAACCGTCCCCCGGGATGCAGAGCGGCGAAATCCTCTTCCTTGAATCCGCGGCGATCGTGCAACGCAATCGCGAGCGCGTCGCCCATCGCGAGCGCTGCGGCGGTCGAAGCCGTCGGCGCAAGATTCAGCGGACAGGCTTCCTCTTTTACGGCGATGTCGAGGATCACGTCGCTCGTTGCGGCCAGCGTCGAACGCGGATTCGAGGTCATCGCGACGATCTGGACTCCCATGCGGCGCGCGGGCTCAATCAATTCGACGAGCTCTTCCGTCTCGCCGCTCGATGAAATCGCCAGCAATACATCGCCCGAGGCCATCACGCCGAGGTCGCCGTGCAAGGCGTCTGCGGCGTGCAGGAAAAATGAGGGTGTGCCGGTGCTCGCCAGCGTGGCGGCGATCTTTCTTCCTATGAGTCCAGATTTTCCGACGCCCGTGACCACCACGCGGCCTTTGCACTCGAAGAGCAGATCGACAACTTTGTCGAAGCGCGCGTCGAGGCGTTCGATCAAGCCGGCGATGGCGTCGGCTTCAATGCGCAGGACGCGCTGAGCAGTCGCGATCGCGCT
>Ga0335078_10006169_pt1 | contig 17744 bp, 13 predicted proteins | sample Lox_Sample_32_FD_206711 | JGI IMG/M metagenome (GOLD analysis project Ga0335078, IMG submission 206711) | Soil microbial communities from Loxahatchee National Wildlife Refuge, Florida, United States - Lox_Sample_3.2 | ecosystem: Environmental > Terrestrial > Soil > Wetlands | place: USA... | reverse complement strand
CGACATCACCGGGTCTTGAATCACCATCACCGCCGACAAACCGATCAACGACATCAAATCGCGGCCGACCGCGCTGATGAGTAGGTTGATCACTTGGCTTACTGCTGCGGCGCCGGTCGTCAGCCGAGAAATGAATTCAGAGGAATGGCGATTGGCAAAATAGCCGATGTTTTCCCGCAGTAGCTTGTCGAACATCTGTTGTTGTTTGGTGGCGACGATGCGGTTGCCGATGTAATTGAGCATGACCGCGGCGCCGTAAGTCGATAGCCCCTTGGTCGCAAACACCGCCATGGCGAGCACGCCGATGACAACGATGCCGTGAAAATTGCGCGTGACATACGCCTCATTGGTCAGCGTGCCGATAAGGTAAGCGCCAAGCGCGGTCGCGCCGGCCGCTATCCCCATCATCGCCAGCGCCGCCGCATAGCGTCGCCAGTGTCCCAGCGCTTCGTGCAAAAGCAAACGGCGTACCAAGGCGAAGGCGGAATAAGAATCCGCGGATGCGACCGTGGTAGTGTTCATGCGACCCTAGCGTCCCCCGCGGGGGAATCGAATGCCAATATTGCGCTTGCGTTCAATGCCCGTCAGAGACGATTTTTACAAGCGATTTCGACGGCGTTAAGGCCTCTGCGCTGCGGAGCCACGCTCTCGGTTCTGCTCGGCACGCGCCGCTCTGCGGCGGACGAGTTCCCGTTCCCAGGCGAGCGCGTGGGTAACAATGGTCGAAAGATCATCGTAGCGCGGTTCCCAGCCGAGTACGGTTCGCGCCTGTTGCGAATTGGCGACAATGCATGCCGGATCGCCTTCGCGCCGGGCCGCGGTCTCGACTTTGAAATCGACGCCGGAAACGCGCTTAACTGTCTCAATCACTTCGAGCACGGAAAAGCCGTGACCGTAGCCGCAATTGAGCGTCCGCAACAATGCGCCGGAGCGCATGCGGCGCAGCGCGTCGCTATGCGCGCGGGTCAGATCGCTGACGTGGATATAGTCGCGGATGCAGGAGCCGTCCGGCGTCGGATAATCGAGGCCGAAGACTTCGAGCTTGGGACGCAGCCCGAGTGCGGTTTCGACCGCAACCTTGATCAGATGAGTGGCTCCGATGCTCGATTGTCCGACGCGGCAGCGCGGATCGGCGCCGGCGACATTGAAATATCGTAGTATCACATAATTGAGCCCATGCGCTTTCGCCGCATCGCGCAACATGATTTCGCTCATCAGTTTCGACCAGCCATAGGGCGAAATGGGTTGCGTCGGCGCCTCTTCGGTGACCAGACTTTCGGCCGGATTGCCGTAGACCGCGGCGGTCGAGGAAAAGATGAAGTGCTGAACGCCGTTAGTGATCGCGCATTCGATCAGCGCGCGCGTATTTGCGGTATTGTTCAGGTAGTAGCCGAGGGGGTCGCGAACCGAGTCGGGCACGACGACGGAAGCGGCAAAATGGACAATCGCGTCGATCCGGTGCTGGCGGATCAGTCGGGAGACCAGCGCTTGATCCCCGGTATCGCCGACCACGAGCGCGGCCTGCTCGGCAATGGCCCAGCGAAATCCCGTGGAAAGGTTGTCGAGAACGACGATGTGGTCGCCGGCGTCGACGAGCTCCAAAACCATGTGACTGCCGATGTAGCCGGCTCCACCGGTGACCAAGACCGTCATTTGCGCACCCGGACGTCCTTTCGGCGGCAATACTCTGATTAGATAAACAGGGCGTTATGCACGCGCTTGCGGCCGGTTCGCGGCTGCGCTCGCAAGCGCGGTCGTCGCCGCAGCCAAAATCTCGTCGACCCCGATCTCACGCATGCAGCGATGGTGGCCGAACCTGCAGACTGGTTTATGACAGGGCCGGCATTCGAGCGCGGACTTGGTCTCGATGATTGCGGCAAGCGGGTTTAGTGGCGCCCAGTGCCACGGACTTGTGGGCCCGAAGATTCCGATTGTCGGAGTTCCCAGCGCCGCCGCGACATGCAACAGACCCGAATCATTGGAGATGGCGACCGTCGCCGATGCGAGCGCGAAGATGGCGTCGCGCAAATCAGGGCCGGTCAGGTCGCGAGCGCCGGTATCGCCGACGATTTCGGCGGCGAGTGCTTTCTCCGCAGGGCCGCCCAACACCCAAACGGCAGCGCCGTCCGTCATCAGTTGCTGCGTCAATGTCGCATAAGCGCTACCCGGCCAGCGCTTAGACGGCCCAACGGCACCGGGGGCAAGCGCAACAACCGGACGGCCGTCGGCGTTCAGGCTGCGGCTCTGGCGCCAGGCAGCCGACGCAGCCGCAGGCACCGCCAATTCCGGCAGCGGCCACGCTGGCGGTAGACTCGCGCCGCGCGGCAAGGCCAGCATTGCGCAACGGTCCACCATTCGGGGCAGCCTGCGCTCGCCCAGCCGCACGTCGTTGAGCACGAGGAGGCGGGCTTCGCCCAGGAATCCGGTGCGTTGCGGGATTCGAGCAAGGAATGGCGCGAGCGCCGATTTCCAGGTTCGCGGCATGACGAGCGCACTGCCATAGCGCTCGCGCTTAAGCCGCGCCGCGAGCGCCGATTGCTGTGAAAGGGCAAGCTGGCTGCGCGGCAGGTCCCAAATAATGGGTTGTCGGACGCCGGGCATGTACTCGGCCAGGGGCGCGCAAAGCGTGCTCGCCAAGACGTCTACAGGGCGGTCCGGATAGCGCCCTCGAAGGACTTTCACGACGGAGTGACAGCGGACGAAATCGCCGATCCACATATACGGCACAATAAGAATAGGGCTCCCGCTCTCGGAGCGATCTTCGCGCATTGCGGGATGTGAATTCAGATTCATCAATTTATGAATGAGTATTCATTTCTATTGCCATCGCCGTCGGCTTAGCCCTTCGCCGCCATATTGTCCATGGTTGCGCCTCGGCGAAGACTGAGGCAAAGGGTGGAAGGAAACCTCAAAGCGGTATCACGACGTCGATGTTGTTGGTCACCGGCGGGGCCGGCTTCATCGGGTCCAACATGGTCGCGAGCCTCAATGAGGCCGGGCGTGCCGATATTGCCGTAAATGACGTCCTCGGCAGCGACGGCAAATGGCGCAATCTCGCCGGCCGCCAAATCGCCGATTTCGTGCCGCCAGCCGACCTCCTGCGGTGGCTTGACGGCCGCAGGCTCGATGCTGTGATCCACCTCGGCGCGATCTCCTCGACCACCGCTACGGACGCCGACGATGTTATCGAAACCAATTTCCGGCTGTCGCTGCGCCTGCTCGAATGGTGCGCGGCTGCCCGCACACCCTTTATTTATGCGTCGTCGGCTGCGACCTATGGCGATGGGCAGGCCGGCTTTTCCGACGATTGCTCGCTGGTGGCGCTCAAGCGCCTCACACCGATGAACCTCTACGGCTGGAGCAAGCATTTGTTCGATCTTGCCGTCGTCGAACGTGCCGCTCGTAAAGGCAAACTGCCGCCGCAATGGGCGGGGCTTAAATTCTTCAATGTCTTCGGCCCCAATGAGTACCATAAGGGCGAAATGATGAGTCTTGTCGCCAAACGTTTCGCTGAGGCAAAGGCGGGTCGCCCGGTTCGTTTGTTCAAGTCGCACCGCTCCGGGATCGGCGACGGCGAGCAAAAGCGGGATTTCATCTATATTGACGACGCGGTCGGCGTCGTACATTGGCTGCTCCAGACGCCGTCGGTTTCGGGTATCTTCAACGTCGGCACCGGCCAAGCGCGGAGCTTTCGCGATTTAATGACGGCGATGTTTGCGGCCCTCGGCCGCGAGCCGATTATCGAATATATCGACATGCCGGATTCGATCCGCGACAGCTATCAATATTTTACCCAGGCGCAGACGGAAAATCTTCGCCGGGCCGGTTTCAATGCAGCCTTCGCCACGCTTGAGCAGGGCGTGACGCGCTACGTGAAGACCTATCTCGATCGCCCTGAGCATTATCGGTAAAAGCCGCAGGGCACGGCGGGCAAAGAATGTTCGACGTTGAACACGCGCTTCGACGCATTCCCAAGCAGCGCATTCTCTGCGTCGGCGACGTCATGCTCGACGATTTCGTTTACGGGGATGTCACACGTATTTCCCCCGAGGCACCGACTCCCGTTCTTAAGGTCAGCCACAATGTTATTGGGATCGGCGGCGCGGGCGTGGTGGCGCGGAATGCGGCCGCTCTGGGTGCGCACTGCATCTTCGTCGGTCTCATTGGCGATGACGAAGGCGGCCGCACGCTGGCCGAGGAATTCGCGAGACTCAAGGAATCGGTCGATGCCAAATTCGTCGTCGACTCCGCGCGGCAAACCACGCGCAAAGTCCGCTTTGTGTCCGAACATTATTCGAGCCACTTGATGCGAGCCGATTGGGAGACGGCCGAACCGGCGAACCGCCACAGTGAATCGGTAATCATCGCCCACGCCAAAGCGGCGCTGCCTCACGTTGGCGCCGTGGTGCTTTCCGACTTTGCCAAGGGCGTACTTACTCCGCGCGTCATACGAACCATCATCGATCAAGCTCGGCGTCTCGACCTGCCGGTTATTGTCGATCCGAAGGGCCATGATTACGGCGTCTATCGTGGTGCGACGCTGCTCACGCCGAATCGCCTGGAATTGGCCGCCGCCATCCATCGGCCGGTTGCGTCCGACGCGGAGATTGCTGCCGCGGCCGCCGAGCTTGCACATGCCGTCGGCAGCGAGGCGGTACTGGTCACTCGCAGCGAAGAGGGCATGACCCTGCACGTGGAAGGTCACGCACCGGCCCATGTCGCCGCTCATGCAGTGAAGGTGCGCGATGTCTCCGGTGCGGGAGACACTGTGACGACGGTGATGGCGCTACTATTGGCCATGAAGGCGCCGTTTGAGCCAGCCATGCGTGCCGCCAACGCGGCAGCGGCCGTGGTCGTCGGTAAACGCGGAACGGCGACCGTCTCCCTGGCGGAACTTCGCCATCGCCTTCTTCCCGCCGCATCGCTCGCGCCCGAGGATAAGATTATATTCGATTGGTCCGTGCTCAAGGAACGGCTGGCAAACTGGCGCCGTCAGGGGCTGCGGATCGGATTCACGAATGGCTGTTTCGATCTCATGCATCGCGGCCACGTTAGGCTACTGACTGAAGCGCGCGCTGCTTGTGACCGGCTGGTGGTCGGCCTCAACAGTGATCTCTCTACCCGGCTTCTCAAGGGCGACGGTCGGCCGCTCAATCCTGCCGAGGCTCGCGCTGAAGTGCTTGCAGCATTCGAGGCCGTCGACCTCGTCGTAATTTTCGAGCAGGAGACCCCGCTCGAACTCATCAAGCGTGTCCGGCCTTCCATATTGGTCAAGGGTGCCGATTACCGTCTTGACGAAGTGGTCGGTCGCGATGAGGTCGAAGCCACGGGAGGCGACGTTATTCTGGTGGATCTTGTTCCGGGGCACTCGACCACGGGCCTGATGCAGCGTTCCGCGCAGTCTGCACCACGGACGGTCCGCTCACTCAAACCAGCAAAATCCTGACCGGCGAACGGGCCCCGCGCATGAGCGCTTGGTCGATTATGCCCAGGGCTAATCGCGCGAACTGGCTGCGGGCGGCAGATTGGTTTGCGCTCGCGGTCTCTGTGACGCTGCCGTGGTCGACGACCGCGACGGCGATCTTCATCACCTTGTGGCTGCTAACAATCTTGCCTGCGATGGAGATCGGCATGATTCGCCGCGAGCTGACGAGCGCGGCCGGCTTGTTGCCGGTCGCGCTTTGGGTCCTCGCGGCAGTCGGCATGCTATGGGCGGACGTGTCGTGGGCCGAGCGTTTGGGTGGCCTTGGAAAATTTCACCGGCTGTTGCTCATTCCACTGCTGTTGGCGCATTTTCGCTCCTCGGAGCGCGGCATTTGGGTTGTGTATGGGTTTTTTGCTTCGGTACTTTTGTTGCTGCTCGTGTCCTGGGGATTGGCGGTCATCCCCGGACTGCCCTGGCGCGGGATGCATCAGCCCGGTGTTCCGACCAAGGATTATATTTTTCAAAGCACGAACTTTCTGATTTGCGCATTTGCGCTTCTTGGCTACGCCGGAGCGGAAGGTCATGCACGACGCTGGCGCATGGCGCTGGCGCTGGGCGCCCTGGCCTGTCTGTTTCTAGGCAACATTTTCTTTGTCGTCAGCAGCCGAACCAGCTTTGTGGTGGCGCCGGTTTTGCTGTTGGTGCTTGGGTGGCGCCAATTCGCATGGCGGGGAGTGGTCGGCGCCGGCCTGCTCGGTGTCGCCGTCGGCGCCATGCTCTGGTTCGGATCACCTTATCTGCGCGAGCGCATTGGTAATTCGCTCACCGAATTTCGCTACTATCGCGAACACCAGACTGTAAGCTCGACAGCCCTGCACCTCGAATTCTTGAGAAAATCGGTGCTGTTTATCGAGGCCGCGCCAATCATCGGCCATGGCACCGGTTCGATCGGGGAGGAGTTTCGCAACGCGGCGCTCGGCCAGACCGGCCTAGCCTCGGAGCTTTCACAAAATCCCCATAATCAGGTCTTCGCTGTGGCCATTCAGCTTGGTATTGTCGGCGCCGTCGTGCTGCTGGCGATGTGGGCAGCGCATTTCATGCTGTTTGCGCGTGCAGGATTGAGCGCGTGGATCGGCATGGTCGTGGTGACGGAAAACATCGTTTCGTCATTGTTCAACTCGCATTTGTTCGACTTCACTTCTGGCTGGCTTTATGTCTTCGGCGTCGGGGTCGTCGGCGGAATGGTCTTACGAGAGCGTGACGCCGCGCCGGCCCCCGCGGCCTGAATCAATGCAATCAGGCCTTCGCGCGTGTCGTGGAGCGGCTGCCAGCCCGCGGCCAGAAGCTTGCCTGGATCAGCCCGCAGGTTGCCGCCCAAGCGCTCCCAAAGATCGCGGCGCACGAGCCGCATCGGCTTTTCCACGAAGTACCTGGGCAACGGTACAATCAGTGGGTGGCGTCCCTGGGCTTCGCGCAAGATTGCGATCACGTCAGCAAGCCGCGGCGGGATTCCAGGATCGGCGACGATGAAGGTCTCGCCCGCTGCGGCGGGGGCGGAGAGCGCAAATCCGATCGCTGAGACCAGATTATCGACCCCAAGAAGTGAGCGGCGGTTGACGAAACCCTTGAGGGGAAGCGGCCAGCGCGACCGCGCGGCGCGCAACAGCAAAGAAAAATTTCCTTTTACCCCGGGTCCGTAAAGCTGAACCGGCCGCAGGATGCTGAAGGGGACACCGGCCGCGCGCACGGCGGCCTCGGCTGCGAGTTTTGAGCGGCCATAAGCATCACTTGGCGTTGGCGAATCGCGCTCCGTCAACGCATGATCGGCGGACGGTCCGCACTGAGCGCGGATTGAAGAGACGAATATGAAGCGGGAGATCCCTGAATTTGCAGCGGCGAGTGCAAGCTTCTCGGTCGCGCCCCGATTGACACGGTCGTGCAGTGCCGGGGTGGCGGCTGCGGAATCCGCAATGGCGGCAAGATGGATCACTTGGTCGATTCCGCTAAGGAGCGGTTTCCAGTCGAGATCTGACGACAAATCGGGAAGCTCAACTGTTTCAATGCCGGCAGGGAGGGGAGGCTGTGGTCTGCGTCGCAGGGCGGCGCGAACGACAAAACCTTGTCGTGCAAAAGCCGCCAATGCGACGCGACCAACGAACCCAGATGCGCCGGTCACCAACAGCCGAATCACGGTCTACACCCGAACGAAGCCACACGACGCAATAAAAGGAGCACCGCCCAGCGAATTTTATCGGCAGACCCATTGACAGCAATCTGCGGGGGTACAGCCATCTTGTCGCCTAATGCAGGGGATTTAATTCGATTCCGCTCGAGGGTGCCGTAGTAGGCATTGCGTCAAATGGTACGTATGTTTGCTCACCGCAGCCATCCGTCGTAACGGCATAACGGCTGTCAACTACTTTGTCCGCTTGAATGAATACGGCATAGGTCCGCGTGTGGGCGCGGTCCTGAAAGCGAATACAGTGCAGCCAGGTCCAGCCCTTGACCGTGTGCATCCAGCGGGCATCCGATATTTCGAAGTCATCGTAAGTGCCGATCTCTTTGAATGTCTCTTTGAGGTAATCGGCGATGATTTTATGGAATGCGGCTGTATCCGGCCCACTGGTCGGCACCTCTGCTTGCGGCAGGGCGACACTGCTGCAACCTAGCAAAGCGAGCGGCAACAATAGCGTCGCGCGCGCACAATCTCGTAACCAGGCACCGGCGCTATATGCGCGGCGAAGGCCCAAGCCCTGCAGTTCAGCACTCATGCTTTAAGATCGAGTATTTGCCGAACGTGTCATCGGAATTTTGGCAGGCCATTAGCAAATCTTTGATCGCAATGCGATAGTTGCTTTCAGTCAGACCTGAGGTCGCGGCTTGACGCAGACATAGTCCCGCCATGAATGTGCCGTTGATCGACGAGCGTTCGCTCGGAGACTGACAGCAGGTGAAGGTAGACACGAGCAAAAACTCGCCGGCTAATTCGAGACAGTCCTTAGCCGCATCGCTCCGACGCAACGTATCGGTGCTGACACTCGTTCTGCTCGGGTTGAGCAGCCTTCTGCTTGGCTCGTGCACATCCTTTTCGGGCTATGTGTCGGATCATTGGCCGACTTGGGCCGGCGGGATGCCGAAGGACGTTCCGCCGCGGCCGGGCGCGCCAGGCTATGACGAGTTCCTTGCTCATCAGAAAGGTGAAGATGCGGCGGCTGCGTCCGCGCCAGCGGGCGCGAATACTCAACCAGCATCTGTCGTTGCCTCACCTAACAAGGTGAGTGGCCGAGCACCACCACTAAGTCAACCGACGGACAATTCAGGCGTGGTCCAGGGTGGGCTCTATTGACCGCAGGGCAAGATGTCACGCGACGCCGGCCCGCAATAAATCGTGGAAATGCACGATGCCGACGGGCCGCTCGCCCTCGACGACAATAAGCGCTGTGATCTTGGAAGCGTTGAGAAGCTGCAGCGCTTCGCCCGCGAGTTGGTCTGGCCGCACGGTTTTCGGCGATGCCGTCATGATCTCGTCGACGGGTGCCTGGAGGAGTTCGACTCGCATGTGACGGCGCAAATCGCCGTCGGTAATCACCCCGGCGAGCCGGCCGTCGGGCTCGACGACCGCCACGCAGCCAAAACCCTTGGCCGACATTTCAACGATCGCTTCCGACATCAAGGCTCCCCGTACGATCAAGGGCACGGCATCCCCCGGATGCATGACGTCGCGAATGAGTTTCAACGCCGCGCCCAGCCGTCCGCGCGGATGGAAAACACCGAAATCGATGGCGGTGAAACCCCTGCTTTCGAGAAGTGCGATCGCCAGCGCGTCTCCGAGCGCGAGTTGCATCAGCGACGACGTGGTGGGGGCGAGATTGTGCGGACAGGCCTCGCGGGTCTGCGGCAGCGCAAGCACGATATCGGCCGCCTTGCCAAGGGTACTGGCTGCGTTGCCCGTTACGGCGATGAGGGCAATATCGAAGCGGCGCGAATAGTTGATCAGATTCTTCAGTTCTTCCGTCTCGCCCGACCAAGAGAGCGCGAGCATCACGTCGTCGGACGTGATCATGCCGAGGTCTCCGTGGCTAGCATCGGCGGCGTGCACGAAGAAGGCCGGCGTGCCGGTCGAGGCGAGCGTCGCTGCTATTTTTCGGGCGACGTGGCCAGATTTACCCATCCCGGTAACGATCAACCGGCCGCGGGCCGCACGAATTTCTTCAACGGCAGCGACGAAAGCTGCGCCAAGCCCATCGCCGATTGCAGCGGCCAGCGCCGCTAATCCTTCGTTTTCGGTTTCGATGGTGCGCAGCGCCGAGGCGACGAAGGCGTGCATCGGCGCCCGCATCGGTCTAGCGTCGGCTGGACTCACTTTTCGCATGCACCTCGCCCAGTTTTGCGACGCGCGGTACGCGATGTCGGCCACATGTGTTACTTCTTTTCCCAGGCAGCGAAGGCCTCGGCGAAGGCGCGGTCACCGGGGGGCCCCTTCTCCATCGCCAAAATGGCGCGGCCGCCGTTTGTGTAGACAATCGGGATATCGAACCAAGGCCGGTCTTTGAGCAATTGCACATTGCGCTGCATATCCGCTTCAACCGCTGAAAGGCCGATGAGGAAGAAGCCGTTCGTCACCTTGACCGCCAGTCCGGCGAGCGGAGTACCGCGCGCCTGCTCCGACTGCTTCATCAGGATGCCCGGCACGTTGGCAATACCACCACCGGCGAAATCGGCCGGCAGGTTGAACATGACCTCGATGGTATGGCTGGCCGGTAGAGCTTGATCGGTATTGCGGCGCAGTGACCACGTGACCGTCATGCGGCGTTCCGGGATCTCGATATCGGCGCGAACGGCCAGTTCGGGCGCGAGCCCCGACCCGGGCGACACCGTTTCAGTGCGCCAAATCGCCGACCCGGCGTAGCGTTTGCCCGCGGGATCGTTCGGGTCTTCCTCATAAAGTACGACGCGCTGTGCGACTGCGGGTGGCGTCTGACCCGAGGGGGCGGCTCCTGCGGCGGGAGCCTGCGCGCCTTCCTGTGGCACCCGCCCGGAGAATTTCGGTTCCGCCGCCGGCGGTGCGGCCGTCGACTGCGAGCGTGGCTTAGTTCCGATCTGAGCGCCGCGATGATAGAGCCCGGTAAGATTGGACCATTGCCACGTCACCAATGCCGCAACGCCGGCAAAGATGACGAGTGCGAGCACGAGCCTGGCGATGCCGCGATAGGAGCGCGGCGGACGAGTCTGTTCTGGCTCATGCTCAAAGGTCGGGCTCGGCAGATATCGGGCCGAGTGCCCGCTGGGATGGTGGCGTTCAAACTCGAATCCTGATTCTCTTCCGTCCAGCCGCTCCAGATGCTCGGCATTCGAGTTCAAGTGGTCGAGTTGCTGCGTATAATCGCGCTCTGGCATCGCGTCGGACGATTCCGCAATGCGCGCGGAAGCAGCCGCCACGCCGTAGGAGTCGCGGGTATCTTGCTCCGAATCAAGTTCGCCCCCGGTCCCCGCGTCGCCATGGCCGCCACCCACGGCATCGCGAAAGCCTCGAATGCCTTCGCGGGTCAGCGACGCGGCGCGCGCACTTAATAGGCGCTCTCGCGCGCTCGGCGGTAGGTATGCGCGGCGCTGCGCTTCTGACTTTGTCGGCGCGGCAGCGGGTCTCGGCGAGGCTGGCTCAACCCGGCGCGCCGGCGCAGTGGCTACTCGGGTTTCGCGCAGTTCGGTGCGGGCCTTACGCGCTGTTTCGGCTTCAACTTTGCGAATAGCGTCCTCTAGCGCGAGCCTTTCCTTGGTTATTTCTGTTTCGGAGAGCGGCGGGTCTACCGACCGCAACTGTGTCACCAGCGCGGTGCGCGCGCGTTCATATAGGGCGCGGCGAGCTTCGCCGGTACTTTTTTGCAGCCCCTCCACGGCACGGGCAATCAGCGGATGATAGTCGGTCATCGGTTCAGCTTACGCTTGCCTTGCTGATTTTTCATCCTGATTCACATCTCGAACGGGTTCTGCATCAGGATCGTGTCTTCGCGCTCGGGACTTGTGGACAAGACGGCCGCCGGGCAGCCGATCAGTTCCTCGAGCCGCCGAACGTACTTAATGGCCTGCGCCGGCAAATCGGCCCAGGAACGCGCCCGCGCCGTTGCTTCACGCCAGCCATCAACAGTTTCATATATCGGCTCTACTTGCGTCTGCGCCTGTTCGCCGGCGGGAAGATAGTCGATCTCGCGGCCGTTGAGCGTATAGCCGACGCACACCTTAATCTCGTCGAAGCCGTCGAGAATATCGAGCTTAGTGAGTGCCAAGCCATCGATACCGCTGGTACGGACACTCTGACGCACCAAAACGGCATCGAACCATCCGCATCGCCGCGGCCGCCCGGTCACGACGCCGAATTCCTTGCCGCGCTCGCCCAAAGTGCGGCCGATCTCGTTCTTCTGTTCGGTCGGGAAGGGGCCGGCGCCGACGCGGGTCGTATATGCTTTGCAGATGCCAAGCACATAGCCGATTGCGCCAGGACCAAGCCCGGATCCAATCGCGGCCTGCGCCGCCACCGTATTTGAGGATGTCACGAACGGATAAGTGCCATGATCAACGTCGAGCAGTGCACCTTGCGCTCCTTCAAACAAGATGCGTTTTCCCTCGCGGCGTTTAAGCTCAAGCAAGGCCCAGACCGAATCCATGTAGGGCAGTACCTTCGGCGCCACGCTGATTAGATCCCTGCGCACGTCCGTGGCGGCGATCGGATCGAGCGACAGCCCCTTGCGCAGAGCATTATGATGCATCAGCAGGCGTTCGATCTTGCGGTCGAGCGTCGCACCATCGGCGAGGTCCATGAGGCGAATCGCCCGCCGTCCGACTTTATCTTCGTAGGCGGGACCGATGCCGCGTCGCGTGGTGCCGATGCTCAGTGCGGCGCTTGCCGATTCGCGGATCGCATCGAGCTCGCGGTGCAGCGGCAGAATCAAGGCTGCGTTTTCGGCAATACGCAAATTGTCGGGCGTGACCTCGATGCCCTGCTTTTTGAGGAGCGCGATTTCGTCGAGCAATGCGCGGGGATCAAGCACCACCCCGTTGCCAATGACCGATAACTTTCCCGGGCGCACGACGCCGGAAGGCAACAGTGAGAGCTTATAGGTTATGCCGTTGATAACGAGGGTATGCCCCGCGTTATGGCCGCCTTGGAAGCGCACTACGATGTCGGCCTGTTCGGACAGCCAATCGACGATCTTGCCCTTGCCTTCATCGCCCCACTGGGAGCCGACCACGACAACATTTGCCATGCAAAAACCAGATCAGGAGACCTGTGAACGCCCCAACTTTGCGCGGAGACCGGCGGCAGCCGCGGACCCGGATAAAGGATCATCCTTTCCGAGGCAAGGCAAAGCCGAAGCCGCGGGGCTCCAAAATTTTGCCCAAGCCTTTGAGACGGCTGCGAATTTACCCTTCCAAGCGGAACCCAATTGCGGGGCACACGCTCTCGGCCGGCTGCGCCGCTGGCGGTACCCGATAACGTGCGCAGCCCATCGCCCGATCACGCCGCCGTAGCGCATTCGTTGTGGCCGCTAGGCGGCGCTTCGCCGCGATTCATTCAAAAGCGCAACGGCTTGACCTGCTGGACGTTTGGAATTTCTCGCACCTTGTCCAGGATCTCGGGCGGGACCGAGGCATCGACTTCAACGAGGGCGATGGCGTTGCCGCCTTCCGATTCGCGGCCAAGGTGGAAAGTAGCGATGTTAATTCCAGCGCCGGCAAGCAGCGTCGCGAAACGGCCGACAAAGCCCGGCCTATCCTCGTTCGTCACGTAGAGCATGGATGAACCAAATTCGGCGTCGATGCGGATGCCCTTGATGTTGACAATGCGCGGCCGTCCATCGGCGTAGACGGTGCCGGAAACCCAGCGCGTCTGCCGGTCGGTAACCACCGTCACCGTGATCAGGCTTTCGTAGTCGCCTTCGATTTCGCGCCGCATCTCCTCAATTACAATTCCGCGATCCCGGGCGACGATCGGCGCGGAAACGACGTTGACATCCTGCAAAATCGGACGAAGCAGGCCGGCGACCGCTGCAGACGTGAGGGCTCGCGTATTCATCTGAGCGACGAAGCCCTCATAGGACACCTGCACGCGCCTAATGCCGGTTTCGGTGAGCTGGCCGGCAAAGGAGCCGAGTTTCTCGGCCAAGGTAATAAAAGGTTTCAGCCTCGGCGCTTCCTCGGCGCTGATCGAGGGAAAGTTGACCGCATTGGTGATAGCGCCTCGCATCAGATAATCCGACATCTGCTCGGCAATCTGCAGCGCCACATTTTCCTGAGCTTCGCTGGTCGAAGCGCCGAGATGCGGTGTGCAGACCACGTTAGGGAGCCTGAACAGGGGGCTATCAGTGGCCGGTTCACTGACGAAAACGTCAAGCGCCGCGCCAGCGATTCGGCCCGACTTAAGCGCCTCAAACAGAGCGGCCTCGTCGATCAGCCCGCCGCGCGCACAGTTGATCAGCCGGACGTTCTTCTTCGTCAATGCGAGCGTTTCGGCATTGATGATGTTGCGGGTCTTGTCGGTGAGGGGAGTGTGCAGCGTGATGAAGTCAGCGCGCTGCAACAGTTCCTCCAGGCCTACTTTCTCCACGCCGAGATCAAGCGCACGTTCGGCGGAGAGATATGGGTCATAGGCGACCACTTTCATCTTCATGCCGAGGGCGCGATCAGCGACGATCGAGCCAATGTTACCGCAACCAATAATCCCGAGCGTTTTGCCGAATATCTCCACGCCAAGAAATCTGTTTTTCTCCCATTTGCCTGCGCGCGTGGAGGCATCAGCCTCGGGTATTTGCCGCGCCAGCGACAGCATTAAGGTGATGGCATGCTCGGCCGTCGTGATCGAATTGCCGAACGGGGTATTCATCACGATGATCCCGCGGGCCGTCGCCGCCGGAACATCCACGTTGTCGACGCCAATCCCGGCACGACCGATAACTTTTAGGTTGCGCGCGCGCTCAAGCAATTTGGCCGTGACCTTGGTCGTTGAGCGGATGGCCAAGCCGTCGAAGCCATCGATTGTCGCCGCAAGCTTCTCCTTGTCTTTGCCGAGACTGGGCTGGAATTCGACCGCCACGCCTCGATCCTTGAGGATCGCGACGGCAGCCGGCGACAGAGCATCGGAGATGAGAACGCGGGGAGTCGTCATCTGATTCTAAGCCGCGCGCGCGAGCAGATCTTTTGCCCTGGCGTAGGCCCAATCGAGCCAGGGCGTGAGAGCTTCGATATCGCTCTGCTGCACCGTCGATCCGCACCAGATGCGCAAGCCGGGCGGAGCATCGCGATAGGCGCCGATGTCATAGGCAACGCCTTCGTCCTCAAGCGCCGCGGCGATGGTCCTGGCGAAGGCCGCCTGCGCGTCCCGACTCAATCCGCTCACCGCCGGGTCGACGAATTTAAGACACACGGACGTGTTCGAACGTAGCATCGGATCGCGCGCGAGAAAGTCGACCCAGTCGGTGCGCGCGACCCATTCCGCAATTACGCCGGCATTGGCGTCGGCGCGAGCGCGAAGCACTGGGAGCCCGCCCGTCGCTTTCGCCCATTCCAGGGTATCGAGATAGTCTTCGACGCATAGCATCGACGGCGTGTTGATGGTTTCGCCTTGAAATATTCCTTCAATCAGCGCGCTGCCTTTTGTGAGGCGAAAGATTTTCGGCATCGGCCACGGCGGCGTGTAACTCTCCAGCCGGGCGACGGCGCGGGGAGAAAGAATAAGCATGCCGTGCGCGGCCTCGCCGCCAAGCGCCTTCTGCCAGGAAAAAGTGCAGACATCGAGCTTCGGCCAGTCGAGCGCTTGGGCGAAGGCTGCGGAGGTAGCGTCACAGATGGTTAGTCCGGTACGATCGGCGGCAATCCAATCGGCATTGGGCACGCGTACTCCCGACGTGGTGCCGTTCCACGTGAATACGATATCGCTTGCCGGATCGACTTTGCTTAAGTCGGGAAGTTCGCCGTAATCGGCCTTGAGCACGGTTACGTTCTTGAGTTTCAGTTGCTTGGCTACGTCGCTGACCCAGCCTTCGCCGAACGATTCCCAGGTGAGCATGGCGACCGGGCGCGAGCCAAGCAGTGACCACAAAGCCATCTCCACCGCACCGGTATCGGAAGCTGGCACAATGCCGATGCGGTAGTCGGCCGGGACCTGAAGAACTTCGCGGGTCAGATCGATAGCGCGCTTCAGCTTGGCCTTGCCAGGCTTCGAGCGGTGTGAGCGGCCGACGAAGGCACCGCTTAAAGCTTGTAAGCTCCAGCCCGGCCGCTTGGCGCAGGGACCGGACGAAAAGTGCGGCACTCGCGGCCGCACACCAGGCATCGGCGTCATGCATCTATCCTTGCAGATAGCCGCCCCTCGTTGGGAAGGGGTGTCCCAAGACCGGGAATAGGTAAATGAGCGCGCGGCGTCAAGTCGTCGGGCGCGTTACCGACGACTGACGCTTGACAAGTAGTGAACAGGAGATGGCGAGCGCTATGTGCCGACAGAGACAAACGCGTCGTCCGTCGACTTTTTGATTGCGGCTCTCAGAACTTCAGGCCTGCGCCGACACGGCCGGTGATGAGCGCGAGAGGTATGCCGGGAGGTGGGTTGAAATTATCGTATTCGATATCGGCCCGCAGGAAGATGTTTTGCGTCAACGCTACGTCGACGCCGCCGCCGACGGTGAAGCCGTACAACACCGCCGAGTTCAGGCCATAAGTGCTGGTAAAGGGAAAGTTGGCACAGACCGAGGGAGCTGAGGTGGTGCACTGAATGTTAGTGCCGGTCACGCCCACGGCAACATTGGCAAGTCCGAAGGCTGGCCCGACGAAGGCGTAGGGCATGAAATTCCCTACAACGTAGCCGGCTCGGAAGCGCAAAGTGGCGAAATCGAGATTGGCGATCGATCCGGTGCCGGACATAGTTACGGTATGGGTGTCGCCCTGGGCGTCCGGCGCAGTGATCAACGGCCCGATGGGTGTGGATTGCGCATGCAGATTCACTCCGGCGCGGTTGATATTTGCCTCCACGCCGAAGATCGCATCCTCCCACTGAGTGTTGTAACCGATAAATCCGCCGAAACTGGCTGCGCTATTGTTGGCAGTACCGAGCACTTGCCACGAGGAAGGCGCGAATTCCAGCTCAAGATCGGTTTGCCGCAACGCATAAGAGACGCCGGATTGCGTGGAGTTGCTGAAATCGGCGTTGCCGTTCGTGTAACCGATCTGCCCGCCGACGTAGAAGCCGTTCCAGCGCGTGTATGTTCCGGGCCCGACCGTTTGGGAGCCGCGCAGGAAGTCGAAATCGAGATCGGCGGCTGCCGCCGGCGAAGCGAGACTAAGCAGGATCAGAGCATAGGTGACCCGACGCATCAGCCGCCCCTTGGTTCCTTTTCCTGTGCAGACCGGCGGGGAGCATCATTGAGCATTAACCTTAATGGATCGTTAGCCGCAAAATCTTCCCGACCACATCAAAAAAATCCGGATGGCTCCGACCGATTAAGTCTCCTTTAAGCGTTGTCTGAAATGCTTCGTTAGCCTTAACAGCCGCACGCGCTTCGCTGTCCGGACCGCGTTCGCTGCTGAGCTAATGAGGACGTAATATGCTCAAAGTAATAGTGACGGCCTTTTTCGCAGCAGCCGTGCCGTTCGCGAGTGCTTTTGCTGCAGACATGCCACCGCCGGTCATGCCGGCTCCGGTCGAACCCGTTTCGAGCTGGTATCTGCGCGGCGACGTGGGCGTCGCCGCAATGCATGCCGATGGCGTCGACTACCTGGCCAATCCGAACAACAACCCCAGCAACTTCACCATTCAGTCGGTCGGGATAGGCGATCAAGCCTTCCTCAATGCCGGCATCGGCTACGAGGTCAACAACTGGCTGCGCTTGGATGTGACTGGGGAGTATCGGACCAAGGCCGGCTTCAACTTTTGGGGCGGGTACACGACCGCATGTCCAAACCCATATGCCCAGTGCCTCGATGTTTATAACGGCTACATCAGTTCGCTGGTCTTCCTTGCCAACGCCTACATCGACATCGGAACCTGGTACGGGGTGACGCCCTTCATCGGCGCCGGCGTCGGCACCGCGGGCAATCAAATGTCCGGCTTCTCCGACGTTGGCATTCCGACCGGTGGCTCGGGCATCGGTCCGACCGTCACCGAATGGAATCTGGCTTGGGCCATCCACGCCGGTCTGAGCTACGCCGTCACTGAGAATCTCAAGCTTGAAATCGCCTATCGCTACCTCAACATGGGTAACGTACAGGGGCCGATCAATTGCACTGGCGGCTGCAATCCCGACAGCTACAGGTGGCATAATCTCGATGCGCA
>Ga0335078_10006167_pt1 | contig 17746 bp, 11 predicted proteins | sample Lox_Sample_32_FD_206711 | JGI IMG/M metagenome (GOLD analysis project Ga0335078, IMG submission 206711) | Soil microbial communities from Loxahatchee National Wildlife Refuge, Florida, United States - Lox_Sample_3.2 | ecosystem: Environmental > Terrestrial > Soil > Wetlands | place: USA... | reverse complement strand
GGCGGCGGTAAAGCAAATCAACATAAGAGCGGCGCCAACACTCAAAGTCAGCATTGGCCGCCGCACAAGGTATGGATGAAACCGAATCGGATTTTCGATGACACGGTGCATAGCAACCGCCATCGCAAGCGCAGCTAACGCCGAAGCGCATTTACCCAGCCAATTCACGTTAGGAAATATGGCGGCAGCCAATACAAGGACCGGCCAGTGCCAAAGGTACCAAGAATAGGAAAGCTTGCCAAGAAACTGCAGTGGCCCCGAGCCCAGCGGCACCGCGACGCCAGATTGTGGGGCCGCGACGCATGCCAGCAATGTGGCAGCTGTACCGACGCACGGACCCAACGCAACCCAGCCCGGGAACCCGGCGTTACTGCTGATAAATACCGCCGCTGACAGCACCAGCAAAAGGCCAACCCAACCGATCAAGCGCCAGACACTCGAAGAAAGTCGTAAAGCAGCGCGTGGCACAAGGGCCGCCAAGCCACCGGAACCAAATTCCCAAGCCCGCGCAGGCAAACCATAAAAAGCAAATGTTCCGCTGCACGCAGTCAGCCAGACGCCAACTGTGAAAGATACCAAGGTAAGCCCTGTCAGTAACCCGATCAGAACTCTCTGCGAACGGCACACTTGCAGCCCGAGTATGATGAGAAAAGGCCAGAAAATGTAAAACTGCTCTTCTACCGCTAATGACCATGTATGCAGCATTGGGTTGGTCGCAGCACTCGGCGCGAAGTAGTCCGCCGCATTTAAGGCAAAGAACATATTGCTCAGGTAGAGTGCCGTGGCGCGCGCGGCTCTACCGGCGAATTGTATTTCACTGGGCGCCATAAGGATCCCGGCCAGCAGAAGCGTCACCAGAAGGACGGCCGCCGAGGCGGGTAACAGGCGGCGCACGCGGCGGGCATAGAAATCGGCCAACCTAAGCCGCGAGTTCTTCTGAATCTCAGTTACCAGAAGTCCTGTTATGAGATATCCCGATAACACGAAGAAGACATCTACCCCAATGAATCCCCCGCCCAAGGCTCGGACGCCGCAGTGGTAGAAAACAACGAGCAGCACCGCAACGCCTCGAAGGCCTTCTATGTCTGTGCGAAACCCGGACGACCTTACCAACTTACGATCGGAGACCGGAGCATCCTCGACAACTCTGGTGTGCATGGTCTGATGGGAATTCTACCATCCCTTACGACTCAAACAGCGGAGCTTGGCAGCCCCGGTGAGCTGTGGCTTCATTACACGTGCTATGATTCACAGGGGCATGCTGGCACAACAGATCGAGACGGTCAAGCTGGCGTTGAAGATCCGGCAGCACGGTACGCGTAGCCTGAGCGAAGCGATTTCGCAAGTCAAAAAGTCCGTGGATTCCGTGGCCGTCGCCGAACTGCGGCGCCGTTTGGCTCCTATCTATCAGAAGGATCCTGCTTCCGCCGCTAAGTACGCCAACCTCCATCATTGGCTTCTTTTTAACGCGCTTCGCGTAGCCGACCTGGAGCTGGATACAACGGCATCCGGTCTCCGGATTCTGGACATCGGTTGCGGTCCCGGTTACTTCGTGGCTTTAACCCGCGCTCTGGGGCACCAATGCTACGGCGTGGATGCGCCGGATGCATACCTGAGCGCGGTGGAGCAGGAAGTCTACGCCACACTCACCAAAGCGCTCCATTGTCAGGACGCGGTGAGCCCTCTTCTCATCGAGCGTTTCAAACCGATGCCATTCCGGGACCAGCCTTTCGATTGCATTACGGCGTTCTGGATCTGTTTCAATCGCCATCGGCAGCCTGATGAGTGGGGCGTGGAGGAGTGGCGCTTTTTCTCGGAGGATGCGCTAGGCTGCGTGCGTCCCGGTGGCCGGGTTGTCCTGGATCTCAACGAGAATTCCGAACGCTACGGTCCGCTGCGGTTTTACGACGCAGCCACACTGGATTATTTCGTTTCGAAGGGCCACGTGGATCAGGGCCGGGTGTTGTTGTTCCGGCCGCAATAACATTGCGCTCCGCAGCGGGCTTTTTATACCATACGAAGAAATCGAGCCCGCATGAACGTATTGATCTTAACCTACTTTTTTCCCCCGGATGCAGAGGTCGGCGCACTTCGACCTTATCGCTTCGCGAAATATCTCGAGCGGCTCGGATTCAATATTGAGGTGATTGCGGCGGGGCCGAATTTTCGCCCGGCGACGGACGGCAAGCTACAACGGCTTCGCGGCGACTCCTTTGCGTACCCTTCCACTCTTCTGGAGAAGCTTTGCCGCAAGGTCTTCGGCGTGCACGGGTGGGGCCTCGTGTGGTCTCACCGCGCCGGGCGGCGGGCCACGAAGTCGATCTCCAGTTCCGGCGAGACCGTCATTCTGAGCACATCGCCGCCACTGGCCGTCCACCGTGCTGCCCTGATCATCAAACGCACTTTTCCGGGGATCCGCTGGATTGCAGATTTCCGCGATCCGCTGACATCCTCATTCGACGCGGAAGGGATGTGGGTGCCGCAGTTCGGCCCGCTTCTGGAACGGCGGATACTAGGCGCAACGGACCTGGTCATCGCCAACACGGATCTGGCGGCGGAGCGCTGGCGCGAACGCTTCCCCGAATACCGGAGTAAGTTTCATGTCCTTTGGAACGGCTTCGATCCGGAAGACCCTATTTCGGCCTCCCCCCTGCCGGACCGGCCCTACCGGGTGCTGGCGCATTTCGGTTCGCTGTACAAGGGGCGGCAGCCAGGGCGCCTGCTCGCCTCACTGGGCCGGTTGATCGAGTCCGGACGGTTGCAGTCCTCGACAATTCGAATCCGGCTGGTGGGATCTCCCCGCGAGACACTGGGCTGTTCCTTGGCAACGATCGATAAGCTCGGATGCGTGGAAATCGTAGACCGAGTGCCGCGGCCGGAGGCGCAGCGCCTGATGGCTACTTCTGATTATCTTCTCCTTCTCGACCTGGAAGGTCAGACGGACGGTCTGCACGTGCCCGCGAAGGTGTTCGAGTACCTGAGAATCGGGCGCCCGATTCTGGCATACACCTGCAGGAATTCCGCTTTAGAAAGCGTGCTGGAGCGTTCCGGAGTATCCCACGCCTGCGTGTACCACACGGATGCCGATCCCCAGGCGGATGAAAAGCTGTACGAGTTTCTGAGGCTTTCCAGCAGTCCCGTGGAAATGACGCCGTCTTTCCAGATGGACTTTTCAGCGCCCGTCCAGGCGGCTCGCCTGGCAAACTGGCTCTCGCCCGATTTCGCAATTCCGCAGCAATCGCAGGATACTGTACTTTTCAACCCATGCAGAAACTCAAGATAGTTTGCGTGGTGGGGGCGCGCCCTAACTTTGTCAAAATGGCCCCGATCATGAGCGAGCTTCGATCGCGGCCGAACATAGCACCGGTTCTGATTCATACCGGCCAGCACTACTCGCCCGAGATGTCCGATTCCTTTTTTCAGGATCTCGATATTCCCGCGCCGGACCTTTCCCTGAAAGTTTTGGGCAGCACTCACACGCAGCAGATTGCCGATATCATGCGGCAGACCGAACCGGCCTTAGCCAGCGTGGATGCCGATATGGCGGTAGTGGTGGGCGATGTGAATTCTACACTGGCCGCGGCGCTCACGGCAGTCAAGATGGGACTTCCGCTGGCTCATGTGGAGGCGGGCCTGCGCAGCTTCGACCGCACGATGCCGGAGGAAATCAACCGGATCGTCACCGATACGCTTTCGGATTACCTGTTTACGTCAGAACCGAGCGGCGCGCGGAATCTGCTGCGCGAGGGCGTTCCGGAACACAAAATCTTTTTTGTGGGGAACGTCATGATCGACACCCTGCTGAAATCGCGGACGAAGGCGGCTGCATCGAACGTGCTGCAGCAACTCGGATTGGAACCGCGAAATTATGCGGTCGCGACACTGCACCGGCCTTCGAACGTCGATGAACCTGCGGGGCTCAGGAACCTGGTGCAGGTTCTGGAAAAGATCGGTGAACGCCTCAAAGTGGTGTTTCCACTCCATCCACGGACCCGCAGCCGAATCGAAGCGCAGGGGCTCACTTGTGCGAACGTGATCTTTGTTCCACCACTCGGCTATTTGGACTTTTTGCGCCTGATGGACGAGGGGCGCCTGGTCTTGACGGATTCGGGCGGAATCCAGGAGGAAACCACCATTTTGGGTGTCCCTTGCCTGACCCTGCGAGAGAACACGGAGCGGCCCATCACCATCGAGCAGGGAACGAACCGCTTGGTGGGGGTGCAGCCGGAAAACATCATTCGGGCCGCTTTCGAGGCCCTGGACCGCGGCTTGAGGTCGGCGGAGCCCCCACCACTTTGGGACGGCCATGCCAGCGCACGCATTGCAGACGCAATTGAGGCTTCAGCGGATGCTCTCGCCGCCGCAAGGGCGGCGCGCGGGGCTCCGCCGGCAACACCGCGTCGCTGAATACTCAGGCCGCCGTCGTGGCAATCCGGCTTCTGCGCTCTATTTCGCTATCCGCTGCGTGGTCCAGCGCAATTGCCAGCCCAGCTATCGCCGGTCCGTAAAATAAATAGGCGAAATTCAGGAAAGTAATGGCGGTGCAAAAGCAGATTATGGCCAGCATGACGCAGAGAGTTGTGGCCTGAAGATCCTCGCAATCCGACCGGCTCTTCGCCTTGCGGTGCGTTCGATTGACCAGCAGAAACGCCGATACCCAACCAGCCAGGAACAGCAGTCCTCCCGGAACACCGCACTCGCTCGAAGCCTGCAGCCAGACATTGTGCGTCTCATGCCAATATCCGTGCGTGCCCATGGTCTTCGAGTGGCCGCCTTCGTAACTGGGAAACTGCCCCGGACCGACGCCGAAAAGCGGGAATTCGGCGGTGTACTCGACGGCCTTTCTCAGCAGGTAGGCACGGGACTGGGACGATTCAATCGCGCCCAGATCGACATTGGAAGACGAAGCGGAAAACGAACGCAGGCGGTCCACAAGCTGGCTCGGCAAAAAGACCAACCCCACCGCCAGGCATATAGGAACCAGACCTACGAGGGCTATCCGTTCGCGGGACCGTCCCCGCAAAAACATGAACAGCGCGCCTACGACCAGCGCGACCAGCGCTCCTCGGGATCCCGTCCTGAGTATGGTGAAAATCCCAAATCCCACTCCGAGAAGTGCCCCTATACGCGGCAGTAGCGACTTCGCAGAGTACACGAACAGGAGCAAAAACGGAAGCGTGAGGAGCAGGTGTGCGGCAAAATCCGTGGAATTACCCACCGTGCCGAAATCCAGGTTCAGGCGCCCCTCGTTGGCCGGGTTGGCGAAGATGCGCGAGCTTGCCAAATTGCACAGCGCGGCCACCCCGACACTTTGTAAAACCAGATGGCACTGTCGCCAACTGACGACCAGCCCTGCCACCACAAACAACATAACCAGATTGGTTCTGAGAAAAGATAAAGCCAGGCTGAATGAAGCGGAACGCCAGGAACTGAATGGCACACAGATCAGCATCCAAAGCGTAAAACCCACCCAATAGTATGTGGTACGTGATGTCAGAGTGCGTGCGAGCCCCCCTGCCATCACCATGCCAAAAATGGCTGGGATCCCGAAAATATAGAGCAGGTAGAGATTGAAATGCATTACCTCCGTCTGGATTTCCTGCAGCATGGCAAACTTGGTGAAAATCAACGCCAATCCCATGTAGAACGTGATCGTCTCCAACATGCCGGCTGGTTCGACGAGAGGCGTATCCATCCGGATATTGTTCACCACCGAAACGGGGGCTAAGGCACTATTCCGCCGCGGTATGGGCAGGAGGGCTTGTGATTTGGGGGTACCGGCAATCAAGATTCGGCCTTTCAGTAAGATAGCATAGCGGCATCCGGCGGCGCCGCAAGCTAAAATTGGAACATTCGCATACTTTTCATCTTCGGAACACGCCCCGAAGCGATTAAGCTTTGTCCCTTGATACACCTCTTACGCGCCGCCCCGGAGCAATTTGCGGTCAAAACCTGCGTGACGGCGCAGCACCGCGATATGCTCGACCAGGTACTCTCTGTCTTCGGTGTTACACCGGACTATGACCTGGGCCTCATGCAGCCGGAGCAAACCCTGGCCACGCTGACGGCGCGTGTGCTGGCAAACCTCGAACCCGTGATCGCGGCCGAAGCGCCCGACCTGGTGATCGTTCAGGGGGATACCACAACCACCATGGCGGGAGCAATGGCCGCCTTCTACCAGCGCATCCCGGTGGCGCATGTGGAAGCTGGTTTGCGAACCGGCGATATGGGACAGCCGTTCCCTGAAGAATTCAACCGCGTCCTGACGACGCGCATTGCGGCATGGCATTTCGCTCCTACGCCCCGGGCTGCGGCTGCCCTGGCGGCGGAGGGCGTCGGCCGGGAACGGATTTTCATAACCGGCAACACGGGAGTTGACGCCGTGCTCTACGTGCGAGACGCACTCGAGGCCGGAGCGGTCGTCCCGGGTGCCTGGACCTGGCTGGATGCTCGCCGACACCTGGTATTGGTAACCAGCCATCGACGCGAAAACTTCGGGCCCGGCTTCCGGCGGGTTCTGACTGCCTTGCGGCGGCTGGCTTCGCGGCCCGATGTACAAATCGCATGGCCCGTGCATCGCAATCCTAACGTGGCGGGACCCGCTGTTCGGCTCCTGTCCGGCCTGCCCAACGTGATTCTGCTCGATCCCCTGCCCTACGCTCCGTTTGTGGACTTGATGCGACGGTGCCGGTTGATCCTGACCGATTCGGGCGGCATTCAAGAGGAAGCGCCCTCGCTCGGAAAGCCGGTGCTGGTCTTACGGGAGAAGACGGAGCGGCCGGAAGCGGTGGAAGCCGGCACGGTGAAACTGGTGGGGACGGATGAAACGCGCATCCTGGAGGAAACCGCCAGCCTACTGGACGACAAAACCGAATATGCCCGCATGACCCGTATTCACAATCCCTACGGTGACGGCCACGCCTGCGAAAGAATCGCGGCGGCATTGGCCGCGGCAGCTCCGGAAACTGCAAGCCCGAGCTAAAACCGAACGCGCCGTCGTCCGCCGATCTGGCATGTTCTGATAAAACGGGAAAATACCTCTATGACGCCGCCGCAACCTGCGCTCCTGCAAATCGCTCCCAGATTCTGTGCCCATCCCACGGCAGGCGCAGAGTTCCGCAATTTGTGCTTGGGAGCACGCCTGGCGCGCTATATGGACGTCACGCATGTCGGTTTTCTGACTGCGGACGCCTCTGACCCGGGTTCTCTGCCGCCTGAAAATCATCAGCCGAACCATCGTTTTGTGGCGGTCCCGAGAGGGGGTTCCTACCGCATTACGGATCTGCTTCGCGGCGCCGTGGGGCATGTTCCCTTCTCTGCCCTGAATTACACCCGTGCCGGGATGCGTGATACGTTAACCCGGCTCTTGCAGGAAACGCATTTCGACATCGCGGTGATCGAGGGGGTCCACCTGGGTGAATATGTGCCGCTACTGCGCTCCGCTGCCGCCCCACCCGCCGTGGTTTGTGAATGGCACAACATCGAATCGGAGATTTTGCTGCGCTACAGCCGCGGGGCGGCGGGCTGGATGCACAGGCGGTACGCCGACCACGCCGCGAAAAGATTAGCGCGCTACGAGCGCTGGCTCGTGAATAAGCTTGACATGCACGTGGTAGTCAGCGAACGCGATCGCGCCACGCTTATCGAATATGGCGTGCGGGTCCCGGTGGTGGTGATCGAAAACGGCGTCCCGTTCGACCGTTTCTCCGGCCTGGAGCACCTTTCCGGCGCGTCCCGTTTTCGCGTGATTTTCACCGGCGCTATGGATTATCACGCCAACGTCGAAGCAGTAACCACTTTTGCCGAGGACGTCTGGCCCTCGATTCACGCCGCCGCCCCGCAACTGGTGTTCACTATCGTGGGTCGAAATCCGTCCGCCGCGGTTCGCGCTCTGGCGGGTGAGGCGGCAATCGAAGTTACGGGCCAGGTTCCCGACGTGCGGCCCTACTATGGAGAAGCAGTTGCCGCGGTCATGCCCCTGCGTGTCGGCGGAGGCACGAGAATCAAGATTCTGGAAGCCATGGCGGCGAAGGTTCCGGTAATTTCTACCGCTATCGGGGCCGAGGGTCTCGCGGCTACTCCGGGCACCCATTACGTTTTGGCCGATTCCAGCCGTCAGATGCTGGAAGCTTTGCAAAATGTACTGCAGGATCCCGCCAAGACGGCGCGTATGACGGAGGCGGCGCGCGACTTTGTCCGGCAGCATCACGACTGGGCCATGCTCGGTGATCGCCTGGCGCAACACTTGCTGGCGTTGCACCAGGCGCGCACGCTCGGCGCGCGATAACCTTGGTTGAAAGTATGCGTCTCCGGGTCTTTTGCCTTGCGCTGGTTTGTGCGGCTGCTCTCGTGGAGGTTTTCGGCCCCTTGCGAGCCGTTCGGGCCGATAATCTGATCGACGATCCCTCCTTTGAAATTCCCAAAGAACGCGATCAATTCGGAAGGGTGTTCGCCAAGTGGGGCGGCTGGAAATACGAAGGCGAATGTTCGTTTGAAGTGGGCGAAGTGGCGCACACCGGCAAAGCTTCGGCACTATTGTTCTGCTCCACCGCCGGCAAGATCCGGCTGGCACAGACGCAAGACCTGGAGCCGGGCCGCTACCGGATTACTGCCTATATCCGAGGGTTGGACATCGGCACGGGCACATGGAACCTGAACACCGAATTCATGTTCGCCGGTAAGTACATCCCACTCAAGAAAGCCGGTACCTTCGGCTGGACCCGCCTCACTTACGTGGCCGACCTTCCCCGGCACGCTACGACCGGGCCGTCATTCGGATTGTTGGCGCCGGGATATCTATGGATCGACGACGTGACTATGGAGCGGGTGGCACCGGACGTCAAGCTCACCGAGACCCCCGTTTTTGACCGTGAGGAAGCGCCCATCGCGCCGCCCGGCCCACTCGGCCCCGGTGCCGTGCGTTGTTCGCGATGCCGCTATCGCAATATGCCGGAATGGAAAAAGTGCTACGCCTGCGGCAGCCCGCTGGAAGCAATCTCTGCAACTCCCGCCGGGCCGACGCTCAAACCAATCACTTCCTTTGAGCATGGAAATCCGTTCGAGCAGGGTACGGTGGTTGCCGCGCATGCCACCGACGGCACCAAAGCGCTTCGCGTCGAACGGCCTTACGCCGCAATGAGCGCTTCGCAGAACTGGACAGGCTACGACTACCTGAAAGCCGACACCTACGTGGAAGGGAGAGAACCCCTGGCAATCGGCGTAGAAATCCAGGATAAGGCGACCACCGGCTACTGGACGCGCGTCAACTACAACACGGTGGCGCTGCCTGGCGCGAGCACACTGGTTCTGCCGCTCCATCAGTTATACGTCGGAGAAAAAGCCCGCCCTGGCCGCCACCTGAACCTGAGTGAGATTGCCAAATTGGTCTTCCTGGTGGGAGACTCGCGTCCTCTGTTTTTGGATAATTTGCGCCTGGAGCGGGATACCACGGCACAAAACGTGTTCTTCGACGGACTCTACGCCTTTGACTTCGGTACCGGCTCCAGCCCGGTGATGGACGGATTCACACCCATTACGCCAGCTACCACGTATTCACCCGGCCGCGGTTACGGCCTGAAGGACGCCAGGATATGGCGGGCTTTCGATGCGCTTCAACCGGATCCTCTTTACCAGGACTTCCTCTGCATCGAATCCGGCGGGCTGACGGTGGATCTGCCGAATGGCAAATACCGCGTGTTCGTGAATATGGACAGCCCATCGGGCTATTGGGGCGAATACCAGGTGTACCGCCAGCGCGCCATTCTGGCGCAGGGCAAAACGGTCTTCTCGGAGCGAATGGATTTCAGAACTTTCCAGAAGAAATACTTCCGCTTCTGGGACACGGAGGATCTGCCTTCCGGGAACACCTTCGACAAGTATCAAGGCGCTTACTTTTCGGAAAAGACATTCGATGTCACCGTGAAAAATGGCCGGCTCGACCTCGAGTTTGAAGGGCACGCCTGGGCTTGCAGCGTATCGGCGGTGATCATCTTCCCGGTTGAAAAAGCCTCCCAGGGCGCCCGGTTTCTCGAGTACGTGAAGCAGAAACGCCGCTTCTACTTCGACAACGCCTTTAAGCGCGTGCTGCATGCCCCGGCCGGCGATGCGCTCCAACCCACCGCCGAGGATACACGCCGCGGCTATGTGCTTTTCCATCGCGATCTGATGAAAGACGTCTATTACGACGACACGCCGTACCGCAATGAAATCAGGCAGTCGATCACGGCCGATGGGTTCGCGGGCCAGGTAACGCCGGTCACGCTGTCGGTTGTCCCGCTGCAAAATCTGGGCGAGACAACGCTGCGCATCGACCCGCTGGCGGGGCCGCAAGGCTCGATCCCGGCCGGCGCAATCGACATCGGCTACGTTTCCTATCGGGTAACACGGGTTACGAACGACGGCGGCGTCTATACCATCAGACCCCGGTGGATCATTCCGAAGAACACCGTGACGTTGCCGAAAGGCGTCACCCGGCGCTTCTGGCTGGCGGTCGACATCCCGGCGGGGACCGCCCCGGGCGTTTACGCGGGGCAGATCGTGTTGCAGCCGCAACAGGGGCCGGCCGCGTCGATTCCACTGCGATTCTCCGTCCGGAAAGGTGCGTTGGATACCGTGGATATCCCGGCGGGGCCGTTTGGCGGGCGCATCGGCACGCCATGGTTGCCGGACGATCCGGAAACCGCGGCGTTCGGCGCGGACATGACCGAAAAGAGTCTCCTCATGCTGCGCGCGCATGGTTTCACCATGTTCACCGGCGTCCCGTACGTGACCTATCGCGGGTTCAGGGATGGACAACCGCAACTGGATTTCAGTGCCGCCGATCGGCAGATGGCTGATGCCAGGAAGTATGGTTTTCGGGCTGTAAATTCTTACGGCGCGGGCTTGGTCGGCCTCGATGCATACCATGAAGACCTCGCGAAGATGAAGGACGCAGGATTTAGCGACTACAGCGCCTTTATCAAAGCCATCTACTCGGCCATCGACCGGCATGCACGCGACAAAGAGTGGCTGCCGGTGTACTGGAACCTGGGCGACGAGCCCATCGGAGAAGAAATCAAAAACTCCATTGAAAATGCGGCGGCGTACCGCGCGGCGTTTCCCAAAGGCCCGCCCTTCTTTACCGCCGCTACCAGCCTGGCATCCAACCACGATCCCCATGACCTCCATTTCGTGCTCGCGAAAACTCTCCACGTCCCCGCTCTGAACCTGCACGACGAAGCCGGCATTCGCATGTTGCGCGACGCGCAAGGGGAGTGGGGATATTACAACAACGGCAACCGCTGGACCTATGGGACCTATCTTTACAAAGCGGCCAAGGAGTTCGGGGTCAAATTCCGGCTGGCATGGCACTGGAATATCGTGGCCGGCGACCCATATTACGCGCTGGATTGTCGCGAGGATGATTACGCGTGGGCCAACACCGACGCAAGCCGGCAGCTTGTGCCATCGGTCGAGTTTATGCGGATCTCGGCCGGACTCGAAGATTACCGGCTCCTGCTGACCCTGGCCCGCTTAGCCAAAGCGAGACCCAACTCACCCGCCGCGCAAAAAGCGGAGGCCTTGATTGGCAATCGTCTGGCTGCGTTTCACTTGGGCCAAGTGGACCACGACCGCCTTTTTGGGGTGGACGATTGGGTACTCTATCGAAGCCGGTTGGTGGACCTGATCGAAGAACTCCAGCCGTAACGGCCGCCATTCCCGGGCCCTTATCCGGCTTCAACCGACAGGTACTGACGGATGCGTTCAAAGGAATCCAGATCGTCCAGGCGGTCGAGATCGACATGAATGCCGAATTCGTCTTCAATCACGTTAACCAGCAGGATAGACATCGCGGAATCCCATGCCGCTACCGAACTCTGGGTGGCGCTCGGAATCTGCTGCACTGGCAGGTCCGGAAATACGATATGAAAACAATCCCTTAACCGCGTTGCGAGCCGGTCCATGCTGGTTGACCTGGTTGCCTTTCTTCCACGTGATGATAAAGTCCTGGGCAAGTTTCGGCGAACTGCCGGCGCGTGATTGCCACGCAGCCCTCCGGGGAACCGCCGGTTATGCCCGCCAGAAACTCCCGCAAAGGGCCGTTCTTTGGAGTGGGAATGAAATCGAAGACGATCTTCTCCGCCCCGCAGCGCTCCAACAACAACTTCAGGCAGTGATGCTCGATGCGGCGTGAAAATGCCCGGCAGCTCATCACCCAGGTACCGACGTAAAGGGTATCGCGTTCCTGCCTGCCTTCCATTACAGCGATCTTCCCCAGCGGCCCGAACTTGTCCCGATAGCTGACCGCCATCAGTACCGCGCCCGGCCGTGCCAGACGTCCGTTCCAGTCCGCCTCCGTATGGCGAACGCCGTTCAAATTGAACTGGTTGGTCTTATTCACCAACTCAAGCGTGCGCGGATCGTTCGGGGAGAGGCTGAAATCCACGCTAATGGTGGCTTCCGCCTGCTGCAGGAAAACCTCACCCAGGGCCTCGTCCTGCGCCGCCTTTTGAAACGCCGCTTCCCGCCGGATGCTGCCGGTCCGTATGGCGTCCTCTTGCGCCAACCGCGGCTTACCGCATAGGTCGCGCAGGCGCGTCAACAACCCGTATCCGGCCGCGGCATCGCCCGCCGGAAACCGGACGCATTCGATTCCCGGGTGCGCTGCCGCCACTTCAGCCAGTTCCATGGGACTGTCGTCCACAAACACCACGCTATCGGCGCCAATATTCCACGTCCGCAGAATACGCTCCACCGAACCCGATTTGGCATTCCAGTGTATTTCCATGGGAAACACGCGGTCCACCGGCAGCAACAGATCCGGCCGCTCCAGTGCCCGTCGCGCAACTTGCGGGTCGTTCTTGCTGGCGATGCCAAGCAAAACGCCTTCTTCCGAAAACGCGGCTAGCAGCTTCTGGTAGAGACCGTGCAATTGATGGTGGCTGGAGAGATCCCAGCTCACGTGTTCAGACCCGATTTCTCCCACCACGCCGTGCCATAAAGTGTCGTCAAGGTCGGTAATCAATCCTTTCTTCGGGGCCGGCGGCAGCAGTAATCGCGCCAGTGCGCCCGCTAACCGGTCGGCGTGTGCGACCGTGTAGGGTAGACCCGTCAGGAGGTCGGATTTGAAATCGAAGCGTTGCGCGGCCGGGGATTCTTCCGCCAGGCGTTGCCGGTTAACCAGGAAAAACCCCCGGCGGTGCGCGCATCGGCCTGCAAAATCCAGCAGCTCCTGCTCCAGCTCGAGTTCCGTTTCCGCCATCTGCCACCCCGGCGTATGGAACAGTGGCGAAAGTGGTAATGTCGGCAATGAGCAAACCACCCGCACCCGCTCGGTCAGCCCTTCGATGGCAATTGCCATGCGCCGCAGGGTGGTGCGAACCACCGACTGAATATCGGCCGCCACCGATGGCCCCCACCCCCCGGTGCTGCGAAAACCCAACCGCGGATCGAGGTCCTGCCATTCCAGAGTGATGGCGACTGCCTCCAATCCAGCCGGCTGCGCGGCGGCCGCCTCCAGGGTTCCTACTGCATCCCCGAAAAGCCCCGTTCGAACCGAGACCTTGCAGTCCGTCAGCCGCTGCTGCAAATGTGCAGCCAGGAAAGTCGCCGCATGCAAAGGGGTGAACCCGCATACCAGCAGGATCGAGTACGGCGGATCCTCCCTCCGCTCTGCCGCACACTGAAGAATTTTCAGCGCTGCCGCGACGTTCACATTTCTACTCTAACGAACTTACCGGCTGGCCCGTCTGCGATCCCATCCAACGGCTACAGCCGTCTACAACCAATATCGCCATGCGCCCGCTGCCACCACGTACGCCGCCAGGGCGCCGTTGGTGACGGAGTGCGCCAGGATGCAGTCGGCCAGGCTTTTGGTCCGGACCATCCACCAGTTGAAGACCACCCCGGCCGCCAGGCCCACTTCCCAATACGGCCCGTGCTCGGATGCAAACAGCGCCGCCGTGATCCAGAACGCGGAGGGAAGATACGCTCCTAAAGGAACGCTTTGGAAGTCATGGTTGATCAGCCAGCGCATCAGCCACGCCCGCCAGAACATTTCTTCTATGACCGGCACTAGCAGCGTAGAGCCTGCCGCCCGAGTGAGCAGAAAGGCTGCACTCCGCTGCAGGCCGGCCGGCAGAGTAACGCCCACGGTGCCCGTGATGGCATTCTCAAACAGCCAATAATGCCGGTATCCGAACAACGTGTCGGGACCGATCCAAACGGCAAATACGACCAGGCCAATCCCGATACTGGCAGCCGGCCTCGTTGGCCGTAATTCCATATTCCGGCGCGACACCAGCAGGAGCACCACCAGCGTGATCGCCGCCCGGATGGGATACCCCACTTGCGGCGGCACCGAAAGCGCATGTTCCAGCCCCATGATGCCCACAAAAACTAAGAACGGAGCGACATAACCGGCGGCAGGATGAACGTGCCTGGCCCGCGACTTTACCGTTGGATTGATCAGAATAGTACCTAAATAAAAATTGAATTCAGAGTCTCACAGTTTACAATAATTGTTGTGCCGCAGGCTGTGAGGGCTCCAGGTCGGCAGGCGACGAAGAACCTGCCGGTACACGACAGATAATCGCCCAACCCCGCACTCAGTTGATCGGGAACAAACAGAATGAACCAAGAGGTGAACACACCCTCTACCGCCGCAGTTGCCCAGTCTGAAAAGCCTCTGCTCCGCCCCTCACCAGCGATGGCCTGCATTGCCATCTTGTGCTTTTCAGCAATTGCGGTGAGCGCGCAGATTTGGTCGGGGGCCTACCGGGCCGAGCTTAGCTCATACCCGGATGAACCCGCCCACGCCGTAACGGGACTGGCATTCGAACAATATATCGCGCACGGTTTATCCCAAAATCCGGTGGGTTTCTTATTGGATTATTACCAGCACTACCCCAAGGTCGCCGTCGGACATTGGCCTCCCCTGCTCTACGCGGCGGAGGCGGCCGCCATGCTGGTGTTTTCGCCTTCCAAAGACTCCTTGCTTGGGTTGCAGGCTTTGCTGGCAGGAATCCTGGCTTGGCTGGTTTTTCGCGAGTTGTGGCCATTGGTCGGAGTGCTCCCCGCCTCGTTGGGGTCGATCACGTTGTTATTGAACCGGCAAATCCAGGTGCACACCTCGATGACGATGGCGGAGTTGCTATTAACCATCACGATGTTTCTGGGCTGCCTGGCATTTGCGCGTTTTGCCGAGGAGCGGCGCTCGCGCGATGCAATGTGGTTTGCCCTGTGGACAACCGCTGCGGTGTGGACCAAGGGAACCGGCTGGGCCATGATACTCGTCGCTGCGGGCGTGGTGGCCGCGATTGGGGCGTGGACACTCCCCTTCGACCGCGCTCTTCGGCTAGCTGCGCTCATCGGGGCCGTGTTCTGTGTTCCATGGCAAATTGTCACCATCAAGTCGGTCGTAAACGGGTGGGACAATCCACTCCCGACCTTGGTGTTCACGTCGAAGGCAGCCCTCCAGTATTGCAAAATCTTCTTGACCATGCCCGGCGCCGCCGTGGCGGTCGCGGCTTTGGTTGGCGCCGCTTGCGTGCTGCTTGGCGGATGGAGCGCGGGCCGTGGACGGCCGTATTGGGCTGCTATGGCCAGCCTGGTGGCTGGAGCGTGCCTGTTCAACGTGCTGGTGCCGACTAGCGTAGAGCCGCGCAAGGTGATCATGATCGTTCCGCCGATGTTTGTGCTGGCGGCGGCGGGTGCAGGACGACTGTCCGCCTGGATTTCCCCGCAGCGGCAGCACCGCGGGGCCGGTATGATCTTCGCCTGTCTGGCGCTGCCTACGCTGGCTCTGTCACTTCCCGTCGAAGGCACCCGGCCGCTCGGGTTCATTCCTGTGACGGCGGCACTCGATCACATCCTGCCACTGGGATCGGCCGCGTTGCTGGTCTCCGATGTCAACGGAGAAGGCTCCGTCATCTCCGAGTTTGCATTGCGGCACCCGACGCCGGCGGTCTATCTGGTGCGGGGGACAAAGCTGCTCGCGTCCGAAGACTGGGATGGGCGGCACTACCGCAACCGAGTGAGCTCGGGAGAAGAATGCGAGCGGTTACTGGCATCGGTGCCGATCAGTTTTCTGGTGGTCGACCGGAGGAAAATTGCCCAACGCCAGGAGTTCTTTGATTTCGTCGAGGCCATGCTCCGGAGCTACAGCACGGAATGGACGCTGGTCAGGGACTTTCCAATACTGGGAGATTCTCCCCACGCCGTTGCCCTCTACCGCCGGTCGGCGGGAATCGAGCCGGCACGCAAGTTGCCCGACTGGATCGTGCCCAAAATTCGCTGGCTGGATTAACTGCAAACTGCCGTGGCATCGCGCATGACAAAAACTATCCAATCGATTCTCGCCGCGGCGACACTGCTTCCGCTGGGATTGTCTCTTTGCGCCTGCCAGACACCGCAGCAAAAACTGGCCGGGTACCTCGCGGCGGGCAAGCGCGACCTGCAAAGCAGCCATTATCCGCAAGCCATTGTGCGTTTCAAAATCGCCGTCGGCCTGGCGCCAAAGGATGCCGATAGTCACTATTATCTCGGATTGGCCTACTGGGGCTCGGGAGATCTCGGCCAAGCCGCTTCGGAACTAAAGACCGCAACCGATTTGAATCCGCAGCACCTGCAGGCGCGAATCAAGCTTGCGGAGCTGGCCGCGCGCTTTTCCGCCGGCAACACCCTGATCGAAACCGAAAAACAGGTACAGCAGATCCTCGCGCAGTCTCCCAACGAGGCCGGTGCCTGGTACACGCTCGCCATGGCCGAGTGGAGGCTGGGCAAACCGGACGATGCGATGGCTCACTTGCAGGAGGCTCTCTCCAAACTGCCGCGGCATCTCGAATCGTCGATGGCGCTCGCCACCATGCAGTTGTCCCGGCAGGATTTTGCAACCGCCGAAAAGACGATGCTGCGGGCCGAAGCGCTGGCGCCGAAATCGGTGGAAGCAGCGGTTGCCGTGGCCCGCTTTTACCTGGCAGCCGGCAAGCCCACCGAAGCCGGGCAGTACGCGCGGCGCGCATTGAGCCTCGATGCGAACAACGGCCCGGCCCTGCTGGCGCTCGGCGAGACTCAAATCGCCACGGGCCATCCACCGCAGGCCGAAAAGACGTTTGCTCAGCTCTCCACCCTCCGGGACAAAGCATACAAAGGCGTCCATGCCTCTTTCCTCTTGCAGGAAAAGCGCTACGGCGAGGCTATCCCCGAGTTGCGGCGCCTGGTTTCTCAAGACCCTGGCAACGCCACTTTCCGCGGCTACCTGGTCGTGGCGTACGTGGGAGCCAACCAAGTTGCGGCCGCGGAACAATTGCTGAGACAAGCCGTGGCACAAGACGCCAAGGACCTGGATGCCTCTCTCCAACTGGCGGAACTCGAACTCCGGACCCGCAGGCTCCGTGAAGCCGAGACTGGCTTGGCGTCCGTGCTCCGGCATCATTCCGACCTCGCCCAGGGTCACGTTCTGCTGGCGGCCATCTACGAGGCGCGCCACGACGTGCCGGGGCAACAGCGGGAACTGCTCGAAGCTCTCCGGCTGAGCCCCAATCAGGTACCGGTTCGTGTTCGCCTGGCTCGCAGTTTCCTGACAGCCGGCAACGCCAGGTGGGCGCTCAGCCTGCTGGACCAGACTCCCGAACCTGGAAGGCACTCCCTCGACCTGCTGACGGAACGCAATTGGGTCCTGCTGTCCCTGCGGGAATTCCCGGAAGCTCGTTCCGCGGTCGACACCGCTCTTAAAGTTTCGCGAACGCCGGAGTTACTCTTGCAGGAT
>Ga0335078_10006165_pt1 | contig 17748 bp, 14 predicted proteins | sample Lox_Sample_32_FD_206711 | JGI IMG/M metagenome (GOLD analysis project Ga0335078, IMG submission 206711) | Soil microbial communities from Loxahatchee National Wildlife Refuge, Florida, United States - Lox_Sample_3.2 | ecosystem: Environmental > Terrestrial > Soil > Wetlands | place: USA... | reverse complement strand
AGGTAAAGGCCTTGGATGTCCGTTCTGGCGTCTTGAATTGCGCCATGCGGCCCGACAACCTGAACGGAGGCTTGCGGGACCGCCGCTCCGCTAGGGTCAGTGATTTGGCCTTGGAGTGTCGCTGCGACCTGGGCGCTGACAGAGCCAACCCAAAACAGCGCGACGGCGAATCCGAGTTTTTGGGCTGGGCTGGCCATAGTGATAGTAGCCAATCGCGCATCTGCTCCAGGAAGCTCCTGTCAAGTTCCGCGTGCGGGGTTTCTTGGGTATGCGACATGGCGGCTATGCGGCTGCGCCCCACACAATCCCGACTCAGAAACAGTCAGGATACGCTGTCGATACCAGATTTCAAAAGAAATTCTCGTGAATGCATCATGGAAACCGCCAACGGGTGCGAAATTGAGACGAGCGGCACGGCCTTGCGTCCCACGCTTTCAGCCTGCGTCGCCGAACGTCTCACGGTTGCAACTCGGCGCAGGCGCATGCCGGAACATCCTGGGCCGTTCGCTCTCTAGGTCAGCCCGTTTGCGTTCCCGCATTCCGTTCGTGAGAAATGAGTTGGCGGTCAAGCTACAACACGGTATTATGAACCAGCGCAGAAGCTCTCAATATCGAGACGCCCCGAATCCGCGAATAAATCACCGCGGCCTGTCATAAAAACGGGCGACACGAAGCCCTATATAGAATCCCCCCGACCGCAAGCGCGTTGCGATTGGTATTCTTTCGGCGACAAATTTAACGAAGCTCTACGGCAGCACCACTGTGCTCGACTCGTTGTGCCTCACCATTACACCCGGCGAGAGCTTCTGTTTGCTTGGCGCCAATGGCGCGGGTAAAACAACAACCATCAATCTGTTTCTTAACTTCATCCCGCCAACCTCTGGACCGCGACGATCAACGGCATGGACGTGGTTCAGCATCCGCTCGAAACCAAGCGATTCATCGTCTACATCCCGGAGCAGGTCAATCTCTACAAGAATCTGACGGGCATAGAGAATCTTGAGTATTTCACTGCCCTGGCCGACGCCGAAAAATACAGTCGCAAGCAACTGTCGGAGTTCCTGCGCGATCCAGGACTACCCGCTTTCTTAAGAATCTGATGCAATTCACTCTTACAGACAGGTCGACCACGGAGCTTTAGCCCCTCCTTACGCGCTTTCTCTGCGAGCGTCTTCCGCGAGTACGTACCATAGCATACTCCTGGAAGAGCCGAGCGATCGTTGGTCCATCAGAGTCTGGCACGATAACACGCGTTCTGGTCGAGTCCTCCACATTTCGGTAGCCCAGGGGAGCAAAGCTGGGGTAAAGACCGCATCGCGCCTTTTGCAGCATTCCTTTGCGCGTCTCCTCGCCCAGATTCTGAGAGTAGTTGCGGGCCATGAGGACTTGATTCCTTGTACGAATTGCTCACTGGAACGTGCGTCAGGAGATAGTATGGTGTTCTCTTTGACGAAGTGGACCGTCGGACGTGCTTCATCGATTCGTACATAATCTTTCAGGTTGCGGTAAAGACGGTCGGTCTTCTCCACCAAAACGACCTGGCATTGCTTGCGGTTGCGTTCAACGAACGCCAGCATCTCACCAAATCCCGTCCGGCCAGCAAGACTGGCCGATTCTACATCCACGAATTCTTTCAGGACAGGAATTGCGTTATCCGAAGCTCTTGAAGCGTCTTGCCAGATGCAGTCAATTCGACCTCAAAGCTATGTGTCTCCCCCGCCGCTCCGAAGCGGCGCATGCGTTTCACGCTGACCCGCAGGCGATCTCCCGGTTTCTTGTCCCAAAGAATGAGGCGCATATCCGCGACGGTCGAAACCTTCTGGCCCTCAATCTCGACCAGGACATCGTTTCGCTTGAGTCCGGCCTTCTCCGCGGCACCGCCCGGAACCAGCGACCGGATTCTGCATTCCCGGCCTTTTTCTTGCAGACTGGCGCCGAGAACTCCGGCGGGTGGAAGTTCCTCCGGCTTACTGAGCAAAATATAGTCCGCCACATGCGGCTCCATCTCTACGCCGCTGTTCAGCACAATCGCGTAGCTAATGTGCGTTTGGCGTTCCAGACGCTTCGGAATGCCGCTGCCGAACTCAAGATGTCCGGAGCCGGCCAGGATCACCATACGGCGGTCTGGGTTTTTGTTCAGATATGCGGCAGCGCTTTGCGCCATTCCTTCATCCCACACCAATTGCGCTTGGACGAAATGATCAAAGGCATGGGGCTTTGCCGGCCCGTGTTCTTGAAACACTTCGCGGAGGCGTTGGCGATAGTCCGCATCGGCGGGACCAATTTCTTTTGGCAGGTACGCGCGCTGTTGTTCGGAAAGCGCAGCGATGCCGGCCTTAGCCACAGCTGGCGGCAAGTCCCCCGGTACATTGAGCGCACGTACCGGAATCCGTTGCTCGCGTGCGAATCGAAACATCGGAGCGTATAGACGATAATCGTAGCCCCAGTTTTTGAAATAGCTGGTATCAACCAGGAATTCATGTTCCGTGATTCGACCGGCGATGTAGTCATCCACTTTGGATTGGAGCGGCTGCTGAAAATATTCAACCCCAATCACGAGATTTGGGTCGAGCTGGTGAAGCCGCCGGATGATCTCCAGCTGATTGAGGTGGTCACCGTAACGGGTATGCGTCTCACCAACGAAAACTACGCGCTTGGTTTCGAGCTGCGCGGCAAGTTTGCCGGGCGGGAGAGTGGTGTCCAGATCGACGGCGCTTAAGGCTCCCTGATCCTGCGCGGCGGCCCCAACGATTACGGGAGCGCATGTGAGTGTAAGAACGAGCAGGTGTCGGCCATATAGAACTCGGAACATTGGATGCCTCGATGTCTCCGTCAGTAGCCTCTGGAATGCAGGATCGCTACAATCACCGCTGCAATCAGGCAATAAACACCAAATAGATACCAGCGGCCGCCTTCCAGCCAGCGGCTTAACCATCGCAACGCAACGAGCCCTGCGATAAATGCAAGCACAGTCCCGAGCAGGCTTGGGAGAATTGCCGATGAGTAACTCTCTGCTCCGTGGGCTTGGAAACGCACCAGCCTAAGTATTTCGCGTCCCACAACGGGAGGCGTCAGCACTACAGCCAACGCGAAGCTAAAATTTTCGGCGCGAGCCTTTGACACTCCGGCCAACATGCCCGTCGAGATCGTCGCGCCGGAACGGGAGAACCCTCGAAAGGGAAGACAAAGCCCTTGCACGGCGCCAATCAGGCTAGCCTGGCGAGTATTCGCTTCCTCCGTGTCCCGCAAACTGCCGTCGCTGGGCTTTCTGTTTTCCAAGAGGCCCGCAATGAGTATCAACAGCCCGGCGATCGCCAAGGCTGGAGCGATGATTTCGAGATGGCTGAATAGATCCTCGATCTCCGCTTGAGGCGAATTGCGAAATATCGTCTTCTCAATTAACCTGATGAGCGCTTCCCCGATCACCGCCGTGAGAACAGTGGCTACAACCACTTGCTGAACAAATCTCTTTAGATTCGCCGCGCTTTCAAAGTAGGTGTTTTTCCAGCGCTGCCAAAAGTACACGATTACGGCAATCATGGTCCCGGTATGCAGCATGACCAGTAGAAGGGTCATCGGGGGCGAGGACGGGTCGAGACCTAAAAGCTTCTCGGCGACCACCACATGCGCCGAACTGGAAATCGGCAGGAGCTCCGCGAGGCCTTGTACGATGGCGAGAATGACGATCTGAGCAATGGCCACCTGCTTGATTCTAACGAAAGAATCCTCTGGATCACACATAAAACTTTGCGCCGAGGTTTCGGTTGCGACGTGTTTTCTATGGACAGGCGCACACGGTGTAATTCCGCACACGCGCCTGTGAAGCCCGTCTAATGAAGAGATAAGATCACTCACAAGGGATCGCTTGTCGAGGTACCTTGCGTGCCGCATGATGAGAGTAGTGGACATAAAGATCCGGCTTTTCCTGCTCGCCGCTTGCGGTCTGTGTTGTCTCTTGTACTCCGAAGATAGCCGGCCAAAGACTGGCATCCAATTCCTGGGAGAAATCCAAAGTGTGGACATCGCCCACCACACCGCCACTGTGAAACACGTGGAAATTCCAGGCTATGCGGCCCAGGGAACATCGGACTACTCGGTAGACGATGAGCCAGTCTTAAAAGGCCTTCGACCGGGCGATGACATCCGCGCGACGGTGTACCCCAACGACGGCACTCTGCATAATATCCGAGTCGTCTACCGTCGCCGTGAAAAATAGAGGTCTACGTTCTTACATTCGGGAGATATTATGACACCAGTCCTTTGTGCCCGAGATCATGGCGAGTTCTCTGTCTCGGGCTTTTGGGTGCTCTCCACGGCGCCGCTATCGATTCGCAGCCGAAGGACGCGTCCTCGGGCGTGACATGCGCTGTTCTGAAAAACGGTGTAGGTCCCTCCTTCCTGATCAATTCGTCCGCAGAATACCGCAGCGTATAGAGTTCGCTGTCCCTGCAATGCCCGTCGGTGAGCTCATCGCCACGAATTCAGGTCCGTCCGCTCACCGGAATTACTAGCTCTCTTATCATGAGGGATAGACCGTCTAAGTATTTTCTCTAGGGCCCCGGACTGTCTCCGGTTATTGATACAGAGGTGGATCGGCGGCTTATGAAGACTCTCATCGTCGATGACGAACCGATTGCAAGGCGCGTGCTGCGTGAGGAACTTGAGCTCCTTCCAGGGATCGCCGTTGTCGGCGAAGCGGCGGATGGTCGCGAAGCGCTCCGGCAGATCGACAAACTCGAACCGGACCTGGTCTTTCTGGATTTGCAGATGCCGGTGATGGGAGGCTTCGAGGTGGTGCGCGCTTTGGAAGGCCGCTCCTTGCCGGTGGTTGTGATCGTGACGGCGTTCGATCAGCACGCCATCCAGGCCTTCGAGGCTGGCGCCATCGATTACTTGCTAAAACCAATAGGTCAGGAACGGCTGCGCAAGGCCGTCGACCGCGCTCGCAAGTTGCGCAGCCGGCCCCGGGCGGTTGCCGAAAACATCGCCCGGATCGCCGCAGCGCCGGACGATTCACAGGGCTCGCGCGCTCACCGTATCGTCGGAAAAAGCGGCTCGGATTACTTCATGCTCGATCCCAACGACGTGCTGGCCTTTCAAGCCGAGGGCGAACTGGTTTGGATCATCACCGCCAAGCACCGTTTCCTGGCCGCGCAATCGTTGCGCACGGTGGAGTCACGCCTGGAAAGATCGCAGTTCCAGCGTGTCCATCGAAACGCCATCGTGAACGTGAACCACGTCCGCAAACTGAGCCCTCTCACGAGCCAGCGCTGGCTCCTAACGCTCACCAACCAGCAACAGCTCATCGTGAGCAAACGGCAGGCGCACAACATCCGCACGATTCTCCAATGGTAGCCCCCGCTCGCATCGTTGCCGCCGGCCTGCTGAATCAGCCCGCGCACACCGTGAATCGATGCACCGGCGAGATTTCGCTCGCCCTTTGATCCGACGCGCTGTATGCTCAGGTGGAATACTGGGGTAGGGTATAACCTATGTCCCACACGACGCGAGACAAGAAGAAATTATCGAACCGGATTCGGCGCATCATTGGCCAGTTGCAGGCCATAGACAAAGCGCTCGAAGAGGAACGCGAGTGCACCTACGTCCTGCAAACCATCGCTGCTTCCCGAGGCGCCATCGATAGCCTGCTGGCAGAGATCTTGGAAGGACACATCCGCTTCCTGATGTCGGCCGAATTCGCAAACCCAAGAAAGAAAGCCGAGTCAACCGACGAGCTAGTCGACTTAATCCGAGCCTATGTGAAATAACGCGAGGAGTCGTCACTTGAATCCCACTGCCGTTCGTGAACCCATCCATCCCGTCGCGCCGAGACCCGTCGCCGACGGCGAAGCGCATGCCGACCATTCCATCCCATGGATCGAGTATGGGCGCGTGATCCTGATCGCGGTGGCCGCTCTGATCACCTGGCATGGCCCCAGTTTCCCCGCTCTAAGCTTTCATGGATACGATCTGCTGGCTCTGGCCGCCGCTCTGATCGGCGGCTACCCGGTTTGGGAAGAGGCAATCTCCAACCTCTTGGCGCGCCGCATGACCATGGAGCTTTCCATGTCCATCGCGCTGGTCGCCGCCTTCGCGATCCGCGAGGCATTCACCGGCCTGATCATACTACTTTTCGTCCTGGTGGCAGAAATTCTCGAAGCGTTCACCGTCGAGCGCGGCCGCAACGCCATTCAGACGTTACTGGAATTGCTGCCCAAACGCGCCTCGGTCCGCAGGGGTAACGAGGTGATCGAACTCCCCATTAGTCACATCAGTCCAGGCGACACCGTGGTGGTGAAGCCGGGCGAAGAGATCGCCGTGGATGGAACGGTGACGCGCGGGCATTCCTTCGTCGATCAATCCAGCATCACCGGCGAGTCGGCCGCGATTGAGAAAGTGGCCGGCGGAGGCGTGTTCGCCGGCACCACCAACATTTCCGGCGCACTCGACATCCGGGCCTTCAAGATCGGGCGCGAAACCGTGTTCGGCAAAATCGTCGAGGCGGTCGAACAGGCCGAGCAGTCGCGCGCTCCCGTGCAGCGGACTGCTGACCGCCTAGCGGGCTATCTGGTTTATTTCGCCATGGCCGCCGCTGTTGTTACTTTCCTGATCACGCACAACATTCGTTCCACCATTTCGGTGATCATCGTCGCCGGCGCGTGCGGAATCGCGGCCGGGACACCGCTCGCCATTCTGGGGGCCATCGGGCGCGCTGCCCATCGCGGATGCATTATCAAGGGCGGCTTGTATCTGGAAACGCTCAGCCACGTCAATACCGTAATTCTCGACAAGACCGGGACGCTGACGTTCGGAAATCCCGAGGTAGCCGAAATCAGGGCGGTGCCAGGCGTGCACGAGATAGAAGTCATCGAAGCAGCGGCCATCGCTGAGCGGCCATCCGAACACCCGCTGGCCAAGGCGATTTTGAAGGAGGCGGCGCGCCGCATGCTGCCGGTTCTGGAGCCAGAGCATTTTGAATACTCGCCCGGAAAAGGAGTCATGAGCTCCAGCACCCGCGGCCTGATCGTCGTTGGCAGCCGGAGTCTTCTCATCCAGAAAGGCGTGCCTGCGAGCCAGTTCGCTCAACTCGGAGAAAGCGCAGGAACCGTTCTGGTGGCGCGGAATGGCCGGTTGCTTGGCTCGATTCGAACCGAGGACCAGTTGCGACCGGAAGCGGTGATCGCCGTGCGCGAACTACGGCGAATGAAATTGCATGTCGAGCTTTTGACCGGAGACGCCTTTGGGCCGGCCAATGAGGTGGGCGCCAAGCTCGGAGTCGATCGCGTGGTCGCCGAGCTGCTCCCGCATCAGAAGCTGGAACGTGTCGCGACGCTCATCGGAGCGGGAAATGTGATCGTCATGGTGGGCGATGGCGTCAATGATGCGCCCGCGCTGGCACGCGCAAACGTGGGTGTGGCGATGGGCTCTGGCACCGACGTCGCCCGCCAGAGCGCGCATGTCCTGCTGCTCGGCAACAACCTCATGGACTTCGTAGAGGCCCTGCGAATCGCTCGCCGCTGCCGCCGCGTGATCATGACAAATTTCTACGGAACCTTGGCAGTGGACACCCTGGGAATCGCACTGGCGGCCGCTGGCCTGCTCAATCCGCTGCTGGCGGCCTTCATCCACGTCGCCTCCGAAATGACTTTCATCTTGAATTCAGCGCGTTTGGTGCCGGCGACGTCACACTCCCGCGCGGCAGTGGAAGCAGGGACCTGAATGAGACCAGCTCTGGGATCATCGGGGAACCTACTTTCACCGTTCACGCATCGGCGGAATGTCAGTTTGGATCAACACAGGAGGGAAACATGAAGAAGTCTAGAGCGCTGGGGCGGGTTTTTCAGATCGCGCTCGCTGTCTCGATTTTCACCTGGCTTGGCTCGATGCGAGCCAGCGACCTGAATCCGGCGGCGATCAACATCAAGTTCCCCGATCAGATCAAGTGGACCGGCAATCCCGAAGTGTCCGAGCAGGCCATCCTGTATGGCGATCCCAGCAAGCCCGGCCTGTACATTGTCCTGACGAAATGGCATCCGCACCATACCAGCCGGCCACATTTTCACCCCAACGATCGATTCATCACCGTGCTATCGGGAACGTGGTGGGTGGGTACCGGCTCCAAGTACGATCCCGACAGTATGGTATCGATCCCGGCCGGCAGCTTCGTCACACACTACGGAAAACAGATCCACTACGACGGCGCCAAGGACGGAGACGCACTGCTTGAGATTCTGGGCGAGGGTCCAGCGACGGCCACGGCTGCCGAAACGAAGTAATCGCGAAATATTAGGTACTAACGATAGCCCGTTCGTTGGGCGTATCAGGCCGCTCATCATAAAGTGCGCCCGCCTGCGAAATACTGCTAGGGCCGAACCTGGATTGAACGCAATATCGTAGGGTGATGAAATCAGCTTCAGCTCAACAGGTGTGCCTTACCTTGGTGTTTGTTGCTTCCAGCGCCCTTGTGTACGCTCAATCGAGCGGCAGCATTCACGGAACTGTGGTGGATCCTTCGGGCGCGGTAATCGCGGGCGCCATCGTCGAGATCCAGAACCCCGTGTCGCACTATGACCAAACCACTAAGAGCGACACGCAGGGAAATTTCGACTTTGCGAACGTTCCGTTCAATCCGTATCATCTGAGCGCTTCGGCATCCGGTTTCCAAACGGCTGCCCAAGACGTCGAAGTAAGGTCCGCCATCCCCACCGACGTGAAGATCAACCTACAGGTGGGCGCGGCGGCCACCACCATCACCGTGGAAGCGGCCCAGGATTTAGTCGAGAACGATCCGAACACCCACACCGACGTAGATCGCAGCCTGTTCGACAAACTGCCGCTCGAAAGCCAGTCCTCGTCGTTGAGTTCCTTGGTCACCTTGGCTTCGCCCGGCGTCGCCGCCGACTCTAACGGCCTCTTCCACGGACTCGGCGATCATGCGTCAAACTCCTTTTCCATCGACGGCCAGCCTATCACCGACCAGCAGAGCAAAGTCTTCTCCAACCAGCTTCCCTCCGACGCCGTGCAGTCGATGGAGGTGATCGAAGGTGCGCCTCCAGCCGAATACGGCGACAAGACCAGCCTGGTGATCGTGGTCACAACGCGTTCCGGCCTCGGCATGAAGCAGCCGCACGGCGAGATCACCACGTCCTATGGAACCTTCGGCACCACAACCGGCGGGGCCAACCTGGGAATCGGAGGAGACAAGTGGGGCAACTTCATTTCACTGAGCGGCCTCAATACCGGCCGCTTCCTGGATGGACCAGAGTTTCAGGTCTATCACGATCACGGCAACCAGCAGAATATCTTCGACCGCGTGGACTGGAAGCCTTCGCAAGCCGACACGTTCAGCTTGAATTTCGACTTCACCCGGTCGTGGTTTCAGACGCCGAACTCGTATGACGCGCAGACTGCGGACGCCTGGTCGGGACTGATAGCCGACAATGGAGGCCTCGGCCCGAATGGCGAAGTAGTCGGCCCCACCGATCAGAAATCGAAAATCCGAACCTATAACTTCTCTCCCACCTGGACGCACCTGGTGAATCCGAACACGGTCTTCACCCTGGGAGCCTTCGCGCGGCAGGACCAATACAACTACTATCCCAGCAGCGATCCGTTCTCCGATCTCATCCCAGGCCTGCAAACGCAGAGTATCGGCCAGAATCGAAGGCTGACCAACGTCGGCGGCCGGGCGGAATTGTCGTATCTCAAGGGCATCCACAATCTCAAGTTCGGGTTGAACTACATGGATACGATTTTGACGGAGAAGGATACCTTCGGTATCGTCGATCCCACGTTGAACTCGGTTTGCCTGAATGCGGATGGCAGTCCCGATACGGACCCGAACCCGAGCGATCCTAACAACTGCACTGGCGCGTTGCAGCCCAACCCGGGATACGATCCAACGCTGGCCTGCATCGATTTGACGCGAACTGGAACGCTGCCTGGCTCGGATGGCTGTCCGACATCGAAGGCAAGTCCGTATACATTTCTCGGTCATGCTGACATCCGGGAGCTCGCATTTTACGCGCAGGACACCATCACGAAGAATAACTGGACGTTCAACCTGGGCGTGCGCTTCGATTACTATAACGGCATCACCGAAGCCAAGCAGGGGGAGCCGCGCCTCGGCATCGCGTACAACATCAAGCGAACCGGCACCGTGATTCGAACTTCTTACGCGCGCACGCTGGAAACACCGTTCAACGAAAACCTGGTGCTCGCCAGCCTGGGTTGCAACGATCCGGTGATCAACGATCTGAGCGCTACGGTGCAGGGCTACCCGTGCTTGACATCGCCGCTGCGTCCAGGCACTCGCAACGAATTCCACGTCGGGCTCGAGCAGGCTTTCGGCCGATTCCTGGTGGTCGACGCCGAGTACATCTGGAAGTACACGCATCTGGCTTACGATTTCAGCGTGCTCGGCAACACCCCCATCACGTTCCCCATCGAGTGGGATCATTCCAAAATTCCGGGCTTTGCGATTCGCGCAAGTATGCCCAACTACCACGGCTTGACCGCCTTCGCGGTGATGTCCAGCGTGGCTGCGCGATTCTTTGGACCGCAGGTTAGCGGTATCGGCACCACCCCAACCAGCGTCGGCTCGGATGCCGTGTTCCGCATCGACCACGACGAGCTTTTCAACTCCACCGTTCATCTGCAATACCAGCCCAAGAAGAACTGGCCCTGGATGAGTTTCAACTGGCGATACGACAGCGGCTTGGTGGCCGGCCCCGTTCCTTGCGTTGGAGGCAATTGCGCCAATGGGCCGAATGGCACCGACTCCATTGTCGATGTGTCCGGCCTCACTCCCGACCAGCAATTCGAGGCTGGATTGTTCTGCGGCCCCGTGCACGCCACCCCGACCATGGGAATTAGTCCCGATGGCCTTTGCCCGGCATCCCAATACGGATCCAACCTGGTGAAAATTCCCGCAGCCGGCACCGAGGATGACGACCACAATCCGCCACGCATCCAACAGCGCAATCTTTTCGACATCGCCTTTGGAGACGACAACCTTTTCCACGGCGACCGGTATAAGTGGAGCGCCCGAGTGTCGGTCATCAACTTGACCAACAATTATGCGCTCTACAATTTCCTCTCGACATTCAGTGGAACGCACTACGTATCGCCGCGCACCGTTACCGGCACCATTGGATTCCATTTTTGATTCTGGGATTCGAGCAGCAGGACACTCAACGTGACTCTTACACCATGAGATCAGTTTGATGTTCAGTTGGCAAAAGGTTCGATAGCGCCTGCTGGTCCTTTCAACTGGGCCTCCAGTTGTCGCTCCTCGGCTCGAATTCGCAAATGTCGGGCCTTAAATGGCGCAGCAGAGCAATCACCGGTCGAATCCCTGGCCGGTTAACGCCACATTTGCGGCGGCTCTGGTCTCCCGAATGCCCGCGCCAGCACAGCCGGATCACGTATCTTGGCATCTTCGTCTGCGAGCTTGCTTCACCGTTGCTTGGCGCGATTTCCGCTCGATAACCTTTTAAGTTAAAGTGTCGCGATCGGTCTCGCAGGCTCTTTCATCCTGGCGCGCCGGGGCCATGCTGCCATGGTTCGTACGAAAACAAGATTCCGGACAAGACGAGCATTCATTGAAAGATTGCCCGCTCCAGCTCAATCGGGTTCCGGCTGCCAACTGATATCGCCCGCCTGTGCATAAAGCATGGATAATCGAGGGATTCAGCTGTAGAATCAGGGGCCATGCGACCGCAGCGTTCTTTCCGAGGGGATCTCCTCGTCAGAGGAGGCTCGTCTGCGTAACTTTTTTATCGCCTCCGTCATCGCTTTTTCAATGGTCGCGCCAGGCGTCGTTAGTAAACGCCGCCGGATCGCCCTCGCTTTAAGGATTTCCTTTCCGGGTCTTTCAAGGTCGAGTTCACCCCCCGAAGAATCGGAAGGTAATCCCTATGGTGGGGTCGTCCTGCTGCTTCTCGCGACGGCTTTAGCGGGTGGAGTCGCGGCCTTTTATGGTGGACGCACCCTCGGAATCGTTGCACTCTTCGATGTCGCGCTGACGTTGCTGCTCGCGTGTGGCGGTCTCGCCGGGGTGGCTATGGCGATGCGCGAACGGGCCCGTAAGCGGGACACAATTTCGTTGTCCGAGGCAACCGCAACGGGCGAGCCCCCTGAAGTGGAAAAACCAGACGGTGATTTACCAAACGGTGATTTACCAAAGGGTGCCGGAGACCTGGCCGCGAAGGTCGGCGCGTGGCTCAGGGCGATGCGAGTTTCGCTGATCCGCGCCGGCAAGTGGGCCGCGAGCGAGATACACGAACTTGGCGTGTTGCTTTTGATTCGAATCGGCACCGCGGTGGCGGGCGTGGCTGGCATCGCGTACATCCTCCGCCTCGATCTCCCTACGCTGCTTCTGTCGCGGACGGCCGCAATGGTTGGAGGTGGAGCTTGTTTGGTTGCGGCAGGGCTAACGGCGACAGCCGCTTACTATCTGGCTGGTCTAGATTCCGCGCGATTTCCTGAAGCGCTCTGGCTACACAAGGGGGCACGTGTCTTGGCATGGTTATTTGTGACCGGCGCGCTGGCAATCATTTTGGCCTGGGCACGCCAGTACACCGCAGTGCGCGTGGTGCATTTCCTGGTCCTGGCAGTGAACATCTTTATTTGCTGGGGCCTCTTTACTATCCGTTCAGCGCCCGACGAATCAGGGCCAGTATTTCCGCTCCATCTCGGTGTTTTGGCGACTCTCGGGAATCGCACCAACATCCTGGCGAGCGTCCTCGATACGACCGAACAACAACTGGGGATCGATTTGCGCTCCACGTGGGCGCTCACCGTAGTACGCCGCAGTTTAGAGCCGCTCGCGATCGGGTTGTTCTTTGTGGCCTGGTTCTCCACCTCACTCACGGTGGTTGGCACGGAGGAAGAAGCTTTAATCGAGCGCCTGGGCGTACCGGTGGGAGGCCAACCACTGATGCCAGGGTTGCATGTGCATTTCCCCTGGCCGATCGATCGAGTGTTTCGCCTTCCCGTACAACGCGTCCAGACCACCACGGTTGGACATGAAGGCCAGGAAGAGGGCGGACCTGAGAACGTGCTGTGGGCGCGCCAGCACGCCGCTAACGAATATACGTTGTTGCTGGGTAACGGCCGCGACCTGCTGACCATTGACGCGGCAATCCAGTTCCGCATTTCGGATGCGCGCGCCTGGCGCTATCATTGCCAGAATCCCGCCGATGCGCTGCGTGCGATCGGATATCGGGCGGTGATGCGAAATACCGTGAACCGCACGCTAGCTGACGCCTTATCCCAGAACCTGGTGGCATTGACGGCGAATATGCGTAACATGGTGCAACAGGATGCGGACGCGCTGGGTTTGGGAATTCAGGTGGTGGCGTTCACAGTAGGTGGCATGCATCCGCCGGTGCCTGTGGCCCTGGACTATCAGTCCGTGGTTTCGGCGGAGATCGCCAAAGTCACTGCGGTGGTCAACGCGGAGGTCTATCGCAATCAAACCGTGCCCGCTGCTGAGTCCGCAGTTCTGTTCCGCAAGAATCGCGCGATCGCGTCAGGCGAAGAGGCGCTGGGTAAAGCCGCTGGGGAAGCTTGGGGTTTCCGCGCTCTAGAGTCTCAATATCACGCCGCGCCGGAGGAATTCTTCTTCCGCCGGCGGCTAGAAACATTGGAGAACAATCTGGGGGGCCGTCGTTTTGTTGTAGTGGATTCCCGTTTCCAGCGGGATGGAGGTGAATTGTGGTTGGTTCCATAGTCACGCAACAGCGATTGCGTGCGATAGTCGGTTCGCTCGCGCTGGGCGCCATCGTCTTCTATGCGATGGCGGTAGTGGTGGGAGAAGGACAAGCCGCGCTTATCACGCGCTTCGGACGTCCACTGCGCGCGGCGACTCAGGCTGGTCTGCACTGGAAGCTTCCCTGGCCGATCGATCAAGCCACTTGGCTCGATCTGCGGCGCCGCGTCTATGAGACCGGTCACACCGAAATGCTGACCCGCGATAAGAAGAACATTATCGCGCGCACTTTCGTGGTATGGCGCATCGGCGATCCGCTGACGTTTACTCAAGCCATCGGCAGCCAAGGCGGCGCCGAATCGAAGCTCGATGGGCTGCTTACCAACGCTGCAATCGGCGCTTTGGGTGGGCATGATTTATCGGCACTCGTGTCGACAAATCCGAACGACTTGCAAGTAGACAATATCGAATCCGAGCTTCTGGCATCCACGGCGCCGCTGGCGTTGCGCAGCTACGGCGTGACTATCGAACAAATCAGGCTGGAGCGAATCGCGTTACCGGAGGCCAACGTTACCGCTGTGTTCGAGCAAATGCGGGCCGAACGCCGGCAATTCGCGGCGAAGTTTCAGGCCGAGGGCGAGAAGGAAGCCAGCCGCATCCGGTCGGAAGCCGATCTGGAAGCAGCGCGCATCGCCGCGAAGGGCGCCGAAGAAGAGGCCCGCATACGAGGCGAATCGGCGGCCAAGATTGCCAAGATATATGGCGATGCGCACCGCGTGGACCCGGAGCTCTACAAGTTTACGCGCTCGCTCGACTCGCTCGATAAGCTGGTAACCGGCAGTACCTCGCTGATTCTGCGCACGGATTCAGAACCCTTCTCGCTTCTGCAGAACAAATAAAACCGTGAGGAAAAAGGGCCCACCTTCCGAGATTCGCCGTCTAATCGCGCCAGTCACCAGTCTGGTGGATGCCGGCTGGCAGCGGATGCACTGGTGGATCGGCTTGATGGCGCTGCTCTATGCGTTGTCAGGGATTACGATTATCAAGTCCGACGAAGTTGCGGTGATTCAGCGCTGGGGACGGCTGCTGGGAGATTCACCCGCTACACAAGAGCATGGACCCGGGTTGCTGTTCGCCCTCCCCCGGCCCGTGGATCGCGTTGTGCGCGTGCAGGTGAAGCACGTGTCTGAAGTGCCGGTGGGCACGCTTTCGGGTTACGAGAATGACGACGAGGACGTCGCTCCTTCCGATACACTCGATCCCCTCTCGCAAGGGTATGCCGTAACAGGCGACCACAACATACTTCAAGTCGTGATGATGGCGCGCTACCGGGTGCGCAGTCCTGCCGAGTGGGCGTTCTATGGGCCGAAGTCGGAGGACATACTGCGCGTCGAAGTGACTTCGGCAATGATTCGCTCGATCGGCGAGATGCCGGTGGATCGGGTGCTCTCCGATGGCCGGAAAGAACTGATCGCCACGGCTATGCGGAGAGCCCAACAAGGTCTGGATACCGCTCATTCCGGACTGGAACTCTCATCATTGGAACTTGTGTACCTGGCTCCTCCGGCCGCGCTGGCCAGGGATTTTGATGAGGTGCAGAGCGCCTACATCGGCGCGGAGACGAAAAAGAAGGATGCCCAGGCGTATGCCGAAGCCGTCATCCCCCAGGCTCAAGCCAAAGCGGACGCATCCGTCCAGACTGCGCGGGGCGACGCGGACGCCGCGCTCGCGCAAGCCCGCGGAGACGCCGACGCTTTCCAGGCAATTGAGCAGGAATATAAGAAGAACAAGGTGGTGGTTCGCGAGCGCCTGTATCGAGATGCCGTGGAGAGAGCACTGGGTTCGGCCGCCCAAATCCGGTGGGTTCCTCCGCCCATAGGCGGCAGTTATCACGGCTTTCGCATCCAAATCACTCCGTCGGTGGCCGGCGCGAAGTCGCAGGCCTTCTCTACACGCGCGGACGAGGATGAGCAATAGATCATGAGCGACCTTGCGATTCCGATCCATAACGAAGCGTTGCCCTCGACTCTCGCGCCCGAGGAGCGGCGGCGGATCAGCGCGCGTCTCGGGTTTGGCCTGACGGGAATCGGGCTGCTGGTGCTCGGCACTGTGCTGGTCCGCGTCGTTCCGGACCAGTGGCAAATCGGAGAGCTGCTGCGAGGCTTAGCCGCCGCTATAGTGGGCGTGCCGACTTTGATCTCCGGATTTCGCGGCGTGGTGACTGGCGACACGCGCCGCGCGACCGATCAACTTGTAGCCATCGCAGTGCTAGCGGCAGCTGCTACGGGCGATTTTGTAACCGCCACGCTGATCCCGCTGTTTCTCGAAATCGGCCGGTTGTTTGAGGAGCGGAGCTCGCTTGGCGCTCGAGCCGCCATCGACGGGATTCGCGCGCTAAGCGCTCGCCAAGCCATGCGGTGGCGCGATGGCGTGGAAGAGCGGGTGGATCCCGACAGCCTACGCCCAGGCGACGAGATCCTGGTGCGCCCGGGAGAGCGCATCGCAGTGGATGGAACCGTGCTTGAGGGACGCGCCGCGGTGGATCAGTCGGCCATTACCGGCGAGTCGCTGCACGAGGATGTGGGTCCGGGCAGTCCGGTTTTTGCAGGAACGGTTGCGCTCGATGGACTACTCAAGATTCTGGTGCGCGGGACCGGCGCGGACACCGTGCTGGGGCGCGTGGTCGAGCTGCTGGCGGAAGTGGAGCGCGCATCGGTTCCGATTCTGCGCTTATTCGAACGGCGCGCGGCTGTCTGGCTGCCATTGGTTCTGACACTCGCGGCCACGACGCTATTTTTCACCGAGGATCTTTCTCGTGCGATCGCCGTTCTGGTGGTAGCGACACCCACCGCACTGGTGGTCGCTGGGCCGGCCGCCATTGTTGCAGCCATGACTGTAGCAGCTCGCTTGCGAATTCTGATCAAAAGCGCGGACTTTCTGGAACGCGCTTCCGAAGTCGACACGCTGATCCTGGACAAGACCGGAACGGTGACGGTGGGCATGCCTACGGTTATCGAAATCCGGCCGGCAGGGGGCGAATCCGTTGAACGCCTGCTCGCGGTGGCGGCGTCGTGCGGTTTCGGTTCTCTGCATCCGGTGTCGCGCGCGGTTGTGGCGGAAGCGCTCTCGCGCGGAATCGTGAGTACACCTCCCGCCAATCTTCAGGAGCATCCCGGCCTGGGCGTAGTGGCGATGGTGGATGGCAAACGCGCTCTTCTAGGCCGGAGATCACTGCTGATGGATCACAATGTTGACTGCGGGCCGCCGGATGATGGAGATGTCTCCCACGTCTGGGTCGCACATGGCGGGCGGTGTCTGGGAAGCCTGGTGTTGCAAGATCAGCCACGCGCCGAAGCGCGCCAAGCGCTCGAGAACATGAAAGCGATTGGAATCGATCACTTCATCTTACTTACCGGGGACCGCGCGGCAGTGGCGCGGCGGGTGGGGGACGCGCTCGGGATCGATAACGTTGTCGCCGAAGTACTGCCTGCGCAAAAGCTGGAAGTGGTTCGCGAGCAGCAAGCCGCCGGACGCACCGTAATGATGGTCGGCGACGGCGTAAACGATGCACCGGCGCTCGGCGGAGCAGACGTGGGTGTGGCGATCGGCGCGGAACTGAACGAGGTAGCCTTGGGAGGAGCCGATGTCGCTCTCTTGGGAACGGACCTGGGCCGCCTTCCTAAACTTATTGGACTCGCGGACACTACACGACGGATCATTGGGCAAAACGTCTGGCTTGCATTCGCACTGTCGGTCGTGCTGATTTCGTTGGCAGCCCGTGGTGTTCTGAATCCGCTTACCGGGGCTCTCGCGCAGAGTGTTGCGGTGGTCGTGGTCGTAGCCAATAGCGCGCGTGTCCTTCGGTTCGCCAAGTCCCTTCCGTTGGCAGCTGGTCATGGGAGTCAGCTCTCTCCAGCGACCGAGAGGAGTTAACGTGTGAGGGTGTCACAAAACGTCGCTGCTCTGATTGGCTTCGCCGCCGGAGGTCTTGTATTCCTGGCTGCTTTGCTCATGCAACGGAACACAGGTGAACT
>Ga0335078_10006164_pt1 | contig 17748 bp, 13 predicted proteins | sample Lox_Sample_32_FD_206711 | JGI IMG/M metagenome (GOLD analysis project Ga0335078, IMG submission 206711) | Soil microbial communities from Loxahatchee National Wildlife Refuge, Florida, United States - Lox_Sample_3.2 | ecosystem: Environmental > Terrestrial > Soil > Wetlands | place: USA... | reverse complement strand
TGCGCCACCTGAGCGAGGCTCGTGACCTGGCAGAGGTGTGCGGCGGTGACTGGTTCGCCGCGGGCTCCCGGGTGCAGCTGGGCATCCTGGCCATCTTGCGGGGCAGGCTCGATCAGGCCCGGGCGCTAATAGATGAGGCGCTGGACCTGAGCCTGACCGCCCCCAGCACCCGGTTCGTGACGCTGTGCCTGGCCGGATATGCCCGGCTGGCGCTGGCCGAGGGTGACCCGGAGCGGGCGGCGCGGCTGAAAGGCGCGGCCGAGGGCCTGCGCCAGCGGGTCGGCCTGCCGGCCTGGCCTCATGTGCGGCGGGTGGAGGCCGAACTGGTGGCCCAGGTCCGCCAGAAGCTGGGAGCCCGCCGGTTCGATCAGGCGTTCACCGCCGGTTCGAGGCTCACCCAGCGGGAGGCGGTAGCGATCGTCCGGGACCAGCGCGGCGCTAGAACCCAGACGTCCTAAGATGCCATGCACATTGCCCGGAAACTGCGGCTTGGACGCTGGGTGCGGGGGCGGACCCAGCCCGCCGCTGCGCCCTTGCTCGTCGGCACCTAGGCCAGCCCGGTGTCGGCCTCCGGTGGCCGAACCCGGCAAAAGGCCGCGTAGGTAGGGTCGCAGCCGACAGTGCTTTCCTGCAAGCCCACGTAATACCGGTTCGGTGCCGGCCGACTGCAGGCAAGCCGCCTCCGAACCGCGGCGCAGGCGGATCTCGCGCGCCGGCCGCTCACCGGCCCGGTCACCCAGCGTGAGTCGGACATCGAACCTGGCGTGGCGCCGGATCGGATCGCCGAGTATGCGCTACATATCGGTGATAAGTTTTCTCTTGCTGGATGGCACATAATTGCGTGTTCTGCAGCGTTTACGGCTGTGCGCGTGCAAGGTCGCTGAATCGAGCGGCACTTCGAGATATTGTCAAGGGCTGTGGATAGGTCGGTTTCAAGCAGCCTCTTCTGCTGGTGACGAGTCGACTGGTCGTGTCACGAGCGGAGTAATGATCAAGACTTGGCGGTTTGGCCGCCAGCATGGACGGCGTGGCCGTAGAAGCCTTCGGGTTGCTGAGCCAGGAGTGGAGGAACCTGGCGAGACACCGCTGCGACCGGCTCGGACCGGGTGGTCGCGTCGTGCGCTTCCTTGTCGATCCACAACTGTGTCAGCCAAATCGTGTCCGGATCGTCGAAAGCTGTATTGATACTGAAAGCGAGCAGGCCGCTGTCGTCGCCGCCGGCGCGGAATCCGCCAAGGAGCAAGGCGATCAGCTCGTCACGCCGACCAGGCAGTGCGGTCATTCGCCCGTAGACGCTGAACATATCCCTACTGGACACGCGCGTTCATCCTTCCCGTAGTTCTTAACCAGACCTTCCGCCTCGATGGCGGGAGTCTCGCCCATTACTACTCCTCGTTACTCGTCGGCGACATGCCTGTCGCCGCATGTTTAGGCAGCCCCCAGACCCTTGCGGACGGCTGCCCGCCACGGGCCGCTGAGGCCGCAGCCAACTTCACACTGCGGGTGCGACGCCTCGCAAAACAACAGCCAGCCAGCCGATTGTGGCCCCGGGTGGCGGTTCACGATCGCGCAGAGACGCCGTCGGCGGTACGCCTTGGCTTGGTCAAGCTCACCGGCGGCCCCGGGAACCACAGATGCCAGCAGATGCTGGCGCCCGCAGGCAGACCGGCCCGGCGGCAACAACTGGCGACATGACCGAGCACGTCGCTTATCACGCCCGCATGCGCCCGCGATCGGCCAGAACAGGCTCGCGGCCCTGATCGCCCTGGGCTGGAGGGTCGGCCGGGGCGATAGTGACGGCGATAGCTGTCGAGGGCTGGTCAAGCCGGGCCTGCCCGGCCGGCGTCGCTCGCCGGGATTTTCGCGGCTGCGGGCGCGACGTGCCTGGCGTGCACGGCGCGCATCGCCGGCTTCTGCGAGTAGCTCCTTGACGTGCTGAGCAGCCAGCTGCTGAACCACGAACGGATGCATGGCCCTCCTCGTAGGTCATTGGGCCGCAGCGGGGCGGCCTCGTCGGCGTGGCTGGCGCTCTCGACGAGATCTCGCCTGGCGTCCCAGCGCCGCAGTGGTGATCACGACCCTGTCAGCGTGCAGGGCCGCAGCCATCTGAGACATCGGCAAGCTGGCCGACATTGCCGATGACGGCCGCATCGCCAAGACTTGCTCGCAGACCCTCAGCTAGCGATCGGGTTGCTGCTCGGCAGAGGGGCAGCTTGCGAGGACTTTGGCTCCGCGAGACGACCGCGCGGTCTCTTGCGGGCAACGGTGGCGCCCTTGTCCAGGACCTCGCCGCCCCAGGCTCCGCATGACTCGGCCCGTTCGATCGCTTCGACCAGGCAAGCCGTACGAAGCGGATATTTCCGACATAACGTTTTGGCTTGGGTCAAGCTCGCCGGGCTGTTCAGAGAGCACGTGCTGGGACGGCCGCTGACCGCTAGTCTTCCTTCCGCCGGTGGGCCACCTCGGCGGCGAGCTGGGCACGGGAGGAGATATCCAGCTTGGCGAACACGTGCGCCAGATGGGTTTGCACGGTTCGCCGCGAGATGAACAGGCGCTGTCCGATCTGCGGATTGGACAGCCCGTCGGCGACTAGCCCTGCCACCGTGAGTTCGGTGGAGGTTAGGCTGTCCCAGCCGTATTCTGGCCTGTTCCTTGCCCCGCGGATGCCGCGGCGGATGCCGGCCTGGCGCAGGACGGCTTCGGCGCGGGCTAGGTCGCGACGGGCTCCTAGGCGTTCGTAGATGGCCATCGCCTGGCCTAGCATCGGGCGGGCCCGTTGCGCATCGCCATGCCTGACGAAGGCGGTGGCCGCGTCCTCCGAGGCCAGGGCAAGGTCTAGCGGACGAGACCCCCGGCCAAAGGCCTCGGCGGCGCCAGCCAGGAGGCCGACATTCTGCTGTGCCAATCCCTGGCAATGCAGCGCGGCGCCGCGCAGCCAGGTCACATCGTTGCGCGAGGCGACGTCCGCGACCGCTGACGCAGCCTGCCGGGCCCGGCCCGCATCACCCTCGGCCATCGCCAGCCGGACCATGCCCGCTCCTATCGCGGGGAACTCCACGGTGATTCCCAGGCGGAAGCAGTCGTCCCATGCTGCGATCATGGTTTCCAGCGCCTGCGCCCGCTGGCCATGCGCCTCAAGCACCAGAGCCTGCGGCCACGCTGCCCAGCCGATGCGGTACTGGGGGCCACGGCCGGCCAGCTCTCGGGACGCGGCCTCGGCGCAGACAGCAGCCCTATCCAGGTCATTGCGGTGCAAGCTGATCAGAGACATCACGCTGTGGGCGAAGGGCACGCTGTAGGTCTCGCAGATCTCCCCGGCCAGGTCCAGGCCTGACTCGAGTTCGGCCAGAGCGTCGTCCCATTCCCCAGCGATGAAACGCTCGAGCCCGAGAGACACCCCGACGCTGGGCAGGGGCCAGCGGATGCCGAGTTCCTCGAAGGTCCGCTGGCTGGCGTGCAGAGTGGCCCTGGCGTCCTCAAGCTGGTCAAGCCTCACCAGGATGTTGGCGCGGGCGATGTGGACGTACCAGCTGCCGTGCTGGGCGGTGCTTTCATCAGCCAGCCGTACCGCGTCATCGGCCATCTGCAGCGCGGCATCGAGCTGGCCTCGCGATTCACGGATCAGGGCCAGCGAGGTCATGGCTTGGCTGGCGGACAGGAGGTCGCCCGCCGCCGAAGCGGTGGAGATTGCCTGCCTGGCCGCGCTGTCCGCGCCTTCCAGATCACCCAGCGACAGGCAGGCGAAACTTGCCGACGCCCGGGCGGCACCACGCTCGGCATCGCCGAGTCCTGGTGTGGCCACCACACGTTCCATCTCCGTGAGGCCGTCGCGTTCGCGGCCCTGGGCCAGCTGGGCACGCCCGAGACACATTCGGGCGGTCACTTCCACCGCGGGGTCATGCGGCCGGCCCAGCAGCTGGCGGCACAAGGCTGCGGCGTCGGTGATCCGTCCCGCCAGCATCAGGCTGCCGGCCCGTTCCGTAAGCAACTGGTCACGGTCCCGGTCCCTCGGTGGCAGGAAGCTGATCGCCCGGTCCAGCAGCGTGGCGGCGATCGCTGGCGATCCTGCGGCTGCTTCGCGGGCGGCCCTGGTAAGCCACGCAACGGCCTCACCGTCGCCCTCGGATGCGCCCCGGGTGAAGTGCTCGGCAACCCGCAGCGGGGATGCTCCCGCATGCGCCAGCCGCAGCGCCGCCTCGCGGTGCAGGCCCCGGCGCACACCAACCGGAAGATCTTCATAAACCGCGTCGCGGATCAGGTCATGCCGGAACCGCAGATGGATGCCGTCATCGCCGATGACGCGTGCCCGGATCGCCTCGGTCAGCGCCGTGGTCAGCTCGATCACCGGCCGGCCTGAGATCAAGGCCAGATCGGTGAGCGAGAACACCGACCCCAGGACCGACGCGACCTGCAGCAGCTGGATGGTGTCTTCGGGCAGGAAGCTGATCCGCCGCAAGATCGTCAACCGCAACGACGGCGGCAACCTCGCCTCGGCAACCTCGGCCCGCCCCCCCGCGACCTGGATGGCGCCTTCTTGGAGCAGGGCGCCCAGCAGCTCGGTGACGAACAACGGGTTCCCCGCAGTTCCCGCGATCTGGCCGAGGAGCCCCGGCCCGGGCTCGGCCGCCACCGCCTCGCAGGTCAGCTCGCGCACTGCCTCAGCGCCCAGCGGCTGCAAGGCGAGCTGCCGGGCCCCGGCGGCCTGTAGCGCACGGATCAGCCCGTCCAGTTCCGCGTTGCGCGGCACAGGTCGGAAGCACCCGATAATCGCCACCGGCAGACCGGGCAGGCGACGGGCCATGGCGGCCACCGTCAGCAGGCTGGACGGGTCCGCCCACTGCAGATCATCGGCGCCGATCACCAGCGGCCCGGACAGCGCGAGCGTCTCCGCCAGGTCGCCGAACGCGTCAACCACCCGGAACTGCAGGCCCGGATCGCTGGTCACTATGACCGGATGATCACTGATGCCGCCGCTGGCGGCCAGCAGTTCCGCGATGGCGGCCCGCCGGGAGTCCGGGGACGTCGGCCCGCAATCGAAGGCATCCGCCAGCAGGCCGAACGGCCGCGCCCGCTCCAGCTCTTCCGCACGCCCCGCAGCCGCCTGCATGCCCCGGGCGGCTGCGCCGGTTAGCGCCTCTTCGAGCAGGCGCGTCTTCCCGATCCCGGCCTCGCCTTCGACGAGCACGATCGCCAGGCTGCCGCAGGCCGCCTGATCCAGTGCCTCGGCCAGAATCCTGACCTCTGTTTCCCGCCCGCGCAGCCGCGGGGGCAGCGCTGGGTTGCCCATCAGCCGGATACTACGTCGCTCCGGCCAGCAGCCCGCTGTGAGCATGGCTGCGGTACTCATGGCTGCGGGCCAGGGCCGGCGCCAGGCCCTCCGGTCGCCTCATACAGCGCTCGCAGCAGCCCAAGCCACCCGGTGAAGCACAGATCCCCGGGCGGTGGCCCATGGACTGACCGGCCCCCGGCAACTACCCGCAATCGCCCAGCCGGGGGATCCACTTCGTCCATCTGGATCCTGATCTCCACCTGCTCATCGTCGCCGGGCACCGCTGGCACCAACATCAGCCAGCTGGCCGATGTTGACACCCCCGCACCGCGCGCATGCTCAAGTGACGCATTCAACCCCTGGGCACATGTCAGCGCCGGGGCCAGATGAAGGAGCCATCATGATCAGCCGGAACGTCACCAAACAGCACGTGAATCACCCGCACGGCGCCATCAAGGCCTCGGGCGCACCAGATCCGCTGCGGGCAGCATCCATTCTCGTCGGCATCTATGTTGCGATCGTGGCGGGCACGGTCGCGGCACTGACGATCTTGTCCGCAACCGCGCCGCATCTGGCCACGCGGGATGCATGGGTCCACGCCGTGGTCGTGGCGGTGTTCGCGGTGGTCCTCCCGCTTCGGCTGAGGGCAGCCCGGGCCGGCCGCCCCGGCGCGCTGCGCGCGGTCGGGATCATCTCGGCGGTCTTGTTCCTGGTCAACGTGACCGAGGCGACGATCCCGGGCCTGTTCCCGGTATGGATGCGGGCCGAGATGATCGGCATCGCTGCGGTCATCGCCGCCGTCATACTTCTGGTGATCCGGGAAGGCACCGCAATCGCAGAACGGCGCCGTGGTACCGCCTGACCGTCGGAGCACCCCACGGCTGCGGCCAGCGGCAGGCCGGGAACCCGCGGCACTGGCTCGGGCGTCGGATACAGCTGTTCGGGTTCGCAGGCCCGGCATGAGCACAGGAGATGAGGAGAGGATGAGCGCTTTCACCGATGCAGAGATCGAGTACCTGAACAGTCAGCGGATCGGCCACATTGCTACGGTCGGGGCCGATGGCATGCCGCACCTCATACCGGTAGCGGTTTTCTACGATCCGCAGGCGCAGGCACTGATCATCGGCAGCAACGCCGAACTGGCGGACATGGCCGCTACCAAGAAGTTCCGCGACGCCCGGCGCCAGCCGAAAGCGGCGGTGGTCGTGGACGACCGGTCGCCGCGCTTTGTCGAGGTGCGGGGCGAGGCGGAAACCTACGCCGAGGGCGGCGAGCAGGTCGGCCGTCGTCTGGGTGCCCCGTTCCGGTTCAGTCCGGCGTGGATCCGGATCCGCCCGCGCCGCATCGTGGCCCTGGGCATAGACGGCGGCCGGCTCGAGATTTCCGCGCGGGATGTTGCCTGACCAGGCTTCGAGGGGAGTGGGCAGTGATGGGCACCGACGTGATCATCGCGGGCGCCGGGCCGGCCGGCCTGATGCTGGCCGGCGAGTTGGCACTGGCAGGCGCGGACGTTGCCGTTGCCGAGCGGCGCGCCAGGCAGGAACTCGACGGCTCTCGCGCCGGCGGCCTGCACTCGCGCACCATCGAGGTGCTCGATCAGCGCGGCATCGCCGGCCGGTTCCTCGCGGAGGGGCAGGTGATGCAGGTCCAGGCGTTCGCCGGAATCCCGCTGGACATCAGCGACTTCCCCACCCGCCACCCCTACGGGGTCGCGCTGTGGCAAAGCCACTTCGAGCGCATCCTGGCCGCCTGGGCCGGCGAGCTGGGGGTGCCGGTCTACCGCGAACGTGAGGTGACGGGCTTGGCGCAGGACGGCACCGGCGTCGACGTCGAGCTCTCCGACGGCGCTTCGCTTCGGGCGGAGTATCTGGTCGGGTGCGACGGGGGCCGCAGCCTGATCCGCAAGGCGGCCGGTATCGAGTTCCCCGGCTGGGATCCGTCGGTCAGCTCTTTGGTTGCCGAGGTGGAGATGAGCGAGGAACCGGAACTGGGCACGCGCCGCGACGACAAGGGCATCCATTCCCTCGGCAGGCTTGAGGACGGGCGGGTCCGGGTCGTGGTGAGAGAAGGCAGCGCCGGGCACACCGGCGAGCCGACCCTACGTGATCTCAGCCGGGCGCTCACCGCCGTGTGGGGAACCGACTACGGGGTGTACAGCCCGGCCTGGATCTCCCGGTTCACCGACATGACCCGGCAGGCGGCGTCCTACCGGAAGGGACGTGTGCTGCTGGCCGGCGACGCCGCGCACGTGCATTCCCCGGTGGGCGGTCAGGGTCTCAACACCGGCGTGCAGGACGCGGTGAACCTGGGCTGGAAGCTGGCCCGGGTGGTCAAGGGGACATCGCCGTCAAGCCTGCTGGATACCTACCACGCCGAGCGGCACCCGGTCGCCGCCCGCGTGCTGCAGAACACCATGGCGCAAACCGCGCTCACCCGCAGCGACGCGCGGATTGACGCGTTGCGTGACACCATGTCCGAGCTGCTGAGCATGGACGGGCCGCGCAAGCGGATCGCCGCGATGATCTCCGGTCTGGACGTTCATTACGACCTCGGTGAGGGACACCCGCTGCTCGGGCGCCGGATGCCCGATCTCGACCTTGTCACCGCCGACGGCCCGCTGCGGGTCTTCACCCTGCTGCACGATGCCCGGCCGGTGCTGCTCAACCTTGGTGAGCCCGGCGGCCTCGACATCACCCCATGGGCGGACCAGGTCCAGCTGGTCGACGCCAAATACGCCGGCAGCTGGGAGCTTCCGATACTTGGCGCGGTAACTGCGCCCACTGCCGTGCTGATCCGGCCCGACGGCTATGTCGCCTGGGTGGGAGACGGTACCAGCCTGGGGCTCACTGACGCGCTCGGTGCCTGGTTCAGACCCGCCCACCTCGGTCTAGCGCGAAGGGACCCTCGCGGCTCACCCAAATAATGCCGCGGCACGAAGCCGGACATGGCCTGCGTAGCCCTGGCTCTTCTGAGCCGGGGTGGACAGCGTAGCGCGAGAGGAAGCGATCAGTGATGCCGGACGGCGCCCCCGACCCAGGCGTGCTGCACCCGGTGCCCGGGCAGCCGCGGGTAGTCATGCTGAAGCCCCTGATCACTTCCCCGCTGATCGAGGTCGGGGAGTTCTCCTACTACGACGACCCCGATGATCCAACCGCCTTCCAGGCCCGCAATGTGCTGTATCACTACGGGCCGGAAAAGCTGATCATCGGACGGTTCTGCGCGCTGGCCGAAGGGGTCCGGTTCATCATGAACGGCGCCAACCACCGCATGGACGGCCCCTCCACCTTCCCCTTCCCGATCATGGGCGGTTCCTGGGCCGGGCACGCCGACCTCATCACCGGCCTGCCCGGACGCGGCGACACCGTGGTAGGCAACGACGTCTGGCTCGGCTACCAGGCCATCGTGGCGCCCGGCGTCCGCATCGGCAACGGAGCGGTCATCGCCTCCGGCTCCGTCGTCACCAGCGACGTCCCCGACTATGGCATCGCCGGCGGCAACCCTGCCACGCTCATCCGCCGCCGCTACAGCGACCAGGACATCGCCCGTCTGCTTGAGCTGGCTTGGTGGCACTGGCCGCTCCAGCACATCACCGAGCACATCCGCACCATCATGTCCGGCACCATCGACGACCTCGAGGCGATCGCACCCGCTCACAGGTAGTGTCACGTCAACGCCTGCAGGTCATCGCGACTCACTGCACGGGAGCAGGCCGGGGTGAGGCCCCGCCGCGCTGCCGGTCATGGCCGTGACCCGGAGCGGCAGCATGGCTCACCAGAACCCCGTATATGCACACTCACCGGCACGCTCGTGATCAGCGGCCCAGGCGACCAGAACGGCGGCTCGGTGAGCGGTTATTCAAGGCCCTTCGCGTTGTGCGGCGTTCACGGTTCCCATTCCGGCGGGTGGTTGGGGACCGTATGCATGCATCGGCGCGCTTCGCGCAACCGTCCTGATCTGCCGCATACAGCGCGCCAGGTCGTGTACGACGCAGCCGTCCATGGCTGGACGCTGCACTGGCAAGACCTCGCGCGGCGACCGTCGGTGGCCACCGACAGGCCGGTCGCGCTCGACCCCGTCCGGAGATGGACCACGAGCTACTTCGATCTTCAGCGTGAGGCTGAGTGACGCCCGGGGTCGGAGGAGAACGCTCGCCGAGCCGTTACGAGCCGTTGGCAGGTCGCGATCCGTCCTGGTTCGGGCCGCGCCGCAACAGCTGATCTGCGCGTCCGGGGTAGCTCGGCTGCAGCAAGCTAGGCATGCGGGCCAGCCGTGACGGTGCCTACGGTGAGCGTCGCGGTTGCTTCCATGACCGCCGCCACGAGGCTGGCCTCCTCGTCGAGTTGCCGGCGTTGCGGTGTGGTCAGCTCGCGCAGTGGTTCGACGGTGATGGTGAGCGTGCGGCCGGAGCGCCGCTGGTGCCAGACCCCGCCGACCACGCCGTCGACGAGCAGGACTGGGTAGTTTCCGGCTTGGCCCGCCGGAGTGAGCGCGCGGGTGGCGGAACTTCAGCAGTGGCTGCGCCAGCTCCTGCCCAGGACCGCCAGCCAGCCAGCGACGCTTCCGTGATCATCCTGGCTTGCCGGCGACAGCGAGCAAGAGCCGCCAAATTCGAGATATGGGGCTCAGTGCCCAAGGGGCGGACAGGCTGCCACCTGAGCCGCCGCCGGTTGCGATCCGCCCTGCGCGGGCACAGATCCGGTGAGGTACCCGAGCCGGCCGCTGGCACCGGCTGTAGGTCCCGGCGCAGGCAAGGAGCGTCAGCGTGCGATTCACCGACTACACATTCGGTTCGGTTCGAGTCGACGGCGTGACCTACGATCACGACCTGATCATCGACCGCGGGAAGATCCGCAAGCGCAAGAAGGCCGCGTCCAAGAGGTTCCGCGGCGGGTACGGGCACACTCCGCTGTCGACCGCCGAAGACATCCCCTGGCGATGCCGCCGGCTGGTGATCGGCACCGGCGCCGATGGCGCGCTGCCGGTGATGGAGCAGGTTCGGGAAGTGGCCCGCCGTCGTAAGGTCGATCTTGTTGTCCTGCCTACAACAGAGGCGATCGGCGTGCTGGCCGAGACCATCGAGGACACAAACGCCGTCCTGCACCTCACGTGCTGAGCTAGCTGCCTGGCACCGCCAACGGCTTTGGCAGCCACGCCAGAGGCGGCCCGATCCTCGCTCGGCCAGCACCAAGGCTGAAGCGCTCGCGCCTCGCACCGGGCTGGTCGCCTAGCGCGGTGACGACGTTGCCAGGTGTCACGAAGTGTGCACGAGCCCAACTGTCGGCGCGCACACTGAGCCGCCTTATGCACGGCTGGCGGGTCGCCGCAGCATTCCAAGTGGGCGCGCCCGAGTTGGATGATCTGCGCGCTGCGCCCGCCGAGAGGCCGACGCCGTGTGTGCGTCGATGCCGTGCCGGCCGTAAGACGCCCTGGGCGATCGACGCTCGCGCTCACCAGGAGTCGAGGCGAGTGAGGGCTTCTTCTGACGTTGTGTTATTGACCCTTGCCTGGGACGCAGCGCAAGAGGCTGTCGTTCGGCGCGGTCCGCGGCTCTTGTGGGGATGACCGCGAAGAACGCGCAGGCCTTGCACGGGGAAGCGTTGAACGAACCGGGGCAGTGACGCCCCGTAGCGGCCAGGGATGATGGGCAGCTTCGGGTCTCAGTTCATCCGGGGTCTTTGGCGTCTGCTGCTAGGAGCGGGAAGAAGTGGCCGGCGATCCCTCTGAGGGTGCCGACGATGAGCCTGGGTGTGAGCTCTGTTCCCGGGTCGTTGAGTTCGGCCGGGAGCTTCATTTCCATCTGCCTGGCCCTGGCGATGATGGCCGGTCCGATGCCCTTGCCCAGCGTGCTCAGGCCCTTGCCCACCTGCTCGGGGTCCATCGTCCACGCGGGCACCGGACGCGCCGTGGGAGCCGCCCAGGTTTGCGGGTCGCGGGGCGTGGCGAGCGAGAAGAGGTAATCGAACGTGCGGGCCGAGGCGTCCCGCTGGGTGAGCGGCGCACCCAGTCCCCAGGTCTTCCGCAACGTCGCGATCAGGGAGGTGTGGCGGTACTCCTCGTTGTACACCGATCCCGGTTCGACCCACGGCGACACGAGGATGGCCGGGACCCGGTACCCGGAGCGGTCGAAGGCGAAGCCGAGCTCGCCGGGCGGCGCGGCCGGGTCCGGGGACGGGACCGGCCCGGGAGGGACGTGATCGTAGGTGCCTCCCGGCTCGTCCCACCCGATCAGCAACGCGGTGTTCCACACGTTCGCGCCTGTCTCGCTGGTGGCGGACCGGTAGGCGCGATACACCCGCTCCAAGAAGGCCTCACCGGCCAGCATCGAGGACGGGGGGTCGACTTCGAGGTCCACCTTGTCCGAGAACGAACGGCCTGCCGCGGGGTGGTAGTCACCGTGGCCTGACAGCATGTTCGGCTCGATCAGCGAGAAGTCCGGCAAGGTACCCGCCGCGGCATCCTTCTCGAACCCGGTGAACGGCACGAAGTGGGTGGCCAGCCGGTGCTTCAGCCGGGGAAAGTGGATCAGCCCGGTGAATGACAGCGGCATCGGCTCGTGGACGTAGACCTTCCAGGTCTTGCCGTGGGCCTCCAGCCGCTCGAAGATCGTCTCGGCGTCGTTGTGCTCCAGCCACTTCCTCATCGGGCTGTTCACCACGAACCCCGAGGAGGTGGCCGCCGTCCAGAACGACCGGTTCATGAACGTCTGCGACGGCACCTCGCAAAACCAGTGGTCGAACACCCCGAAGTCCCGGGCGATGCCGTTGAGCACCGGCAGCTGCTCGGGGGTGCAGCCGGTCATGATGTGCGCGTACTCGTCGTAGGTGGGCTGGCGGCCGGTCTCGCCGGTGAAGGTAGAGATGTAGTCGGTGACGAACCCGTCCATCGTTGGCACCGCCCCCGGCGGCGGCGCATTCCACGGCGCCGCCGCGGCCTCACCGATCTTGAACCGGTTCTGGTCGTCGAGGACGCCGTACAGCTGGGTGTTGGTGTGGTAGTACTCCTCACCCGAGTCTGGGTTGGGGGAGTCCATGTCGGTGGCGACGGTGTACGGAACTACCTTGCGCTCGGCGCCGTGCTCGGCCCAGGCGGGAATGGGGTTGCTCAGGTTCTTGCCGATCACCCCGTCGAAGTTCTTGCCGTCGCCGGGTCCGTACAGGTGCCCGAGCACGTTGTCCAGGGAACGGTTCTCGAACAGCACCACCACGATGTGATCCAGGGCGCGGGACCTATCCGGTGCGGGCATCAGCCATGCCTCCTTACCTCACCGGCCGTCATCGCGGCCGGTCCCTGGCACCCTGCGGCGATCCTGAGCCTCGCGGTCCATCAGCGGTCTCAGCCAGCGATCATTCCTCTGCTCGGGCCCCGGGTCATCAGCCGCCATAGGCGATTTCGATAGCCGACCTCGGTCACTACCTGAATGACAACCCATAAGGCCTTCCATGGACGCGGGCGGACTCCAGCGGACAGACAGCAACAGGCAGGTAAACGCTATACCGGCTGAGGCTGCCTGCGTGTCGCGTTGGCTTCGGGGCAAAGAGGGCACAGCCTCCTGGCCGCTGCGGCGTGGCCGGCGAAGATGGTCGTAGCGGCGCGCTCCAGCGTCATCTTGTTGGTGAGGCGTCGCCAGAACAGGAAAATCTGCGCGCAGGGTGCGGCGCTGTGGCGGCCAAGCGTCAGCGCAAATAGTCGGCGATCTGACTCTATTCGTCTACACGAAAAGGTCGTGCAGCAATTGCTGCCGCGACGAAAGCGCGCCGACTGAACATGGAAGGTTATGCATGTCTGTGCATAACCGCGTGCGTGGGCAACGCCCTCATTTCGGCAGAACCGCCTTCGTTAGGGCATACGCGGCGACAGGCGGCCGGGTGAGCTACAGGCTGGTCCACCAGGCGTCGATGATCACGTCGCGGGCGACGCCGGTGTCGATGGTGTGGTACAGGCTGAGGCTGACGATACGGTCATCGTGTGGGTGGAACGGCCGGGTGGGGTCTTCGCCCAGCACGGGGCCGAAAGCATCAGTGAGCGGCTTCCAGAGGTTGGCCCAGTTGCGGCCCGGCCCGGTCGTCAGCGCGATTTTCAGTTCGACCGGGCCCGGGTCGATGATGGCGGCCTGCACCGCAAGCCGATCGTGGAGTTTTTGTTTCCACTCTTTGCGCTCATAGGATCCGGCCATCCGGGTCGAGAACTGTGGGGTGGCTTCGGCCGTTTCCAGCTGGGCGGGTCCTACTGCCAGTGACGATGGTCCGTGGATCTTGCGGCCGAAGATGGCTGCCACCCGCTGGGGGCCCAGCCGCTGGGCGACCGGGAACAGGTAGTTGTCCAGGTCATGGTCGGCATCAATCAGTGAGACGCCATCGCGAAACCCTACGATCAGCTCGGCAGCAACCCGGCCGCTCGCACTCGCCAGCACCGGCCCGGCTATGGCATCCACGTGCGCCAGGAAGCGAGCCAGCTTCACCTGGCTGGGATGCCCTGCTCGATCCCAGCTGGCCAGCTGCGGCTTGACGCTCTGCCGCATAACGCCTGCCGGGCGGCGGTACACCATCGCCATGTGAGTCATCGTGGTGCGCGTCCGCATCTGATGGCAACCAGCCGATACTCCAGCAAGTTGCGCGCTCGCAGCGGCATAGAGAGCGCTAGCCCGAGCACATCGATGCCTAAGGGCAGTAGAACTCCGCGAAGGCCCGGGGGTCAGCGCAGTCGATCACGGTTCTTTCGAGGCGTCCGATCACCCGGACAGCATCTCAGCAATGGCAGCCCCTCGCAGCTTGCTGCAAGATCGCCAGGCACGGCCGTGCACAAGGAGCGGCACCCATAAGGGCCACCGGTGTCAAGCGGGCGTACGAACCTGGCCCGGTGACTGCGCGCGGCGCCGGGCTGGGCTGACTGTTCTTCTGGGTCCTTCCTCGCAGCTGCCTGGTCCTTCGCGCCGCGCGGCCGGGGGTCAAGCTGGAGCGCCCGCAGCCGCGCAGCGGCGAGGACGAACGAGCTTGACGCCGGCTAGCGGCGGGAGATCCTCGAGGGCGAGGAGGGAGCCGGTTGCGGTTGGGTTGCCGGGGGTCGCGTGGGTGTCCCGGTGCTGGGCTGGCGGAGTGGTCTCGCAAGCACCCATCCGGCGCCGCGCCATGGTGCGAGCGGCTGCCATGACCATGTGTCCGGGACCGGGCTGCTCAGTCATGAGATCGAGCGTGGCGCTAGCGCCGGCTCATGCCGCAGGAGCGAGCGCGCCCGGGGCTTGGCGACCCCTCGCGTCAGTGCGGCCTCGGGGGCAGCGGGCTGGCATCGGCGGCTTGCATCTGGGCCAGCAGATGCCAGGCGCGGGTCAGCAGCTTGCGGGAGATCGCGATGGTGGCGATCTTCTTCCCGCGGCGTTTGGCGATGGCGGCGTAGCCGGCGGCGAAGGCCGGGGACCGCTTGGCGGTCTGCGCGGCCTGGTTCATGGCCCACCGCAGGTGCGCCGAGCCCTGTTTGGAGATGTGCCCGTGGCGGACCTTGAGGTCCGAGCCGCGCACGGTCGGGGTCAGCCCGGCTCAGCTGGCCAGCTTGCGGGCGCTGGGAAACCGGGTGATGTCGCCGGTCTCGGCCAGGATGACCAGCGCGGTGAACTCCCCGACGCCGGGCAGCGTGGTCAGCTCCCGGACCCGCGGGCCGGCCTTGGCGTGCTGGTGCAGCTGGCCGTCGATCCGCTCGATCACCGGCGCTATGTGGTCGATGACGGCCAGGCAGTCGGTGATGATCTGCCGCGAGGCGGCCGGCAGGTCCAGCTCGGCCAGCCAGCCGCGGCCCGGCCCGGTCCAGTAGCTGGCCGGCCGGTCATAGCCGTGGTCGGCGGCGACCGCGTGGATCCGGTTGCGCAGCCGGGTGCCGAGACGGACCAGGCTGATCCGGTGCCGCAGCAGCGCGCGGAGCTGGCGCACCGCCGGCGGGGCGATCCACGCCTCGGGCAGCAGGTCCGCGCGCAGAAGCTGCGCCAACGTCGCGGCGTCGGCCCTTGTCATTCTTCAGCCGCGCCGAGGCGATCGCCTTGCACCGCAGCGGATGCACCAGGTGCGGGTCGAACCCGTAATCCTCCAGCAGCTCCACCAGCCAGCCCCAGCCGAACGCCGCCTCGAACGCCACCGGCGTCCCCGCTGGCAGGTCTCCGATCAGCCGCAGCATCGGCTCGGAGCCGTTCACCACGTTCTTGTTCAGCTGCACCTGGCCATCCTCGGTGACCACCGCCACCTGCGAACAGTTATTCTGTTCCTGAATCGGATTACGAGAGCCTCGAGGTCACTCGACTTTCGCAGCTTTAGGTCATGGGTTCCGTCTCCTGAAGTGGCCATGCCTCGGTGGAGTTGGCTTGGCCGGCCGGAGTCTCGGTTATGGTTGGGGCCCTGCGGCCGCGCGGCCGGGGTGTCTCGCTGAATCTGGCCGTGTCGCACGGGGTGCTTCGTCTTCTGCGTCCTGCGTGCTTCGGGCTCAGCCCGGGACTGTGCTTCTGCTTGGCTTCGAAACCACGGGTGGCTCCCGATCGGGTGGTGGCCTATCTTTGCCCAACGGGCGTGCGGCTGCACTTGCGGGCCGGCGGGCGAAGCCAGATGGCGCCGGGTAACGCGCCGTGGGGCGTCGAGAGGCTCATCCGGCTTAGGGCAGGAGGCGATCGGTGATCGATTTGGACCGGGCTGGCGACGTTTGGGTCCTGCGCATGGAGGAGGGCGAGAACCGGTTCAACCGGGGCTGGCTGGATGCTGTCAACGCGGCGCTAGACCGGGTCGAGGCGGCCGACGGCCCAGCCGCGCTGGTGACCACCGGGGAGCGGAAGTTCTACACCAACGGGATGGACCTGGACTGGCTGGCGACCGTCAGCGCCGAGGCCGCCGGATTCTTGGCAGAGGTGAACCAGCTGCTTGCGAGGCTGCTCGGCTTTCCTATGGCGACGGTGGCGGCGGTCAATGGTCACGCCTTCGGGGTGGGCGCGGTGCTGGCGATCGCGCACGACGTGGTGGTGATGCGGGAGGACAGGGGCTACTGGTGCCTGCCAGAGGCGGATCTGGGTTTCCCGATCACGCCCGCGATGTTTGCTGTCATCGCGGCAAAGCTGCCGGGCCGGACCGCGCAGGAGGCCATCCTCATCGGCCGCCGCTATGGCGGGCCCGGCGCCGCGGCGGCAGGGATCGTGCACGAGGTGGCGGGCGAAGACCACGTGCTCGCCCGGGCTGTCGAGCTGGCCGCCGGGCTGGCCGCCATGGAGCGCCGGACGCTCGCGGAGCACAAGCGCATGCTGTATGGCGAGGCGATCAAGAGCTGCGGGGGATGAGCAGGAACGCCGTGGCCTTCCCTCTTGTGCTTCATTTTCCTGGTCGTCTTGGCGTTGTCGCCGGGTGTGAGCTGATGGCTTGTCAGGGGCCGGATTTGGGACCGGCGTAGAGGATGAAGGTGTCATCGATCCCTTGTTCTGGCGTGCCGGTCGCTGGCCCGAAGGAGGGCCGCGTCCTGGTTTCACGACGGATCCGCGCCGGGGCCTGCTGGCCGAGCTGGTCATCAAGGGCACGAACTCGGCGTCGAGGCTGTGGCTGGCCCGCCGGATGGCCGAAGCCCTGGCCGACGCCCTGCCCGGCCGCGGCATCCACGTCGTGGCCGATTCCGCTTACGCCGGGGGTGAGCTGAAGAAGCTGCCGCCCGGGGTGACCGGGACCACCCGGCTGCGCAAGGACGCCGCCTTGTACGGGCTGCCGCCAGCACGCACCGGTAAGCGCGGCCGGCCCCGGGCCAAGGGAGACCGGCTGCCCGCCCTCGCCCAGCTCGCCGCCACCGCCGCGTTCACCGAGGTCACCGTCACCCGTTACGGCAAGACCGCCGCTATCAGCGCCGCCACGGTCATCTGCCTATGGCCTTCGGTCTTCGGCACCCGGCCGGTGACCATCGTGTTGATCCGCGACCGGTCCACGGTCGGCTATGACCTGGCCCTGGTCACCACAGATCTGGACGCCGGCCCCTCGGCCGTGATCGAGCGCTACGCCGCCAGGTGGAGTATCGAGGTCGCGATCGAAGACGCCCGGCAGGTCTTCGGCGCCGGGCAGGCCCGCAACCGCACCGCCCGCGCGGTCGAGCGGACCATCCGTTTCAGCTCGCCTGCCAGGCCATCACCACCTGCTGGTACGCCGCCGCCCACGACCCCGCCGATCACCGGGCCCGCGCCCCCTGGTACGCCAGCAAGGCCCAGCCATCGACCGCCGACATGGCCGCCAAGCTCCGCCGCGTCATCATCGCCGCCAGATTTAAGGCATCTCGCCCTGACCAGCCGACACCCGAAGAAATCAGCGTCCTCCGCCTGGCCTGGGAAGACCACGCCGCATAACCACGAAAGTCGAGAGGTCACCCAGATCAGGATGCCGGAGTTCTTCCGGCTGGAGAACGGCGCCATCGCCAAGCGGTGAGGGTGACCCTGTCACTCGCCGGACGGCGTCGGCCCGGCTGTCACATGCTGCCTGGCCGTC
>Ga0335078_10006163_pt1 | contig 17751 bp, 27 predicted proteins | sample Lox_Sample_32_FD_206711 | JGI IMG/M metagenome (GOLD analysis project Ga0335078, IMG submission 206711) | Soil microbial communities from Loxahatchee National Wildlife Refuge, Florida, United States - Lox_Sample_3.2 | ecosystem: Environmental > Terrestrial > Soil > Wetlands | place: USA... | reverse complement strand
TGCCGTCGAGAGCGACCACGACGCCGTCGAAAAGCTCATCGATGGTCTGCGCGATACCGCCACTCCCGCCGGCCCCACCCCGCGCGAGCTCATCCAGGACACCAACGCCGTGCCAGGACAGACGCCAACCACCGAACGGCCGCCGCACTCATGAGACCCCACCAACCATCAGGCGACCACACGCCGGCGAGTCGGCCCGATCCGAGGCGTCCGCGTGCTCGAGTATCAGCCGTGCGCGGTCGCTTCGGGCGGCTCTTCGCCAGCCACGCGACGATCGAACGCCTCCAGGATCGCCGCCTCCTCCAAGCCAAGCGCTGCCAAGACGGGCCCGACATCCTCGTCTCGCGCGAGCGCGACCAACAGATCACGCATCGTCATCTCCGTGCGCCCGCCCTCAAGGGCACGCGCGGCCGTGCTCATCAACAACCTGAGCACATCCCCGCCCGGCGCGACCGCGACTCCGAAGCCGCTCTCCCAAGCCGGCGACTCGGACGAGCCGATCGCCATGCGCCGACCAAAGCCCCGCGCGCGCGATCGCGGCCTCAGTGGCCGCACCCCCGGACCCAGACGCTCTTTGATCACCGCATCGCGGATCTGGTCCGCCTCGACACCCAGGCTGCGCAGCACGTTGATCGCCTCGCCCTCGTTGACGTTAGCGAGCGCAAGCAGGATGCCCTCGGTGCCGACATGGTTGCGCAGGCCGAGATCGACGTCCAGCGCGCGCTCGAGCACCTCCTCGGCGCGCGGCGTGAACGGAATCGGGCCGGGCCCATGCCGGTCGCCAGGCTTAACCCGCTCCAGAACCCCAGCTCGAGCCCGCTCAAGATCGACGTTGAGAGCCTCAAGGACCCGGGCGGCGAGTCCTTCCTATTCCCGCAGAAGCCCGAGCAGCAGCGACTCGGTGCCGACATGGCTGAACCCGCGCTCACGCGCTTCGGTCTGCGCGAGCTCAACAGCGATCCGAGCCCGCTCGGTGAACCGCTCAAACCCAGCCACACCCACCTCGAAAATGGTAGCCCGCAGCGAGTCCATCACCGCGATCCGGATCTCGTCCAGCCAGACGCCCGCCTCGGCGCAAATCAGCATCGCGACGCGCTCGTTGCCTCGTGCGGATCCGGCGGGTTGCCGACGCCCCAGTGTCGCCGACCGTCGGCCGGACGGCTGCAAGGTCGACCAACGGTCTCCCTTTCCCTCGCCCGCGAGCTCGGTTCCGCCTCTGGCCGCCGGCCGGCATTTCGGGCTACGTCAACCACCGGATCCCCACAAGGAGGGAACCAAAGATGAGCGCCTCAGCACCCGCAGTCAACTCCGTCACCCTGGTCGGGAACCTCACCGCCGACCCCGTCCTCAAGCAGCTCGACGACGACCGCAAGGTCTGCCAGCTCCGCCTCGCCGTCAACGACGTCAAGGACCAGCCGATGTTCATCGACGTCGCCACCTTCGGCGCCCAGGCCGACGCCTGCGCCAAATACCTCACGAAGGGCCGCGCGGTCGCGGTCACCGGCCGCCTGGTCTACCGCGAGTGGGACGACAACGGCACCCGCCGCTCACGCCACCACATCGTCGGCCGCGTCCAGTTCGGCGGACGACCCGACAACGGCGACCAGCCGACCGACACCACCGACAACGGCGAGGAGACCGCGGACTTCTAACCCCCAACCGGGCGCCGACGGCACCCGTCGCCGGCGCCCACCACAAACCAGGCAGGCCACCATGACCACCCCCGAACAGAGCTACACCGACCGCGCCGCGACAGCCATCATCGACGCCGTTCGCGAAGAACACGACTTCGGCGGCTGGCTCGCCAGCGTCCTCGCGACCGCAGCAGCCGAGCTGGGCTCCACCGCTGCTCGCACCTCCGGCCGCCCCGGCAGCTGGGAAGCCGACCTCGTCCAACAACTCGTCCGCGGCACCGTCGGCTGGGACGACGACTACCTCGCCAGCTACGCCAAGGAACCTCGCCATGAACCTTGCTGAACACCCCAACCCTCAATTCCAAGTAATCCAACTCACCGGCCGCCTCACCCGCGACCCCGAGCTCGTCCACCTCGACACCGGCAGCGTCTGCCGTCTGCGCCTCGCGGTCGAGAACATGGGCCGCAACGAGACCGGCTACGTCCACGTCTCCACCTTCGGCAAAGCCGGCGAAGCCGCCGCCCGCGTCATCTCCAAAGGCTGGCTCGTCGCCGTCGACGGCCGCCTCGACTACGGCCACTGGGTCGCCGACGACGGCACCAACCGCTCCGCCATCGGCGTCATCGGAAACGTCGAGTTCCTCGCCGCCCCACGCAACGCCGAAACCGCCGGGCAGGCAGCCGCCTAACGACACCACACCACCACGGGCCCGCCCCTCGGCGGGCCCGCCCAACACCTCAGCGAGACGACCATGACCACTTTCTCTGAACTCCTCGCCCAAGCCGACGCCCGACGGGCCGAACGGCTCGAGACCGTCTGGCGGATGAAGCCCAAAGAGCGCGTCGCCGCGATGCGCCGCGGCGACCTCACCCTCGAACAATGCTGCGCCTGGGCCGCCCGCTACCCACACCAAGTCCCACTCCTACACGGCGAATTCGAATTCATCGCCGCCTTCACCCCCGAGGCCCGCGAATGACCCCGCCAAACGTCCGCGCGTTCTACGAAGAACTCGGGGTCGAACTACCCGGATGGCCCAAGCTGGAGGCGCCCGTTCGGTGCTTCGCCGAACCAGGCGCCCATGCGCATGGCGACCGCTCACCGTCGTGCTCCGTCAACCTCACCTCAGGAGCCTGGAACTGCCACGGCTGCGGCGCACACGGCGGCGCCTACGACGCTGCATTGAGCTTGGGCGCTACCCCCAGATCCGCAATGGACCTGATGATCGCTCACGGTCTCGCCGAGCGACGCACGCAGCAAATCCGACCCTCACCACAGACCCGAGCGCTCACCTCACCCACACGGACGCCGACCGCACCGCGACACCCGAGTCTCGCGGTCGACGAGGCAGACGTACTCTCATGGGCAGCCGGTCTAGATGCCCACAGTCGCCTTGCCAGACGCCTGATCCTTGAGCGAGCCTGGGCCCCCAAGATCACGCGAGCGCTCGACATCGGATTCGACGGCCGACACCTCACCATCCCGATCCGGAACGAGCACGGCCACCTGCTTGGCCTCCTTCGCTACGACCCGTTTGGACGACGACAACCGAAAATGCGTGCGGTCGTGGGCAGCCGCCTCGGACTGATACCCCACCCGGCCACTGAGCGCTCGGACCACGTAATCCTCGTCGAGGGACCACCAGACATGCTCGCGGCCCGCTCCTCCGGGCTGCCGGCCATCGCGATCCCAGGCACTCAGGCGTGGCACCCCGCGTGGGCGCACATGCTCAAAGGCAGGCGAGTCACGGTCGTCATGGATTGCGACACGCCCGGCCGCCGCCCCGCGGAAGCAATCTCACGCGATCTCGCAGCAGTGGCGATTCATCCCGACATCGTCGATCTCTGGCCGGACCGGAACGACGGCTACGACCTCACCGATCGGATCCTCGAGCGGCGACTCGCCAAGCGAGAGAGGCCGCACGCAGTGAGCACGGTTCGGATCTTGCTCGCGCCACATCCGACCGGCCGTCCCCGAGCTACCGGCGATTGCCCAGCGGAAGGAAAATCGACACGGCACGAGCCGATGCGCGGTGAGGAAGGCGACCAGTGGATGGCCGGGACCAGCTAACGCCACGCGAGGTAGCTGAGCGCACTGGCTTCAGCTATCACGCCGTACTGCGCGCCATCGATCGCGGCGATCTAGAGGCTTTCGAGCCGGTCCCCGGACGCCTACGGATTGAGCTCGACGAGTACGAACGTTGGCGGCACACGCCGCGACGCAGGCGCGGTGCTGACCCCGAGAACGGATCCGATCGAATGGAGACGCAGGTCGGAGCGCCTCGCTCGCGGCGCCAGCGAAGCAATGCTGCAAGCTACCGGGACGAGCTCAAAGCGATCGAGGGAGGGCGAGCCTGATGGACCTCCGACGGAAGGCAAACGGAAAGTGGGAGCTGCGTTGGCGCGAGGCCGGGCGGTATGCCTCGCGCACGTTCGACCGGAAAAAGGACGCCGAGCAGTTCGACATTGATCGGCGCCGGCGCAAGCAGCTCGGGCAAGCCGCGATACCAGACGACGTCCCCCTGCGCGAGTTCGTCAAGACCTACTGGCGTCTGCACGCGACCCCAAACCTTGCCGAATCGACCCGGGACTTCTATGCCCGAACCATCTCGAATCACATCATCCCTCGGCTCGGGGACTACGGCGTTCGCGAACTGACCCCGAGACGCCTCGCTCGATTCCGCGAGAGCCTTGAGCGGGACGTCGGGACGGCGACAGTCCGCAAGCAATGGCGATCCTGCAGTCGATCCTGTCATTCGCAGTCGGGGAGGAGCTCGTCGAGTTCAATGCTGCCGCGGCGGTCAGGAAGCCACGCTACGAACGCGCCAGGGAGCCGCAGATCCTCCTTCCCGCCGACGTCGAGCAGATCCGGCGCAACCTCGCGAGCCTCCGCGATCGGACCCTGGTCGGTCTGCTCGCATACTCAGGCCCTCGGCCCGAAGAAGTCGTTTGCCGCCTCACGTGGGCGGACATTGGGGAACGCGCTATCCGGTATCGCGACACCAAACGCCATCGCGAGCGATTCACCCCCCTGCTCGCTCCGCTCGCCGATGACCTGCGGGAATGGTTCCTCGCGAGTGGGCGCCCGGCTGCGACCTCGCCGGTGTTCCCGGTTCGCAATGGCGGTTTCTGGAACAAGCACGACTGGGCTAACTGGCGCGGCACCGTCTGGAAGTCGCGCCGAGAGCGTACGTACAAGCGTGACGGGGAGACCAAGGTCTATCGCGGCACCGTTGGCTGCGCTCCACCCGGCACGCGCCCGCGAGATCTCCGTTCAAGCTACGTCACGCTGCGCGTCTACGAGGGTGTGCCACTGACCACGATCGCGCGGGAGGTCGGAACGAGCATCACCATGATCGAAAAGCACTACGCCGGGATCATCGAGAACTGGGAAGGGAAACAGATTCCCGCTGCACGTCAAATTCGGGAGGCACGTGCAGCTAATGCACGCTCAATGCACGTCGGTCATGAATGAAGCGGCTTGCGACAATGAAGCGATTTACCTGCAAATCAAGCCCAAGCCCGCCGGGGGACTCGAACCCCCAACTCCTTCATTACAAGTCAAGCGCGGCGTTCACGGACGTTTGCGGTTGTTCTCGAATCACCAGCGTTTCCGGCGATTCGGCCGATGAGCGTGGATCCGGTTTGCGGCTGTTGGGGGATGTTGTGTTGCCCATCTGTTGCCCTCCGTAGTTGCCCCGGAGGTTGCCCCCGATTCGGGCAACTAAAATGAAGGGACCAAGACAAAGCGGCCTCGCGGTGCGGTCAACACCCGAGGCCCGGCCCAGGAGGATGATCTCCATGAGCAGCACCAAGACTACGCCGACGATGGCCAAGACCTCGACGCCGGGGATCTACAAGCGCGGAAGCCGATATGTCCTCGTCACCCGCCATCGCGGCAAGCAGACCAAGACCTTCCACAAGACGCTGAAGGAAGCGCGCGAAGCGAAGGGCGACCGCACCGGGACCACGCGAACCCCGCCGCAAGCCCGGACGCCGTTTGAGGACTACGCCCGCGAATGGGTGAAGAACTGCCAGGGGCGCACCCGCCGCGGCTTCGACGAGGACACACGCAAGTCCTACACCGCTGCGTTGGAGGCCCACGCGATCCCGCACTTCGGCCGTACGCCGCTGCGCGACATCGAGCGGCGCGACGTCGACAAGCTCATCACCAAGCTCCAGAAGCGGGGGCTCGCACCGGCGAGCATCGCTCGCTACCTTGCGCCGGTCCGGGCGCTGTTCTCCCACGCCGTCGAGCGCGGTGACATGGCGGTCAACCCCGCACTCAAGCTGGCGATCAACGCCAAGGCCAAGGGCAATCGGCCAGCGTCGGAGCGCGTCGCGCTGATGACACGCGCCGAGCTGGGCGCGGTCCTCGCCGAGATCCCCGAGGAGCACCGGCTGATCTTCGAGGTCATGGCCGGGACCGGCTGCCGGATCTCCGAGGCCCTCGGCCTGGAGTGGGACGACCTCGGCGAGAGCGGGTTGCGGATCGAGCGTCAGTGGTACCGCGGCACGCTCAAGGACAACACGAAGACCGAAGCGGGCGCGCGGACGGTCGAGGTGTCACCGGACCTCGCAGGCAAGTTGTGGGAGCGCGGCGCGGACGCCACCGGCCCGATGTTCACCACGAGCACCGGCCAGCGCCCGAGCGATCGCAACCTGCTGCGCATCCTCGACGCAGCGGCCAAGCGCGCTGGCGTCGTCGGCGTGACGCACCACACCTTCCGCCACACGCACGGCAGCATGCTGCTCGCCGAGGGCTGGACGATCCCCGAGGTCAGCAAGCGTTTGGGCCACGCCAACCCGATGATCACGGCCCAGGTCTACAGCCACGCGACGGAGCGCCCTCGTGACCTCTCGTTCCTCGACGACCTCGATCTACCCGTCGCGGAGGTGAAGTGATGACGGTCCCGCGCGCCGGAACCAAGCTGGAGGCCCGGGCCATGAAGGCCGCCAGGGCGAACGTCAAGGCCAACGACTGGGTGGCCGTCTTCGGGATCAGCCGCCGCGACGTACGCGGACCCGAGCGCGGTCCGAAGCGGCGGCGGCGAGTCGGCCGTCGATCGGGTCGCCGCGGTCGCTGAAGCTATTCGATATCGAGGTCGGTCCCGAGCGCCTGGCGGAACAGGCTGCGCAGGGTGCCGATCTGCACCCCGGCAAGCCCACTCAGGCAAATTAGCGCCGGGCGCCCCACCATCACTCTCGTTCCGGACCGATGAGCTTCGCAGCCAGATCGAAGAACTGCGCATTGGCGGCAGCCTGGTGCGCCGCGATCTCGGCAAGACTCACGTCGCCCTGTACGCGTACCCGGGCGAAGGGCGTCCCGGGCATAGACGAGGAAGTTGCCAGCACAGTTGTGGGCGTGCCGATACGCCTCCGAGACCTCGTGGCCGACGCCGAGCCTGACATTGATACGCGCCTCCTGCTGCCAGATCTTCTGTAGCCCGGCCTTCATGACCGGGATCCGTTCCTCGATGGTCTGGCGCTCGATCTTCTCGTCGACAGTGAGCACCGTGTCCATGAAACCCAGCAGCGCTACGGCGGCGTCGTCCAACACTGCGCGCAGCTCGTCGAGCCGTTGAGACCGAGCAGCGCGCTTGGCCTGGAACGTTGCCACTGCACCGTTGACCAGCGGCACGCCGAGGGCCACGGAGCCAGTCACGATCACGCTGATCTCGGCGATGTTCGCCATGGTCGGCGCAGTATGGGTCTGACCCCAGACAACACGCCCGCCCCCGGTTCACCCGGCAGTCACGATCGTGCTTGCTGGTCGGTCATCACCGAGCCCCGCTAACTACGAGCGGGCCGGAGGATCTGGAGTCCCCCGACCCGCTCGCTGCTGGTGCCGGACCTGCAGGTTGAAGGGGGATGGGAGCCCCCGATGCCCAACCATCGAGCGACTCCCATCCCGTGACGGACAGGGTGCCCACAGAGGAAAAGCACCGTGCCGTCGTCCCGGGGCTACCACCTCCCGGAAGATGAAATGTGGGGGCAGGTCGTCCGGACGGATCGGGTACAGACGACCTGCCCCACGACGGACGCGCCGCGGAGCGTTCCGTAGCCAGGTAGCTCACGCGGCGCCAACGCCGGGAGATTGCGGCGCTGCCCGCCCCTCATCGCGAGGATCCGTCCCCGAGATGAAGTCTTGGCCAAGGGGCGGTCATGCGTCGCCCTGTTCACCGAGCGGCAGGGGGCGCACCGCGGGAAACGCGTGATCGACGATCCGGATGCGGAACCTCACCGGAACGCCAGCGAGGGCGACGGCAGCGAGTCGATGACAGCCATCGAAAATGCCTTCATCGCCGCGCGTCAGCACCAGCTCGGAGCCGGGCTCCCAGGTCCCGGCAGCCATCTGCGCTGCGAAGGACCTCGTGCGTTCATCGACGAGCCCGTATGCGGCCCGTGTCAGCAACGTGCGCGCTCGCTCGGGCGTGACGGTGACCTCCTCGGACGGAAAGCTCAGACACGCTGCAACCTCGGCCAGCGGACCTCCCAGTAGTGCTGTCGGCAAAGCGGCCGTCCGTGCCACGTGATCACGGCGGGTAGGTCGCAGAGAGCGCAGGGCTTGGGTGGGTGTAGAGCCATTAGCCGCGCAGTGACTCCAGCTTCGCCAGGAGGTTCCTGGTACGCGTCATCGCGTCCAAACCGCTGCCTCGCAACTCGAAGTCGTTGGCCTTGCGCTCGGTCCGGCGAATCGCCTCGATGAAGTCGGCCTCGTTGAGATCCGCCAGCGAACGGGCTCCCAGCGGCGAGTCGATCGGCGCCAAGGTGAGCGGGTTCACCGAGCCGCAGCGGATCCGCAACTCGCACAAGAAGTGCCCGACCACCCTACGGACACGGTCGTCCTCGGTGCATTTGTCTGCGAGATCGCGACTCGGGCCGCCCGGCGTGGTCCAGCATTCCGGCAGACGCCCGTTGCCGTTCGCGGTCGTCCGCAGCATCTCGCCGCGCGTCGTGGTGAGCGGTGTCGACTCGACGGTCATCAGGCCACTAGCGGGACGTTGGACTCGGCCATCGCCGCCTCCCAGGACAGCTCGCGCTCGGGCACCGGTTCATCGCCCTTGACCGGGATGTTGCGCGTGGCGAGGAAGCCACGGCCGCCGTCGCTCTCCTGAGTCGCCAGGATGCCGCGTTCATCTTCGAGATGTTCGAGGGACGGCTGACCGTCGACCTGCTGGTGGTCGAGACCGAGGCCGCCGCTCGGGTCGTAGTCCGGACTCTCGGGCTCAGCCTCGGCGACCGGCTTACTGCCCTTGGCCCGCCAGATCGCGTCGACGGCGTCGATCTGATCACGGGTTGCGCCGACCGGAGGAACGCTCTCGACCACGGCGCGGTGCTCGGCGTCGTCGACGGGGTCGAGGCTGTCGAGGAGCTGCTGGCGCTTCTCGTAGTGCTCGGGCTCGGACGTCGGGATCCCGCTCTCAGCCATGAACTGGCGGCCGCCGTCGTCGGCGGTCTGAGTCAGCGCCGGGAACTGGATCGCGTGCCACTCGACCAGCTCTTCGAGGCTCGCGGACTCCAGCATCTCGTCCCACGCGCCGGGCTTCAGGGAGGGGAGTTGCGGGTGCGGCCTGAGTTCCTCGGTCATGCGCTCCCGGCTCATCCGGCGGATCGTCACCGGGTGCTCGTGGCGGACCGTTTCGAGGTCGCCCACGGGTCTGAGGTAGGCGGACTCGGCCAGCCGCTTTAGGAGCGTGTGATCGACTTGTTCGGGGGTACCGTCGTAGATGGTCATCGTATTCTCCGTTCAATGGTTGGTCACGCGAACCGTTGCGGGAACGCGAGCCCTGCCTTACCGACACTCGGCCCGGCGTACCGCGCGACGCTCACCGCGTCGGGCGTGCCCTGCCTTCTGTTCTCCTCGGCGACCGTGTCGTCGGTCTGGTAGTAGTCCTCGATGACGTCTGGGTCACCGTCGGGGCGAACGCGGAGCGACTGCTCGTTGCCCTTGTCGTACCTCGCCCATGTGCTCAGCCGCGTGGTGCCGACGATGTCGCCGCCGATCGCCTGAGCGCGCGCACGATCGGCCGCTAGACCATCGTCGTCGTAGTTGCTGCTGACGACGTGGGCTTCGTGTAGTTGTCGGTTTCGCTCGGCCTCGGCCTCGGCCCGCGCGCGGTGATCGCCTAGAGAGCCTCCACCCTTGAAGAGTTCGAGGTCTTCATCGGAGATGGTCATCCGGGTTTCCTTTCGTGCGTAGTAGCGCTCGCAGCGCTCACATAGATCCTGGTGACGAACGGTGACCACAACCGGTCGCTTGCCACATCGTCCGCAGAAGGCCCTTGCCATTCCTCCTCCTCACCAGTCGTTGTAACCGTAACCGCCGCCGAAACCACTACTCAGCCAAGCGGGCTCGCCGGGGCTCGAATAGCGCCCGTCGTACATCGAGGCCGCCGCCGCCGCGTGTTGGGTGCCGTCGCCGGGCATGGTCGACCGCGTGCCGAAGGACGGGTGACTCACACTGATCGCGATCGGCCCCTCGGCGCCGTCGGAGAATGCCGACATCGAGACCGCGAGCGCCGCTCCGATGTCACCATGACGACCGGCAGCCCTCGGATTTGTAATCGTCGGCCGCTTGCCTCCATAGCTGATCTTCAACCGCCGCAAGTCGTTGATCAAGTCGTCGTGGTGCGGGTAGGAGATCTGTCCGCTGCGGATCCTCCGGGCTAACTCAAAGTGATCATCGGTTTTCCGTTCGGACTGTGAGATCACGTGGACGTACGCACCGCGCTGGGCGAGCTGACTCCTGACGGTCTCGCTCTCATACGAATCCGCCCAGACCTCGGCGCTGTACACCTTCGCCAGCGCGGCGACCTCCTCGAAGACCTGGAGCTGGTGCGCCCACGTGCCCTCGGTCAAGTCTGGCGGCGGCGACCACGAGTCGATCCGGGCCACGGTCAACATCCCGGTCAGCTTGTGACGGCCGATCACCACCGCCACGCTCGGGTCGCGTCGCCAGCCGAAGTCAGCGGCCACAACCGCGTCCTCGATCTCGTCGGGCGCCAGCTCCGGCGGCGCCGTCGCGCAGGAGTAGATATCGGCCTCGGAGAGCAGCGCCGAGCCGGACGCGAGCCACTGCACCTCGTACTCGCTGGAGTACAACTCATCGCCGAGGTCGGCACGCTCGTTGGCGAGCGTCGCAGCGTCGAGCGTCGGATTGACCTCAATGCTCTTCAACCACGCCACGTACACGCTCGGGTCACTGTCGGCCCGGGCTAGCGCCTCGGTGAACCGCTGATGAAACCAATCACCGCGACCATTAGGAGTAGAACAGGCGATGATCCGCCGGGCGCTGCTGAACTGCACGGTGCTCGGGCTCAGCGCCCGGAAGACCTCGCGGGCGCTGCTCGATCCGGCCGTGTCGAAATACCACGCCGCCTCGTCCATCACGCAGCTCGCGACGCCCCAGCCTCGGCCCGTTCGTCCGCTGGCCGTCAGCACAACGATCTCGTGACCGTTCGAGAGCCGGATCGAGGTGTCGGTGCTGCGCTCCACCATCACCGAGAAGACCGGGCTCGCCTCGATCAGCCGCCTGCACTCATCCAAGAGCAATCGGGCCTGAGCTTCCTTCGGCGCGACCGCGCAGTGGTAGACAACCTCACCGCGCTGCACGTACTCACTGAGGTGCGGGCAGCAGGTCGCGCGGTAGACCAGATATGGAGCGCAGACACCTCGCGTCTTACCGCTTCGGCGGCCGAGCACGAGCGTCGATCGGGTCGCCGCCTCGATGCCCATCAAGATCGTTCTCTGCGCCGGAAACGGCTCGAAGGCCGCGCCGAGCAGCCGCTTACTGTCGAGTGCGGTGGCCAGTGGGATGCGCGGGGTCACTTGACCTCCTCGGCGATCGCGGCCAACTCGCTCTCGGCGTCCACCGGCTTGGGCGCGTCGGCCTCGGCCTGCATCTGCACCAAGACCGCGTGCTGTTGCTCGAAGGACCTCGCCAGCCGCTCGGCGAACTGCGCGGCGCCGAAGACCTCGCCCTTGCGCTTGGGGTTCAGGATCCCGTTGGCGTCGAGCCAGGTCGTCACCAGGTCGAACTGACTCATGCGCGTGGCCATGACGATCAGCAACTCCGTGCTGACCGCCGGGAACCGCTCGCGCAGCATCACGAGATACCGCTCGCGCCCCGGAGCGATGTGCCTCGGGCTGCGCGCGCCGTGTCGCAATGTGCGCTCGTTGCCGACCGGCGCGGGGGTGACTGCCGCACCGGGATGCGGTGTGCCGTTGACCTCTTCCTCTGTCATGTTCGCCAGCACACCACGCTGCCGAATCACCGTTCCGGTCGAGCAACCGACCTCGACGGCGATCGAGTGCGACGACCGCTCGGGGTCGGCGAGGATCGCGGCGTGGATCTTCGCGCGTTGGTGGTCGAGCTTGCCGCGCGAGAGCTTCACGGACTCGCCTCCTCGTCCTCGTCATCCTCGGCGATCAGGTCGGCGGCGCGCGCCCATTCCAGCACCTCGGTGTTATGCGCGTCCACGACGACCAGCTCGACGGCGTCGCGCACCTCGATCGAGCAGCTGTGGCAGATCGCGCGCAGGCCCCAGGCGTCGAGTTCGACCGGCACGAAGCCACCGCAACCGGCGCAGGTGTACGTCATCGGCACGTCCTGTGCGACTTGCTGCCGACAGCGTCGCCGACCCTTGGCAAGGCACACCGCCCCACAGCTCCGGGTGAACGCACAGAGCGGCTCCGTGCGTCCTGGACGGTCCGTGGTGCAGTCGCGGCCATATCGGGGCGCAGATCGCGCCTACGGGCGTCGAGCCCTTCATAGCTAATGAAGAGAGCAGATCGCCACCGCGCCAGTCATTGACGGTGCTGGGTGGTGGGCAATGGTTGGGCAACTGATCATGGTCGTCTCGCTCCACCACCGCGAAGCCACTCGTCCAGCTCAGCCTTGCGAGCGATCAGCGCGCTGCCGTCGCGCTCGACCGGGATCCGTCGAGCGCTGGCGAGCGCGTAGACACGGCTTCGAGGCGCGCCGATGTGGGTCGCGATCGCGTCGGCGCCGCGCAGCCAACCGTCGTCTGCGACGCGGTGTAGTCGCTCGGCGATCCGTGGCGCCAGTGCGTCGGCGAGCTGGTCGAGTTGATCGTCGCTCAGCTCTGCGATCAGCGCGTCCCAGATCGCTGGCCATGTTCGGCTTGCGCCGTTGGCGTCTGGAGAGGCATTCGGCCGCCCCGTCATCCCGCCCACCTACTCCACCATGACGCACTGCTTGCTGCTAGCTCAAACCGAACCACCTCAGCAAGCGCGATTTCCTCACAGTCCGACCCCACCGTTCGTACCCGACCCGACCCGTCCGTCCGTTCACCCGTTCTCCTTATGTCCCGAACGGGCGAACGGGTGGACGTCTTTGGAGGGTGAAGAACGACCCGTTCGTTTGGGTCGACGAACGGGTCAAGCCCTTTATTCATAAGGGTTTTCACTCCACCCGTCCGTCTCGTCCGTTTGGTCGAAGGACGGGTCGCTGACCCGTTCTGACCGGTTTGACCACAAAGTCGCGTTTCTCGGCCCTGGAATGCCGTCGAAGGGACCCTCCTTGAGCCGCTTGCCGATCTGGTCACTTGACCCCTCGACGCGGTTCCTGACTACGGTCGTCGAGGTCCTCGGGTGCCTGGTCAGATACTCGGCGATGCGTTCGTCGAGTTCCGCGTCAGAGACCTTTCGGGTGTCGATCTCGGTGACCGTGTAGGCCTGGGTCTCGGGCACCCAATCGAGCATCATCGGCTTGGGACGGGGCGTCATCCACCGCGTCTTAGCCCACTCGCACTTCGTTCGTGGCAGGTTCCCGTCCTGGCCGAGCAGGACCTTCGTGTCGGGATGTCGCCCCCAGTCGCCGCTGATCTGTCCGGCCTTGTTCTGGTGGTGCAACATCCAGAATGCGCGGGTGCTCTTGAGCCCGCACTCGACCAGCCAGTCGACGAACTGCTGGGTCTCGTTGGGCTTGCCGGATGCGCCGACGCCAAGCCCGAGAGTCGGGTTGGCGGTCACGAGGTCGACCTGATGTGCGTCGCAGTACTCCCGCAGCGCCGCGCGACCATTCGCGTCGGCGAACGAGAACTCCCCCCAAGGTCCGCTCAACACGAACAGGTTCGGCGTTGGATCCGGTCCGTCCCAGCTCGCGATCTTGTCGGCGAGCTTCTGCTGAAACAGGCTTGGTGGCCCTTCGTTCTCGATGACGCAGATGCGCACCGGGCGCGGCACCGGGAACCCGAGCCAGTCGACCCCGGCAGCCAGATGCACGACGGCGTCGATCGTCCACGTGCTCTTGCCGCTGCCGTCGGCGCCGTAGACCATCAGCAGCGTGCCCACCCCGAGCAGGAGCGCTCCGCGCTCACCGAGGAGCGGCTTCGCGTCGGGAAACTCACGGGTGGCGAACTCGGCGTAGGTTTGGAACTCGTAGTGCCGATCGCCCGCGTGGTCGTGCTCCGGCGCGTCGCCGTTGCTGTTTGATCCATCCTTCCGCTCGCGCTCTTCGGCGATCGCTCGAAGCTCCTCCGGTGTGACCTTCATGTCGCCATGCTCCGGAGCAGATCGGCCGCGAGCCTGCGGCGGATGTCGTGGTAGCCCCGCCCACGCGGGTCGATGCCGTACAGCTCGCTGCCGAAGTCGATGATGGTGCCGCCGCGCTCGCAGCCAAAACAGAACCACCCGTCCTCCGGATCCGACCAAACGTGGAGCGATGGCGTTCTTTCCTGGCCGTCCCCGTGGAACGGGCAGCGGATCTTCGAGTCGCCGCCCAGCTCGTGGCCGGTGAGCGCTACGACGTACTCGGTTGGCGAGATCGTCAGCAGGACGTCGTCGTCAGTCCCGGTGAGTGGCGCGGGATGCCGACGCGGCGGTCTTGGTGGCGTGGGCGGATCCGGCAGGTGACCGACAACCATCTCGACGGCGTACGAGTACGGGTTGATGTCGACGCAGCGGACCGGACGCGCGGGGTCGTGCTTGTGGTTGCACGTCCCCGGCAGTCGAAGCACTCGTGCCGCATCGGTCGAGGCCAGGTCGCCGCCGAGCGCGTGGGCTAGGCGCCGGTTCATCGCCTTGACCTGATCGGCTTGTAGTGGCTCGCGCAGCGCCCAGATCGCCAGCGCGTGGCCGGGCGTGCCGGTCTCGATCACGATCGACGGCACCGGCGTGAACCGGGCAATACGGTCGATCCCGTCCTCGCGGTCTACGTCGGTCCAGAGCACCCAGGACTCCTCGACGTCGTCCTTGGTCCCACTCGGACGTATGCGCGGTAGGGCCGAGAGGTAGACGTCCCCGTCTCGCGCCTGGGCGATCGCAAACGAGGTGGCAGCACGGTAGGCGCCGACGCGGAAGAACCGCTGCCCCATGCCAGGACCGCCGCCGTAGCGGACCTCAAGTAGGTGACCGCGCACCGCGTTGCCGCCAAGCGTCGCGGCCATCAGCAGGGCTGCGTCGCGCTGAGGAATCCATTCGGTCACACCGCGCGCTCCAACCGAAGGACGAGCTGACGGCCTTCGCTCACGATCTCGTCGTTGAGGTCGGGCAGCTCGCGCGGTCCGCTACGCAACCGCAGATCCCAACGCCCCCGGCACAGCATCCAGCCATCCATCGCCGAACGGCCGCAGCCCGTCCGGCAAGGCCGTGGGTCGGGGCTAGGATTCGGGACCACGGCCAGCCGCTATCTGGTCGTCACCCCGCGTCGAGCCGTCTTGCCCGGACGGCTCGTCGTGCGTCAGGGCCGGGAACAGCTCATCCACGTCCAGACCGAGCAACCCGGCGAGACGCTCCCTTTGGACGGGGGTCGGCCGTCGTCGACCGTTGGTCCATCGGCTGAGTTCGGACGGGTGGACGCCGACCGCGGCGGCGATGACGTGTGCCGGTCGCCCCCGCATGCGTTCACGGGCCATCGCGACCAGAAGCGCATCGCTCGGCGGTTCGTCGGCGGGTTTGCGGGCTAGGCTTGGGGGCTGCAAGGTCATGCCAATGAAGGATCGGGACTACACTCCATGACCGCTAGGGCCCCCATCGGTTCCGTCGGCGCGAACTCGCGGCTTAGCCCACCACGACCGGCCAATCCGCGAGAACACGCCGGTTGGATCTCACTCAGCCTGCGCGAGCGGCTCGTGGTGGAGGATCCAGCGCGGATCGTCGTTCACGAGTCCGCGCAGGTACTCGCCGACGCGATCGTCAGGCTCGGTCCGGTCTCGGAGCCTGGCCTGATGGCCCAGGTCCGCCTGGCGCTGGCGGTGCTCGGCGGGCCTCTTGGCGCCAACTGGACGATGCGCGACGGGGTCGAGTTCGCGTGCGAGGCCTGCGGCGAGCGTGACCGAGCACGACGGCGGCCGCTGCCAGTCCACGGCATCGCGTGGGACGTGACACACGAAGGTTTGACCGAGGACGACGACTTGACCGAGGACGACCACTATGGCGGGGCCCAGATGTCACGCACCGACGACCCGCGCATCTTCCTTCCGTGGGATGGGTGGGGTGAGCACGACGGACGCCGGTTGATTCTCCGTTCCGTCGTGCTGTGCCGCGAGTGCGCATACGGCACCGTGAGGCGATGCGCCCACGTGTCGCGGGACTACCGCTGCGGGGCGATCGTTCGCAGCCGGGCGAGCTACTGCGCCCGGCACAGGGAGCGAGCTGCTCGCGGTGCCCGAGAGCGAGATCCCCGTGAGCGTCGCGCGACCGACCCACGCATACCGTCGAACGCGCTGACTCGTGATGTCCCGAGCGCGACACTGGTCGTCGACGACGAGCAGGTAGGCGAGGAGCTTCTTCGACGGGCCAGGATCGGCGAGCGCCCGTGGGCCCACAGGGTTTACTTCCCGGCGATCGGCCGGTTCCTCCGGGTAGTCGAGAGCGTATGACCGCCGACTTATGCGGACGCCCTACCCCTCGTCTGCCGTGACTTCGACACCACGCTCGCGGCGCTGAGCCGCGGCGCTGGCGTGAGTCCCGAGCGGCTCGCGGACGCACTGCGTGACTTCGATGACGCGACGTTCGCCACGTATCGCGAGGAGGACCCTTGGCTGGTCATGCCACGCGCCGTTCTGGGCGAGTCTCGACCGCGAGATCGGCAGCCTTCACTTCGATGGCGCTTCACTACTTCCATGGCAGTCGTGTCCGTGACCCCGAGACGTTCGAGAGTCGCGAATCCTCCCGCTTGACCAGATGGTCGAGGAGATTTGGGACACGCTGTTCGAACTTCATTCGCGACGATTGCTCACCGGATCGGTGGGCATCGTTTCGACGTGATGTCGAGTCCGGCGGAGGTGGCCATGATGGCTACCTCTACCGAATGAAAACGAGGGAATCACACTCCACTACGGACCGCTCGGTGCCGCCGTCGCAGGCTCAAACGTCCCTGGTGGCGCGAGCGCGACCTCGTCGAACTCAAGGACTTCGGCAAGTCGACTGAAGTCCGCATGGTTGTAGTGGAGCACGCCAACGGCCGGGTTTACATCGGCGGCGGATGCGGCAATGAAGGCATCGCCCAGCCCGACCCGATGATATCCGGGGGCTATAGCGGCGAGTTCGCGAAGCGCGGCGATCGCGGCAAGACAGGCGGGGTATGTGAGCTGGATCTCGTGCAACAGGCCGAGCCGCTGGTCCCAGGCCTCAAATTCTTGGAGGTTGCGGGTGGAATGCAGCGTCTCGATCCTCACGACGGGAGACGTGAGGATCTGATCCGCCGCAATCGCTTCGGCCCATTCTGGAGGCACGATGCCCAACAGACTGGCGCGATGTATGGCCGACCACGCTGATGAGTCTGCGATCAGGCGCCTACCGCCATACGGAGGCGGCGTCGACATCAATCACGGGGCTGTGCCCCACCCGACCTCGTCGATGCGGTCTAGGTGGTCCCAGTCGAGATCGGCTTCTTCAATGGACCATTGCGCAAGGTCGCGGAGCGCCGCGGCGCGATCCTCTGGATGGCGCCCGATCATCGGCGACAGGTTGTCGTTCGTGCCTGCTGACGAGATCAGTAGGTCAGCTAGCGACCAATACAAGACGCGGACGCCGGGGCGAAGCGCGGCTGTGCTAGCTCCCGATACGGGAATGCGATACATCTCAGCGGTGGTCATTCGCTTCCTCCTACCCTGATCTTCTCAACATCTGGCAGTTGGCCAACCTGCTCCTC
>Ga0335078_10006162_pt1 | contig 17752 bp, 12 predicted proteins | sample Lox_Sample_32_FD_206711 | JGI IMG/M metagenome (GOLD analysis project Ga0335078, IMG submission 206711) | Soil microbial communities from Loxahatchee National Wildlife Refuge, Florida, United States - Lox_Sample_3.2 | ecosystem: Environmental > Terrestrial > Soil > Wetlands | place: USA... | reverse complement strand
CCCTTTCTTGTGACTTAGGCGTGTCGTCCGCTCTCAGTCGGCGGTTTGCCGACTATACGAGCAAGTGCATTGTTCCCGAATCGCCCAACCATCCAAGAATAGTTGGTGGCGGCCAGCATCCGGTGACTGCAGGTCACGCCAACTTGGCGAGAACGTCCATCTCGTGTGCTCGCCAGATCAGTACACACGTGGCCGTTCCTAGTCAGCTTGCCTCAGCGAGAACGCGCTAGTGTTAGTCGCTTGACTCGTACCGTTTCAGCGGTACTCCAGGTTCATGGAGTAGATTTCTTGCACGCTACGATCGCGCAGTACCAAAAGTCCGTCGTCGGGCGTGAGCCCGAACCAGGAGCCCAACGCAAATACCGGGCAGACAATGTCGATGTTGGCGGTGCTAGCAGCGATTTCGGCCGCCGCTCCCGAAGCAGGCGCTCTGTAAATGTTAGACCCAATCATGTAATACAAGTAGCGACTGTCGTGTGACCAGGCTGGCCAACTCAAGTATGTGCCACTTGAACTATTTGGCACTGGCAATCGACTCCAGCTACGCGTACGGAAACTGTACAAGACAAGTTGTGTACGGTCTGCTGACTGTGCGGCGATGTACTGGCCGTCGGGCGACCATCGGGGACTGAAGAGGCCCTGAGACCCTGGAACAGTCTTCGACTCCTTCGTGTCCAAATTCAGGATCCTGATTTCTGTCGACTGTCCTTCCCGAATAGAAGGACCGCCGTACGCAATGGATTTTCCGTCAGGTGACCAGGTCGGGTCTCCGGGCTTGAAGTCGCCCGATAGCAATAGCAGCGGCGCGCCACCACCCGCCGAAATCAAATATATCTTGTTCGGCTCCCAGTTCTTGTACTCTGTAAATACAATGGATAGGCCGTCGGGCGACCATTTAGGGTTCAGAATAGGACCCATGGGCGGAAATGTCAGTTGCATCCGTTCGCTGCCATCCACCCGACTCCGCCACAGCGTCCCTTCCGGATGAGTAACGTAAACCATCCACTGGCCGTCGCGGGAAAAATCCGTGAACCCCGCGGAAAGCCCGCTGCCGTACTTAGTGAACAGCTGCGACTTTGGTTCGAACACGCTAAGCTCACCGCGCAGGGTTTCGCCGACAGCAAAGATCTGTTTCCCGTCACTGCTAGCTGTTGAAGACCGGAAGGAAATAGGACCGCTCGTCAGCCTTGTCGGTCGCGATTCGAATCGCAGGAGCGGCCATTCCGACTGTGTGACAGCCCATAAGTTCCAGACGCCTGCTTCCGAGCCCGCAAACACGAACAAGCGGTCATTGCGGCTCCAGTATGCACAACAAGCTGGCGCCATGAATTCAGGCGCGAAACGACGCATTTCGCTTCCGTCTAACTGGCTCTCCCACGCTTTGCCATCGGCGGTGGTGAAACGGACGCGCTCCCCGTCAGGTGACAGAGTAAAGTACTCGCCGACTTCGCCCGGAAGATGCATGAGCGAATGAGCGTCACTCCCGTCCAGATTTGCCGCGAACACCCGATTGGGATCCGAGGATCGCTGGTAGACGACCTGATCCTTTCCCGGCAGGAACTGCATCCACGAGAACGTCCCTGTAATCCTGCGCGACGGGCCGTTCGGCAGCTGGAAGAGCCAGAAAGACTGTTCGCCGCTTCTGAAATCTCGGTCCGCAACCAACAGCTCGGAGCCGTTCCTCGAGATGTCGTATATCCATGGGTACGCAAGCAAAGGGGTATTCAGATAAGAAACGTCACCGCCTGTTGTGGAGACTTGTGCGATACGCCACTCGCCCTGGTCCCGTTCCTGGAAATAAACCCGCGTGCCATCAGTCTCCACGTCGGCGATTCGCCCCGCCCCGCTGCCTTCCGTTTTCTGGCGGCCAGAGCGAGTGAGTTGGTGAAAGCCGGTAACAACCGGAATGCGCGGACGTAGGAACGAATACGTCGCACCCCCGGCGATCGCTAATACGGCTACGATGGTCAGCGCAACCCGCAAGGATCTGCGGTGCTTGGCTTGGGCCGCAACTGGCGCAGTCAGGGACGGTAAATTCTCGTTTTTCAAACTCTGCAGCTTGGTGCGCAGCTCCGCAGCCGACTGGTAACGCTGCGCGCGATCCTTCTCAAGGGCCTTGTTGACGATCACTTCAAGTTCTGGCGGAACTTTGGGATTCAGTTGCGGCGCTGGTGTGGGAGAGGTATTGATTATAGCGGCGTGGACAATGGCCGCTGTTTCACCCCTGAAGGCGCGCTGGCCGGTCACCATCTCGTACAAGACGAGACCAAAGGAGAAGATGTCCGTGCGGGCGTCGAGCGTTTCGCCTCGGATCTGCTCGGGCGACATGTAGCCTGCGGTGCCCAGAGCGACGCCCAGTCGCGTGAGCGTTGGGTCGGCTGACGCCGCTCGGGCGGGCTGCGCCGCGCAGGCGCTCCCATCGGCTTCGGCTGGAAGGCTGTCCGCAAGTTTTTCCTCGGCGCTGCTGACCAGTTTGGCCAGGCCGAAATCCAGAATCTTCACTTGGCCTGAAACAGTAAGGAAAATGTTGGCCGGCTTGATATCGCGATGGATGATCCCCTTCTCATGAGCGGATTGAAGCGCTGTACATATCTGGATGGCAATTTCCAGTAGCTCATTGAGGGGCACCGTCTTCTTACTGGCGGTCAAGGCGCTCAGCCGGTCGCGTAAGGTTTCGCCCTCAAGCAATTCCATTGCAATGAAAGGCTGGTACTCGTGTTCTTCAATTTCGTAAATGGTGCAGATGTTGGGATGATTCAGCGATGAGGCGGTCTGCGCTTCGCGTTCAAATCGTTGCAGTGCGACCGCGTCCCACACCAGCTCGTCCGGCAAGAACTTCAGCGCAACCCGGCGGCCCAGCTTGAGGTCCTCGGCTTCATAAACCAGACCCATCCCGCCGCCGCCAATCACTTTCAACACTCGATAGTGCGAAACCTTCTTGCCGATCAGGCTTGCAGCATTGGTGGTAAGAGTCGCAGGGCTGGCACCAAGCCCGCCTTCGCTCGACGATGGCTCGGGGCTAGGCGATGGCTCAGGCACGAGGGGCACCGCCGAAACCAGAAGCCGGTAGCCGCGGCGGGGAATAGTCTCGATGTACTTCGGTTCATCAGCGGAGTCGCCGAGCGCCTGCCGGAGGCGCTTCACCGCGGTGTTGATGCCATTCTCAAAGTCGACGATGGTGTCGTTAGGCCATAGCCTCTTCTGGATTTCCTCCCGGGTTACCAGTCCGCCATCATGTTCAAGCAGGATCTGCAATATCCGCAAGGACTTCTGTTGCAGGAGGACGCTGCGATCGCCTGACCGTACTTCTCCGGCCCGAAGATCGATTTCGAAGTCACCAAGACGCACGCAATCTGGCAGCGTGTTTCTCACGGGAAAAGGTATTCAACGAAAGCGATTCGGGAGAGTCTACTACAGATAATTTTATGCTCCAAACCGAACCCCTCTTATGCCAAGTCGCGCCATTCGAATTGTTTCCTCAAAGCCTTTGCATTTAACAGTTTAGTTTCCGATTCACCTGCAATACAGAAATAACTCAGCTCCCGTCCATTGCTCCTGGACGGCCTCTGACGGAAACTCGCTGCACTTTCAGCCGCGAATCGTCTGGCCCTTCGGCTGGCTGGTTCAGATTCGGCAGCGGGGTGAACAGTACAACAAGTAGTTGAGAGCGGCGAGTCTAGGCCAAGGCACGTTGAAGAACCGGCAGATGCTCCCTCCGCCCTCAAGAGCAAAAAGGAGGACTCTATGAACACAAAAGGCACGACGTCAGCTATCTGTCTACTGATCGCAGTCGCTATTGCCGCTAGTTCGGCTTTGCTCGTGGCACAGGACAACTCGTCATCGCCGACCCTCACTCCGCTTTACACGTTTCTAGGCGAGGCCGATGGGGGATCACCGAACGAGGTAATTCTGGATCCGGCAGGCAATCTCTACGGAACTGCCACCTACGGCGGCAACTTAGCCAACGAGGGCGGCTACGGAGTTGTGTTCAAGATTGATACAAGAGGACGTGAGCAACCGCTCTACACGTTTACCGGTCCCGATGGAGCAAACCCCTATGCTGGAGTTCTGCGTGACAACTCAGGCGTTCTCTACGGCAACACCAACGGCGGCGGACCCAATGGCACCGGAGTTGTGCTCAAGCTAAGACCCAAAGCTTCATTCTGTGCGGCTGTGCTCTGCCCGTGGAACGAAACGCTTCTGCACGTCTTTGGCCCATACCTTGGCTCGGACGGAGATTCGCCCTACGCCGACTTCGTCGAGGATGGCAACGGAAACCTCTACAGCACCACGGCCTATGGAGGGGGAGCATCCAACGGTGGCGCGGGCAGCGGAACAGTTTTTGAAATTGATTCTCATGGAAATTACAGCATCCTCTATAGTTTCGCCGGACCGCCAAGTGACGGACTCTATGTGACCGCGCCGGTATTGTTAGGTGTTGACGGTAATCTGTACGGCACGGCCGCACAGGGCGGAACGAACGGCGCGGGCATGGTGTTCGAGCTGACTCCAACTCAGTCGGGTTGGACGGAATCCGTGCTCTACAACTTCACCGGGGGCTCCGATGGGGCAAATCCCTTCGCGGGCCTGATCGAAGACGCACAAGGCAATCTCTACGGCACCGCGTCCGGCGGGGGTTCGGGTTCCGGGGTCGTCTTCGAGTTGTCGCGCAACGGCTCAAGCTGGACCGAAACTGTTCTCTACGCCTTCGGCGGAGCTCCCGACGGGGCTAGGCCAGCGGCCAAATTGCTTATGGATAGCTCGGGAAATCTCTACGGTACGACGACCGCCGGAGGCACAGTCGCCGGCTGCCCGCTCGGGAATTCGGGTTGCGGAACGCTCTTCAAGCTGACGCGCAACGGATCGAGTTGGACCGAAGCATGGCTCTACAGCTTCAGCGGGGGAGCCGATGGGGCGGGTTCGTACGGACCTCTGGTCATGGATGCGCACGGCAATCTCTATGGCGCCGCCTTCAACGGTGGCGACCTGAATTCCGCGGATCCCGCATGCGCCGGAATCGGCTGCGGAGTCGTCTTCAAACTCACACCGTAACGCCAAACGACCGGCGGTGCAGGCCAGGCGCCGCCAAGCCTACCTTCCATCACCGGCGGTTGCTCCCTCCCGCCTTTAATCAGCGAAGCAACGGAGGACTGTATGAACACGAAAGCTAATACATGGACAATGTGTGCGCTGACGTTGGCTGCTCTGATGGCGAGTTCAGCGTCGCTTAACGCGCAGGAGCATTCGCCGTCGTGGACTCTCACCCCGGTGTACATATTCCAGGGCTTGGAAGATGGGTCCAATCCCAACGAGGTGATTCTGGATGAGGCGGGCAATCTCTACGGCAGCGCCCAATACGGCGGCGAGATTGACAACTGCGAGGCGCCTTACGGCTGCGGGGTCGTATTCGAAGTTGACAAAAAAGGGGACGAAAGCGTGCTCTACGCCTTCGGCGCATCACCCAGTGACGGAGTTCAACCGTACGGCGGCGTTTTTCGCGATAACGGCGACACGATTTATGGCACCACCGGTAACTTCGGCGGAACTGTATTCCAGTTGAGCCGTCCGCACTGGCATGAAACCGTCCTGTACAACAACAGCTCTGGCTCTGGCTCCAGCTACGACCCTAATGCAGACCTGATTCGCGGCGCGCATGGAAACCTTTACAGCACGTTCTCCTTTGGAGGCGGAGGCTCATGTTTCGGTGGTTCCGGCTGCGGAACGGTGTTTGAAGTGGATGCTCACGGGGACGTATCCATCATCTACTACTTCCAGGGACCACCAGCCGACGGTGCGGATCCGTATGGGGCGCCTCTCCTGCTTGGCGCCGATGGCAGCCTTTATGGCACTACGAATACCGGCGGTACCAGCGACGCCGGCACAGTTTTCAAGTTGACGCCCACCGGATCTGGCTGGACGGAAAGCGTCATCTACAACTTCACCGGCGGATCAGATGGTCGTTATCCTACGCAGGGCGTGGTGGCGGACGCCGCAGGAAATCTTTATGGCACGACTTACATTGGAGGCGCGGGCTCTGGAGTTGTGTTCAAGTTAACGCCACATGGCGGAAGCTGGACACAGAGCGTCATCCATGCCTTCACGGGACCGGACGGCGCATCTCCCGCGTTTGGCAGACTTCTGAGAGACTGCGAGGGAAATCTATACGGGACAACGAGCGGCGGTGGCTTGAACGGCTACGGAACGGTGTTCAAGCTGACCCCGCACGGTTCCGGCTGGATCGAGTCTGTCCTGTGGAGCTTCACCGACGGAACAGATGGAGCCGGGCCTGGAGGAACTCTGGCGATGGATGGCCGGGGCAATCTCTACGGCGCTACGCTGTTCGGCGGCGGTTACCTCGACAACCCTAACTGCACTGGTTTGGGCTACCCCGGCTGTGGAGTCATCTTCAAGCTCACACCGTAACGCCCAACGACCGGCGGCGCAGGCCAGGCGCCGCCAAACCTCTCTTCCATCACCGGCGGCTGCTCCCTCCGCTTTTAAGAAGCGAAGCAACGGAGGATTGTATGAACACGAAAGCCAATAGATGGACAATGTGTACGCTGACGTTGGCTGCTCTGATGGCAGTTTCAGCCTCGCTTAACGCGCAGGAACGTTCACCATCGCCCACGCTGGCTGATTGAGACGCATCGCATTCCACTCGCAAGCTGACGATCCCGAGGCGCACCCTCTCGCCTAAACAGCAGCGGGGCAGTGCCGCGCGCGGCCGCGCTATCACTGCGCGACGTGATGTGAGGCACTGAGAATCTCTCCGCAGAGGTTCAGCCTAGGGCCTTAAGGGTAGTTCCGGTGCAGTCTGAGGGGCGCTGGATGCGTGCGGGACTTGCAAGTTCGGACTCGGCTCGGCGAGGTTCTTCACGACAGCTCCAAAGCAGCAACCTGCGGCCTCTCGCTATCGCCCATACCGGTCTCATGACCTTGCGCACCGGCCCCGCCGTGCTGCTGACGCTGCGCCCCCGCGGTAATTCCCTCGCGGTCTGGAGCCGCAAGCACGCCCTGACGATCACGTCAGCGATTTTGGCCGTACCCCTGGAGCACATCCTAGAGCATGTCGAAGGGAGAAGCGATGGATCCGTGTACCCACGAATGGTCTATCTGCAACGTCCGCCACGGTTATCTGGTGGAAGAGTTCTGCTATGAGTGCGGGGGCCGGCGTTCGTCGTTTTCGGCCGAGCCGCTGCCACCGATTGACAAGTACCGTGAGGGTCACCACTACTGGGCGTACCTGGCCAGTTGTCAAACGGTGAAGTTCGACCTGAAGTGCGGCGCCTGCGGGCGGACTGTCAACCTCAACGATGTAAATGGGCTGATGTTGTCCGAGTGTATGGACCGCGATTGCCAGGTGGGAGCGCTGGTGATGCAGCAGGGCCCCGGCGCTCTCGTCTATGTGGCCATCTGTCCCAACACCACGCATTCCACCGGCAAGTGCGTGAGCGAGGAAGGCATCGAGGCGCTCAACCAATACTTTCAGGCGCGGCTGGCGCCCGCCGGGCGGAAAGTCACCGTGGTGCCGTGCAAGCTGTGCAACAGCATCGACAAGTGCAGGGGCACGAGCATCGCCGACGTCGGCCTTACGGACATAGTGTGATGCGCTGCGGCGCAGAGGCCTCGCTGTGTTTGGCAGCAATGGAGGAGGAAGCACGATGAAGGTTTCCGAGCTTGTACAGAGCACCGGGCTGGCAGCGATCAACCAATATCAGGACAAGGAGATTGAGAGTGTCTACATCTCCGACATGGTTTCGGACCTGATCGCGTCGGCGAAAGCCAACAGCGTGGTGATCACGCTGCAAACGCACAAGAGCTTGATTGCCGCCGCCAATCTGGTGGCGGCCGCGATGATCGTGATCGTCAACGGCCGCAAGCCGAGTGAAGACGTGGTGGCGCTGGCCAACCGGACCGGGATCGGGCTTTTCAGCTACGACGCGGATTCCTGGGCGTTGGCCAAGAAACTCGTCAAGCTCGGGATCGAATGAGGGCTGCAGCGGGCAGTGGGCCTTGACCCGCCGAAGTGCGGAGTGACAGGTCATGCGATTGGAGATGCTGCGCGACCTTCTCCGGTGCGAGGTGCTGACCGGAGCCGATGCGCTGGAGACGGAAATCGACACGGTGGTCGCCTCCGACGCGATGAGCGTGGTGCTGGCTGCGCCTCATCCCCGGGCGCTGATGATCACCGGCCTGACCAACATCCAGTCGGTGAGAACGGCGCACGTAGCTTACGTGCCGGCCATCCTGTACGTGCGCGGCGGCCGGCCGGCGGAGGCAACGATTAAGCTGGCACGCGAAGACAAGATGGTCCTGCTTTCGACGGAGCTCGGAATGTTCGAGTGTTGCGGCATTCTGTACAGCCACGGCATCCGGGGCGGGAACTAACGGGCGGGCGAAGCGCCCCTGCGAAGGAGATTCGAGAGGACGGGATTTCGAGAATGCCGGCGAGTGCCGGCGAGAAGAGCGACGAGAGCAAGCGTGGAGGTCCACGATGATAGGAGCCGAACATCAGAGCCTGCAGGCGGTGCTGGCAGAGTTCCCGGCTGAGCCGGGGAGCCTGATCCCCATTCTGCAGAGTGTGCAGGCGCACACGGGCTACATCTCCGAGGAAGCCGTCTGGGAGATCGCCCAGGCGCTGCACCTTACCGAGAGTCAAGTGTACGGGGTGGCGACCTTCTACGCGCAGTTTCGCTTTACGCCTCCGGCGCGCCACGGCATTTGCGTGTGTCTGGGCACCGCCTGCCACGTGCGCGGAGGCGAGCGGCTCATGCACACGCTGCAGCACGACCTGGGCACGGCCACGGGCGGCAGCACCAGCGATGGCCGCTTCGACCTGAATCGTGTGGCCTGCCTGGGGTGCTGCGCCTTGTCGCCGGTGGTCAAGGTGGACACCGATATTTACAGCAGCATGACGACTATGAAACTCAAGGGGATCCTCCGTGGATACGAGTAGACTCGACAGCCGTGTGCAACTCGCCCGCCAGGACTTCGCCAACCTCACCGGCGGCGGCGCGGTGCCAGTGGTCTATCTGGGCGCTGGTTCTTGCGGAAAGGCGGCGGGAGCCGACGCCGTGAAAAAAGCGGTGCTGGCAACTTTGGAGGAGCGCAAGCTGCGCGCCCGTGTGCTGGAAGTCGGCTGCGTGGGCCCGTGCTATCTCGAGCCGCTGATGGACATCGCAGCCTTCGGCAATCCGCGCATCTCCTATGCCAACGTGAAAGCCGAGGACGCGCCGCAAATCCTCGAGAGCTACCTGGTGGGCGGCGATCCCATGCCGGCCCGCGCGCTCGGGCATTTCGGCGAGGCGGAGTTTGCCGGCATTCCACGCTTCTTCGACCTGCCGATGCTCAAAGCGCAGAAGCGCGTGGTGCTGCGCAATTGCGGCTTCATCGATCCGGAGAGCCTCGATCACTATCTGGCGACTGAGGGCTACCAGGGCCTCAAGCAGGCGTTGGCCATGTCGCCCGACGCGCTGATCGAAGAGATCACAAAATCGGGGATCCGGGGCCGCGGCGGCGCCGGTTTCCCCACCGGCAAGAAATGGCGCTTCTGCCGCGACGCCAAGGGCGACTCGAAGTACATGATCTGCAATGCGGATGAGGGCGACCCGGGCGCTTTCATGAATCGCTCGCTCATCGAGGGCGATCCGCACGCGGTGCTGGAGGGGCTGCTGATTGCGGCTTACGCCATCGGCGCTTCCTCGGGCTACGTCTACATCCGTGCCGAGTACCCGCTGGCCATCCTGCGCCTCCGCAAGGCGATGGCGCAGATGGAGGAGCTCGGGCTGTTGGGCAACGACATCCTCGGCTCAGGGTTTTCGTTCGACATCCACATTAAGGAAGGCGCCGGCGCTTTCGTTTGCGGCGAAGAGACGGCGCTGATTCACTCCATCGAAGGCAAGCGCGGCATGCCGCGGGTGCGGCCGCCCTTTCCCGCCATCTCAGGCTTGTTTGGCAAGCCGACGGTCATTAACAACGTGGAGACGCTGGGCACAATTGCCCAGATCGTCCGCCACGGCGCCGATTGGTACCGCCAGTTCGGAGTACCGGGCAGCCCAGGCACCAAGACATTCTCGATTGTGGGCAAGGCCAAGCGCACGGGGATGATCGAGGTACCGCTCGGCATCAAGTTGCGCGACCTCATCTTCGAGATCGGCGGTGGCGCCATCAAGCCCTTCAAGGGCGTGCAAACCGGTGGGCCCTCGGGCGGTTGCTTGTCGGAGCGCTTTCTCGACACGCCGGTGGAGTATGAGTCGCTGGCTGCCGCGGGCTCCATCATGGGTTCGGGCGGGCTGATCGTGATGGACGAGGACACCTGCATGGTGGACATCGCCCGCTACTTCATGGGATTCGTTGCCGCCGAGTCGTGCGGCAAGTGCACGCCCTGCCGCATCGGCACCAGCCAGATGCAGTCGATCCTGCAACGCATCTGCGACGGCCACGGCACCGAGGCCGACCTGGAAGCCCTGGAGCGCATCGGCAAGACGGTAAAAGCGGCCTCGCTGTGCGGGCTCGGGCAGACCGCCGCCAATCCCATCCTCTCCACCCTGCGCAACTTCCGGCAGGAGTTCGAAGAGCACGTCAAACACAAGCGCTGCCGTGCGGGCGTATGCCAGAACCTCTTCCTGTCACCCTGCCAGAACGCCTGTCCTGTGGGTATGGACGTTCCCGGCTACGTCTCGATGATTGCGGCCGGCCGCTTCGAGGATGCGATTCGCATCGCGCGGGAGACCAATCCCTTCCTGTCGGTGTGCGGCCGTATCTGCGATCACCAATGCATGTTGAAGTGCCGCCGCAACCAGCTCGATGAGCCCGTCGGCATACGCGTACTCAAGCGATTCATCGGAGATCTGGCGCGCGACCGGCGGATCGCACCCGCAGTGTGGGCCGCGACGGAGAAACGGCCGGAGAAGGTTGCGGTGATCGGCGCCGGGCCATCGGGGCTTAGCTGCGCCTACTTCCTGGCGCGCCTGGGTTACGGCGTCACCGTGCTGGAGCGGCTGCCGGTGGCCGGCGGGATGCTGGCGGTGGGCATCCCGCAATACCGGCTGCCCAAGGATGTGCTGGAGGCGGAGATCCAACTCATCCGCGATTTGGGTGTGGAGATTCGCACCCGCACGACCGTCGGACGCGACGTACACCTGGCCGAACTTTTCAGCCAGGGTTTCAAGGCCATCTACGTGGGTGTAGGAATGTATGGCGACCGCGCCATGAACGTGCCGGGAGAAAACGCGGCGGGTGTGATCCAGGGCGTCGACTTCCTCACCGATGTGAACATGGGCAAGCGCCGGGAGATCGGCCGCCGGGTAGCGGTGATCGGCGGCGGCAACACGGCGGTGGATGCAGCGCGCACCCTGGTCCGACTGGGTGCGGAGCAGGTCACCATCGTCTATCGCCGCACGCGCGAGGAGATGCCGGCCTTCGCCGATGAAATCTACGAGGCCGAGCAAGAAGGAGTGCGGATCATCCTGCTAGCCGCGCCTACCCGTGTGCTGGTTAACGAACACGGCCGCGTCAACGGTATTGAGTGCCAGACCATGAAGCTGGGCGAATTCGACAACAAGGGACGGCGGGTGCCCGTGCCCGTGCCGGGCAGCGAGTTCACGCTCGAGGTCGATACCGTGATCCCGGCGGTCGGCGAGTTCGCCGACGTGCGCGATCTGTTCCGCGACCACACGGTGAAGACCCAGCGCGACGGCACCATCGAGATTGACGAGGAGGGCAAGACCAACATCCCCGGCATCTTCAGCGGCGGCGACGTCGCCTTCGGAGCTTCCACCGTGATCAAGGCGATCGCCGCCGGCGAGCGCGGCGCGATAGCCATCGACCGCTACCTCACCGGCGATGACACCCGCGAGTATCCGTGGCGGGTCCGGAGCCGCTCGACCGCGCCCTTCGACGCCGGCGCCGAGCCCGTGGCCTATCCGATGTTCCGGCCGGCGCTGCTCCCGGTCGCCGAACGTTCCAAGAGCTTCGTCGAGGTCCAGGAGTCCATCCCTTCGGAAGTGGCGATGAAGGAAGCTCAGCGATGTCTGCGCTGCGACTACCGTGAGGAAGAGGTGTTCGCATGAAATTGACCATCGATGGCGTCGAACTGTCCGCCCGCGAAGGCTCCTCGGTCCTTGCCGCGGCCCAGCAGAACGACATCTACATTCCGCATCTCTGCTCCCACCCCGAGCTTTCGCCGTACGGAGGATGCCGGTTGTGCCTGGTCGAGGTGGACGGTATGCGCGGTTGCCCGCCGGCATGCACCATCCAGGCATCCGAGGGCATGGTGGTGCACACCCAGACCGACGCTGTCCAGAGCCTGCGGCGCGAGGTCCTGCAGCTCATGCTGAGCGAGCACCCCGCTGCGTGCCTGGTTTGCCCCGAAGGGGTGGAGTGCGCCACCTACCAGGGCACGATCCGCAAGGTGGGAGTCACCACGGGATGCCGATACTGCCCCAAGGACGGCGTCTGCGAGTTGCAGGCGGTGGCGAAGAGCATGGGCGTGACCGAACTCGAGCTGCCCACCAGCTACCGCAACCTGCCCGTAGAGAACGCCGAGGAGTTCTACGACCGCGACTACAACCTCTGCATCTTCTGCGCCCGCTGCATCCGGGTGTGCGAAGAACATCGCCAGTCCGCAGTGCTGTCGTTTCGCCGGCGCGGCCACCTCACCACCATCGGTCCCGCGTTCGACATGTCACATTACGAAGCCGGCTGCGAATTCTGCGGCGCCTGCGTCTCGGTGTGCCCGACCGGTGCGTTGTCGGAGAAAGGGCGCAAGTGGGCGGGAGCGGCCGAGCGGCTGGCGCCCTCAGTCTGCATGCTGTGCAGCGAGCAGTGCGACATCCAGGCCGTGGTGGTCAAGAACCACGTGGTGGGCACGCTGCCGCCCGGCGATCCCGGCATTGCCGGCGGCGATCTGTGTGTGAAGGGACGCTTCTGCTCGGCCGATCTGGCAAACCATCCCGACCGGCTGAGGGTCCCGACACTGGAAACGACTGAGGGCTGTGAGGAGTTGGACTGGGACCGGGCCGCGACGGCAGTCGCCGAAAAACTCCGTGGCATTCCGGGCGAGAGAATCGCGATCTATGCCTCGCCGGAATTGTTGCTCGACGACCTGGTCACGTTGCGGCGGCTAGCCGATAAGGTGCTCCACACCGAGAATGTGACCACGACAGCGATTGCGCCGGGATCGGGCGAATTGCTCAGACGCTCGTTGGCTTCGCCCGGCCTGGAGGCGCTGTCGTCGTCAAGCTGCATCGTCTCGCTTTTCTTCAACGGCAACTACGGCTACTCGCCCACCACGCTGGCCATCAAGCGGGCGGTGAACCAAGGGGCGCGCTATTTTCAGATTGGCTGGTTCGCCGATCCCACTTCGCGCTTCGCCGCACGGCGCGTGACGCCGCAGCCGGGCCGCGAGGCGGCACTGATGCACGAGCTGGTCAAGGCGGTGTTGGGACAAGCGAGCGATCATGCAGATCTGGCCGATGTCGCGCAGGCGCTGCGCACGGCCGAACGGACGACGTTCGTGCTGGGCCTGGGCGTCGCCGGCTTGCCGGAAGCGCACGATCTGCTCGCGGCCATCGACCAGATGGCCGGGCTCAATCGCGCTGCGGTCGTGGTACCACATCCCCAGGCCAACCTGCTGGGATTGCTGGCAGCGCTGCGGCCGAAACCCAGAGAGGACGTGGAGCGCCTGGTGCGCGACGGGAAGATCGACGCCCTGTGGATCGTTGGTGAGAGTCCGTTCCAGGAGCGGCCGCCGGTGAATGTCGTGATCTACCAGAACACATTTCCCCCGCCAGAGCAGCTCGCCGCCGACGTCGTGCTGCCCGCGGCTTCCTGGTGCGAGGTCAGCGGCGCGCTCTTGGCGGCTGAAGGCCAGTGGCGGCTCAAAGCCGTGCAGGCGGTGGTTCAGCCACCCGGCGTGGCACGGCAGGACTGGGAGATCTTCGCCAAAGTTGCGGAGGCCATGGAGTCCCAGGATGTCACCGCGCCGTCGGCGGAGGAGCTGAGCGCTCTGGCCAAGGATGCACGGGAGATTGTCATTGCGTTGCTGGCGGGCGGGCAGGCTAATGGGTCCGCGCCGCAGGCCGATGAGGCAGCGCGGCATGTGCTGGTGCGCGAGCTCAATCCACACCGCTTCCGCGGCCTGAGCCTGGCTGAGTACATCGAGGGCATGGCCCGGGTGGCGCCGGAGGAGACGTTATTGGTCAACCCGCGGGATGCAAAGGAGTGGGGCATACACGACGGCGATTCGCTGACCGTAAGCGCCGATGGCCAGAGTCGTCCATATCCTGTACGCCTCGATCGCAAGGTCGCGCCGGCATTGTTGTACCTGCTGTCGTCTTCGGGCGGCGACGTTGTCAGCCCCGTTGCTGTGGAGGTGCGCTGATGTTCCAGGTCGTCAAGCTGCAACGAATGGTTCCCAACATCCACCTCATGGAGGTGCATGCCCCGGAGGTGGCCGAACAGGTGCAACCCGGCCAGTTCGTCATCGTGCGTTGTGCCGAGGGCGGCGAGCGCATTCCTCTCTCCGTCGCTGACTGGGACCGCCAGGCCGGTACGGTGACCCTCGTGTTCATGGAAGTTGGAGCGTCAACGGGCAGGCTGGCGCGGCTGAAGGCGGGCGACAGCATTCCCACGCTGGCTGGACCGCTCGGCAAGCCCACGGAAATTGCCGGCACCGGGCAGGTCGTGTGCGTGGCCGGCTGTTACGGCATTGCGTCCATGTTGCCGATCGTGCGCGCCCTGCATGAGGCGGGCGCCGAGGTCACGGTGGTGCTCGAGGCACGTGGCAAATTCCTCCTCTATTGGGAGGACCGCATGCGGCGTTTGGCCAAGCGCGTCCTCACCATCACCCGCGACGGCAGCTCGGGAGTGCGAGGCCACGTGCCAAGTCTGCCGGAGTTGCTGCGCCAGGCCGGCGTCGAACCCAAGCAGGTGTTCGTGAATGGGTGCACGTTCCTCATGTCCCAGACTTCGAAGGCGCTCGCCGGCTTGGGGGTGCCGATCACGGTGAGCCTGAATCCGATCATGATTGACGGCACGGGCATGTGCGGCGTGTGCCGGGTGAGCGTCGGCGGGCAGACGAAGTTCGCCTGCGTGGACGGGCCGGATTTCGATGGCCGCGAGGTCGACTGGAAGGAGCTGTTGGCCCGCCGCAAGCAGTACCTGGATGAAGAGGCATACCTGTGTCACCGGTCCTCGTGCGCGAGAGGGGTCTGAATATGGCCGAAAAGAAGAAGCTGGACCTGGAACGGCGGGCGATGCCCAAGCAGGCACCACACATCCGCCGGCGCAACTTCCGTGAGGTTGCTCATGGCTATACACCTGAGCTGGCGATGGCCGAGGCCCAGCGCTGCATCCTGTGCAAGAAGCCGTCGTGCATCGAGGGCTGCCCCGTCGATATCGACATCCCGGCCTTTGTGCGGCGGGTCGCCGAAGGGGATTTCGTAGGAGCGATCCGCAAGCTGAAGGAGACCAATTGCCTGCCGGCTATTTGCGGCCGCGTGTGCCCGCAAGAGACGCAATGCGAGGCGAACTGCCATCTGCACAAGAAGGACGCGTCGGTCGCGGTCGGCCGCCTGGAGCGCTTTGCCGCCGATTGGGAGGCGGCGCAGGGCCAGCTCGAGATGCCGGAGGTGCGCCCGCCCACCGGCAAGAAGGTCGCGGTGGTCGGCTCCGGTCCGGCCGGAGTCACCGTTGCCGGCGACCTGATCAAGCTCGGCCACAAAGTCGTGCTCTACGAAGCCCTGCACGAACCGGGCGGCGTGCTGACGTACGGCATCCCCGAGTTCCGCTTGCCCAAGCAGATCGTGAAGCGCGAGATCGACTACATCCGCAAGCTCGGCGTCGAGGTGGTCTGCGATTACGTCGTGGGCCGGACTAAGACCCTTGACCAACTGCTCCAGGGCTACGACGCTATGTTCCTGGGGACGGGCGCCGGCCTGCCGTGGTTCCTGGAAATTCCCGGCGAAAACTTGTGCGGTGTGTACTCCGCCAACGAGTACCTCACGCGCATGAACCTGATGCGCGGGTTTGCCTATCCGAAGTCATCGATGCCCATCAAGAAGCACAAGCGCGTGGCAGTGTTCGGCGGCGGCAACGTTGCCATGGACTCGGCCCGCACCGCCGTCCGGCTGGGCGCCGAGGAGGCCTACATCATTTACCGTCGCTCCCGGCTGGAGCTCCCCGCACGACTCGAGGAGGTGGAGAACGCCGAAGAAGAGGGCGTGATCTTCCAGTTCCTCACTTTGCCGGTGCGGCTGATCGGCGACGAAGATGGCTGGTTGAAGGAGATCGAGTGCTTGCGCATGGAGCTGGGCGAACCCGATGCTTCCGGCCGGCGCAAGCCCATCAAGATCAAGGGCTCGGAGTTCCGGATGCCTATGGACGCGGTGGTCGTGGCCATCGGCAACAGCCCCAACCCGCTGATCCCGCGATGCACGCCCGATCTGAAGGTAAACAGCAACGGGACGATCTTCGTGACCGATGCCAAGACCGGCAAAACCTCGAAGGACAAGGTCTGGGCGGGAGGAGATGTAGTCACGGGCGCGGCCACGGTCATCCTCGCCATGGGGGCGGGGCGGGCCGCGGCCCGATCGATGCACGAATATTTGACGGGAGAAAAGCTGGCCGGCACCACCTCAGAGGTCGCGCAAGCCTAGCGCGATTCGAAATTCTGTACTGTGGACGGAGGCCCGATCAGTTGATGTGGGTCTCGGCCACCAGGCACGTCCAACAAACCGGCGCGTGAGTTCCCAGCACCAGCGGGATCTTTTCAGCCGGAATGTCCTTCCATTCGAAGATTCGCATGTCGGGACTCATTAAGCATGGCTTGTGCTGCCAGTGGCCGATTTGTCCCACCGGTCTTCCGCAGCAACTGCAGGTTTTGCCTGCGTACCATTTCGAGAGAATGGTGAGCGCGAGACATTCTTGCGGCGCCCGTTCAATCTGCGTCAAGCATGCTCCGTGGCAAGGCGCCACCTCCCGCCAGCGGGAACAATCGCGAATGCGCAAGGCCGGCTCGCGCAAGGCAGATGTCATCGCGATGTGCCACGCTGCCAGTTCCACGGCGGCCGGCTGCTCGGTTGCCGGGCAGGTAACAATGCGTTTGCCGCGGAATTTCAGGTAGGTGTGCGCCGCTCGCCACAAGCCCCAGCCAACCAAACCCAGCGCAACGAGAATAGCGATGATTAAGGTCATAGTGTCTCCCTATCGTCTGCAGGTTCTGGTGAGGCGGTCAGGCGTGGGCTTCGATGCCGGTTGAGACCTCACAACATCCTCCTTCGGAGGTTGCGCTGAAGGAGCGTTGCGCCGGCCCTCTGTAGGGCCAGCCACGAATCGATGTTTACGAGTCAGAAGATGTACGCGTACGCTTTCATTGTCTTCAGCACCCGTCGGCAATGCAGTGACCAGTATCACGGACCACGTGTGCGTCCTTCCGGAAGCTACCTCGTAATGAGCCAAAAAAAGGTGGCAGCGCCGGGCTTCAGCCCGGCGATATCAGGCCGTAGCAAGGGCCGGCTTTAGCCACGGAAACCCAGGGCTGAAGCCCACATCGCCGCGGATACGATATAAAGTGTCATCCCGACCAAGGGCTTTAGCCCGCGTGGAGGGACCTGCTGTCGAGCCCGAGCAACGTGCCACCGCGGCAGAACAGCAGGTCCCCTCGACTTCGCTCGGCTTCGACTCCGCGCCCGCCCGACTCGCAAGAAACGCGAGTCGGAAAAAACACCGGGCGCTCCGCTCAGGATGACAC
>Ga0335078_10006161_pt1 | contig 17753 bp, 12 predicted proteins | sample Lox_Sample_32_FD_206711 | JGI IMG/M metagenome (GOLD analysis project Ga0335078, IMG submission 206711) | Soil microbial communities from Loxahatchee National Wildlife Refuge, Florida, United States - Lox_Sample_3.2 | ecosystem: Environmental > Terrestrial > Soil > Wetlands | place: USA... | reverse complement strand
GCGCCGGGCGGAACCACACCTTTCAGAGTTTCCACGGCCTCCAGCCCAACCTCATAATCTACTCCAGAGAAAGTCTCCCCGCGGTCAAACGCCTCCCCGTGCCGGTTGAAGTTTCGGTGGTCGTCCTTGGCAAAACTCGTCTGCCGGGTCATGCGACCCGACAGAAGCCCGCTCGCCAGCGGAACGCGCGCCAGGATGCCCACGCGCCGCCGCTGCGCCTCCGGGAAGAACAGTTCCGCAGGGCGATTCCGAAACATGTTGAAAATGATTTGGATGGTTTGCACGCCGGGAAACTCGATTGCCTTCAGGGCCTCCTCCACGGTCTCGACGCTCGCGCCGTAAAATCGAATCTTGCCGGCCCGGACGAAGTCATCCAGCAGGGCGAACAACTCCGGCCGGTAAAGGACAACCGGCGGCGGGCAGTGCAATTGCAGCAGGTCGATGCAGTCCGTCTCGAGGTTCATCAGGCTGTCGTCGATGAACCGGGTGAGGTTCGCCTTGTTGTATCCCTCAGCAGTGTGCGGGTTGAGCCGGCGGCCGGCTTTCGTCGCGACGTAGATGGTCTCCTTGCGCTCTTTGCGCAGGCGTGCCACCAGCCGCTCGCTGCGGCCCATCCCGTAGACGTCCGCGGTGTCAATGAAGTTGACGCCCAGGTCGACAGCACGATGCAAAGCTGAGAGTGATTCTTTGTCGTCAACATCTCCCCAGGCGGAGCCGATGGCCCACGCTCCAAAACTGATTTCCGAAACTTTCCAGCCGGTACGTCCTAGTTCGCGATAACGCATGGTCCCCCTTCTCCTCACCGCAGAGGCGCCGAGCAGAACCTCTCAGTTCTCTGCGCCTCCGCGACTCTGCGGGTGACTGTGATTTCTAGTCCGCAGCCTGCGCCCAGCCTTTGGCGCGCTCAAGGGCGCGTCGCCAGCCCGCACAAAGGTCCTCGCGGCGAGTCGCTTCCATGTCAGGCTCGAAGCGACGTTCAATTCGCAGCTGAGTTTTCAACTCCGACTCGTTTTGCCAGAAACCGGTAGCCAATCCCGCCAGATATGCGGCGCCGAGCGCGGTCGTCTCCGTGGTGGCAGGGCGTTCGATGGGAACCCCAAGAATGTCGGCCTGAAACTGGCAGAGAAAATCATTGCGCGCAGCGCCGCCGTCCACTCGCAGAACTTCCGGCTTAATGCCCGAGTCCCGCATCATCGCGTCGAGCACGTCGCGGGCCTGGTAGGCGATAGACTCGAGAGCCGCGCGAATCAGGTGCTTGCGGTTAGCCCCGCGCGTCAAGCCGACGATGGCGCCGCGCGCGTATGCATCCCAATGGGGCGCTCCCAGTCCGACGAAAGCGGGGACGAAATAAACGCCGTGGGTGTCCGGCACGGAGCGGGCTAGTTCCTGCGTCTCCGAGGCATCTTGAATCAACTTCATCTCGTCGCGGAGCCACTGAATGGCCGCACCCGCTATGAACACGCTGCCCTCGAGCGCATAGTTGATCTGGCCGCCTTTTCCCCAGCCGATCGTGGCCACGAGGCCGGATTGTGAGTGCGGAATTGCGGGCCCAGTGCTCATCAACATAAAGCACCCGGTACCGTAGGTGTTCTTGACGGCGCCCGAGGAAAAACACTGGTGGCCGAACAAGGACGCCTGCTGGTCGCCGGCCACCCCCGCGATCGGCACCGCGGAACCAAACAGGTCCGTCTCTCCGATGATTTCGCTGGACGATCTCACCACCGGAAGCATCGACTGCGGAATGCCAAAGTAGCCGAGAATTTCCTTGTCCCAGGTAAGCGTAGCGATGTTGAACAGCATGGTGCGCGAGGCGTTGGAATAATCGGTGGCGTGGACTCTGCCGCGGGTGAGATTCCAGATCAGCCAGGAGTCAATGGTGCCGCAGGCAAGCTCACCTCGCTCAGCCCGTTCACGGGCGGAGGGAACATTTTCCAGCAGCCAGGCAATTTTGGTTCCGGAAAAATACGCGTCCGTCACGAGGCCGGTTCTCTCACGAATGACCTTGTCGAAGCCCTTTTGCCGGATGCGGTCGCACATTTCCGCCGTGCGCCGGCATTGCCAGACGATGGCGGGATAGAGTGGCTTCCCGCTGGCCCGGTCCCAAAGGACCACGGTTTCGCGCTGATTGGTAATGCCGACAGCGGCAAGGTCCTCAGCCGTGGCGCGGGCCTCTGCCAGAACCGCCTTGGCGACCTCGAACTGTGTTTGCCAGATTTCCACGGCGTTGTGTTCGACCCAGCCGGCGCGGGGATAGTGCTGCTTGAATTCTCGACTAGCCGAGGCGCACACCGCGCCCTGGCGATCAAATAAAATGGCGCGCGAACTGGTGGTGCCCTGATCGAGGGCTAAGACATACTTTGGCATGTCCCTTCCCTTCGGCGACGGCGGTGTTGTAGGGGCAGCCCTTGTGGCTGCCCAGCCCCAACCAGTCGGGCCCGTCCCATTCGTATTCTAACGCATCCGCCGCTCCTCGGTAACGCCCGGTACTTGAACTCTTTATGCAATGGTGCCATACTAGCCTCGTTCACCATTAACCGAATCTACTGAGAAATGGAAACCTATTCTTCAGAAATAGCGTCTTAGGAAGAGCAGGGCGCCGCATTGGCAGGCGGCTCGATTCCAACGCGAGACAGGAGTATGTATGGCGGATAAGACCCCAGGTCCCGGAACAATGTTCGGTCTGAACGAGCCAACCCAGAGTGCGCCATCCACGCCGGCAGGCGCGCCCCAGGTTGTGTATGTCCAGGCGCCGCCCCCGGGTGCTGCCCCGTCTGGGGGTGGCGGCATGCGCTGGCTGGTAGGTCTGCTGCTCGCGCTCTCGGTGGTTAACCTGATTCTGGTGCTCTACTCGCGGAGCGAACTCAAGACCATCGCCTCGAAACAAACCGATCAGTTGGATCTGCTCACCCGGCGCATGGACAACAGCGACGAGCGCTACGCCCAGTTGCGCGGCCAGTTCCAGGTGACCTCGGAAAAACTGGGCATGACTGAGCAGGAACTGTCGCGCGCGCACGCCGTAGCGGCCGACATCGAAAAGAAGCAGCAACAGGCGGTGCAGCAACTGAACGCCGCGATTGCCCAAAAAGCCAGCGCCGACGACGTGAGTAAGGTCCAAGCCGATGCCAACTCCAAGATCGGGGGCCTTTCCACCGACCTGGCAGGCACCAGGAAGGACTTGGACAGCGCCAAGTCCGAATTCGCGAACGCTCTATCCGGGACCAAGGGCGAGTTGAGTGGCGCGATCGCGCGCTCCCACGATGAACTGGTTGCTCTGGCCCACAAGACGGACCGCGACTATTTCGAGTTCAATGTGGCGAAGAAACGCACTCAAAAAGTGGGGACCGTGACGCTGCAACTGCAAAAGACGGATACCAAGAAAAACGTTTTCACAGTCAACCTGCTGTTCGATGACAAGCCGCATGTCCACAGGGACAGGGCCATGGATGACCCGGTGTACTTCTACGTGCAAGGAGCTCCGAGCGCCCTCGAATTGGTAGTGAACAAGATGGGCAAGGACTCCATCTCCGGCTATATCAGCACTCCCAAGGGCTTCTTTTCGAATGCGACGAATGTATTGGCTGCGCGCCCCTCAGCGTAGTCGCGTCGCCAAAAAGTTTTCCCCCGAGCATCTCCCTCTCCAGCTCGCGTCCGGGCCGACGCCCGGCGCGAGCTTTTCCTTTGCCTCATGGCACAGACCTTACCTTCACTGTTAGAATGACGCCTGATGCAGCGCTGACCTCCAGGCCAGTACGGCCAGGATGCCGCCCGTTCTTAGGGGCGGCCTTTGTGGCCGCCCTCGGGCAGCCACGAGGGTTGCCCCTGCCGACGCATCGCGGCGTGCTTGCCGACCTGAAGGTGGGCGCTACAAACGAAACGAACGATTATACGGGGGCGTTATGTTTGCATTTCATGGCGTAGATTATATGGAGATTGACGCGCTCTTCAGCGACCAGGAGAAACTGGTGCGCCAGACGGTGCGCGAATTCGTGGACCAGGAAATCATCCCTCATGTCGAGGAGTGGAACCGGGAGGGGAAGTTCCCGCGGCACCTGGTGCCTTTAATGGCTGAACTCGGATTCTTCGGAGCCAACCTCGAAGGCTACGGCTGCGCGGGGATGTCGAACGTCGAGTACGGTCTGCTGATGCAGGAACTCGAGCGCGGAGACAGCGGCTTGCGAAGCTTCGTCTCAGTGCAGGGCGCTCTGGTGATGTATCCCATACACGAGTATGGCTCAGACGAGCAGAAACAGCGCTGGCTGCCGGCGCTCCAGCAGGGCAAGGCCATCGGATGCTTCGGCCTGACGGAGCCGGACTTCGGCTCGAATCCTGCCGGCATGAGGACGCGCGCCCGAAAGGACGGCGACCATTACATCCTTAATGGCGAGAAGGCCTGGATCACTTCCGGAACCATTGCCGACGTAGCGGTGGTGTGGGCGCGCACGGAAGAAGGCATTCGCGGCTTCCTGCTGGAGAAGGAAACGCCGGGATTCACCTCAAAGGACATCAAAGGGAAATGGTCGCTGCGCGCCTCGGTGACCTCCAGCCTCTCACTCCAGGATGTTCGCGTGCCCGCGGACCACATGCTTCCCAAGGCGCGAGGTCTGAAGGCTCCGCTGAGCTGTCTGTCTCAAGCGCGCTACGGCATCGGATGGGGAGCCCTCGGGGCGGCCATGGCTTGTTACAACGAAGCGCTGGAATACGCCAAGATCCGGAAGCAGTTTGACGACAAGCCCATCGCTTCTCACCAACTCGTTCAAGCCAAGTTCGCCGACATGATCACCGAAATTACCAAGGCGCAGTTGCTGGCCTTGCAGGTGGGACGGCTGAAGGACCAGGGTCGCGCCGACTTTTCGCACATCTCCATGCTGAAACGGAACAACGTCAAGATGGCGCTCGACGCGGCCCGCGCGGCGCGCGACATCCTGGGCGCCAACGGCGTGGCAGACGAATATCCGATCTTTCGCCACATGTGCAACCTGGAATCGGTGTTCACCTACGAGGGCACGCACAATATCCACACCCTCGTTATTGGCGAGCGGGTGACGGGGATCCCGGCGTACAAGTAGAGTGCGTCTCACCATGACTCGTTGATGGGCTTCAAATGTCGACGACGATCCGTTTCCTGGCCATTACCTTTTTCAGGAACACTTTTCGCATTATCGGGTGAGGGCGAAAATCGCGGGTCCCAAGACCTGCCTCGAGGAGGTGCGTTATGTGCGAATTCTGTACCAAACACGGCGAGGGTAAGGAGTGGTATCTCCAGATGAAGAACTATTCCGAGGAGTGGCTCAAGGCTCCACTCGCTCCCGAAGAGAAGGAGGCGACCGGCGCTTCCACTCGTGCGGAGTGGCTGGGAAGCTTTTGTAAACTCTTCACACAGGCCGCATCTGGCGGAGAAAGGGTAACCCTGGAACAGATGGCAGCAGCCGTCGAACCGGGAATCGTGCGCTGGGCGATGGCAGGTGAGCGGAGCCGGGCGTTTGAGGCGCAGAAACAAGTTCACTTCGGTCAGGTCGTCACAATAGAGGACGCTGAGCGCATCATCGACTCAGTGGATTCGATCACCCGCCTCCCCTGCGGCTGCCGTTACTTCACCACCGGCAAGGCCGACAAACGCTATTGTTTCGGCCTAGGCGTAGTTGCGGGCGGAATGTGGGGCGCTATGCCGGACTCCCACACGTTCGAAACACTCGCCAAGGAAGAAGCCAAAAAGATCATTCGCGACTACGACACCGAAGGGCTGGTTCACACGGTCTGGACTGCGGTGACACCGTTCGTCATGGGCTTGTGCAACTGCGATCGCGACTGCCTTGCTTACCGCGGGTACATTGAGAAGCGCGGCATGCCAAGTTTCTTTCGCGGTGAATCGCTCGGCGAAGTGGAAGTCGAAGCCTGTTCCGGCTGCAAGGAATGCGTCAAGCAGTGCCAGTTCGGCGCCATGTTCTACTCATCTGCCCTGGGCAAAGTCTACATTGACCCCACGCGGTGCTTTGGGTGCGGGGTCTGCCGCGCCGCGTGTGCGACTGAGGCGATCCGCATGGCGCCTCGTGCGGCTCACCCGACGGCGGCAAATATCTGGCTGAGCTACCCTTGATTTTTCCAGCTATGCGACGAAACTCAATCTTAACGAAACATTCCTGTAACATTAGAGGTGCTATACTCCTAGCGTGCGCCCACGAGTCGTGATCATTGAAGACGAAAAAGATATCGTCGAACTGGTTCGGTATAACTTCCGCAAGGAAGGATTTGAGGTCGAGAGCTTCGGACGAGGGCACGAAGGGTTGGATTTTCTTCGTCGAAACTCCGCTGACATCGTCCTTCTGGATATACTCTTGCCTGACGATGACGGATTCAATATTTGCAGGCGGCTGCGCGCCGACGACCGCTTGCGGGCTTTGCCGGTGATCTTCCTCACTGCCAAGGGTGAAGAAGTGGACCGGGTTCTGGGCTTGGAGATAGGCGGCGACGACTACGTGGTGAAACCCTTCAGCCCGCGGGAACTCGTTGCACGAGTGAAGGCGGTGATGCGCCGGCAGGAGCGCGTGGCGGAACGGCGGGAGGTCGTCGAGGTCGGAAGCGTCCGGCTGGACACGCGAACTCAGGAGGTCATGGTTCGCGGCCGGTTGGTGCAGTTGAGTACCTTGGAATTCAAACTCCTGTTCCATCTCGCTTCTCACCCTCGTCACGTCTTCAACCGCGACCGTTTGCTGGATGAAGTCTGGGGACGAGACCGCTTCGTGACCCCTCGCACGGTGGATGTGCATATCCGCCGCTTGCGCGAGAAGATTGAACCGCTCCCCAATCGTCCGCAGTTTTTACAGACGGTGCGCGGCAGCGGTTACCGGTTTTCCCCCCAGCCGCAAGAAGGAGGGGAAGCGCCCTGAGCTTTTCTTCCGTGCTATAATCCGTCCGCTGTAAATCCCTTTGTTCCAGGCCGGCATGGTCCTCCGCAGTCCGATTTTCCGCAAGCTCTTAAGCTCGGCGTTCATTTTGATCGCGCTGACATTGGCTGTGCTCGATTTCAACCTGGCGCGATTCATAGCCAAGCACGAAATTCAAGCAACAGAACAACGGCTCACCGCCTTGGCGATGGTCCTGAACGCCGAGGCCGCAAGTCTTCCGCCAGAGCGATTGGAAGACTGGAGTAAGTCCGCCTCCAGTCGTGCCCACTGCCGGGTCACATTAGTAGACCCGCAAGGCGTGGTTCTCGCGGAATCCGAACAAGACCCCACGAAGATGGAGAATCACGCCAACCGTCCGGAGATCCAGGCAGCCTATCAGAGTCGCGTGGGGAGCGCAACTCGGCACAGTGACACGTTGGGCCGTGACCTTTGTTACCTCGCCGTCCCACTCGAGTACCAGGGTCGCAGCGGATACGCGCTGCGGGTTGCGGTGCCGATCGAGAATCTCGACGCAGCCATTGCGGAGGTCCGTTGGCGAGTCCTGACTGCGTCTGCGGTGGCCGGCCTGATCGCACTTCTTATTGCCTATTTTTTTTCCCGTTCCTTTACGCGCCGCATTGGCAGGTTGCGCATTTTCGCCGAGGGGTTGGCGAAAGCGAATTTTGCTGAGGGCCCCTTGCCGGACGCGGACGACGAATTGGGGTCGCTCGCGCGCTCCCTTAACTCGACAGCCTCCCAGCTACATGACCTCATCGAGCGCTTGGGTTTGGAGTCGGAGCGTCGTGAAGCGATCCTTACGAGCATGGTGGAAGGCGTCCTGGCGGTGGATCAGGATCTGCGAATCACCTTCTATAACGCTTCTTTCGCCCGGGCGCTCGGCTTGCGCAGCGAGATCCCGGCAAAATCCCCGCTGGTTGAAATTGTTCGTGATCCCGTTCTGCGAGAGATTCTCTCGCGTGTCGTGGCGGGCGGCGAGACTCTAAAACAACGTTTGCAATTGCCCGCCGCGGAAGGCCGGGCGTTCGAGGTCCAGGCCGCTCCGCTTCGCGTGCCTAAGGGCCGCGGCGCCATCGCGATCCTCCATGACATAACGGATCTCGAGAGACTGGAACGCGTGAGGAAAGACTTCGTCGCCAACGTCTCGCACGAATTGCGTACTCCGCTCACCGCCATACGCGGCTATACGGAAACACTGCTGGAAGGCGCGCTCGAGGACAAGGAAAACAACCGCAAGTTTCTTGAGATCATAAAAAACCACTCCGTGCGCTTGAATAGCATCGCGTCTGACCTCCTGGCTTTGTCCGAACTGGAGTCCGGCAAGGCCGCCGCTGAGCAGGCGCGCGTTTCCGTCCGTCCGGCCCTCGAGGCCGCCTTGCGGGCCGTGGAAGACGAGGCGCGCAGCCGACGGGTCAAACTGGTTTCCGGGCAACTGGAAGAAGTTGTGGTCCTGGGAGACAGGGTTCGCCTGGAGCAGGCGTTTGTGAATCTTATTACGAACGCAGTGAAATTCAACCGCCCGGATGGCGAAGTGCGCGTCGAGGCCTTGCGCGCCCGGGACGGCGAGGTGAGCGTCACGATCGCCGACAATGGTATCGGAATTCCCTCCGCTGATTTGCCGCGTCTTTTCGAGCGCTTTTATCGAGTCGACAAAGCGCGCTCGCGCGAGATGGGAGGCACCGGCCTGGGGCTCTCGATCGTCAAACACATCGTGGACCGAATGCACGGACGGATAACCGTGGAAAGTCAACTGGGAAAAGGTTCGGTGTTCACCGTCTTTTTGCCGGCCGCGCAGGAAAACGGCTCGCCGCCACCTCGTTAGGAACTTCCCAAGCTCAACGCTGCCGGGAGCGCTTTAACAGGCTGCGTGGGCCAAAGGCCCGTGGATACTCCCCGGAATGGCAAGCGAAGAGGGCTTTTTCACCGCCTGCTGAGGCCTTGCCTTCACAAAGTCTTCGCTGAACCTTTAAGCAACCTTCACATTCACTTAACAGCATGGCGCGAGACTGTGTCCTGAGAGGCTTTCACCATGCAGGAAACGATTACCGCACTGCTTGTACACGACGGTCCGGAACCCATGGGATTTATCAGGCGGGCCCTTGAATCCCAGGAGATCAAAACTCAAAGCGTCAGTACCTGCCGCGAAGCCCACGAAAGCCTGTGGGGACGCCAGCCTCCTCATCTGGTTCTCGTTGATCCCCGGCTTCCGGATGGATCGTGGGACGACATCGTCGTTTCAGCGGCAGCGGCTCCGTCGCGTGCGAACGTCATCGTGGTCTCCGATGTCGTGGATATGGCCCTTTACCTGGAATCCGTTCAGCGCGGCGCTTTCGACTTCATTGTTCCTCCTATGTCAATGCCGGACTTTGCTTATGTCGTGCGGTCCGCAGTTGACAACGCCTTGCAGCGTCGAGGATCGCCAGTGCAGAGTCCCTAGGCTCGAAATTGGAAGTTGTCGCGTTCGCCCCTCCTCTTGCGCCTCCGAATTTTCTCGTTCCATTGCAGTATCGATTGTGCAGCCGCGCGTCATTCACCAGTCCTTGAAACGGCGTGGCGACTACATCCTCGCATGCCGGCAACGTCCGGCGCAGCGGTTTGAACCAGGTGTCCGTGAGAATCTACCGTTGGCTGGAGGTTGCCGGAGGCAACAGTTCCGCGGGTCCGGGCAGCGATGTAGCCATGGAACGAGGGATGAGGACAAAAAGTAGATGCCTGGCTGCTCTATGTTTGTTGCTCTCTTATCGATTCCGTTAGAGCCGTTCCCACTGCGTAGGAAGCCGTGAAAAAACCACTAAGCCCTGTAATTCCGAGAGAAACCAGGAATCTGCATCTGGTTGTTTTGAAAGCGCTAAATGCAGATGCTTCGCTTCGCTCAGCATGACAGCTCGATTTTTTCACATTTTCTGGGAGCCCGAGGTGGTGCGGTCGGTCCCCGGTAACATTACGATATCCCGGGACTATCGATCACACGCAACTCGGGAGGCGTTCCAACCTCGGCTCGAATCAAGCTATAATATATTGGAGAATAAAACGAAGAGGAAATGTACTGCATCAAAGTAGTTAATGGGCCGCAACCGCTGTGCACAGTTGTTGTTTCCCGGAATATTCCTGTCGTCGGGCCGAGTGCGGCCGCCCTGCGGGAGTGCTGGTAACCACACTGAGTGGCCCGCGTCAAACAACCAAGAAGAAATTTGTAAGGAGGACAGATCTATGCGCGCCGAAACAAGAAAATTCTTGCGCGAGAATTTGCTGGGGTTAAGTCTCACCTTGATTGGTGTAGTGTGCCTGGCCATGTCAGGCCTGCTTTACGAAGGGCATCGTGCCTTCCCGCAGTTCGCTATGGCCGGCGGGGCGGGATTGGACGGACCTGACATCGAGATTTTGGAACATCAGAACAGGGCCTACGAACGAATCGCGGAGACGGTCACACCCGCGATTGTGGCGATCCAATCGACGCAAGTCATCAAGGTGCAGCAGTCTCCATTCATGACGGATCCCTTCTTCCGCCAGTTCTTCGGCAACATGATGCCGCAGTTTAACATTCCTCGCGAGCAGCGAGAACACGCGTTGGGAAGCGGCGTGATCGTTTCGGGAGACGGCTACATCGTAACCAATAACCACGTGGTCGCCAAAGCCTCCGAGATCGAAGTCTTGCTTTCGGACCATCGAAATCTGAAGGGCAAAGTGGTAGGCGCCGATCCGCAGACCGACCTTGCGGTGGTTAAAATCAGCGCATCCAACCTGCCCGTGGCGCCCTTCGGCGACTCGGCCCAAATGAAGGTCGGTGACACCGTGATGGCGTTTGGGAATCCCTTCGGACAGTATTTCACGGTGACACGCGGAATCGTAAGCGCCCTGGGCAGGAACCTTGCTGACAGTGGGAACCGGCCCGAGAATTTCATTCAAACCGACGCTGCCATCAATCCCGGCAACTCCGGCGGCGGGCTGGTTAATGTGCGTGGACAGGTTATTGGCATTAACACCGCGATCATCCCGGGTGGGAACGGTCCCGGTGGTGAGGCCAGCTTTATCGGCATCGGTTTTGCCATCCCCGCCAACACCGCCAAGCACGTCATGGAAGATCTGATCAAAACGGGTAAGGTGTCGCGAGGGTATCTGGGCGTCAACATTGGAAACTTGACCGACGCCTTGGCAAAGCAGTTCAAGGTCCCCGACACGTCGGGAGCGCTGGTTGATGACGTTTCCCGTGGCGGACCTGCCGAGAAAGCCGGGTTAAAGAATGGGGATGTAATTCGCAAGTTGAACGGCCAGAAGATCGAAAGCAGGGATCAGTTGACCTCGATGGTCACCGACCTGAACCCGGGGACCGAGGTGACGCTCGAAATCCTGCGAGACGGGCAGCCGATGACCGTCCGTCTCACACTGGGCGAACGGCCGGCCAATTTAAGCTATGTGGCCGGAACGGGCAAGGCTCCTACGGAAGGAGCGCTGCGCGGGATCACCGTCCAGAACCTTACATCCGAACTTCGCGATCAGTTGGGACTATCGCCGGAAGTGCACGGAGTCGTGATCACCGAACTTGACCCCAGCAGTCCCGCTGCGCAGGCAGGTTTTCAACAGGGTGATGTGATCGAGAGTATCAACCGGCATCCGGTTAATTCGGTGCAGGACTTTAACCGCTGGGCGGCCGAGGCAAAGGGGCAAACACTCCTGCGATACAACCGTCAAGGCAGCGGAGGATATGTCGTCATTACTCCGGGTGAAGGCGGGGGCGACGACAATCAGTGAGTTTTCGCCGAATCTCGTGCAGGGGGACGGCTTGCCGTCCCCCTGGTGCATGAGCACGATTCACTGGCGAGGTCTCACGGCCACAACTGCCTGCGGTAGATCGGAGCACAGGCCCCCCTGCCTGTACCGTTCCAGGACGGGTCAACCCTGGGCAGAGGCAGGAGCGGCTGTGCAACTCCCGAACGAGGGTGGGCGCGTGAAGAGGCTCGCCATGACGCTGGTGATTGGAGTTGCGGCAGTCCTTTTTCTGACTGTCGCGGCAATCCGTTACTTCGAGAATTCCTTCATTTACTTCCCGCCGCGTTTTCCGGAAGGATTTCGAAACGCACCCTCGCCCCGCGTGGAAGATGTCTGGCTGACCACCCAGGACAACGTCAGATTGAATGCCTGGTACCTGCCGAGTTCCGGCTCGGAAAAGGCGTTGTTGTGGTTTCACGGCAATGCTGAGAACATCGGCTACGGGCTGGGACAAGCCGAATTCTACTCGCGTCTGGGGGTCAATGTGCTCGCCGTGGATTACCGAGGCTACGGTAGGAGCGAGGGTTCACCTGACGAAGCCGGTGTCTATCGCGATGCCGATGCCGCTTATGACTACCTGATCCAGATGCGCCACGTCCAACCCAACAACATCTTCATCTATGGCCATTCGCTGGGCGGCGCGGTTGCCATTGACCTCGCCTCGCGGCGCGAGTGCGGCGGGTTGATCGTGCAGAGTTCCTTCACCTCGATCCGGGACGTGGCGCGACGCACATTCCGCATTCCGCTGTTCGAATACATCCCCGGGAGTCGATTCGACTCGCTGGCCACGATTCGGCGGGTTCGTGCCCCCATATTGGTCATGCATGGGACTCGCGACGAAACCGTCCCGTTCTCCATGGGACAACGACTGTTCGCCGCGGCCCCCCAACCTAAGGTCTTCTTCCCTATCGATGGCGCCGGGCACAATGATGTCATCGAAATTGGGGGAGAACAATTTCTTGAACGCTTCAAGTCCTTCCTCGAGCGGCCCGCAGGCTAATGAGGATTGCAGAATTAACTGACATCGCCCCCTCAACCCGACCGCTCTCCCCCAAAGGGGCGAGGAGCGAGTTACTTCGCCCACAATCCCGACGTGGCAATAGCCACGCCGATTAGCCCCGCCAGGCATCCCAGCTGCCAGAACTGCTTTCGGCGAGTCAGCAAGGTGAGTGAGACCAGGACAATTCCCACTTCCAGGCAGACCTCGCCCAGATCAAAACGATTGGCCTGGTGCCGTTGAGTTGCCACTTCTCTTTCGAACTGCCGAGCCTCGGCTTGGATGTCGTTCAAATCGCCCATGTAGCGTTTGATTTCGTCGCCGTACTTCGCTTTGAGCTTCTCTGCAACTGCGGGGTCCTTCGGGTTAGTGACGGAAAGGAGATCCAGAAAAAGTTCGAAGGTGTGGCGGCGGATATTCTTGGCCTGGAAATATGCCCACTGGTCAGTGGCTTTGCTTTGCAAGAGCAGTTCCTCCGTATGGGCGCGATGGCTGAGAAGTGTGATGGCAGCCAGTACCACGGCAAGGATCGCCATCGACAGCGTAACCGGAACAAGGCTCGGATCGCGTTGAGCTTCTTCCGCGCGTTCGTGCAGCTCTTGAATCTCTTCGGCCATGATATGTGTATCCTTTCTGATTTCCACCTATGCCGATGCAGTGCGTAAGTGGCGACGGGCGTGGTCCCGCACGCTCGTAAGGCTCGAGGCCTCGTCCGGGAAAATCTCCGAAGCAACTTTCATGTCAATCGCGGCTCCCTGGGCGTAATGCAGCATGAGGGCCGCAAAGGCTTCTTGCAGGGAATCGGCAGCCGCTGCTTGCTGTGCCCGCAGTGCCTCGTCGGGGACGTGGGTCACGACGAACTTGCGTCCGGTCGTTTCTTCGAAAATCCGGACAACTTGCAAGGGGCTGAGTGGCTCCGGCCCGCCGAGCTTGATCACGCTATTGCGCGCCGCTGGATTGCGCACGCTGGCCGTGGCAAACCGGGCCACGTCGAAATACGAGATCCAACTGATCTGATTCTGGCCGGAGCCATAGATTCTCGCGCTGGCGTTAGCCATATCAAAACCCACTGCTGGGCTCAGCCATACTTCAGTGAAGAACGTGGGTTGCAGGACCGTGTACGCAACTCCGCTCTCAGCCAGTGCCTTCTCCACAGCTCGCTTGGCCCTTTGCAGCGCAAAGTCCACCGGCGCGGGAGGAAATGAAATGAAAATGAAGTGTTGAACTCCGGCTGCCTTTGCCTCGCGAATCAGATTGAGCTGGCCGGCTGAGTCTACACTCTCTATGCTGTCTCCTTCCTGTCGTGAGAAGGTGGAGGAGGCGGTAGAGATCACTGTTGAAACGCCCTGACAGGCAGCTCCGAGCGTCGAGGGGTTCTTGAGATCGCCGTACGCCAAACCGGCACCGAGGCTTTTCAACGCGTCCCTTTTTCCAAAATCGGTCGACGCCCTGACCAAGGCCCTAACCGCCTTGCCACTCTCGACGAGTTTGCGGCAAATTTCCGTGCCCAACATACCGGATGCTCCAACGACTAAGTTCATGGCTGCCTCCGCAGGCTCGATTAAACCAGTTTGATTAGGGAAATCGCAAAACTTTGACACACCCAGTCTACCCTCCGGGTCGGATAAACTCAAGTTTCGCCCGAGGGTGCACGTTGGGACTAGTGAGGAAGAACGTCGTGTGATGGCAGACGGCGGCTGCAGGAGTCGCCGCTAAGTCTTAGGCGTTGGGGCGAGGGCCGGCGGAGTTGCCGGAGCCTGATGGCTTCTGGCCGCCGGCGGGAGGGGTATTAGGAGCGCCGTGGCACTTCTTGTATTTCTTCCCGCTCCCGCACGGGCAGGGGTCGTTCCGTCCAATCTTCTCGCGGCGAATCACCTGCTGCGGCTTCTCCGCAGCTCCGCCGCCGACCATCTGCATCTCCGCCTGCTCGCGCCGTTTGCGGCGCTGGTACTGGCGGATCATCTCCTCCTGCTCTTCCGGGGTCTTCATCAGGAAGAGGAAACGCAGCGTCTCATCCTCGATCCTGTCCATCAAACTTTCGAATATGTCGTAGGACTCGCGCTTGTACTCCACCAGCGGGTCACGCTGCCCATAGCCACGCAGGCCGATGCCTTCTTTCAAGTGGTCCATAGTCAGAAGGTGGTCTTTCCACTGCGCGTCCACGATCTGGAGCATGATCATGCGTTCATGGAAACGCATCCGCTCCGCGCTCCAGACCGCCTCCCGCTCATCGTACCGCTGGTGGGCCATCTGCTTCAGTTCATCGGCAAGTTGGTCGAGTGTCTTGGCGTCGTACTTCTTCAAATCATGCTGGCGGAGGTCGATGCCCAACCGGGTCCAGAACTCCGTGCGCAGGCCATTCAGATTCCATTGGTCGGGATTCTGCGACTTGGGGCAAAACTCACCCACCAGCCAGTCGACCATGCGGTCGCAAATTCCCAGAATGTATTCCTTCTGGTCCTGCCCTTCCAGTTGCTTTCCTTCGAGCAGTTGACGGCGCAGGCCGTAGATGGTCTCGCGCTGCTTGTTCATCACGTCGTCGTATTCAAGCAGATGCTTGCGCGATTCGAAGTTCTGCGCCTCGACGGCTTTCTGCGCGGCCTCGATGCGCTTCGAGATCATTCTCGACTCGATGGCGACGCCTTCTTCCATGCCCAGGCGCTCCATGAACTTGGAGACCCAATCCTTGGCGAAGATGCGCATCAGGTCGTCTTCGAGCGAGAGATAAAAACGCGAGGAGCCCGGGTCGCCCTGGCGCCCGGCGCGGCCGCGCAACTGATTGTCAATGCGTCGCGCCTCGTGCCGCTCAGTGCACAGGATGTGCAGCCCGCCCAATTCCACCACGCGCTCGTGTTCGACGTCGGTGACCGTTTTGAAGCGGCTGACAAAGCCGTTCCACCTTTCCCGCCACTTCGAGTACTCCTCGACATAAGCTTGATAGATCTCGTCGGCAGAGCCTTCCGGCGGGCGCTCGGGCGGTTCGGGATTGATGCCCTGTTCGCGGTATTTTTCCGGCGACTTGCGAAACTCCTCGCGCGCCATGGACTCGGGGTTTCCTCCCAGCAGGATGTCCGTGCCGCGCCCGGCCATATTGGTGGAGACCGTAACCGCGCCCTCCCGGCCGGCCTGCGCCACGATGTGCGCTTCGCGCTCGTGCTGCTTAGCATTCAGGACGTTGTGTTTCACCTCCTTCATGCCCAGCACTTCCGCCAGGCGCGTGAGAGGACACCGGATCTCGATCAGGTAATCCAGGACTGGCAGGTGCTTTCCCTCGGTATGCTGGAAGAGTGATGCGATGCGTTCCGCGGAAGCATCGTCGATGGAGGGAAGTTGATGGGCGTGGTAATCCTTAGGGGCCCGCTTCAGGACGGCTTGGAGAAAAGCGCCACGCGTTCCGTTGCCACCCGTCAGCATTGACTTGTAGCGGTCCTCGCTGAGCATCTTTTGAATTGCGGTGGCCGGAACTCCCGCGCGCACCAACCAGTCCACGGCCGGCGCATGGTGCGACCCGGCCAGTTGCTCCGCCCAGGTGCGCAGCTTGGGACCGTCCAGGCCTGCTTGGCGCGCCAACTCCTGGAGCCGCTGCGGGGCAATGCCGGCCTTCCTCAGCGCAGCGCTCAGCCGCTCAGACTTTTCGATTGCGATACTGCCCACCAGCACGGGTTGGCCGCGCAGGTGATATTCCTTGATCTCTTCGATGGCGGCGTTGAATTTCTCGCGCTCGGTGCGATACACCACGTCTGGAAATTCGTGCCGGATGAGCGCCTTGTTGGTAGGCACGACTACGATTTCGAGTTCATAAATCTTCTCGAACTCAGCCGCCTCCGTCTCCGCCGTCCCGGTCATTCCGGCAAGCTTATCGTACATGCGAAAGTAGTTCTGGAACGTGATGGTGGCCAGCGTCTGGTTTTCCTTCTCGATTTTGACGCCTTCCTTCGCTTCGACTGCCTGGTGAAGCCCGTCGCTCCAGCGCCGCCCCGGCATCAGGCGGCCGGTGAATTCGTCCACGATAATGACTTCACCCTCTTTGACCACGTAATCGCGGTCCAGCTTGAAGAGGGTGTGAGCCTTCAGGGCCTGCTGCAGGTGGTGGACATACTCCATATTGGCGGGGTCGTAAAGATTCTCCAGGCCCAGCAGCTTTTCCGCTTTGGCGTTGCCGGAATCTGTGAAGGTGGCTTGCTTCATCTTCTCATCCACCTCATAATCGACGCCTTCCTGGAGGTGTGGAATGACCTTGCCGATTTTGAAGTACTTGTCCGTGGACTCGTCGGAAGAACCGGAAATAATGAGCGGGGTCCGCGCCTCGTCGATCAGGATGGAGTCGACCTCGTCGACAATCGCGTAGTGGTGCTCGCGCTGCACGTAATCCACGAGATCAAACTTCATGTTGTCGCGCAGGTAGTCGAATCCGAACTCGTTATTGGTGCCGTAGGTGACGTCGGAACCGTAGGCGGCGCGGCGCTCCTCGTCCTCGAGGTCATGAACAATCACGCCCACGCTCAGGCCCAAGAGCCGATAAATGGGGCCCATCCAGCCTGCGTCGCGCCTGGCCAGGTAATCGTTCACCGTCACCACGTGGACGCCCTTGCCCTCGAGCGCGTTCAGGTAAACGGGAAGAGTCGCCACCAGCGTTTTGCCCTCGCCGGTCTTCATTTCGGCGATCTTGCCCTCGTGCAGGACCATGCCGCCGATCAGTTGCACGTCGAAATGGCGCATGTTAAGGGTGCGGCGCCCCGCCTCGCGGCAAACCGCAAAGGCTTCCGGCAACAGATCGTCCAGCGGTTCGCCGTTCGCAATCCGCTCCTTGAACCGCGCCGTCCGAATCGGAAAATCGGCGTCCCTTAAGCCCTGCATCTCGGCTTCGAGCGCGTTGATTTCAACCACACGCTCGCTGAGGCGCTTCAATTCGCGCTCGTTCTTGGTGCCGATGACCTTGCCTAAAGCGAGTTGTAAATAGTTCCCCATAGTTCAATACTGCCACCGCGCAGAGCCCGCATGGACCACATCTTCTATTTTAAGGCCCCAGCGCAACATTGACAAGGAAGGACCGCAATCAGTTGAGAACGGAGGTCGAGGGTAGCGCAGAG
>Ga0335078_10006160_pt1 | contig 17753 bp, 10 predicted proteins | sample Lox_Sample_32_FD_206711 | JGI IMG/M metagenome (GOLD analysis project Ga0335078, IMG submission 206711) | Soil microbial communities from Loxahatchee National Wildlife Refuge, Florida, United States - Lox_Sample_3.2 | ecosystem: Environmental > Terrestrial > Soil > Wetlands | place: USA... | reverse complement strand
CTTACATTTGGGCAGGTCACAGCGGCCAGCGGTATGCGCCGAATCACCATGATCGTGAGGTACCGGTTCTAACGGATGTGCCCATGTCTTGGCTGAACAAATCGTTTTCGCTCGTCACAAGCGCTGCCCTTGCCCTATCCAGCGGCGGGCCGCTTTTCGGACAGCAGGCTCAGGCCCCTGTGCCCGCGAAGGAAGGCTACAGTCTTCACGCGACGACCGAACTGGTTCTCGTCAACGTGATTGCGCACGACAAAAAAGGCAATTTGGTCCGCGACCTGAAGAAAGAAGACTTCACCGTTTATGAGGACGGCCAGAAGCAGCAGATTTCCAGTTTTGATTTTGAGAACGTGGATGCGTTGGCAATGGCGGGGCCAGCGGAGGCTACAGTCAGCGGTGCGGCCGCCCAGCCTTCGCTTCTCGCTGCCAAGAACGCGCCGCCCGTCACCGCACGCGACCGGCGTTTAATGCTCTTTTTCTTTGATTTCAGTGCCATGGAGCCGGAGCAGATTGACCGCGCCGTGGACGCCGCCAAGACTTTCGTCCAGACAAAAATGGAGCCGGCGGATCTGGTTGCCATCGTTTCTTTGTCCACGGACCTGCGTGTAGATCTCGATTTCACGGACGATCGCGCCAAGGTGCTCTCCGCTCTTTCCTCCTACGCGTCGAGCGAAGGGCAGGGTTTTGAAAATGGCTCGACCGGGAGCTCCGAGGGCGCCGCGGAAACCAGCGGGTCGTTCAGTGCGGACGACACGGACTACAACACGTTCAGCGCAGACCGCAAGATCCTTGCGTTGCAATCCATCATGCAGATCCTGGGAAAAATTCCGCAGAAAAAGAGCCTTATCTATTTCAGCAATGGCATAACGCAGTCCGGCGTGGATAATCAATCCGCCTTGCGCGCCGCTACCGCCTCGGCGGTGAAGGCAAACGTTTCGATCTATCCGTTGGATGTTCGCGGTCTCCAGGCATTTCCTCCGGGAGGCGAAGCGCAATCCGCGAGCTTGCACGGCCAGTCCGCCTACACAGGAGCCGCCGTGCTCAACGATCTCAGTTCCAATGCGGCTTCGCAGGAGACTCTCTCCACGCTTGCTTCGGACACGGGCGGAAAGGCTTTCTTCGACACGAATGATTTCAGTGGCGTTTTCCGGCAGGTGCAAAAAGACACTTCGGCGTACTATGTTCTTGGCTACACCAGCACGAATCACCTGAAGGACGGTCATTTCCGGCGCATTCGGGTGAAAATCAACCGGCAGGACATCAAACTCGAGTATCGCGCGGGATATTACGCCGATCGCGACTTCCAGCACTTGCAAAAAGCGGACCGTGAGGAGCAGCTCGAGGACGAGCTGGCCTCCGAACTTCCGCAAACGGACGTTGCCGTCTACGCCGGGACGGCATTTTTCCGCAGGGACGATTCCCACTACTACCTTGCCGTTTCGCTCGTCGTTCCTGGCTCGCAAATTCCATTTGTCACGGAAAAAGACAAGGACAGCGCGATGATTGACATCATCGGCGAAGTCTTGGAGAGCGGAAAGTTTCCCGTCGGACGTTTGCGGGATACCGTGAAGCTCGCGGTGGAAAGCTCGCAGCAAGTGCGCCGCAAGAATGTCCAGTACAACACGAGCTTTTTGCTCGCGCCGGGGAGCTACCACCTCAAATTCATCGTTCGGGAGAACCGCACTGGCCGGATGGGATCGTTCGAGACCGATGTCCAGATTCCGGATTTGCGGAAGGTTCCGCTAAAGATGAGTTCGGTGGTTCTCAGCAGCAAGCGCGTGCCGGCAACCTCAAAGAAAAAAGTATTCGATCCGCTGGTCAGCGATGGAGAAGAACTTGTGCCCAGCGTGACGCACGTTTTTACTCAGGACCAGCATCTCTATCTCCAGTTTGAGCTTTACGATCCCGCGAAAGAAAAGAACAGTGTTACTTCCGCGAACGGGGCGAAAGAAAAGGCCCCTCACGGAGCAGTTCGCGTGCTCACCAGCATTGAGCTTCTTGAGGGCGACAAAAAGGTCTATGAGTCAAAACCTGTCCGCGCCGATGAGCTCAACGCGCCCGACCGCAGAGCAGTGTCATTCCGCTTCGATTTGCCGCTGCAGAGCTTGAAACCCGGATTTTATACCTGCCAGGTGAATGTAATTGATGACGCCGGAGGAAATTTCGCATTTCCGCGCTGGCCGATTTTGGTGAGAAGTCCTGCTATGGAAGCTCCGCAGAAAACGCCCCCGGCAACGGGCCGAACCTCCGGCCACTGATCACTCGACCGCAGGCCGCGCCTCCACTTGCTTTGTGGTGATCTCCAGTGTGGCTGTCGTCAATTTCGGCGGCGGCCAGGACTCCGTATAGGCTTCGACGGTGATTGTTCCCGGCGTTTTGCTCGCCTGGACGGTCAGCTGAGCGAGTCCATTGAACAGGCTTCGTTTCGGAGCCTTGTCGGACTCCTGGCAATTTGGGTCGCCATTTCCGACGCCAATCAAAGCGCCTTCGCCGCTGATTTTGAAATTGATGAGATTGCCTGCCATGGGTACGAGCCGCCCCTGATTGTCGAGCCCCTCAACTCGGATCACGGCAACATCTTCTCCGTTGGCATCAATTTCCGAGCGATCGGCGGTGAGCCGAATGGATGCCGGCTCGCCGGTTGTCTCGCGCTTTTCGGTCGCGACAATTTTTCCGTCTTTGCTGCCGCGCGCTTCGAGCACTCCCGGTTCATATTTGACTTTCCATTCGAGGTGCGTGAGCGGAGTGACCTTCTGGTTTCCCTGACTCTTGCCATTCAGGAAAAGCTCTACTTCGTCGAGGTTCGAATGCACCCAGACGGAAATGGGCTCGCCTTCGCGCTGCGCCCAGTTCCAATGCGGGAAGAGGTGAAGCATGGGCTCCGATCCCCACCAGGCCTTGTAGTAAAAGAAATTGTCTTTGGGGAATCCGCACATATCCACAATTCCGAACTGAGAATTGATGGAGGGCCAACCGTAAGGCGTCGGCTCGCCTCGATAGTCGAATCCGGTCCACGCAAAACCTCCTGCGAGCCACGTGCGCGCCGCGTAGAACTTCCACCATTCTTCGGCCAGCTCAGCCCAGGGTGGATGATTCAGGTCATACGCGCTGACCCAATTCCGGAGCGGGTCCGTACTGTAGATTCCGCGCGTTGAAACGGTGCTGGCCGTCTCGGTGCCGATGGTCGGCTGCCTCGGATGCGAGGCGTGGTAAGCGTCGGGGACATCCAGGTTGTAGTTGAAGCCCTCGATGTCCAGCGCTTTGGAAAGACCTTCTCCAAAGTCTCCGTTCACCGCAGCGGTGCATAAGCGCGTCGGGTCGAGTTCATGCGAACGCTCCACCATCGTGCGCATGATCCGCTCGCCCTGGCCGGTGCTCTGCAGGATGCCCTCTTCATTGCCCATGGACCACAAAATGATGCACGGCGAATTGCGATAGCGCTTGATCATGACCTCGAGTTGCGCCAGCCCTTCATCGTTTGAGCTCATCTGGCGCGTCTCACAGAGCATCATCATGCCCAGGTGGTCGCAGGCTTCCACCCATTCGGGCGTTGGCATGTTGTGCGAAGTGCGCACGGCGTTTGAGCCCATCTCTTTCAGCACCGCCACGCGGTACCACTGCAAGCGGTCCGGGAGCGCCGCTCCCACGCCAGCGTGATCCTGGTGGTTGCAAGTGCCTTTGATTTTCACCGGTTTGCCGTTCAAGAAAAAACCCTTGTCCACGTCGAAAGCCAGCGTGCGCACGCCAAACGTCACCTGCTCCGCATCGCGGCGCTTCGCGCCTGCTTCCACGCTTGCGATCGCAGTATAAAGGGTTGGCGTTTCTGGCGACCAAAGAGCTGGATTTGTGATCTTCGCAGCGGCCGTGAAGGTCGCTGAGGCATCGGCTGCCACTGACTGGCGCTCGGATTCCACGGTGGTGACTATTTTCCCCGCTGCATCCAGAATCTGCCACCGCACGCGGCAACTCTCTGTTTGTGTTCCCTGGTTTTCCACTACGGTTCCCAAACTGAGCGTCGCCGCATCGCCTTTAATCTCGGTGCGGACATAGCTCTCCCATTTGCCCAGATGCAACGCGTCAGTCTTTGTAATCCACACGTGCCGGTAGATTCCGGCACCTTCGTAAAACCAGCCGTCGCCAAAACTCGCGTCCATGCGGACTGCGATCGAATTTTGCCCGCCGAAGTTCACAAAATCAGTCACGTCAAAGCGAAAGGGCGCGTAGCCGTTGTCGTTCCGACCCAGGAAATATCCATTGAAGAAGACCAAAGCACTTCGGAACGCGCCGTCGAATTCGACTACGATTCTTCGGCCCAGGTCTTCCGTGGGAATCTCAAAAACTCGCCGGTACCACCCCACGCTCGTTTCGGGATAACTGCGTCCGAGCGGTTTATAGCCGTGGCTTTGCAAATTATCGTCATGAACAAAAGGGAGCTCGACGGCCCAATCGTGAGGCAAATTGAGCGGGCGCCATTTTGAGTCATCAAACTTCACCTTTGCGAAATTAAAGTCGCCCGATTTAGCAAAGTCCCCCTGATCTTTTCCGAACCCCAGATCCCGCGCCGGGTCGTTTCCATTTCCAAATGTAAACTTCCAGCCAAAATCAAAAAGCAAATGCTCCCGCGGAGCAATCACAGACGCAGCTTCCGCCGATGGAGCATTCGGGTACGCTTCGAGCAGAACATTCACGCGGGCCAAAGCGTCGCCGGGGAGGAAGGAAGTCGCGGACAGCGCAAGTCCGGTGCGCAGCAGATCGCGGCGGGAGAGCGAGCTCATCTGGGAACCTCACGGGTGGAATTCAATTTTGTCAAGGCCCTGTGTGCAGCGTTTCAGTTGCCGCTCCGCAATATAATGCAATCTCGCTGAAAGATCGAAGGCAAATTTGTCGCGTTTTGCGATAAGACTCCCGCATTGCCTGGCCCAGCGAGCAACGCTGCATTACCTGCGAAGCAGGACCGCGAAGGCAACAGCGGCAATCAAAATCAAGAGGATTTCTTTCGGTCCGATGGCTACCGCGTCCTTCGTTGGGCCGGAGTAGATCTGTAGGGAATGCAATGGCGGACGACCGACGAGCAGTGAATCAACCGAGGAATTCAGCAACGTCGACGAAGAAGATTTAGCAGGGTCGTATTGCACCGTAACCGTCATGCCCCTGAGGTCGCGCACAAATTCCGAGGCGTCTCCGGCTTTCCGGAAATATTTCCGATACCGACCGGTCCATGGTTTTCCCGCAACTCGGTAAGAATAGGCGATCTCCGCCACCTGGGCCTTGGTTCCCAGTAGATGTGACGCCCAGCCGCTTGCCTTGTCCACACTCACCGCTTCGATTCTTCCCACGGTGGAAGGCCAACTTTCGGCTCTCCGATCTCTGAGCCAGTGCAAAAGCGGCCTGACGATTGCCGCCACAATTGGCGCCACGATCCAGATCAGCGTGTCCCACGGCCAAGTTGTGGGATCTGTAAGGCTGTTTGCGGGCGCGGAAAGCATCTTCTAGAAATATACACTTCATTCTCTGGGCTTGCCGCGTGAATGATTCGGCGGGCCTCAAGACGTACCTGCATCTTGGGCCGACTATTGTGAGCTGAATTTGCCTCGGAGCACAGTAACGGACGCTCTCGGCAGCTCGAACCACGTTTCGCTCCCCGCTGCTTGCACGTGTGAGGTCGCGATCGGCCCGTCAGGGTCCGCGTGACCGTCTTTCACGAAACTCACCGATGGATCGTAATTGTGCCCGACGTGCGCCATGAAAATGCTCTCTGCCGGATGCCACTGATATTGCTCGCTCCCGAACGTCGCCCTGGCCACGCTTCCCGTAAACGAAAAACTCTTCTTCTCGTTCTCGTTTTGAAAAACAATATGCACCTTGTGCGCGTTGTCCTGGTCGTGGTTGACAACCATCAGCGACCAGTCCCCATCCGGCCTCTCAATCGCGTACGCCGTCACCAGTGCGTGCCCGGCTCCATCGTTCACGTCACCCTCGGCGGGAAACACGCGGTTCACGCCATCTCCTGGCTCGACCCATTCCGTATTGATCAGCTTGCTCGCAAAAAACTGCGCCAGTGGCTGCTCGATCTCTCCGTTCGCATCCACGCTGAACATCCCGAACGTTCCCGTCGTGTCGTTGCACCCGCGTTCCATTGGCAGCGGCAGAAAATGGAAGTAATACACTCCCTTCCCTCCCGCATTTAGAAACGATCCGATATAATCCGCCAGCCAAAGCCCGGCAAAGTTATCCAGGTAGTTTTCTCCTGTCGCCCACGAGAGATTCGACTCCGTAATGAAGAGCGGCACATCCGCCGGCACTCCATCCTCCCTCCAGACCTGCACGATGTGGCTCACCAACCCGGGCTCTTCGTACAAGCTGCTCCACTGGATTCGGCAAGGATCGAGCGGGTAGTGCTCGAACGAGAAAAATGACAGTTCCTTCATGCCGTCGTGTTTCCGCAGATAGCCGAGGAACCGCCGCGTCCAGGACACTCGCCCCTCCTCATCCGGCCACACCTGGATGTCGCTATTCACTCCCTGAAACGATGGCCCGCCCAGCTTCAACGATGGGTCCACGCGATGCAGCGCCGCCGCCCATTGCAAATAAAGCGCTCCATAATCTTCCGGAAGCATGTACTGCCCGTCCGCTTCTTCTCCCATCTCCACGTATGAAATTGGATAGTGCCGCTTTTCCAGATACGCAATTTCCGCCGCGGCATTTTCCGGCGTGTCATAGAGCAAAGCCACCGGCACCATCGCCGGTAGCCCTCGCGTCACCCCGCTCGTATAGAAATAGTCGAATCCCAGTTGCGCCTGCTTCATCGTCGTTAAATCCGCGCTCGTATGCCACGGATCCACCGAAGAGCAATAGGTCGTCGTCTGCGCCTGGTCCTTCGTGTGCCGCAGCACGTCATGGAACTCTCCATCCGCAGTCGTCGTTCCGAGGTATAACTCCTTGATCGCATAGCCCACGCAGTTTCTCGGGTCTCCCGATCCATGCGTGTCGCAGGTGTTCGAGGATTTCGTCATCCAGATCCGCACAAAGTGCACCGGCATCGGCGCCGGCGTCAGTCGGATCGTCACCGTCCCGCCCTTTCCGTCCGCCACCACTCCCTGCGGAAACGTATTCCAGCTTCCCATCGTCGGGCTCTTGATCGGGTCCGTTCCCGTCCAATACTGCACCAGGTACTGCTCCGCGTATGGCTCCCCCCATGCGATTCGCATCGAATCCACCGGCGTATCTTGCGGCAGCTCCACAATCACCCACTGCGGATGCAGCGCGTCGCTCTCTCCCGTGAATCGCTCCGTCAGATAAGGATTGCTCTTCCAGTAGCTGTTCGGATCGCCGTCCGTCAATCGCGAGTAACCCGCATTTCCCGTCCCGTCGTTTCGCGTGAAGCCGCGATGCGGCAACGCATACCCGTAGGAATTCCGAATGAACTGTGTAGGAGTGCTCGCCCCGGTAAAATACCCTTCTTCCCGTTGAGCATCGCTCCACTTGCCTTCCGGATTCCAGTGCCACGCCTCCACCAGCAGCTCCGTATTCTGCCGGTACGTCACCGTCTGCCAACCCGACTCCAGCACTTTTTTCAGTGTGGGCTCGCTCAGCCCCTTCTCAAAGCTCGGCACGGCGATCCGGTCAATCCCTGCTCCCAGCGTTTTTGTCGGAATGAATTGGTTTGTGGAATGGCTCGGCGTAATATCCACGCGAACGGTCTGGCTGGCTGCGGTCGGTAGAAAGAAGAGTGCGTAAATCAGTACTGGCGACGGCAAAATGGTGATCTTTGTCAGTGACATAGCCCCTTATCCATCATTTCCGGCAGGAATATTCCCTGCATGGCCCATCGAGTTTTTCCTCTTACTTGTCTGGCCGACCGGCAGCTTACAACTCAGCCTCCAACAGCACAATGTTTCTGTCGGATTTGCTTGCCCTGGAAAAGTTCGAAGGCACTGCTCGGTGACCTTCGGCCGGGACTACCTTTTGCCCTCCGGGATCCTGAAGAAGATGTCAGCCCGACTCTCAGGGCTCATAACCTACAGCAAACGAAAAGGCCGGGTGCCTGATGCCCGGCCTGCGAATCTCAATTTTATTGCATGGGCGCGACAAGAATTGGTACCAGTCATAGCGCTTGGAGCCATGTTGCGGTGGCTTGCAATCGTCCGAGGGCGCCAATTCTGGTGGTGCGCGCTTTGTCGCCGATTTCTTGATTCAAAAGATTCGACCTATCCTCATAATGAACCCATCTGAAGGCGTCCGAGGCTTCTCCGCTCCAAATGCTGTCTTTTATGGCGAACGCGTCCTATCATACGGGCAACAGTCGGTCCTCTGATTCGACTTTCTTGGATCCAGAGCTGCGAGACTGACGCCGTTCGAGCAGGAGGATCTCCCGTGGCAGCTCAGAACAGTGCGGTTGAACGTAGTCGAATTGATCTTGCCCTTGAAGCGGCAATTCACATCGGCTTGGCAATTTTGCTGGTGACCGCCTGCTTGCTGATCTTGCGGCCATTTGTGCCGCTGGTGACGTGGGGCATCATCATTGCAGTCGCCGCCTATCCGGCTTTCAAGCGCTTGCGGACTGCACTCGGCGGTCGAGGAACACTGGCGGCGCTTATCTTTACGCTGGCATTGCTGGCCCTCTTGATTGTTCCCGTGGTGTTGCTCGCTGGAACGTTGGTGGAGGGCGTGCAAACCATGGCAACCCACCTTCGGGAGGGAACGCTGGTTATTCCTCCGCCTCCTGCCGGAGTGGAGCATTGGCCGATTATCGGCGTGCCCGTCAACAAATTATGGAGCCTCGCCGCAACGGACCTTGGGCAAGCGGTCAGGAGCTTCGCACCGCAAATCAAGGCCGTAATGCCCAGCTTCTTTACGGCGTCGGCGGGATTGGGATTCACCGTTCTGCAGTTCCTGCTTTCGATCTTGCTCGCCGGGGCGCTGCTCGCGAAGTCGCAAGCTGCGTACGACATGACCTGTTTGCTGGCCAAGAAGCTATTCGGCAAAAAGGGGCCCGAATTTCAGCAGCTCATGGGAGCCACGATTCGCAGCGTGACAACAGGGATCCTCGGAGTGGCATTTATCCAATCGGTCTTCGCGGGACTTGGATTTCTGCTCGTGAGCTTGCCTGGCGCAGGACTGTGGGCGGTGGTGTTTCTGATCGCGGCGGTGTTGCAGGTTGGAGTGCTCGTGCTGATTCCCGCGGTGATCTATGTCTTTGCGATTTCGGCCGTGACGAAGGCGGTGATTTTCCTGATCTGGTGCGTCTTCGTCGGTCTGCTTGACAACGTGCTTAAGCCGATTCTGCTGGGCCGGGGCGTCGCGGTGCCGATTGTTGTTGTTTTTCTGGGCGCCATCGGCGGATTCGTCGCCTTGGGAATTATCGGGCTGTTCGTTGGTGCAATTGTGCTGTCTGTAGGTTACAAACTTTTCCTTGCGTGGATCAACGAGAGTCCCACCGCGGATCAGGAAGCTTGAAATGGGAGAAAGTAGACGCGGGATCCAATGAATGGCATCAGCGGCGGCCTGAGCAAGCTAGGTGCGGCGTACTTGCAGAACCGCTACAGGGTTTTGTTCTACACGGTTCTGTCCATGCTGGTCGCCATCCCCATACTGAGCGCCTTACGATTCAGCGGAGTCCTGATCGAATGGCTGCTGGCGGCGAGTTTGCTCGCGGCAATCATGCCAGTCAGCGGCGTGAGGCACCGCCCCTACTTGCTTCTTGGCATGTTGGCGGTCTGGCTGGCGCACCCCCTCTCCGTGTGGTTCGATCATCCCCTCTTTTCGGCGGTGACCCTCGGAATCTGGACCGCCATCGGACTTCTGGCGGCACAGGCGGCACTGCGGTTCGCGATGCGCGCCACCGCGGTGGACGCTGAGCATCTTTACGCCGCGCTCAGCGCTTACCTTTTGGCCGGAGTGTTCTTTGGCTTGCTGTACTTTGTGGTCGAGCAGCTGAGCCCAGGCGCGTTCACCTCCCCGACACACTTTACCCAGACTGGCGCGATTTACTTCAGCTTCGTGACGTTGGCAACGCTTGGTTACGGCGATATTGCTCCGCGCGGGGATATCGCACGGGGTATCGCGATCGTCGAAGGTGTCGGCGGCCAGCTGTTCTTGGCGGTCCTGGTGGCCCGGCTCGTGAGCCTGTATGCAAAGTCGGCGGACGACCGGAAGTGATTATTGCCCGCCCGGCGAAAACATGACCTCCAACGGGAACTTTCCTTCGAGATCGTGTCATTAGAGATGCGAGGGAGGGAATCGAAGCGTGCTATTCGCGTGAAGATTCTGGCTGATCCCGGCGCGATGATGGCTTGTGTGTGGCTGCGGGCGTAAGAGATGCACTTAGTGACCCCGCGGTGCACGCAGTCGGCAACATTCAAGCTCGCGACAGAGCTATCAACCTCAAAACGTCGCACATGCCCTCCCGTTTGGGGACTGCTGGACGCCCCCAGTCTGGCCCTTTCAGGTATTTGATTCTGGTGACCTCGAGCCTGGCACTGGATGGACGCATGGCCGTCCGCTCAGCTTGACGCTCGTCGCTCCTCGCCAGGAGAAAGAAACAGACCAAGCAATTCGCCTTGCCCCCACTAATTGTATGTTTGCAGGGGATTGGATTGGGGATCAGTTTACGGCCTTCGAACCGGTGTCCCTCCAAAGTTCCGGGACTCGCGAGAAATTGTCAGCCCGACTCTCCGCGCTCATAACCCCGCGCAAATAAGAAAGGCCGGGCGCTTGATGCCCGGCCCGCAAAACTCGAATTGGTTGCGGGGGTCAGATTTGAACTGACGACCTTCGGGTTATGAGCCCGACGAGCTACCAGGCTGCTCCACCCCGCACTTTCACTATAGCGAAGTTGCCCGACGCCGTCAAATTCTTGGAAAACAATGCGGTGGAGTTTTGTTTTGCAGTTCACCACGAACTGTAGGCTGTGCCCTCAAATGGCGAGACCTGATCGGAACTCGAGTGCACGTCTGTAATCCCGGTTGTGGCCTGATCTGGGCTAAGAATCACGTCCTGGAATACGGGCACCCAATCCTTTTTTTGTGTGATGGGGTCGGTCGGCACATCCCGGAGATATTGCGCAGACACCAGATCGTCCAGTGACTGCGGGGCCGCTTCTTTGTCCAGCGTGTAGCTGTCGATCGCTTTCCTCATTTCCTGCAAATCCGAATGCAGCACCGCTTCGCGGGCGCGCAGCACCGCTTTGCTGTAATTTGCCGCTGCGATCCCCAGCAGAATGAAAATGATCGTGATGACGATCATCAATTCGATCAGCGTGAACCCGCGGGCGCGCAGACTGCGCCTGATACCGGAAAGGGAATTGCCGTTTCGAGGAAGGTTATTCATCGCATCACCAATCAGCGTAACGCGTTCCGTCCAAAGCGGTCGCCTGGGATTTGGAATACACGTCGAAAACGTCATGGCCTCCCCACGACGTTGAATCCGGATCGTCTTGCACGGACCGCAAACCCCAATCTGCCTGGCCAGTCATGGGGTCCACGGGAATTCGGCGCAGAAAACGGATTTTGCGATCCGTGCCGATGGGAACGCCCTCAACCAGCGTCTCCAAATCGGGGGGATAGCCTTCGCTTCCCACTTCCGTGCGAATCAGGTTGCGGTCCGCCAGGTCCTTGTAACGGTCAATCGCGTTTCGCATTTCGATCAAGTCCCGGTTCAGCTCCGCTTCTTTCCGCCTCATGATCGAATAGCGTGCGATCGGCATTGCCGCCGTCGCAAGAATCACCAAAATCGAGCAAGCGATGATCAGTTCCAGCAGCGTCATCCCCGCTTCGCCGCTCAGCCCCGATTTCCGGGATAGCCGGTAACGCCTCATCGCAAGATTGCCGGGTCCTTTCCTCATACTTTTGGACTATGGTTGCACCTGAATCGTTGCTTCGCCGGTCAACAACGGGATGGGCTTTTGCTGCGAATCCTTCGCATTGACCTGCACGATGGAAAGAGTCGTCGTTCCCGGTGCGAGCGCCTTGATGACCACTCCCAGCAGCGTTCCGCTTCCGCTGACTCCCGGCGTGTTCGGCTGCCTCGTGGCCGAGACGATCGCTTGGCCGTCTTTCTGGTTAACTTGCTGCACGAGCGCGATCTCTTGATTCCCGCCGGACAGGAAGGTCCCATGTTGCAATTCATCCACGCTGATCACCGACGGACTGTACTGTAAGAGCATTGGAATCGAGAATAGATCGTTCACGTTGTCCACCACGATTCCCAGCGTCGCCGTTTGTCCCACTTTCAGCGTCAATGTTTGAGGTTCAAAATGCAGTCTGGGCCCCTGGCTCTGCGAGGAATTCGTCTCCTGTCCACTTGCCGGTGCCGCAGTCGGTTTCGCTCCAGCCGGCACGCCCGCCGGAGTTGGCATCTGCGCCTTCGGAACGGCTGGTTGCTGCACGGGAGCGCGAATTTCGCTCTCTTTGCGCGTCTGAATGTTTTGTTCGGATCCTGTATAGATGGGGCGCAAATCTTCCTTTGTCCAATCCGGCAGCCGCACGATATGCGGAATGACCGCAATCAGAATTTCGCTCGTCTGGTGTTCGGTTTTGTTGTCCGCGAAAAGATATTTGAGAAGCGGCACTTGCGCCAATCCCGGCCAGCCATTCAGCGTATTGCTATCAATTCTTTGGAACAACCCGGCAAGGATATTCACTTCGCCATCCTTCAACCGCACTTCTTGTTCCGCTTTGTTTTGCCCGATGATCGGCTGTTGAATTCCGCCAATCGTTGACGTGCCGGTGACCTGCGACACTTCAACCTTCATCTTCAGGCTGATCTCGTGGTTCAGATGCACGCGGGGGGTGATGTCCACATTTACACCTACATCCAAATACTGGAATTGCGTGTTCACCAGTGGATTCACCGCAGTTGTCCCGACTCCCACGCCCGCCTGGAAGCTGCCCGTCGCGATCGGCACCCGGCTTCCGATATTCAGTTTGGCGTCCTGCCCATCCACGGAGCGAATCTCTGGATTCTGGATGATTTTCGTCTCCGTATCGGTCAGCACCATGTTCGCCGTAGCGCCTGGCAGAGTCACGCTGTAATAATTTGCGCAGCAGTGGAAACCCGAAAGCGGCACGCTAGGCGTGGATGGGGTGCTCGTACCGCTTGAACTCGAAGTGCTGGTTGTGGATGTTCCCGTGAAGCTGATGGACGCCGATTGTCCTGGCAAAATTCCCAGGTCGCGTAGCCGGTCCGTGCTTGCGGAGAGCACTTCCACCTGGATCACCACCTCTGGCCGCGCTTTGTCAATGTCCCGGATCATTTGCGCCGCGATCGCCAATTTGTCCGGCGTGTCCCGGATAATGATCGCGTTCTCCGAATTGAGCTGCTGAACTTTCGTCAGATTCAGCACTTGTCGCAGCCCGTTCGTGATCTCTGTCAAATCCTGCGGCTGGATTGTGTTGGAAAGATAAAACGTCTTCACCACCTGCTCGTCGTAGTCCCGGTGCTTCTGTGCCTGGTCCGGAATCACAAAAATAATGTTTTCCGTTTCCGGCCTCCAAAATGCCTTGCTCTCGAAGCTCACGATGTCCAGCGCCTGCTCCAGCGTAACGTTGTTCAGGTCCACGGACACTCGCCGCGCCGTAAAGTCCGGATCGAAAACCATGGACACTCCCGCCAGTTTTCCAATCGTCTCGAAGACGATCTTGGCGTCGTTCGTCATCTTTAGCGTGATAGGCGCCTGCGAAAGGGGTTTCAATTCGGGTGGGCCCGAAGCCAGTTCGTTGTCTTCCGATGCCAGTGTGGATTCCGCCTGTTTTTCTTCCGCTTGCGCTTTTTCCGTCATCAGGTCCAGCGTGGTGCGCAATTCCTGGGCCGCCACCGGGCTGGAAGGATCAATCGTGACCGCTCGCTGAAATTCCCCAGCCGCTCCCTGCAAATTTCCGGCCTCGCGCAGCCGCAACCCCTGCTTTACATGGAATTCACCAGCGTCAAAACGCGCCTGATTCAATTTGATTTTGAAGGACGCGTTGTGGGGGTCCGCGTCCACTGCCTTTTGGTAATATTGGACTGCGCTGTCTACGTCCTTAAGATCCTCAGCCTTTTGGCCTTTGTCAAAATCGCTATTGCCTTTGGGGCACCCCGCCGCGAGCAGTCCCAAGCTGGCGCAAAGAAGCAATTTACCCCATCGGCGCATCGGTTCTCAGTTCCTCTCCTCTAAATCCTCTGCAGTCTAGCATCCGCTTAGAACCCCCACAAGGCACGCCGGGTTGGCTGTCTTGCATCCGGCAACGGGCCACCGCTATAGTGGAAAGCTGTGGCCAAACCAGGGAAGCCGTCTGCAAAACCCAAGGAACTCATTGTCGCGCAGAACCGTGCCGCTTCCTACAACTACCATCTTCTGGAGCGCCTCGAAGCTGGAATGGTCCTCCACGGCACCGAAGTGAAGGCCTTGCGCGAAGGGAAAGCGAACATTCGCGAGGCTTACGTTGAATTCAAGCGCGATGGCGCCTGGCTTTCCAATGCGCACATTGCCCAATATAGGCCCGGCGGACCCTGGAATCATGAACCGCTCGGGTCTCGCAAGTTACTGTTGCATAAGAATGAGCTCTATAAGCTCGCTGGCCGCGTCCAATCCAAGGGTTTAACGGTCATTCCTCTGCGGATTTACTTTCGCGACGGCATCGCCAAGTGCGAAATTGCCCTGGCTCAGGGCAAAAAGCTCTGGGATCGCCGCCACGATGAACGCAAGAAGGAAGCTCGCAGGGAAGCCGATGAAGCTATGTATCGCAACCGGAGGCGATAATTCACCATGCAGATCACGCTCGATACGAAACCTTGCTCCACGCTCGAGACCGATGCCCTCGTCACCTACGTCTTCGAGGATTCTGAACCCATTCAGGGCCGCCTCACCGATCTCGACAAGGCCACCGGCGGCTTGCTGACCCGCCTCGCGAAAAGCGGCGAGATCTCCGGCAAGACTCTCGAATTCACTCTCCTTCACGCTCCCGCCGGCCTTAAAGCCGCCCGTTTGCTTCTCGTCGGAGCGGGAAAACGAGATCAATTCTCAACTGCACCTCTTCGCAAAGTAGCCGGTGCTGCGCTTCGTTTCCTCAAAGCCCGCTCCATCTCCCGCTTTGCGTTTCTTGTGCGCGAAAACAACGCCACCGAGGAATTCGCGCAAGCCATCGCCGAGGGCTCTATCGCCGCGAACTTCGAATCCGACAAATACAAAACCGAAAAGAAAAACGGTAAGACCATCGATTCGGTCTCCATCGTCGGCTACTCCGATTCCGAAAAGGCTGCTGGCGAAAAGGGTCTTGCTCGCGGCGTGGTCATTGCCGAATCGCAGAATTTCACTCGCGACCTCGTCAACGAGCCTTCCAACAAACTCACTCCGCGCATCCTCGCCGAGAAGGCCGAGGCCATGGCTCGCGCCGCAGGTCTTGCCGTTGAAATCCTCGACGAACAAAAAATCACCGATCTCAAAATGGGCGCTCTCCTCAGCGTCGCGCAAGGCAGCGCAGAGCCTCCCCGCGTCATGGTCATCACCTACACGCCGCCCAATCCCAGGCCCGGGGCTCCCGTCATCGGCCTCGTCGGCAAAGCCGTCACGTTCGATACTGGCGGCATCTCCATCAAGCCCTCGGAGGGCATGGAAAAAATGAAGTACGACATGGCTGGCGGCGCCACCATGCTCGGCGTGATGCGCGCCCTCGCTTCGCTCAAGCCCAACGTCAAAGTGATCTGCGTCGTTCCTTCAACCGAAAACATGCCCGGCGGCAAAGCGCAAAAGCCCGGCGACATCCAAACGGCCATGTCCGGCAAAACCATCGAAGTCCTGAACACCGACGCCGAAGGCCGCCTCATCCTTGCCGATGGCATCCACTTCGCCAAGCAGCTCGGCGCTACGCACCTCATTGACGCCGCCACACTCACCGGTGCCGTCGTCGTCGCCCTCGCCAACGTCAACGTCGGCGTCTTCGGCTCTGACCAAGCCTTCACGGACAAGCTGCTCGCCAGCGCCAAATCGGCTGGCGAAAAAATGTGGCCGCTTCCGACCGACGACGAATATCGCGAATTCATCAAGGGCACCGTCGCAGACATCCAGAATATCGGCAGCGGCAAAGGCGGCGGCGCCACCATCGGCGCCATGTTCTTGAAGGAATTTACCGGCGACACTCCGTGGATTCACCTGGACATCGCTGGAACCGCCTGGAACGATGACGCCAAGCCCTGGCTCGCAAAGGGCCCCACCGGTGTCGCCCTCCGCACCCTCATCCATCTCATTTCAACTTACTAATCTCCCGTTCCCGCTCTTGTAGGCGCGCAGCATCGCTGCGCCCTTTCCGCCATTTTCCTTCACATCTTCTCCGGCGCCTCAATCCCCAGCAAATCCAGCGCCCGCACCAGTTGCGCTTCCACCAGCTCCGTTAGCGCCAGCAAGAACGCCCGCTTCTGCTCATCCGCCTCCGACAAAATATGGTGCTTGTGATAAAAATTATTGAACTCCTGCGCCAGCTGGAACGCATACTTCGCCACAAACGCCGGCTCCTGCCCGTTGATCGCTGCATCCGTCGCATAATCGAGAGCCCCCGCGTGAGAAACAAGCTCCCACAGCGTCGCGCCCTCCGCGCCGCCTAACATCTTTTCTGCCGTTTCCCGCTTCAACTCGACCCTCTCCGCCGCGGCCTCCGCTCCTTTCCGCCGGATCCCGCGAATCCGCACGATGGCATATTGGCAGTAAGCTCCGGTCTCTCCCTCAAAGCTGAGCGCGTCCTGAAAATCGAAGGCAATAATTGCCGTTCGCGTGTACTTCAGGAGAAAGAACCGCAGCGCGCCCACCGCAATCTTGTGTGCGGTCTCTTTCTGTTCGGCTTCCGGCATGTCCGCATGCCGCTGTTTCACTTCCGCCAGCGTCGCTTCTTCCAGTTTGTCCATCAAATCGTCCGCTTTGACGCCAAGTCCTTTTCTACCGCTGACCTCGATGTACGATTTCTTTTCGTCCTCCGGCGAGAATTCGTAGCCCAGTTCCTTCGCGCAGCGCGGCGTCAATGCCACCACTTCATACGAAAAATGAATCGAATTCTCTGCTTGCTTCTCATGCCCGAGCGCTCGCAGCCCCGCCGCCACCACGTTTTGCAGATAGGATTGCCGCGTGTCAATCACGTTGTAGACGCGCCCCGCTGCTTCGCCGAAATGTGGCGCCGCCGGATCGCTCTTGGATGTCGTTGTTGTCCACAGCGGCTTCGCCGTCGGTGCGTCCTGCCATCGCCGGTAATGGAAGTCCTTACCCAACAGTCCGAACTTCCAAAGTTGATACGCAATGTCCTTTCCGACGTACGTCACCGTCCCGTTCGACCGCACGATAATCTTGTCCTGGATATTCTCGTCGTCCTCATTCGGTTGCGTTTCGACCGGTTCCTGTGTGCTCTCGCTTTTTTCCTCTTTCCACGGCATGATCCAGCATCCGGCCATTTTCCCCGTTGTTGCCAGTTGAATCGCTCCGGACTCTTTCAACATCGCAAAAGCCGCATCCCAGAACTTCAAATGCAAAATCTCGCTTTCTCTCGCCAGCAATTCATATTCGATTCCCAGCCTCGCCATCGTCCGCAAATGCGTGCTGACGATCGCATCTGCCACCACTTGTGCCACTTCCGATTCTTCCCCGCGATCCTCTTCAATCGCCCGCAACGTTTCCCCGCGCCACTTTGCCGCTTGCTCTTTGTTCTCTGCAAAAAATTGCGTCACTTTTGCGTATAGGTCCCAGCAGTAGTAATCGAACTTCGGCTCTCTCGCCAGCATCTTCACGTTCACCGGCGTCC
>Ga0335078_10006159_pt1 | contig 17756 bp, 10 predicted proteins | sample Lox_Sample_32_FD_206711 | JGI IMG/M metagenome (GOLD analysis project Ga0335078, IMG submission 206711) | Soil microbial communities from Loxahatchee National Wildlife Refuge, Florida, United States - Lox_Sample_3.2 | ecosystem: Environmental > Terrestrial > Soil > Wetlands | place: USA... | reverse complement strand
TTTGTGGCTGAACAGCGCTTCCTGCCGTACCAGCCGGACGCCGACTGCATACCGGGCCCGGGGCGGGGCTACGTTGCGTGGCAGCGGGAGGCAATAGGCGTCAACCAGGAATCCATTAGTCTCATCTCCTACGACACGGCAGGCATGGGCGAGGCCGTCGGCACACTCTATGAAATGCTGGCCGGCCTTGAGCCTCTCACGCCCTTGGTCCTGGCCCAGACTGGTGTGGTGCAGCCGGCAACCAAGTCGAATTCCATTCCCGAACTGACGGTTGCGTGGGAGCTGGTTTTGGCAGACCGGATTACAGGGCTGTGCGCGGCGGAAGGCAAACTCAGTGCGCTTACCGCGGCCCACACTCTCGCCGAGGTCAGGTTCGACGGCGGCGCGTCGGAGTCCCCCGTCAGCCCGGCGCGCTATGCAGAGCTGGCGCGGCAGTTCAGGCTGGGTAATGCGGATGCGCTAGAGCAAACCCGAAAACTCGCGCTCGCAGGCTACTTGCCGAAGCTCGTTGCCGACAACGGGACCAACCGGGCAGTCGCGCACTGGGGTGGGCTGGTCGAACTCTTCAACCAGGCCGGCAAGCTTGTTGCCTCGCGCCGTGGTCCGCAAGATCCCACTGCTTTGACCTGGGCCGGTCCATATCTGGTCGTTGGCGACGCCGATGGCCGGCTCACGACGCTGGCGATCCCGGCCAAGACGCCCTGACAGACGGCCCAGGAAGAGAATCTCGACGGGCACCGCTTTCACATAGGAGCGGTAGTCGGAAAGAGCTTCATGAGCAGTCAAGCGTGAGCGCTGCAGAGCTGAGGAGTCGTCGGCGGGTATCTTCTGCCGCTGAAGATGAACCGATCACGAAAGAAAGCGCGGCGTCGGAATCCTTCTGGAGATGGTCAGGTGGAAGACTACGCTTTCGCTACGGTCGAGTGCCGGTGAAGCAGTACAGAGCCTTTTCCGTGCGCAGGTAGAGCCGGTCGTGGTCCAGCGCCGGCGTGGCGTAGATCTTTTCGTGGAACGCGTGGGAGGAGAGAACCCGCCATTCGGAGTCCGCGGCGATGACGCTCACCGTGCCGGATTCACTGGCCACATACACTTTGCCGTCGCCGGCGACGGGCGAGGCGAAGTAATTGCCGAAGGCTTCCACCCGCTCCTCCTGCAGCAAACGTCCGCTGGCGGCGTCCAGCTTGGTGACGATGCCACCATCTTTAACCATCCAGAGAATGCCATGGTCGAGCACGGGCGTGGCGACGTAGGGCACGCCGCGGGCGTGTTTCCAGAGCACGGCGTCTTCGCCCAACTCTCCGCGCCCGCCAGGCTTGATCGCCAGCACGGCGTTCTGTGCGCGACGGAAGAACACCGCGTGGTGTTCCCACTCCTGTTGGTCGAGCAATCCGTCCTGATTGAGGTCCATGCGGTTAAACCGATCAAGCACCTCCCGATCATCAATCTCCGCCTTTGAGAGTTCGCCATCGTGGTTCTTATCCCACTTGGCCAAGGCAGTGGACCAGGGATCGAGCGCGAGTCGGCTTCCAGGATCACCGCCCGGGGCCCAGGAGGCCATGTAGATGATCGGGCCGGAGATCACGGGTGTGGGGATCACGATGCGCGCCAGTCCATTAAACCACCAGAGACGCTCGCCGGTGGCCGGATCATAAGCGCAGAGTTGCAAGGCGCCGGCAACGAGGAGTTCGGGCCGGCCGTCGTGGCTCCACACGACCGGCGTCGAGTAACTCCGAGCAGCATCCGGCCGTGGCGTTTTCCAGAGCAGGCGCCCGGTGGCCGCATCAAAGGCGGCCACGAAGCTGTTGACGTCATGGTCCTGGTTTAAGATGACTTTGCCGTCGAAGACGATAGGTGAGCTGCCCGCACCATACTCGTCTTGGAAGGGCCCCATGCGTTGTTCCCACAGCCTGTGCCCCTCCAGGTCGTAGCAAAAGAGGCCCGCGCTGCCGAAGAAGACGAATAGGCGTGATCCGTCGCACGCTACCGTGGCGGTCGCGGGGCTTCCAATCGGGTGCGTCTGCTCGACCCGTTCGGGGACCAGCGGGTTCCGCCAGAGCAATTGCCCGCCTGTTTGGTCGAAGGCTGCCGTCGCCAGTTCTTTGGATTCAGCGCGGTAGGTGGTCAGGTAGATTCTGCCACCGTACAACATAGGTGTGGAGCGTCCTGGATCGAGCGGGACCCGCCAGCGCAAGGCCCCCGGGGCGTCGAGTTTGCCAGGCAAGGAACCTCCAGCGCGTGCAACACCCGCATCCGATCGAAAATAGCTGGTCTCCGCCGTGACCGCGGCAGGACCGAGAAAGGCGAAGGCTGCTATGCTGAACACGAGCAGCAGGGCTATCGGGAAAGAGGAGCCCGCTCGTAAAGGAATTCGCTTCGGATTCAGCATTGAAGCAGCACCACCTTCCCAGCTTTGCCAGACGCCGTCAACTCGAAGCAGTGCTTCGCTGAGTTTGCCTAACAAACCGCCGTTTCCCCTTGCGAAGCCCATGGCCCGCTTGCGCAGGGCCGCGGATGCGCGATCTTCCGAAGCCGCAGCAGCCGGTTACATCAACTCCTGGATCAGCGCCTTCGCCTCCTCGGAGGAGATGCCGAGTTTGCGCCAGGCCAACGGCCCTTCGCCGGTGTGGAGCACGGGTTCCTGGTCTTCCAGGGTCGGCAGGTCGGCGCGGTGCCAGAACAGGCCGATGGGGATTTCCTCACCCCACTGGTAGCCACGGTCGAGGGCCTGGTGAAAGTCGGTCGGGTCGTGGCCTTGGTCCTCCAGCATGCGGACGCGAGGGTTGAACCATTGGTAGGTGTTGTCTTTGTTATAAGTGACACAGGGGCTGAATACGTCCACCAGCGCGAAGCCTTTGTGCTGGATGGCCCCTTTCATCATTTCGACCATGTGCCGTTGCTTGCCGCTGAAAGCGCGGGCCACATAAGTCGCGCCGCCCACAATCGCGAGCGGGATCGGGTTGATCGGGTTTTCCACGCTCCCGAAAGGAGTGCTCTTCGTCTTCATTCCCTTGATGCTGGTGGGCGACACCTGGCCGGTGGTCAGACCGTAGATCTGGTTATCCATGACGATGTAGGTCAGGTCCACGTTCCGGCGCATGGTATGGAGGAAATGATTGCCGCCGATGCCGTAGCCGTCGCCGTCGCCGCCGGTGCAGATGACTTTCAACTCGTGGTTCCCAAGCTTCAAGCCCGTCGCCACCGCGAGCGAGCGCCCATGCAGCGTGTGCATGCCGTAGGTATTGATGAAGCCCGGCAGGTTTGACGAGCAACCGATGCCGCTGATGACGCAGACCTGGTGCGGCTCGAGCCCGAGCTCAAGCAGCGCCGCCTGCAGCGCGGAGAGGACAGAGAAATCGCCGCAGCCCGGGCACCAGTCGGGATGGACACGGCCCTTGAAAGCGTCTTTGGCCCGTGCGGGGGCGGGGGCGGTGGTGGTAGTGGGTGCTGGTGGTGTGGCAACAATACTCATAGATACTTCTCAAGCGACAACTTCATGGAGCGGCACCGAGAGCCGCGACCGGCCGGCTAATTGGTCTTTGACCGCCTCGACGATGTGGTGCGGCATGAACGGTTCGCCGTCGTACTTGCGGATGTGGCCCCGCGCATCGAAGCCGGTCTCGCTGCGCAGGTAACGGGCGAATTGGCCGCTGAAATTGTTCTCGACCAGGATGACGTGCCGGCTGCGCGAGAGGATACGGCTAACCTCGGCGGCCTGGAAGGGGGCCATCCATTTGAGGTGCAGGTGGTTGGCCACGATGCCTTCCTCGCCTGCCAGCTTCTCGACCGCCTCGCGGATCACGCCCAACGTCGAACCCCAGCCCACCAGCGTCACGGCAGCGTTATCCGGCCCAACCAATCTCGGCGGCGGGAGCGCCTGCGCAAGATGCTGCAACTTGCGGCCACGCTTTTCGACCATTGCCCGGCGCTTGTGGGGGTTAGTAAATTCGTCACTGATGAGCGTGCCATCTTCGTCGTGCTCGTCAGTCGCCGCGACGAAGATGTGGCCAGGCAGACCAGGCACCGCGCGCGGGGAGACGCCACTGTCGGTTTGTTTGTAGCGCCAATAGGCGTTGTCGTTATAACCGCTGAAGGGATTGGCGGCGTCTCCGTTGCCATTGGGTAGAATTAGCTCGCCGCGGGCGATCTTCGCCGCGAAGTCCAGGTCCGCCGGGTCAATGCTGGCGGTGCCTTCCCCGATGAGCAGGTCGGACAGGACCAGGCCGGGGCACTGGTATCGGTCGCAGAGATTGAACAGTTCCGGGATGGTCTGAAACAAATCGAGCTGGCTCGATGGCGCGACGACGATGCGCGGATAGTCGCCCTGCCCTGCGCCCAGCACTTGCCAGAGATCACCCTGCTCAGTCTTGGTGGGAACGCCAGTCGCCGGGCCGGCGCGCTGGACGTCCACGCAAACAATGGGCGTTTCAATCATGCCGGCCATCCCGACCGCCTCGGACATCAAAGCAAATCCGCCACCACTCGTCGCGCACATGGCCCGGCAGCCGGCGTGAGCCGCGCCGATGACCATGTTCATCACACCGATTTCGTCCTCCACTTGCCGCACCATGATGCCGAGCTGCCGCGCGTGGGCCGCCATCCATATCAAGACGCCCGTGGACGGGCTCATGGGGTAAGCCGCATAAAACTTCACCCCCGCCGCTGCGCCGCCCATGGCCGTGGCCTGGTTGCCGGTGATGACCCCCAGCGGCTTGGGCCCGCGCGGTGTCTTCCAGGGAAAAGCGGTGAAGTGCTGGGCCGAGTAATCGTAGCCCGCCCGGGCAATGGCGACGTTCTCGGCCACCACGGCGTCGCCCTTCTTCCGAAACTGGCGCGCGACAACCGCTTCGAGCGGCTCCGACTCGATGCCAAGTAATTGCAGAGTAGCGCCGAGGGCGGCCGTGTTGGCCGCCAGCTTGTTGCCGCGGGTCAACTCTTTCATCGGCATCGGGCAGAGTTGCACACCCTCGGCGGCAGCGCCGGGCTTGAGCCGCTCGTGGTCGTACACGGCGCAGGCCCCGGCTCTCAGCAAGTGCAAGTGGCGGTCCATCGTGTCCTGGTTCAGCGGGATGAACACATCAATCTTGTCACCCACGCAGCCCACCGGGGCCTCGCTGGCGCGGATGGTCAGGAACGTATGCCCGCCACGGATGATAGACTGGTAAGCGTTATACGCGTTGAGGTGCAGCCCGCGCCGCGCGAAGATACGGGCCAGAATGTCGCCAGTAGAGGCAATCCCCTGGCCATTCTCCCCGCCGATAGCAACCGCAAAATCCACCTTATTCATTACGCCTGCCCTGAAGCACGGGCGGCCCGTCGCGACGCCACCCTAGCCCCGGCACTCCCAAACTTGCTCTTGGTTGCTTGCATCATACATTCCAGCGCTTTCGCCGCTGAGAGTGTAAACGGCCCGCCTGCCCTTGGCAAGCCATTTTCTAAAGTACTGCATTACAGGCGGTAATCGCATTGGGCAGCGAGGGTGACGTGAGGGATCGCGGCAAGCCGGCGGAGAGGGTGCCCGGCCATGATTTCGTCCCAGCCTGCGGTGCGCCGGGCCAATTCAGCCCTTGGATGTTGGCGGGCCGCCTCGCATCCGGCGCGGCGTCAAACGGTCAGCGGGCTGCCCACGTTATTGACGAACAAATACTCCGCGCCGTGTTCACCGAGGTCCTCGGTCATCTCTTTGAGAAAGCCATGGAAGAGCGTGTTGGACGAAATGACGGAATGGCTGAGCTTCCGCAACCGGAATCCAAACTGCGGCGTGTACTCTCCCCTGCCACCATCGTCGCGGCCCCCCGCGCAGACATTGGAGACGAACGTCAGTCCGCTGCATTCCTCCAACCGCACCTGACAGGAACGATCCCCTTCGGGCAGCCGGCGGCTGTCTTTGCCGCACCGCCTGAAAACGTTGCCGGTGATGGTCGTCGTGCGCATTTTCAACGCGCAGAGGCCCGCGCCCCAATTCCGGTCGAAACAGTTCCCGGTCACGTTCCAGGCATCGCCCGCCAGCAGGTACAGACCATACCCCTGGTTCCATTCCACGCGGTTAGCCGTGAACATGACGGTTGCGCCGACTGAATCGCAGGCGAACCCATGACTGCCGTTGCCGGAGAACTGGTTGTCCGTCACAAAGCCGTCCCAGCCGGTAATCTGGACGCCACATCCCTTATTGCCTTGCATGATACTGTGGCGGAGGATGAAGAGCCAAATGCGCAACAGGTGGACGCCGTGCCCTGAGAACCTCTCGATCTTGCAGTCGTCTATCACAATGGCGTCCTCCTGCGGGCTGTACTTCTCCGCGTTGTTCAGGAAAACCCCGTGAATGGGTTTCTTGGTCCCCCGGCGTCCTTGCAGGAAAAGCCCATGCAGATGCACGCCGAAGGCGCCGGTGATATTCAGCACGCAATCGGCCTCATCGGAATCCAGCAGCAACATCGCGCCCGCGTCGCGGCTATATCCCCATTGAGGCTGCGCCAACACCGTCGTATGAGGCGGGACCTTCAAGTCGTGGCAAAGATAACGTCCCGCCGGCAGATACACCGTGCCCTGGACCGCCCCCGCCGCGTCCAGCGCTTTTTGGATCGCTTCCGAATCCGGCGTCTTTCCGTCGCCCTTCGCGCCAAATTCGAGGACGTTGAAAACTGAAGAAGTCCGAATCCCGCTCTGCTCGGCGGCGCCAACGGAGTATCCCCCGGCCAGCCCGGCCATTCCCAGGAGAGATGTCCCGACCAGAAACTCGCGCTTTTTCATCTGCATGCGCGCTATTTAGGGCTCTGTGACGTGACAAGGCAAGTGGTCATTCCGGCCCCCCAATTAGCCAGAGCCTGTTTACAAAGTGTAGCAGCCGACGTGAGCAGGCTCAAACCTCTCCGGGAGCCAGCCATTCTCCAATTGATCATAGCCTCCTTACGTCGGCTGCTCCCGGGCACGCCATTTTCCAGACAAGCTCTGGGAGTCATGTCACGCCCCGTGACGGCATCTGTGCCCCCGCCGGAGAAATAACCGCATCGCGCGAGCAGCGCCGTGGTGTCCCCCGGGCAACGCCGTAGCAGCAAGCATGTTGCAAGCATGTTCCTAGGATGTTCCTTGCTTGTTCCTAGCTTTTCCTCCCCTTCACTTCTGCCGCCCACTCCCTCCATTCCTCCCACCACCGGACCCGAGTTTACAGACGCCGGACGAATTGCCAAGGTTACAACAGCCTTTCGTGCCTGGCGAGGTGCAACGCCTCCGTCCCACCATCCTCAAAAGATGGCCATCACTCAACCCAGGCTTGCGAGGCACGAGCCACCCTGCGAACACGCATCCAAACCCGCGTCGCCGCATCGTCGCCCCCTTCTTCATTGCCGACCCAGAAACCATTCGTCGCACTCCGGGTCATGCTTCAATAAATACTCCCGGCGAAGCAAGATTGACACCATCAGGAAAGTCATTCCCGGCTTTGGCGACATCAACTGGGGCAAGTACATCGGCCACCTGCGTGAGGTCGGCTACAAGGGAGTGCTCAGCATCGAGCACGAAGACAGCACTTTCGGCCCGGAAGAAGGCTTCCGGCACGGAGCGCAGTATCTAAGTCAGTACTGCAAAGCATAGACCGGCCTGGGGGATCGGAATCGCTTCAGATTGTGGGCTTGAACCGGCGGCAATTGGGGCTCATCCTTGAACCCAATATGAAGCAACCCATCAACTTCTGGCTTCTCCTATCACTGGCCCTCGCAACCTGCGGCCAAATTGAGGGCCTGGCCGCCGGAGGTTCACCCGCTGATACGACAAATTCCCGCCCGCAAAAGGACGCGGTTTGGCGCGGCATACACTTGATGTTAGGAAGCGAATCGCAAGCCGCCGCGCTTCAGGAGCAATTGCCGAAGCTTGCCGCCCTGGGGGTTAATGCCCTCATCCTCGAGACAGATTACAACTTCGAGTTTAAGTCCCATCCCGAACTCAGCGGACGCGGCTGCGTCACTCAGGCTCGCGCGCACCAGCTCGCGGCGGAAGCGCGCCGGTTGGGCATCCGTCTCATTCCGCAAATCAACTGTCTCGGCCACCAATCCTGGAGCAAGACGACCCTGTCCCTGCTGGTGAAGTATCCGGAGTTTGATGAAACCCCGGGCCAGTATCCGAACAACACCAACATCTACTGCCGGAGCTGGTGCCCGCAAAACCCGGAGGTCAATAAGGTGGTCTTCCCTCTCATGGACGAGTTGGTAAACGCCTTTGAGACCGACGCGTTCCATGTCGGCATGGACGAGGTTTTCATCATTGCCTCGCAATATTGCCCGCGGTGCAAAGGCGGAGACCCCGCGAAGCTCTTTGCCAAAGCGGTCAACGATCTCTACGGCCACATCGTGAAGGAGCGGAAATGGGAGATGTTTATGTGGGCTGACCGCCTGCTCGACGCCAGGACGATGGGCTACGGCGAATGGGAATCCGCCCGGAACGGCACCGCGGGGGCAGTGGATCTGATTCCCAAGGATATCGTCCTCTGCGATTGGCACTACGAACTGCGCACGGATTATCCGTCCGTGCCGTTCCTGGTGGGAAAGGGCTTTCGCGTCTGGCCCGCGGGCTGGAAATCATTGCCCGCCGCAAAGGCCTTCAGCGAGTTTTCGCGCCAGCAGAAGAGCAAGGATGTGGTCGGTTATCTTTGCACGACCTGGGGAGCCGTCAGGATTCCCGCCCTCGCCGAGTGGCCGCCGCTGGCAGAGGTAATAAAGGACTGGAAGGACTGATTCACCGTCCGGCCAGCGAAGTAGCTGCCTCCGGCTCGCTGGCCTCGGCGTCTTTCAAGTAGCCGTCGCCTCCGGCAAGCGTGTCGTACCAGGTGTATTTGAGCACGACCGAGGTCGCCAGGAAGATGGCCGACGACAGCCAGAACTGGCGCCAGTGCTGGATGACGAGGTAGATCGGGGCCGCAACCATCGCCGTCTGCCAGACTAGCGCGACGGCGAGGTTGAAAAGGTCCCGCCGGAAGTCACGGTTGGGTTGGAATGCCGGGGTCCCCTGTCGGCACCTGTCCAACACCGGCCGCCAGCATCCCCACGGGCGCACCGTGCGATAGAAGCTCTCCAGCACGTCGTCCGGCTCCGCCCGCGTGCAAAGGCAGACCGCGACTGAAGCGGCGGCGCTGATGGCGAGGATGAGCAGGAAGGTGAAGACCTCGTGCAGCGTTGGCAACGCGCCTGGAATGACGATCGCCGCCACCGTCCCCGCCACCATCCCGGCAAAGAAACCGTAGCCGTTGAATCGCCACCAATGCCATTTGAGCACGTTCGGAATCACGAACGCCGGGATCAGAGCCGAAGTGATCCACTTGGTCACCGAATGCACATCCTTGGTGAAGAAACCAAACGCAATCCCGACCAGGATGACAGTGCTCGAGGTGATCCAGGCGACCAGAACGTAGCGCCGCGCCGGCGCGTTGGGGTTGATGTAGCGCTTGTAGATATCGTTCACGACGTACGCCGCGCCCGAGTTCACCGTGGATACAAACGTGCTCATGAACGAAGCCAGCAGCGCCGCGATGAGGATGCCACGAAACCCCACCGGCACATACCCGCGGCTGAGCACCTGCGGCAGTATCTCCTCAAACTTCGCGCCGCGGCCCTTCGTCGCCACGAGTTGGGCCAGGTCGGGTTGGAAGAACACGATGGCCAGTGTGGCAATGCCGGCGATCAAGAGGAAGCGCGGGGCCAGCGAGACCATCGCCATCATCATGTTCTCCAGGGCCGCCTCGCGCGGACTGCGCGTCGAGAGCACATGTTGAATCGCGTAGTTTGGCGTCGGCCCCGCCATGCTCACCAACACGCCTTTGAGAAAGAGCATCGCGGCAAAGAACATGAACAGAGAATAGCCATCGCCCCCCTCGCTGACCGGCGCCTCCACCCGGTGCTGCAACGCCGGGATCAGGTGCGACCAGTCCAGGTTCAGCTTCCAACCGAAGAACATGTTGTCCCACCCCGCGGGCACCACCGCCATGATTTGCTCGGGACGAATGGTGACGATCGCGATGACCGCGATCCCCACCGCCGCGATGACCTTGAGCACAAACTGGATCAGGTCGTTCATCACGACGCTGTACATGCCGCCCACCACGCAATAAATGCCCGTCACGACCAGCATGAACGTGCCATACGCCTCGTAGGAGAAGTCCCAAGGGAAGAAGGGCTTCGTAAACTCCGCAATGCCGCGAAAGGCGTAGCAGAGAAATCCAACCACATGCACCAGGGCGTACGCGACGACGCTGAGATACGCCAGTTCTGCGCCGCGGCTGTGGCCGAACCTCGTTCGCATCCACTCCGCGCCCGTCAAGACATTGGACCGGCGCACCCAGGCCCCCAGATAGACCATGCGAAAGACGACGCTAAACAGCGGCCAAATCCACAAGAGCCAAATCCCCTTCACTCCGTATATGAAGAACATCATGACGAACCACATCGTGCCCGTGATGTCCACCCCGCTCGACCCGTGCGCCACCCCGATGATCCACCAGGGCAGGCTTTTGCCCGCCAGAAAATATGACTCGGCGCTCCGCGAAGCCTTCTTCGCCACCCACCAACCGACCAGCGACATCACGACGAAGTAAGCGAAGATGATGGCGAGATCAATTGGGTGCATAGCGAGCGCTCCGGGCGTTTGCGTCTCCGCCCTAACTTGGGCATTGCCGCAAGTGCGCGAGTAGATCCGGGAAGTTACAGGTGGCCACGCAGCAGTATTTGTCCGCGCCACCGTAATAAACAAAGAGCGTGTCCTCAATCACGACCGCGCCGCAGGGGAAGCAGCAACCGCGATAGAACCCCTCGATTTCGTAGTCCGCCTCGGGTTGCAACAGCCAATCCGGCGTCCGGTGCCGCACGAGGCTGGGGTCGTCGCGGTCCAGCAAGACCGCGCCGAGCCGGTAGAACTTGTCCTTGCCCACCGCATGATACAGAGCGAACCAACCGTAGGGCGTCTTGATGGGCGGAGTGTTTACCCCCAGCTTGAAGGATTCCCAGGGATACTTTTGGCGCAGCAACAATCGGCTCGGTGCCGCCGGAAGCCCCAGCAAATCGTCCGCGGACTTTATCCACGCGCACGCTTGCTCGGTCCCGTAAGCGGCGCCGACCCATTCGAGGGGGCGGTGTATCAGCACGAATTTGCCGTTGATCTTCTCCGGGAAGAGAATCGCGTCACGGTCATCCAGCATCGGGTCGGTAATCCAGCCGGCCCGAATCCAGGATTGGAAATCGCGGGTCATTGCCAGCCCGGTCAGCGTGGCATTGAGCCGCAGGTAACGCGGGAATTCCGGAGGACAATCGGGCTGCACATACCGCGCGCGAACCTCCGGTATCCAGAACTGGCCAAAGGGAAAATGCCGGCAGGCGTAGGTCAGGTAAAACCAATCGCCCATTCTAACGATGCGCGGGTCCTGAATCGTCGCGCCGTCAAATCCCTCGATGCTCGGGCCCAGGCAGGGCTGGTCGCTCACGCGCTCGAAGTGGAGCCCGTCCCGGCTCCGGGCCAGGCCGAACCAGCATTTGTATTCGGGGCCGGACTCCGCGGTGCGGTACAGCAGCGTCACCTCGTGTTTGGCCTCGTCGTAGCACGCAGCCGGGTTGAACACCGCCAGGTCCTCCCACGGATGCCCGGGGTGAGGAGACAGGATCGGATTGCCGGAATAGCGCTCTAGTTTCATGCCTTCGCGGAGAATGATCTTCGACCGGGTTCGTCACGGATGATCTTGTCGCACCGATCCCGTGAGCTTCGTAATTCCAGCCCGGGCGGCAAGGTAACCCCACACATACGCCTGCCCGGCCATCGGTTTCTGAATCGTATACTCACAGACCATAGGGTCCCAGAAAACGTCCCAGAACGCTTCGAGGGCGGGCCATTCTTTGTAGGGCGGACAGAAGACGTGGCCGGCAAACTGGCCAATAAAGGGATCCTGCAGCTCTTTGATGCTGTTATCCATCGGCCCGCCGACCGTGATCCCGGGCGGAGGCGGTTGGTGGGTGATGCGATAGTCGAGCTGCAATGGGTGTTGAGGGGAGCTCTGTCCCAGGCCGGTCGTGTAGCACATGTTCACGGGGTTCGCCCCGGCGCCGGTTTGCGCGGCCAGCACCAGCGCGCGCAAATACTTGGGCGCTCCTGAGAGCACATGCGCCCGGGCGACGCAGACGGCGTTCTCCGGGCTGCTTAAGCCCCCGTAGAGCAGGGGCGTGTAGGGATGCTTCGCCCAGCGGAAGCCGGTGTGTTCGGTGCTCGCCACCCGCAAGTCGGCGCTTTGGAGCACCACCTCGCGACAGTTGCGCTTCACCTTCTCATCCACGCCAGGCCGGTCAGTGCGCGCATAGACCCAGGCGCAATCGGCCTGGTCGAGGCTGTCCCACGCGTATTCCACCGGTCCAGCCGAATTCCTGTAGAGCGTAGTCTCCAGAAAGAGGCGGTTCCACTGCGGCTCGCCCGTCAGGCAGAACAGCTCGGCGGCGGCGAAATTCCGAACGTCCCGGATGCCCGGATGTTTCGCCATGAGGTACTCGCGTTCCTCGCGTTCGCGGTCGTGCTCGGCCCAATTCATCGCGCGCAAAGCGCTCTCGCGATAGACGGCCGCTCGCTCCGGAAAGCGCGCGGCCAGCCACCGCGCGGCGCGGGCCGCCGTGCCGGCATACATGTAGCTGGCCAGAAGGTCCGGAGCATAGGTCATGACGGTGAGCGATTCCTGAAAACTGGCCTCGCCGCGACGGGGATGTTCCGCGGACTCGATGCCGCCCCGGACGCCGCCTTCGGGCAATTGGAGCCGCCGGAAAAAGTCTATGCTCCAGAGCGCTTCATTGACGATATCCGGCAGGCCATTGCCGGACTCCGGGATGTTGAGCGAGAGCGACGCAAAGTAATCGGGAAACAACTCTGCCAACTCCAGCAACAGCAGGCTGGCTCTGAGATGCTGCACGCGCCGGTCCCAATCGCCGGCATCCATGTACCCTCCCCAGGCATTGGTCACCACTTCGCCGGTCTTGCCTTTAACGAGGTTGCCGAAATTGGAGTCCTTCTGGTTAAGGCCGTTGCCGGTGTCCATCAGCGGAGCCTTGGACGCATAGACCTTAAGCCCGTCGTCTGGATGGAATGGGCGCTGGCGCTTGAACGTGGTGTAGGGTTCGCCGAGAGGGATACCGCTTCGCTGATGGTAGAAGCCCCGGGCGGCGACCACAAAGGCCCGACGCCAGACATCGTCGGCAATTTCAAACGGGTACGAACAACCGATGCCTTTGACGGAAACCACATACTTCCCAGGCTGATCCAGGCCGGTGAAATCCATCTCGAATACATCCGTGCCGTTGTAGTTCTTGTGGTATGCGTCCTCCGTCTTATCCGAAGCGGCCTTCGAGAGCACCGTTGTTCCTTTGAACGCCACGCGGCCATTGGATGCTTCGAGGACCTCGAACGGCAAGCCGGGTTCATAGTGCTGCGCGCCCCCGTTTCCGAGCCAACAGGACAAAAAAGCGAGCTTGGCGGGGTCATCGGGACGGAAGCCGATCTGATTCACATGGACCGCTTCGCTCCTGAGCGAACCCGGATTGAAAGTAAACTTCTGGGTGGGCAACTCCGAACCGCCAAAGACAACGGCATACTCCGAGCCGGTCTGGAGAGGCGCGGGGAGCTTGAGGTAAACGACATCACGGGTGGGCGAATCGAATTGGTAGGGTCCAACCATTCCCAGATCCGCCGGCTTGCTTTTGCGATGTACCGAGACCGGAATCTGCGGCACGCGATAATGCGGGTCTGTTTTTGACATGAGCCGGTAGCTGGTTGGATCATCGGCCCAGGCGGTGTCCAGTTTCTTGCCGTGGACCACATCCATGGTGCAGATCAAGTCGCCGGTCTTGCCGACCAGGCTGCCGATGACTTTTCCATCGCGCCATACAAACCGATGGATGTCCGAATCATGCACCACATCTCCCGCCTGCTTTACGTACGGTATTTGCCGACCGTATTCGACGTGACGAGCCGACAACGTGATGCCGAGGACGTCCGGGGCGACGAGGCCAACGTGCTCGACCCGCACGGCCTCTGTAGGTGTGTCGTCCGCCCAAACGGCGCTGCAAACGAAAGCGGCAAGAAGGAGAGCCAAACACATACGCAGAGTGGATTACACCGCTTTAGTTTTCAGCGCGAGGTCAAATCCTGCGTGCGCAGAAATCCAATTTCCGCATCAAGACCTCGGCTAACTCCTCTTCGTACGGGAAATAGCCCGAGCCTGAGTCACGCAACGCATTGGCGTGGACGATCCGGGTCAGGGAAGGGACGGCTGTGGGCTCAAGACATGGCTCAAGCGGAAAAACATACTGCCCGACGGAGAAGGAGTGAGGGTGATGGAATTATTCGTCCCTTCGCCGGAAGTGCTGCCGCTACTCCCCGTCCAATTGGCCAAGTCCGGACTTTGCTGCAAGGTCCAATTGGTAGATGAAACCCAGGAAATCGTCAGCATATTGCCGGAACGCGTGCCGGTCAACTGGGGCATCAGCGCGGGAGTCGCCGATGGGTTTGGGTTCACCAGCCGGCCCAGGAAAAGGACGCTGCCGGTTTGAGCGTCGCGAATGAAGAATATGAACGGGTGATCGGCCCGGAAAATGGGCGGGGGACCAGGGACGGCAGTGATACCGATCCCCACGACCGTGGCTGCGGCTGCCTCGGTGCCGGCTTCGTTCACTTCCGCCCACGCTTTATGCACTATGAAGGTAACGTAGAGGTCCAGCATCCCGTCCATGCCTGAAAAGTCTGCCACCCGCCAATCGAAGGCATCCGGCATGCCCATCACCGTCAACGTGTCCGTCAATTCGGACTTGTAGTCCAGGGTGAACCTGGGCAGGAAGACCTCGACCTGCCGCTCCGTCATTTGGGCGAGCACGCTCGACAGCAACGCCGGCGCAAGCTCCTGCTCCAGTCGCCCCAACCCGTCCACTTGCCTCGGGAGCAGGATGACCATGGAGAGCTGGTTGCTGCCATAGGGCAGCTCGATCGCCTGGAAATCGCTGGTATCCATGTAATTGAATTTGACCTGACTGACGGGTTGGTGCATGAGCGGCGCATCCACCTGGGTGGTGCTGGAGAGGTAGAACGGCTGGGTCGAGGTATTGGTTGCTTCAAAGGAGGTGGACCAAACGCCCAGGAAGTATATGGCGTTCGCCAGAACCAGCCGGGTGTACAGGTTGACCATGCCGGGAGACAATATATTCTGGATTTTGTTCTGTGTCTCTTGCGCCACCCAATTGTTGATTTCCTCCGTCACGGCATCGGCTTCGGTGAGAAAGTCAGCCTGGTTGATATTGGCCTGGTATTGGTTGGTGGCGGTCGCCAGAAACGCCGGCAGGAACGGAAAGCCTTCCTGGGCCCATAGCGCATTGGCGAGGTTCAGCTCGATGACATTCGGCTCCTGGTTGGTTTCGAGTTCGCGCTGCAGGTCGCCGAACGTGGAAGCAAACTGTTGCTGATTGGTCCCAAACCCCAGCACCTGGGACATCTGCAGCTCGGTATTGCCACGCGCGCCGGCATACACCATAGCCAGGCACGTGGAGATGCTGTAAGGCGAGAAGAACAGGTTGCCGGGCGTCGCCGCCAGTTGGCTATAGAGGTTCAGGGCAAAGGTCGTGTTGCTGGCAACGAGGGATTGGACTTGGGCGGTTCCGGCCATTGGCGCAGACACGAGGATCACGCCCAAAAGAACGCACAGGCTTCGGTTGAGGGATCTGCCTCGCTGGCGGAGGTGGATTGATCCATGCCTGCCGGAACTGGCCCGGTGGAGGTGATTAGCATTTCCAATTATGGCTTTCATAATCATGGCGCTTTACCAGATCTGTTATCGGCACGCGGGTCGTTGGCTGAATGAAGCGAGTCAGCGGCTCGTGGAGGCGATTTGCCTTATTTCTGTGGACTATCGCTCCGGACCGCCTGAAAAGCAAGTCGAATTTGGCCAATAGCAACGATATCGCGGGCCGAGTTGAGCAGGGCACTGAGAGACTGAAGTATCGTCGTGGCGCATGGCGTTACGGCCTCGACCCCGGCTCTCAGACAGGCCGATTGCATTTCCAGGCGAATCCGCACAATATTCGCGGCGGACGCTCGGGTCCAATGGTGGGCGCCTCTGATTAGGCGGAGAGGGCCCCAGCGCCGCTTCCAAAAGCATGAAAACGAAAAATGTGTTCCGCTGGTTCGTTCGCGCGGTCTTCACCGGTGCGGTGCTGGGGATTCTAATCGGAGGCTTGTCTCCCACGGCAGCGCAAATGGGCCCGGCGCCGGCGGCGTTGCACGTCGCGCCGCTGAAGTACCGGCAACGAATACTGGCCAACGGGCTGACCTTTCTTTCCATTGAGAACCATCGCAGCCCAACCGTGGCGATTCAGGTTTGGTACCACGTCGGGGGCAAGGACGACCCAGCGGGGCGTTCCGGCTTTGCGCACTTGTTTGAACATATGATGTTCAAAGCCACGAAGAACCTGAAGAGCGAGAGTTTCGACCGCTTGACCGAGGACGTCGGTGGAGCGAACAACGCGTTCACCGAGGAGGACGTCACGGTCTATCACGAGACGGTGCCCTCGAACTACCTGGAGACGCTGCTCTGGGCCGAGGCCGACCGCATGGCCAACCTCAACGTGGACGAGGCGGACTTTGTCTCGGAACGGGCGGTGGTCGAGGAGGAATACCGCCAGAGCGTTCTGGCCAGGCCGTATGGCCGGCTTGGGATTTATGTCGAGCAAAACTCTTTTGCGGTGCACCCCTATAAGCGCGGGGTTATCGGTTCCATCGCCGACCTCGATTCCGCACGCATCGAGGATGTGCGACAGTTCCATGCGACCTACTACCGGCCGGATAACGCGACCCTGATCGTCGCGGGCGATTTCGATCCCGCGCAAGCCGACGCCTGGGTGGACCGATATTTCGGACGCATCCCCAAGCCGGCAACGTTAATCCCTCGTGTTACGGTGAGGGAACCGCTCCGCACGAAGGAGGCCCGCGTTAACACGACCGGTCCCAACGTGCCGCTACCCGCGACCGCCATTACCTACCTTGTGCCGCCACGCAAGAGCGAAGACGCGGACGCGCTCAGGATCGTTGAGGTGATTCTCGGACGGGGCGAATCGTCTCGGATGAACCAATCCCTGGTGTACCGGCAGCAAGTCGCGGCGAGCGCCAGCGCGAATGCCGATTTGCGCGATGACTCCGGGTTGTTTGGCCTGAGAATCATCACCGCGGGCGGAAAATCTGCGGCCGACGCCGAGAAAGCAGCGCTGGCCGAACTGGACAAACTGAGGGAGAGCCCCATCACGGCAGGCGAACTTGATAAAGCCCGGAACATGCTGTTGGCCGACGTGCTTGCCGCCCGCGAAACCGCTGAAGGGCAGGCCTTCGCGCTCGGGGAGGCGGCGGTGAATTTCGGTGACCCGGACCGCGTCAACACCGACATCGCGCGCTTGCAGGCCGTCACCGCCGCCGACCTTCAGCGCGTCGCGCAGAAGTATTTCACCGCTGAGAACCGCGTCATTGTCCGGTATGAGAATGGCCAGGAAGAGCAGGGCGGGCAGAGCCGCGCTCCGAAAGCAGCCTCGGCCGCCGCCCCGACGGCGTTCGCTCCCCAGGAAACGCCGCCCGGGCCCGCGGCTCCGCGTCCGGCAACGTTCCCATCGCCGATCGAGAAGAGGCTGCCCAATGGTGTCCGCGTGGTGGCTATCCCGCTCCCGGGCACGGGATTGGTGAGCGTCTCAGCCAACGTCAAGGCGGGCAGCGTGCTGGAT